>Ga0137438_1000215_pt1 | contig 11213 bp, 10 predicted proteins | sample EasRivERMGT157_2_FD_102327 | JGI IMG/M metagenome (GOLD analysis project Ga0137438, IMG submission 102327) | Soil microbial communities from meander-bound floodplain in the East River, Colorado, USA - East River MetaG ERMGT157_2 | ecosystem: Environmental > Terrestrial > Soil > Floodplain ... | reverse complement strand
TGCCATACTTCGGTCTGACCAAAGTTAGGGTCCTGCTTGATTTCGCCTTTGGGTAATTCGGTGCTGCTTACGCTGCTGGTGGCGGGCGTCTTGATTTCAAATTGGACGCGCGCACGATAGAGATAATAGCCGGGCGCAATCTTGAAGTCGGCACGCAGCGTTTGCGCGTCTTCTGCTGCAACGGACAGTTTGAAGGCTTCATCCGGAGGCAGGAAAGTATCCTCACCCTGGTCAGCCAAAAAAATATTTTTGCCGGATGGCGCACTATCGGAAAGCCCTTCAGAGTAGGCGGCTAGAGGTATAAGCCAGCACAAAAAAAAGAAGATACGTAACATGCGGGCTAAGCCTTTCAGTGTGAAGTTTGCTGGACTACCCAGTCCAGATAAGCGGGCAGACCGCCTGACACTGGGACATGGATGATTTCCGGAAGTTCGTAAGGATGGCGCTGACGTATGGTTTGCTCGAGTGCTGCATAGCTGGTCTGTGTGGTCTTGATCAGTAGCGGGATTTCACTGGCGCTTTCGGTTTTGCCCTGCCAATGGTAGATTGAAGTGCAAGGCGCCAGGATATTGACGCAAGCCGCAAGCTTCGCTGCAATCAAATGCTGCGCAAGCGCCTCGGCGCTCTGCTGATCAGGCAGGCTGGTCAAAACCAGTATTACCCCCGTAGATTGAGATTGGATATTCATGCGATTGCTTTTTCTGTTGGCGATTTTACTCGCTTTCCCCGTTATGGAGTTGTTGCTGTTGATTGAACTGGCTGGCCGCTACGGCTGGTGGTTGCTGCTTTATCTTGTAGTGGTTGCCATGTTGGGTTGGCGTCTGATACTGGATGAAAAACTGCTGGTGCTCGGGCGCATGGCGGATACCTTGCGCCAGGGCAAGCGGCCTTCACAGGCATTGTTCGGCAGTGCAAAAAACATGATTGCGGGCGTGTTGCTGATAATACCGGGGGTTTTGAGTGACGTGCTGGCGGTAATTTTACTGTTGATGCCTACCCCGCGTTCGACAGCGGCTAGCCAGGCCAAAGCCGCGAATGATGATGTGATTGAGGGCGAATTTCGGCGCGAAGATGAGTAGCCACCACAAGCTAGGCAAATAGCCTGCTGTGATACACTGCCGCCTTTTTAGTAATTGATGGTGTTAGGAATTTCAGCATGCCTTTCCGGGTGACGATCAAACCCAGCGACCACAGTTTCTCCGCTGCAGAGGACGAAACCATTCTGCACTCCGCGCTGGAGGCGGGGTTTAACCTGCCTTACGGTTGCCGCAATGGCGCCTGTGGCGCCTGCAAGGGCAAAGTGGTCGAAGGCAGCATTGATTATGGGAATTATCAGGCAGGGGCGTTAACTGACCATGAAAAGCAGGCGGGCATGGCCTTGTTCTGCTGCGCTCGTCCGTTGTCGGATGTGATGATTGAATCGCGCGAAGTCACTGCTGCCGATGCCATTCAGCCGCGCATCATGCCGTGCCGGGTACAGAAAAAGCAGCGCTTGTCGCATGACGTGATGCTGCTGCTGCTCAAACTGCCGAGCAATGAGCGCATGCAGTTCCTGGCCGGTCAGTACGTGGATTTTCTGCTCAAGGATGGCAAACGCCGCGCTTTCTCACTGGCTAATGCGCCGCACAGCGATGACTTGCTGGAAGTGCATTTACGCTTGATTCCGGGGGGGCAGTTCACCGAATATGTGTTCAGCGAAATGCAGGAAAAAGCCATCATGCGGCTGGAAGGCCCGTTCGGCAGCTTTTATCTGCGTGAAGACAGTGACCGGCCAATTATTTTTGTCGCGGGCGGCACTGGTTTTGCGCCGATCAAGGGCATTATCGAGCATACGCTGCATCACGGCATAAAACGCCAGATGATTTTGTACTGGGGCGCCCGCACTTTGCAAGATTTGTACATGCAGGAATTGCCATTGCAATGGCAGCAGGCGCACTCTAACTTCAGCTATATCCCGGTGCTGTCAGAGCCTTTACCCGAGAACGCCTGGCAGGGCCGTAACGGGCTGGTGCACCAGGCAGTGCTGGAGGATCATGCCGATTTAAGCAGCTATCAGGTGTATTGCTGTGGCGCGCCACAAATGGTGGATAGAGCACACAAGGAATTCCAGGGGCATGGTTTGCCGGAGCTGGAATTTTTCTCTGATGCTTTTACTTTCTCCAATCCGGCACTTGGCGCCGTCGTACCTCAGTAAGCCCTTAACTGGCGGCGGTCAGTCCCAACTCGAGGCTCTGACGGTAGTGCTGGTAGGCGGCCTCGTTGTCACCGCGTTTTTCCAGCATGCGGGCTAAAGAAAGATGGGCAGCGGCGCTGGGATCAAGGCCGAGGCTGGCTTCCAGATAGCTTTGTGCTTTGCCCCATAACTCCTGGCGCACGCACATATTGCCTAGCGCCAGCAAAAGTTTGGCGTCATCGTGATGTTCCTTGAGCCAGTGTTCAGCTTGCTGCAATTGTTTGAGCGGTTCATCACTGGCGCACTCGCCCAGCAGTCCGGCCAAGTCGCTGTCCCAGCTTTTGGTCAGGCTCATTTCAACAATCTCGGCCGCGGCCTTGCCATTGCCGGCACGTAAAAAGGTTTTGGCGGCAAACTGGGCGAGACGGCCATTCAGCCGGTCTTCTTCCGGCATTTTTTTCCAGTAGGCGAGCAGATCAGTGGCGCTGTCTGCGCGGCGTTCAATCAAGTGCAGATGGGCTTGGCGGCGCACTTCACGCAACTGCCAGGATTCAATGGCGTCACGTTTTTCCAGTTGCTGCAGGGTTGCCAGCACTTGTTCCCAGTTATTCAAATGCACCTGTACTTTGAGTTCCAGGCGCAACGCAGGCGGATGTTTGGGCTCAATTTTATCAAGCTGCTGCAACACCTGCAGTGCCTGGCTGTACTGGCGGTCATCCAGCATGAACTCGGCTTGCATCAGCAGTCGCGCCACACTGGCCTGCGGCGCCAGACGCTCGGCCTCGGCCAGGTAGTAATCACGGCGACCGGGTTGCCTTAGTTTGTGTGAAGCCCGCGCTGCCACCAGGGCCGTCAGGCCTGCGTCTTCGCCCAGCTCCAAGGCACGGGCAGCGGCTTTTTCGGCTTTGCCGTAGCGGCCTTCTACCAGCGCATGCAAGGCTTCCAAAAGTGCTGCATGGCCTTCTTTGCGATGTTGTTCCTGCTTGTAGACGCGAACGCTTGCAGGCAAGCGCAAGGTGTAATCTATCAGGCGCAAGCTGGCGTGCAACAAGACAAAACCACCTACCAGCAGCAGGACTAAAAGATTAAATGAAAGCTCCAGCCGGTAAGGCGGATGCACAATCAGCACATAGCCGCCGTTACTGCCGGCTAGCAGCGAGATGCCGATGGCAACGGCCAGGATTAACAGCAGCCAGAATAGCAGTTTCACTACTTGCCCCGTTCCAGTGTCAGCTTGTATTTGCTCACCATGCTCAGGCTTTCGCTGATATCCGGTGTCTGGATGGTGATGCCGCTGGCGGAGAGTTGCTCAAGGCTGGCCAGGACCGAATTGGTAGCAGGATCGTGCACATCAAAATAACGTTTCAGCCAGCTTTCGGCGGCGCCAAGGTCGGCGCGGTAGCTGGCTTCATCATGCTGCAGTAGCGCGATACGCGCGGTAAGCAGATGCAGCTTGAGATTTTCGCGCAAGAAATAGGATTGCTCTGGCGGCAGTAATGGGGGCTCTGCCCGATCGGTGCGTTCGATACGCACCATGTGCTTCAGATCCTGCCAGACTTCCTGCGCCAGTCGATGCCAGGGGCTGGAGTTCCAGTCGGGCATTGGGGCGTCACTGGTTTTTGGATGGCGTTCGCTGATCAGCGGCAGCTCGTTGATGCTCTCAGTCAGGCTTTCCAGGCGCAAACTCATGCCGACGATATCGACAGTGGGGAGTGTCTGCAAACGCTGGATATCCTTGGCCACGGCCTTACGCAAAGGAATAATTTGCGGGCTATCCAGCTGCAGCAAGCGCGTATCGGCGGTTTGCATGGCCAGTAAAGCAGGTTTGATATTGCCCGCCAGTTGCAATTGCTGATTGGCGATGATGAGCAGCTGCTCGACTTCAGCGATCAAACGCTCTTCGCGGTTGTTGGCCAGCTCCAGATAAAGCGTTTGCAGGGCTTCCTGCTGATTGCGGGATTCCGCGAGTTTTTGCTCAAGCAAGGCAAGCCGCGCGCTGAATTGCACGGTATTTTCCTCGGCGCGTTTGGCAAGCGCCGAGCTTTCATGGTTGCGACCATCGTATTGCTCCAAGCGCTGAGTAAGTGTTTGCTCCAGCCCAGAAAAGCGGTAGCGCGTACTAAGCCATAGCCAAGTCACCATGCAAAGAGCGAATAGCACCAGCACCAGCGCAGTTTTTGCAAAAAACGAGGGTTTTGTTGCCCGCAGCTTTTGTGTTTGCGCTTCGATACGTTCGTGTGCTGATATGTTGTCTTGATCCGTCATATTTTGCGTTGCTTAGTCCTAGTCTAAAGCTTCAATCAGGCATTGCAGCATGGCTTCGTCCCCCGGCGCTGCGGCAATGGCTACGTGCAAGCCCAGTTGTAACGGCAATTCAGCAATACGCTGGTGGTTCACGCACAGCGTGACATTTTGTATCCACGCCGCTTTGCCGTCATCGGCAATATCCAGAAGATGACGCATGGCCTCACTGCTGGTGATGACCACTGCATGCAATTGTTTATTCTGCCACAGCACGCGCAAATCGCCAGCGTCGATCTGCGGATTCACGCGCTGGTAACATTCGGCAAAATCAACCACAGCGCCGCGTGTCTTGAGCGTATCGGCTAACAAGTCGCGACCGCCGCTGCCCCGGAAAATCATGACTTTTTTATTTGTTACGGCCTGCATTTCAGGCAATGCCAGCAGTGATTCGCTATCAAAGCGCCCTTGCGGTGTCAGCGTGTCAGTCACGCCGAATTTTGCCAGCTCCGCCGTCGTCATCGGCCCGATAGCAGCAAAGCGCAGATTTTTCGGGATGCTTCCGAGCTTGTCTAACAGGTGCGGCATGGCATTTTGTACGGCGTTGGAGCTGATGAAAATCGCCCAGTCGTAGTGGTTTAGCTCAGCCAAAGCTTGTTCAAACACGCTGTAATCTTTTAGCGGAGCGATGGCAATCAACGGGAACAGGATAGGTTTGCCGTCCTCAGCCAGTATTAGCTCGCTCAGGTGAGTGGCCTGACCGGCAGGACGGGTGATGGCTATGCCGCAACCCCTGAGCGGCTTTTCAGGCATGGTCAAGCGGGCTTTGATGATCGGCAAGCGCCGCCAGGATACGGTCGGCGCCCCGATGGATAAGCTTTTGCGCCAATGCCTGCCCCAACGCTTCGGGGTTGCTGACAGCACCATGCACTTGGTCGCGCAGGATTTCGCGGCCGTCAATGCTGGCGACAAAGCCGGTCATGTGGATTTCGTCGCCGTGGCGTTCCGCATAAGCGCCCAGCGGTATCTGGCAACTGCCCGCCAGCGCCCGGCTCATGCCGCGTTCTGCCTCGACGCAGCAGGCACTGTCGGGGTGGTTGAGGGGTGCCAAGACTGCCAATAAATCCTGGCGTGCTGCGTTAATTTCAATACCCAGCGCACCCTGGCCTACAGCCGGGATGCTGTGCGCGGTAGGGATCAGCTGACGGATACGTGCTTCCAGCCCCAGTCTTTTTAATCCGGCAGCGGCGAGGATGATGGCCGCATATTGGCCTTCATCCAGCTTGCGTAACCGCGTTTGCAGGTTGCCGCGCAGCGATTCGATTTTCAGATGCGGTAAACGTGACTGCATCTGGCTTTGGCGCCGCAGGCTGGAGGTGCCTACGACGCTGCCGTGCGGTAAATCTTCCAACTTGGCGTAGTTGTTCGAGACAAAGGCATCGTGCGGGTCTTCGCGTTCGCCGATGGCGGCCAGCGCAAAGCCATCCGGCAAATGCATGGGCATATCCTTCATGGAGTGCACCGCAAGGTCGGCGCGGCCGTCAGCCAGCGCCTGTTCCAGCTCCTTGACGAACAGTCCCTTGCCGCCAATCAGCGCCAGCGGTGAATCCAAAATCTGGTCACCGCTGGTGGTCATGCCCAGGATTTCCACCACGGTGTCTGGGTAAAGTGCCTGCAAGCGGCTTTGGATATGGCGTGCCTGCCACATGGCGAGGGCACTTTCGCGCGAGGCAATGACCAGTTTTTCGGGGTGGGGAATGTTCATGGGGTGAGTGGGTCGTCAGGTGAAACCAGCGCTGATTTTAGCACAAGCCGGGATCGGACTCGGTTATGGGCCTCAGTTACCCAGCTCGCGCAGCACATGTTGCTGGCGGCGACTGACGGCGATGGTTTCCGGTACTTCCTTGAGCAGAACCACCCAGTGGCATTCACCATCCGGCGCATGATGTTTTTCATAGCCGCGAATATACGCCTGTGCCACCAGGCAATTGCGGTGCAGGCGTAAAAAACGCTCACCAAATTCCTGTTCTATGGTGATGAGTGAATCTTCAATCAGGTATTCACGCTCTTTGCTGCGCAGGGTGACGTATTTAAGCTCGGCGCGCAGATAAATGACGTCTGCCACCGGCACCAGAAACACCCGGCCGCGTTCGCTGACGCTGAAATGGCTGCGTTGCGGATGTAACGCCTTAAGCGCCTCCAATTGTGCGGGCAGCAAGGTACGCGCCTTGAGGATGGCGGTTTGCAAGCGTTCAAGCCGGACCGGTTTCAACAAATAATCCACCGCATTCTTGTCGAATGCCTGCATGGCATAAGCGTCAAAAGCGGTGGCGAAGACAATAGCGGGCGGCGGTTCCAGCTTCTGCGCGTGTTCGGCGGCCTCCAGGCCATCCATTTCCGGCATGCGGATGTCGAGCAGCAGCAGGTTGGGCGAGGTTTCTGCCGCAAGGGCGAGTACTTCCTTGCCGTTTTTGGCTTCAGCCACGACGACCACATCGGCAATCTCCGAGAGCAGCTCGCGCAGCCGATTGCGCGCGGGGGCCTCATCATCGGCGATCAGGATTTTTAGTTGCGCGGCGCTCATGCTGCTTTATTCCGGTGGTAAGGGATGACTATGTGCACCTGGTAGCTGTGCTCCGAGATTTTGCTGGTGAGCTGCGCTTCCGCGTCGAAATGTAGCGCCAGCCGCTCGCGGATATTGGTTAGCGCCATTTTATTGCCATTGTGATGCTCATTCTGTTTGTGGTAAGGGTTGGTCAGCAGCAGATGCACCTGGTCGTGGCTGGCGTATATGTTGATGGTGATTTCACCGCCCTCGGGCATGGGCTCGATACCGTGGTACACTGCGTTTTCCAGCAAAGGTTGCAGCACCAGCGGCGGAATCATTGCATCGGGCGGCATGCTGTCTATTTTCCAGACGATAGCCAAACGCTCCTCCAGCCTTATTTTTTCCAGCGCCAGATATTGCCGGCACAGTGCCAGTTCCTGCGCCAGCGGCACCAGGTCGCGATTATCCGCCATCAGCACACGAAACAGATCGGCCATATCCATCAGCGCAGTTTCGGCGCGCTTGGGATCGCTACGCAGCATGGAAATGACAGCATTGATGCTGTTGAACAGAAAATGGGGCCGGATACGCGCCTGCAGCGCCTGCAAGCGTGCCTCGGTGACGGCGGGCGATAGTGCACGCTGGCGCAAATTGAAATAGCCGAGCAGGATGCCGGTAATGACCAGGGTCAGGATCAAGCTGTGAGAAAGCGGCGGCATGGAATCAGGCCCGAATATGCTGATAGCAAAATAATAAGACAGGCTGCTGATGAGCAGCTCCAGCGCCAGGATTACCAGTACGCTCCAGCGGTAGGGAAGTCTTTTCAGAACAGGCTGGCAGGCGTAAAGCAGCAGCAAGCTCAGCAGCAGAATTGGCTGCAGCGCTGCGGAAAGCTCAGCCAGCGCCGGCAGAATTTCGTTCAGATTGCCGGAACGCAGAATGGCTGCGATCAGCGCCATTAAATTGGTCAGCAGCAGTATGCGCAAACTCACCCCGAGATTGCGCAAATCCGGTAGACGTGCGGCTGGCTGCATCGTAAAGTTTGTGTTTTGCTTTATACTTGACATATAAGCATATTATTCTTAACCAAATTTTTGCATGCAAGATAAATTCAAAGAAAACGCCAAAATCGAAAATATCTCTAAAAATTGGTCGGGCCGCTTCAATGAGCCGGTCGCTGAATTGGTCAAACACTATACCGCATCGGTCGGCTTTGACCAGCGGCTGGCTGAGTTTGATATCCAGGGCTCGCTGGCACACGCCCGTATGCTGGGCGCGCAGGGCATTGTCAGCGCGGCTGACGTGCAGGCCATAGAGCGTGGTCTGAATGAGATTCTGCTGGAAATCCAATCCGGTAATTTTGCATGGCTGTTGGAGCTGGAAGATGTGCACCTCAACATTGAAAAGCGCCTGACGGACAAGATCGGTGATGCCGGCAAGCGCCTGCATACCGGCCGTTCGCGCAATGACCAGGTGGCCACCGATGTGCGCCTGTGGTTGCGCGCTGTCACGGACGAGGTGATTACACACATTCGCAAGCTGCAACTGGCGATTGTCGATCTGGCCGAACAGCATGTCGATACCGTGATGCCCGGCTTTACCCACCTGCAAGTGGCGCAGCCGGTCACTTTTGGCCATCATTTGCTGGCCTATTTTGAGATGCTGCAGCGCGACGCCGCGCGTTTTGCCGATGCGCGCAAGCGTATCAACCGCCTGCCGCTGGGCGCTGCTGCGCTGGCGGGCACCAGCTACCCGATCAACCGTGAAATGGTGGCGCATGAACTGGGCTTCGACGGTGTCTGTGAAAATTCGCTGGATGCGGTGTCGGATCGTGACTTCGCCATCGAATTCACGGCCTGTGCTGCGCTAGTGATGACTCACCTCTCGCGCTTCTCCGAAGAGCTGATTCTGTGGTCCAGCCCGCGCTTTGGCTTTATTGATATTGCCGATCGCTTCTGCACTGGCTCCTCCATCATGCCGCAAAAAAAGAATCCGGACGTGCCGGAGCTGGTACGCGGCAAGACCGGCCGCGTCAACGGCCACTTGGTGGCTTTGCTGACGCTGATGAAAGCCCAGCCGCTGGCCTATAACAAGGACAATCAGGAAGACAAGGAACCTCTGTTCGATAGCGCTGATACCTTGCTGATGAGCTTGCAAATCTATGCCGACATGCTGGGTGGCATCAAGGTGGACAAGGCCGCCATGCGCCTTGCCGCGGCTGAGGGCTATGCCACCGCCACCGATCTGGCGGATTATCTGGTGAAGAAAGGCACGCCGTTCCGCGATGCGCATGAAGCGGTGGCACTGGCGGTGCGCCACGCCGTGGGCAAAGGTTGCGATTTAGCCGATATGCCATTGCAGGAGCTGCAACAATTCAGCCAGCTTATCGCCGACGATGTTTATGCCGTACTGACGCTGGAAGGCTCCTTGGCCAGTCGCAACCACATCGGCGGCACGGCGCCGCTACAGGTAAAACAGGCGATTGCACGTGCAAGGGTGCGGCTGGCAGCTGGCTGAGATGACCATGTTATGGCAATTGCTTTTGAAATAACCGCTTACTAGAATTATCCCATGTTCAAATCGCCGGCATTGCTTCCAATTCTCGCAGTCTTTTTATTGTGCAATTTGCTCCCCGTTCAGGCGCAGGGCGCGCAAGCAGCGACGCGTGTCATTGCGTCAAGCGAAACTCCAGCAACAGCGGTCATTGCCGGAATTTTGCCTGACATCATCGCGTCTGCCGCCGCTGCAGAAACGGAAACTTCGCAGCAACAGCCGCAGGATCAACCGCCCCAGAAAAGTGCTGGGCTTAGGTCCCTGGCATCGGCGGCAGCACTTGTCTTCATAGGGTTTATGCTGGGGTTGCTGGCATCTTACGCCTACCGCAAGTACCTTCTGTCGCGGGAAGGTGAAGAAATTTTCCCGGAAACTTCAAATCCTTTAAATCCCGAGCAAGCTGAACCGGCCAAGGCCGTGCGGCTGGCATCCGTTCCTGCTCAAGCCCAGCCGGGGAATCCGGTAGCCGATGATACGGAAACGCTGCCGGTGCATGGGCAGTCAATCGCGGATATCCACGGAGGTTTTCTGGTGGATGAAATCGATTCGGTGGTAGAAGAAGCCAAGTTTTTAGTCGCGCTTGGGCGCGAGCATGGGGCGATAGATTTGCTGGTGGATCATATCGATACAAATCGCAAAACTTCTGCCGAGCCCTGGGTTTACCTGATGGATTTGTATCGCAATCTGGATAACAAAACGGAGTTCGACGTACTGGCCGTAAGGTTCAAACATGCTTTCAACGTGGTGGAACCGCAGTGGGATAGCGAACTGGTCGACTTGACTATACCCGTTAGCCTTGATGAATTTCCCTATATTGAAAACAAGCTGGTTGCCCTGTGGGGAACCAGCGAGTGCGTCAATTTCCTGACCGAGCTGATCAGCGATAATCGTGAGGGGACGCGAACCGGCTTCAGCATGGAAGTGTTCAGCGAAATGTTGCTGCTAATCGCCATCGCCGAGATGCGCGACGACATGCCGGGCGTGAAGTCATAGGAATTCAGCGCTCGTAGGGCGTCACTTTTTAGCTTATTGCACCCTAGGTAATCAGACCAGGAATAGTTGTAACAACTCATTCAAAAACCTCTGCCCTAGCAAGGTTGGCTTAATGATCTCAGTATTTCGTTCAATCAGACCTAGTCCGGAAGCCTTATCCAGAGCGGCTTCCAGGGCATTCATATGCAGTCCGGTACGCTGCTGGAATAACTCGATTTCAAAGCCTTCGGTCAGGCGCAGGGTGTTCATCATGAATTCAAAGCCGAGTTCATCGGGTGTAATTGTCCACTCACGTTCAACCGCTTCGCCAATTGGGGCTTTTTCCAGATAACGGTTGGGGTGTTTGTGGCGGCTTTCGCGCGTGATGCGGTCGTGATAGCTGAGTTTGCTGTGCGCGCCGGCGCCTATGCCCAAGTAATCGCCAAACTGCCAGTAGTTGAGGTTGTGGCGGCAGCGCTGGCCTTTTTTGGCAAAGGCCGAGGTTTCATAGTGTTCGTAGCCGTGTTTGCCGAGTAAATCTTCTATTGCCTCCTGCATGGTTGCGCTGATGTCGTCGTCCGGCAAGCTGGGCGGGTTATGGTGGAAGGGTGTATTGGGTTCCAGCGTCAGGTGGTAAAACGACAGGTGAGCCGGGTCCAGATCGCAGGCGTGTTGGGCGTCGGCCAGCGCATCTTCCAGACTTTGGTTGGGCAAGGCATACATCAC
>Ga0137438_1000214_pt1 | contig 11213 bp, 9 predicted proteins | sample EasRivERMGT157_2_FD_102327 | JGI IMG/M metagenome (GOLD analysis project Ga0137438, IMG submission 102327) | Soil microbial communities from meander-bound floodplain in the East River, Colorado, USA - East River MetaG ERMGT157_2 | ecosystem: Environmental > Terrestrial > Soil > Floodplain ... | reverse complement strand
TCCGTGCACTTCCTGGAAGGCCGTCCGATCAGCCTCGAGGACGAATCCTACTACGACCTGCCCGCGCGCTCCGCACAAGCCGCCAGCCTGTACCAGCATTGCGTGCGCGCCATCCGGCGCGCATTGCAATTCGGCGAGCATGGCCTGCCGCTAATGTGGTCGGGCGACTGGAACGACGGCATGAATCTGGTCGGGCCGCGGGGCAAGGGCGAGAGCGTGTGGCTGGGTTTTTTCCTGTGCGAAGTGCTCCGGCAGTTCACCGAAGTCGCGCGTGCGCACGGCGACGCAGCGTTCGCCGAACTTTGCCTGGAGGAAGGGGATCGTTTGCGCCGGAACATCGAGCAGCACGGCTGGGATGGCGCATGGTATCGCCGCGCCTATTTCGACGATGGCACGCCGCTCGGTTCGGCGGACAACACGGAGTGTCAGATCGATTCGATTTCGCAGAGTTGGTCCGTGCTGTCCGGGGCGGGCGATGCGGCGCGCTCGCGTTTGGCCATGGCGGCGCTCGACGGGCGGCTCGTGCGCCGCGACGATGCGCTCGTGCAACTGCTCGATCCGCCTTTCGACAAGTCGACGCTGGATCCTGGCTACATCCGCGGGTACGTGCCGGGCGTCAGGGAAAACGGCGGGCAGTACACCCACGCGGCGATCTGGGCGGCGATGGCTTTTGCCGCCCTGGGCGACACCGCACGGGCCTGGGAACTGTTCGGCATGATCAATCCGCTGCACCACGGCGACTCCCCAGATAATGCCGCCGTCTACAAGGTGGAACCCTATGTTGTCGCAGCCGACGTCTACGCGGTGGCTCCGCATACCGGACGCGGCGGCTGGACCTGGTACACGGGTTCCGCCGGCTGGATGTACCGCTTGATCATTGAATCCCTGTTGGGGTTGAAATTGACGGCCCAGCGGCTGGATCTCGCACCGCGCCTGCCGGTCGATTGGCAGGGATTCCGGTTGCACTACCGTTACCGGGAAACCGTCTACCACATCAGCGTGCGCCAAACCTTCGGCGAGCGGGCCGCGATGGGCGTGAGCGTGGACGGCGTCGTGCAGTCGGTTCCGGGTATCCCGCTCATCGACGACGGCAAGGAGCACCAGGTCGAAGTTAACCTGCGCCAGCAGGCTCCCGCGCCGCCGTAGCCTGGGGCGTTTTGCGCCCCCGAAAGCCTATCAGCACGCCTGCCGCATGGTTGGCGTTTCGCTGCCGTCGACGCGGCCCATAGGCCGGCATGCCTGGCAGCGCAGGGGCTTGTGAGTGTCAGCGCACATACAGCAGGAAGCATTTACCCTAGCCTTGACGCCATCGCGCTAAACGGCCTTAAGGAGTATTGATCATCGGCATTCTCGACAAGCTGGCGGGGCTCATCAGGCGTGAGCATGATGGATTGCTCTTGCAGTGGCGCCAACAAGTGAAATTGCTCTCCTCGGCCCGGGATCTGGATACTCCGACGCTCAACGATCACATTCCCCAGCTCGTCGAAGAGTTGGCCGCCGCGCTCGATGCCGGGTCCGAAGAGACGATCCAGCAGGCGATCAGCGCTGCCAGCCCGCCGGCTCACGGATTGCAACGCCTGCACGACGGATTCGACATCGGGGAAGTCGTCGCGGAGTACAACATCCTGCGCGGCTGCATTCACGATCTGGCCGGCGCGAACGGCTTGAACCTGCAAGGCAAGCCCTTCCACATCCTCAACCGCGTGCTGGACGGCGCCATCGGACAGGCGGTGCAGACTTTCGCCACGCAGAGAGCGCTGGAAGTGCGGCAGCGGCGGGAAGAGTACCTCGCCTTTGTGGCGCATGACCTGCGCACGCCGCTGAGTGCGATTTTGCTGGCCGCGGGTGTTTTGGAGCGCGCATTGCCGGTGCAAAGCGCTGATGCGCCGCAGGCCAGGATGTTCAAGACCTTACTGCGCAACGTGCAGCACCTGGATGGGCTGGTGGGCAAAGTGATCGAGGAAAACTCCAGTCTGCCGTCCGAGCTCGGCATGAAGCTGGAGCGGCGCGTGTTCGATTTGTGGCCGCTCGTCGAGTCGCTGGTTCACGATCTCAATCCCGTGGCGTGCACGGCCGGCACGCGGTTGCTCAATCAGGTACCCGATGATCTGGACGTCTATGCGGACGCCAGCCTGCTGAGGCGCGTGTTCCAGAACTTGATCGCCAACGCCATTGCGTACACGCCGCGCGGAGAGGTGGTCATCGGGGCGCGGGAGGACGGTGCAGAACGCGCCTTGGAGTGCTGGGTGCGCGACAACGGCGCGGGAATCGCGCCGGAGCGCCTGGGCAAAGTGTTCGACAGGTCTGAATCGGATTCGGAAAAGGACGGTGGATCGGGACTGGGTCTTGCCATCGTCAAGGCGTTCGTCGAGGCTCATGAGGGCAAGGTGAGCGTCGAAAGCAAGCAAGGCAACGGCTCGACGTTCCGCTTCACGCTGCCGCCGCCTCGACGCGCCACGGCCCCGGAAATTGCTCCCAAGTCGCGCGGATTCGACGCCGCTCGGGAGGAGCCGGGTCGCGGAGGAAACAAGGGCCCCGGCGCCGAAATATACCCTGCGCGACGTTGAACGACTAGTTACTGACGATCCATATGGTTACGCCATCCGACATCCTGAACGCCCCCATCCTGATCGTTGACGATCAGGATGATAACGTTGAATTGCTGGAAGTCTTGCTCCATGACGCCGGCTACACCTGCATCGGTTCGACCAGGAATCCGCATGAAGTCTGCGAATTGCACCGCAGGAATCGCTATGCGCTGATCCTGCTCGACCTGCTCATGCCCAAGGTGGACGGGTTTCAGGTCATGGACGGCCTGAACAGAATCGAGCAGGAAGCCGACAGCTATCCGCCGGTCCTTGCCATTACCCCGCCACCCGGTTACAAATTACGCGCGCTGCAGAACGGCGCCAGGGATTTCATCAGCAAACCGTTCGATGCTAACGAAGTCCTGATGCGGGTCCACAACATGCTGGAAGTGCGCCTGATGCACGAGGTGCAGCGCGACAACGGCAGGATGCTCGAGTCCCTGGCGCTGCAGGACCCTTTGACGGGGCTGGCAAACAGGCGTCTGGTGGTGGATAGAATCATCACTGCACTGGCGCAGGCGCGCAGAAGCACGGGGCGCATGGCGGTGATGTATCTGGATCTGGACGGATTCAAGCAGATCAATGACACGTTAGGGCACGGTGCCGGTGACGCGCTGCTGACAAGGATCGCCGGGCGCCTTAGAGAGGCAGTGCGCGAAGAAGATACGGTGGCTCGCCTGGGCGGCGACGAGTTTGTAATAGCGCTGCCGCACATTCGGAGCGCCAACGACGCCGCGAAGATGGCGAGGAAAATCATCAACGCCGTGGCCAAACCCTATGACATAGAGGGCCAGACTGTCCGCATGACCACCAGTGCAGGCATCAGCATCTTCCCCGCGCACGGCCAGAATGTGGAAACGCTCATGAACTCGGCGGATGCGGCACTGTACGAGGCGAAACGCGCCGGCAGAAACAGCTTTCGGATCGGTTCCGCCGATACCGTGAGAGCCCCGGCTGCCGGCAACTGACCTAACGCCGGCGCTTTTTTCCCCGCCGCTGCGGCGACCAGAAAGTGGCTGCGACGAATGCTGCAATACAAGCACCCGGGCGCGCGTCAACCGTGCAACACTTTGCTCACGGTGTCGAGAAGTTGGTCCACGTTGAACGGCTTGCGCAGCGTCGCGTCGGCCCCGATGAGCGCCGCGGCGGGCAGGTAGTCCAATTTCCCGCCCGAACCGCCGCCGGCCGACATGACGATGATGCGGGTTTGCGGAAAGCTAACCTTGCAGTCACGCAGCGTCTCGATCCCGTCCTGTCCCGGCATGAAGATATCGGTGATGAGCAGGTCGGCGCTAAGCTGTGTTTGCAGAGCGAGTGCCTGCGCTCCCTCTGGCGCGACCCGCACGTCGTAACCTGCGACTTCAAGCGCGGCTCGCATGAAGGACAGGATGTCCGGATTGTCGTCGACGATCACGACTCGCTTCGGTGTCTGCGGACCTTCAACGCCCATGACGGGCGATGATTGGTCTCTTTTTTGAACGTCTTCGCGTCGCGCCGGAGTGAGGCTCATGTCATCTCGGGCCAGCGGTGCTCATCACTTCGGCATGCCGGACGTCGGCATGGGGGCGAAGGGCCGTGCCCACCGCGGCAAGGATGGCTGCTTCGTCATACGGCTTGTTGATATGCGCCGCGAAGCCGGCCTCCAGGGTGCGCAGGCGGTCCGCGTCGCTCGCCATCGCGGTCACCGCCACCACGGGCGGATGCGCCGGCGGCGTCGCGCATTGCAATTCGCGAATGAACTCGAATCCATCCATGTCCGGCATGCGCAAGTCGCACAGCACCAGGTCCGGCCCGGCATCCCTTATCATGGCCAATGCTTCACGGCCATTGCGCGCGACCACGACCTTGGCGCCGAGATGCTGGAGCAGGATCCGCAGGGTCTCGCGGGAATCCTCGATGTCATCGACCACGACAACGCAAAGCCCGGCCAGTGCCGCCATCGAAGGCGTTGCGGCGCTCGCGACGGTGTCACGCAGGACCGGTGCGAGCGCGAGCGGAAGCCGCACCGTCACTTGCGTTCCGCAATTGCTGCCCGCGCTGGTGATACTCACCGAGCCCTTGTGAGCCTCGGCGAGATTCTTCACCAGGGCAAGCCCGATCCCGAGTCCAGGGTAATTGCGCTGGGTGCCGCTCTCCTGCTGACGAAACATATCGAACACGAACGGCAGGAACGCAGGCGAGATTCCGGCACCGGTATCTGCCACGACTACCGTCGCACTACCGAGTTCCCTGGCGATGCCGACGCGAATCGCGCCGCCGTGTGGCGTGAACTTCACCGCATTCGCCATGATGTTGCCGAAGATCTGCTGCAGCCGGTCGATGTCGGCTACGACGAACAATCGCTCGCCGGCGTCGGCGAACTCCAGGTGGATCTCTTTCTTTTCGATATCCGGGGTGCTCGCCTCCAGCACCGCACGAACGCACGGCGCCAGCTCGCGAATCGCGAGATCAAGCTTCACCTTGCCGCGCGCGGCCAAGTTCAAATCCAGCAGATCCTCGACCATGCGCGTCTCTAGCAGGACATTGCGCTCGATAACCTCGACCGCCCGGCGCACTTGCCCGGGGCTCTGGTTTTTCTTCAGAACGCCGGCCCAACCGAGGATCGGCGCAAGCGGCGTGCGCAATTCGTGCGAGACCACCGCGAGAAACTCGTCCTTCGCCGCGGCCGCCGCCTCCAGCTTCACCACCGCGTCCTCGTACTGCCGCGTGCGGTGATTCTCGCGCAGCAGCGCATCCCCAAGGATTTGAAGCAATTCGCCGTGCAGGAGCAGGCGCCGTCGCGGCACAGGCGGCTGCTGCCGCGCGATGTTCCACAGCGAATCGAATGGCACAGCGGCGGACTTGGCCCAGCGCTGGACCGAGGCGACCTGGGAAAATTCACCGAATGCGTACCCGGCGACCGCGGCGCCCCCGCCCGCGCCTTCGAGCACCAGCGAGGTGCCCACCACCGACAGCCCGTGCTCCTCGGCGACCACGACTGCCGGTCGAGCGGTGGATTGCAGCAGGCAGCGGCGCGCGCATTCGGCGAACAGGCCCGGCTCGAAACCATACTTGCTGAACAACTGCGCCAGCGGCGTGGAATGGGCCGAGCCTTGCTGCGCTTTTGCGTCGGCACCGAACAGCGTGACTTCGAGCCCGGTCGTCTCGGCGAATTTATCCAGAGCCGGTTTCCAGAGGTCCGAGCTGAACAGGCTTGTGTCCATGCAGCGACCCATGTTTCCCTACGTTTCGTCGTGGGCTAACGTGGCGTCCCTGCGCTCGGGTGAACGCGAGATCAAGGCATGATAGCTAGAGAAGGGTATTTTGGGCGCCATGGCATGCAGTTGCCGCGGCAACACGCGCATGCCCTCGCCGTTCACGACCTCGCACTCGTGGGTCGAGTGATTGACCGGGTTCGATCGCATCTTGCCCACAGTCAGGCCGCGCCGGAAGGTGTCGCCAAGCTCGATGAAGTTCATCAGAATGATGTTGTCAACCAGGGAACTCATGTGAAACTGTCCCATCATCGAGGACATGCCGAGCATTTCCGGATTCTCGTGGTTGTAGATGGCCGCGATCTGGTGCTCCTTCATCAGCGCGACCAGCGCGTGGAAAAAATCGCGGAACAGGCGGCCCTGCGCACCGAGGCTGGTGGCGTAAGTGGACAGGCTGTCGATGAGGACGCGCCTTGGCTTGAACGTTTGCACGATCTGTTCGATCGTGTGAAAATGGAAATCGATGTCGATTTCCTGTGGCGCATCGTAGTGCATGCGAACGAGGCCGCGGTCGATTTCTTTCTGAAGATCGATGCCGATGCTCGCCGCATTGCGCAACAACTGGAGCACCTGCTCGTCCAGCGACAGCAGCAGGCTGCGTTCGCCGCGGCGCGCGCCTTCGGCGATGAATTGCAGACCCATGACGGTTTTCCCGACGCCCGATATCCCGGCCATTACGGTCGTGCTGCCGAGGAAGTAGCCGCCGTTGACCAGCGCGTCAAGCCCGGGAACGCCGGTCGTCACCCGTGTTGTGGGATCGAACGCGGCTGCCCGGTCGCGGCTCGGCGGGCGCGGCGCCTGGACGCGCTGATAGACCTCTATCCCGCGGTCCTGCACGATGCGGAAGGAGTGGCGCCCCATCTGGTATGGTTGTCCGCGCGACTTCACGATTTCGATCGACCGGCTCGTCGCGCGCTGGATGTCGTCCTTCCTGAGCCTGATCACGGTATCGGCAATCGATTCCTCGTGCAGCGCGGGATAATTCGCCGTGTTCAGCACCGCCGCCTCGAGGGCCAGCACCGCGGTCAGGTTCTCGCGCTGCAGGCCCTGGACCAGAATATGAAACGTCTCGCGGGAATCCTGTCCGGAGTCCGGCGGTAGCAGGGCCGCGGTGCCGTCGATGAAAATGCGGCGCGCGCCGATCCGGTTCGCTTCCTCGATGAGCAGGCTGTCCGCCTGCTGCAACTCCTGCCGGAAGACCTCGCGCGTGGTATAGATTATTTTCAGCTTCTGACTACGCTCCAGCGCCGGCAGGTCCCAGCCGAAGCCGGCGGCGTCGCGCACCAGCTTCTCAGGCGACACTTCGAACACCACGATGACGCCGGGCTCGCCCAATTGCACGATGCCGCGATAGATAAATTCCACGCCCATGGTCGTCTTGCCCGTGCCGATCTCGCCTTCGAGCAGGATGATGTTGCCGCGGGGAATGCCGCCGGTAAGAATCGCGTCAAGCCCGTCGATGCCGGTCTTGACGCGGTTGGATTCAGAATTGGCCATCGTCGGTTCTCCTGGGTTCACGCCATCATGGATTGAGCAGGCAACGCGGGAGCCAGCTTGCCTCCGCGCGCGGATGTCAGCAGGCGCATGATCTTCCGGCGCCCCTCATGGGTGGCGGCGAATTGCAATATTGGCGTAATCTGCTCGCCCGGTGGACCACCGAGCTGCAGGGCGTACAGGCGGGCCGCGTGTGACGGGGACTCCGAATGCTTCAGCAAGCTGGAATCGATCAGTGCGTCGAGCGACTCGTCAACCTGCGCGCGGGCGTATCCGACCTGGATGGCAAGGTGTTCGACGCTCAGCAGCGCGCAGGGATGCCGGTAGAAGAACATCAGCAGGTCGAGGTCGCAGGCGCAGCGGATGACTCCAATATGAGTGAGCTTCGACCGCAGGGCTTCCGTGTTCACGGCCTCCTTCTGGCCAATAATTGATTCATCCATAATTCAAATCTCCGCTGCCCTCATTTTCTCGAGGAGCTTCACGCACAGTGAAGGCGCAGTGACATCATCGGCCCGTGACGCGCGGCGGTCCGTGTGCTGGCGCGCATTGGGCAGATGCCGGTTCATGCTGCATGCCGGGGCCAAGGTATTGAGTGCGCGCGTTCGAGCATGAGCCGATTGTCTACCCCCGGAAACCGTCATTCTGTGCGTTGGCGTACATACGACGCAGGACTTTTCCCCTAGCCTTGCATCTCTCGCGGGAACTGCAGGCGATTGCAGTGATCCGCTAACCTCTGGGACACGAACCGTTCAGTTCACCATGCTCGCAACGCACATGCCCAATGAGAATCAACTCCCTCGCGTGCACTACGCGCACCCGCACTTGCGTGTCACCGCAAGCCTTGGGCAAACGCCATGAGCGACATCGCGCCCGAAGTGTTTGCGCTGCCGCCTGCCATGCCGACGCGCGTGCAATACAAGCGCGCGGACGCGCGACGCGCGGCGCCCGTGGGCGCCATCGATAACAGCCTGCTCGCGGCGGTGCCGCGCAAGGAGTACTTGCGCCTGGCTGCCGAGCTCGAGCCGGTCAGCCTGACTTTTGGCGAAGTGCTCTACGAGCCCGGGCAGACGATCCGTCATGTCTACTTTCCCCACCAGTCGCTGATCTCGCTGCTCACGCTCGCCGACGGCCACCTTGCGCTCGAAGTGGGCCTGATCGGCCGCGAGGGCATGGTCGGCATTCCGCTGGTGCTTGGCCACACCACCTCCTCGGTGCGCGCCCTGGTGCAAGGCAGCGGGACGGCCTCGCGCATGGCCACGGCGGTTTTCCTGCGCGAATTCCGCCAAAGCGCGTCATTGAAAAAAGAGCTCTACCGCTACACCCATTCCCTGATGGCGCAGATCTCGCAGACCGCGGCGTGCAATCGCTTCCACGTGGTCGAAGAGCGGCTTGCGCGCTGGCTGCTGATGACCCACGATCGGGTGAAGTCGGATTGCTTCCGCATGACCCATGAATTCCTCGGTCACATGCTGGGCGTTCGCCGCGTGGGTGTGACCACCGCGGCGCACTCGCTGCAACAGCGCAAGTTGATCGGTTACAGCCGCGGCGATATCACTATCCTCGACCGCGGCGGTCTCGAAGCCGCAGCTTGCGCCTGTTACGCGGTAGTCAAGGACATGCACGACCGCGCCAAGGTCGTGCCAGCAGTGCTCGCTCCGCGCATTCTTGCAATCGCGTGAGCGGCGGCACGGGGCGCCAGGGAACAAGGTGGGGGAGCCATGGGACGCATTGCCAGCCGCGGGGGGCATCGCGACACGGCTTAGAAATCACTCAAAATAACTTGTGCGCTAAGTGCGTTATGTGCGCTAGCGAACAGAGCGCCGTGGAAGCGGGGCATATACTTTAATCAGGCGGTTATTCGTCTTCCTCCCTTGACGAACCCGCTCCAGGCCCGGGGATAGCGATCTCTCCCGGGCTTTTTTTGGCCTGCGGTTGGCGCCAGCATCCGAACCGGGTTCTCGCCTCTACGAAACGAACCTGCTCCCAACGCGGTGTCTTTTTGTATCGGGGTTGCACACGCATGTAGCGTTTCCCGGTTATGACCGAAGGGCGTAGCGCTGCGTGTGAGCCCGGGTCCAGGCAAAAGAAGCGGGGCAACAACCAATCTGCCCCGTTGTCCCGTTACTGCGTGTTTGCCGCCTCAGTTTCGGGCTTGCGCAAGTCGCCCTTGGTCGGCTGCGCTGGCCGGCCATCCATCTTCAGATGGCTGTCCCATTCCATTTTCGCGTGCGCCAACGACTCGGTGCGGGCCGCCGTGGCATTGTTCATGCAGGTGCCGTTGGCTTTGCCCTCCAGGGTGTCGCATTTCGTTTTTGCGTCTTTATAGACGCTCTGCGCCTTGTTTTGGGCAGCAGTGTATTGAGCCTTCCAAACCGCGGCGTTCGCGGCATCTGAGGCGGCTGGGTCGGCCTCGTCCGCGCTCATGCCGGGTTTTTCAGTGGCCGAATTGACTTCAGGGACGGCCGTCTCAACGGCATTCATCCCGGGTGTGCCTTTGGCCGCACCGGCTTCAGGGGTGCCTTTTTCCTGTGCGTTCGCATTCGGCTGGTCTCCAGCCGTGACGTTTTGGGCTATCGCCGACGTACCGACGCCGGCGAACAGCCCGACGACCAATAGAGAAAGTATCGTGCGTTTCATTGTCAAGTTTCCTTTTCACTATACCTGCATGGATCCGCGGAGCGACGTCTTGGCTTCGTCTGGCTTGACGTTCCGCGGTGGCGTATTGCTTCCGGGCGCTTCTGGCCATTGCCGATGTGGACGGGTGCCGGCGCCTGGATCGCCAGAGCGCAAAGTAGGCCAGGCATCACGCAATGTCTGCGTGGCAACGCACAGAGCGTGGTTTGTCGTCAGGCCAATACCGGGACGTCGACGCGAGCGGGTCGCGGACCGCGCGAGGATCGGTCCGGTCGCGCATGGGCAATTCGTTGAGCGCTTGCTTGGGGAGGCATGTCCGATCGGCCTATGCCGCCAAAGCGGCACGCGCCGGCGGGCAGGGTGCATGCATTCTATGTGTGCGGGCGTACCGACTTCTCGCCGATCCGGCGTCTAGGCTGCGTCGGAACAGTCGGACTGTGAAGTGGAATAACGGGAGACCGGACGCGATACTCCAATCTTCGTCGAGTAACGGCGGCCTGGTCTTGCGAGCTTGGCAATGCAACTGCAAAGGACACCGATATGCAAACAAAAGTCAGCCAACATTACGATCAAATCGTTCCGATCGCGGGTATAGCGATAGTGATGTCCCGCGCCGCCGTCATGGCGGCTATCCTGACGTGGGCGCCAATGTCATATGGCGTCGCCGGCGAAAACATTGCGCCGGACCGCGTGGCACAACCGGCGCAGGGCACAACCGATAGTGCAACCCAGCCGACGTGCGCCGGTCTCGGCGCGGTCGGGTCGACACGGCAATTCGAATTGACTGCCGCGTCCGCGGCTGACGTTGGTTGCGGCGTGCGCCACGATGTGGCCGCTGGCACGTCAGCCGGCCGCCAGAGCCAGGCACAAGCAGCCGATACGATCTTGCTCGCGTGGCATGCGCAGGCGCGCGGCGTGGGCCGGTAAGGCTGTCAATCCAGGTTTGTCGCGCCCGCCGCGGCTCAGGACGGATAGAAACTGAGGATCGCAGCACGCGTTGGCGCCGCTCAGCGGTTCGCGCAGCCGCGCGAATCGGCGAAGCGCTGAATTGATTGTGAACGTGCGTCCGAACGCGCGGCTACATTTTCCCGTCGCTAGCCCGGATATTTCACCAGGTCCCCCCCGTTTGCTGGCAGGGGCGTCTGTGCAGCCAATCCAAGGCCGTTTGGTTTGCACCCAAATTGGATTTGGGGTTACGCGGATTCTGGCGGGTTCTGGCCGGCCATATCGGGCATGCCCG
>Ga0137438_1000213_pt1 | contig 11228 bp, 6 predicted proteins | sample EasRivERMGT157_2_FD_102327 | JGI IMG/M metagenome (GOLD analysis project Ga0137438, IMG submission 102327) | Soil microbial communities from meander-bound floodplain in the East River, Colorado, USA - East River MetaG ERMGT157_2 | ecosystem: Environmental > Terrestrial > Soil > Floodplain ... | reverse complement strand
TGTGTCGCGGAAGAGGGCGCGACGCCCAAGGTAAGAGACAGGAGCTCACGCAAACGCCGGTAGGCGCTTATTGCCTCGGTGCGGCGATCGAGTCTCGCATAGGAGCGCATCAGTCCTTGGTAGAACGGTTCCACAAGATTGTCCGCCTCGATACCGCGCAAATAGAGATCGATAGCGGCTTCCTGTTGATCTGACGCCTCGAGCACCGATCCCAATTTGCCGACAGCCTGAATGAACTTTGCTCGCAGCCGCTCGCGCGTCGGCACGATCCACGGGGCGCCCTCTTCCTGGGGAAGGAACACGCCACGATAGAGTGCAATGGCCTTCTGCAGTTCTTTTGGATCGCCCCGTGCGCGCTCAATTCGGGATTCGAAGGCTCGCGCATCGATCCAGCAGGAGCGCTCGTCCAGTGTCAGCTCCCCGCCGGATTGCCGAACCACTTTTCCGTCTCCGAGAACAATACGCAGCCTGTGGAGTGTCGCGCTGAGCGAACGGCGGGCGGCATCACCCTCCTCATCAGGCCAGAGCGCGTCAACAATCCTTTGCTCTGGCACGTCTTTCGTGCCGTGAGCGATGACAGCCTTCAGAAGGGCCAGCACTTTCTTCGGAGTTTTGCGCGAGAACTCCGGTGGCTTGTCGTCCAATAGCAATTCGAATCGACCGAGCGTGTAGATTTTGATGGGCCAAGGCCAGGCTTCGAGTTCGAAAGTGGCTGGCGCGATTCCGAACTCGCGAGCCAGATCAACTGTGATTTGCGGCTCAATTCCGTTCTCAAGCGCGACGGGCAAAAGTTCAGCCATCGCCTTGGGATACCAGCGGAATCTCTCCCTCGATCGCATATCGGTCGATCGCCGCAATGCCTCCCGCAGACGATTGCCCCGTTGTTCCAAGTGACCCTGTCGGTGCGCAAGCCAAGCCTCGTTGAGCAGGATCGCTCCCAAATAATGCTCGGTGACTGGTCCAAGGATCTCGTTTTTTGCCCGCTTCAGCAAATCAGCCGCCTTGTCGAACTCGCCACAATCGATCAGGATATTGGCGCTGACAAGGGGCAAGAGCATCTTGCTAATATGCGACCCGCCTATTTCGCAAATCGACTGGGCTTGCATCAGCCGGATTACTGCGGACCCATGGTTGCCGCGCTCGTACTCCACACAGCCTTTTAAGAACTCGATCGGCGCGAAAGGTAACTTGTTCGCTCCAGGAAACGCCTCGGCTCGCCGGATGCTCTCCTCTGCTTCCTTCAGCAATCCGGCCCGGCGCTGAGTCAGCGCGCGCCAGACAGTATTGGTCAAGGCAACGTCCTCAAGTCCGTGTTGAGCCGCTACGGCATCGGCCTCGTCGAAACAAGAGAATGCTTGTTCATGCCGACCATGAACGTAGTGCGTATAGCCTTCCTGGGCAAGATAGAATGCCGCGCGCCCCGCGGTAAGGTCCGCACAGGCAAGTAGTGGCCGGGCGGTGGCAATTGCAAGCTGCTCCGCTGCCACATCGATTGTCGAGTAGCCGTAACTGTGGAGAACAGTCGCCACCGAAACCATGAGATTGGGATCGAACCGACGAGACAGCAACTCTTCCACGCGGGAAACCGACTTGCTGACTGCCGCGTGCTCGGGATTCCGATAACTCGCTCCTACGAGCAACATCGAGTGAACCCATAGCTCATCCTCAGGCGTCGGAAGCGGCACTTCGCGCTCAAGTAGATTCACGGCGCGTGTAATCCATGGATCCATCAACGTGAAATCGCGGTAGTGAACGTAAATGGCTTCCAGCATCGCGGAAGTGGCCAGCAACTGCCCAACCTCGTTATCGTTTTCACGGAACATCTGGTACGCGGCCTCGAGGGGTGGGAGCGCGGCAACAGGTTGGACAAAGGTCTTCGAACGACCCAGCCAGTACTGCATCCAGGGATTCGACGCACTGCGCTGCTGAGGGAGCATCTTTACTTGTTGCTCGAATGTCTGCCATCTGCCTTGCCGAAGCAGGATTGCAGCGCCGTCGATTATCAGGCGTTCGGCTGCATCCCAGTCCTCGGCCTCGGCGTAGAGCAAAATCGCCTCCTCCGATCTACCGCCTGCGACAAGCGCCCCCGCCGCACGTCGGGCAATGTCATGTCTTTCCTCGAGCGAATAGGCGCTCGCCGCGCGATTCTTAAGAAATGCTCTGAACAGGGCGTGATACTGATACAGGACGTCTTGTGCGATGCTTCTGTCGGTGAACAGGTGCCGGCGATGCAGTTCCTCGAGGTGCCGTATTGCATCCGCCTTGCCGGTAACTGCTTCGGCATACTGCGCGCTTACCTGCGGCAGGAATGCCGTTTTCATGAGTATCTCTTGCGTTTCCGCCGATGTGTGATCGAACATCAAGCCGGCAAAATATTCGAAGACGGTGTCTACGTCATCGCCCTCGAGCTTATCCAGGCTGCCACCGCGATGCAGCCGCTCCAGCATCAAGGTCAGACCGGCGATCCATCCTCCCGCTTGCTGATGCAACCGTTGCACGATATGAGGATCGGTCACACCACGAGCCGCGGCCAGCCTTTGCGTTTCATCCGGTGCGAGCCGCAACTCATCCCAGACTACCACCGCGATTGTCTTGCCTACCAGGGACGGAGCGTAAGCCGGCGGGGCGTCGGTCCGACTCAGTACAATGAAGTTCGCGCCGGGAGGTATTTCTGCCAGTGCGGCCGCGAGTGCAGCATGTAATGCCGAAGTGGCCGCAATTTCGTGGTAATTATCGAGAACAATGATAATGTCGTCCGGCAGCTGCAAGAACATTTCGCGCAGAAACCGACGCGCAAACCCAGGCAAGTCCGGAAGATACTCCGGGGTCAGTAGAGGAAGCGGTTTCGATTTGCGCAGTCCCGCCTGTTCTGCCGCCTGCTTGAGATAGTAGAAGAAGCTCGCCGGATCGCTGTCGCCCGGATCTATCTGGTACCAAATTGCGGGCACACCTGATTCTTCCAGATAACTTGCGGCCAGCGTGGTCTTGCCCGCTCCGGGCGGTCCCACTATCCAGACTACCGGGTACTCGCGCTTTTCATCGAGAAGTTCGAACAGCTTCTCTCTTGCCACCGCTTTATGCAGCCGCGGCCTGGTCAGCTTCGCGAGGTGGGGACGTTTCATGGCCTTAGTCAGGTCTGCGCAGCGCTGGCCAGGCCCGCTCCCCGCAAACGGGCGACTGCGTCGCTAACGTGTACGCGGGCCACCGCCTCTTTCAGACGCGGCCGACTAAGTCTTTCGAGCGTGGGCGTTCTCTTCGGCATTTCCCCTCCCGCCCATGATGATGGCCAATCGAGTGTGGCTTGGTAATTATTTGCTGGTGGCTATAAAACGATCATAGTCCAAAACGCTGAAATGAAAAGCCCCGCCTGCGCGGGGCTTGGTCGACGGTTAGGCAATGAAGGATGTCTCTCTTCGGTGGTGGTGCCACTTTCCTTCACTCATATATATAGATGGTTGAAGACCGGTTATGGCTGAAAAGCCGGTATCCCTTGTGGAATCCCCTTGGGAATCCTCCGGAACACGCGTTGGCACCCGTCGCGCCTTCACTGTATTCAGGGCCTTTCCATCTTGCACGTGGTCGGAAGGGCGGTGTCCTTGGCTTCTACGCGCATGTCAACTCTCCAGCCCAGGCCGGTGCCTTCAGAGTCGTACTTTACTTCCCGACCGTCCGCGCGCGTCAAGGTTGCGACATACAAGGGCTGAATGATCTGGTGATCATCCGGGCGCATCCAGATCTCCCCGGTTCCCGCGTCGAAGCGCATACCTTCGAGCATGCGGGCGACTTTGAGCGGGTCGGCCGAGCCGGCGGCGCTGACCGCATGCGTGAACATATCGATCGCGAACTTACTGGGTGGAAAGAGCCAGTCTTCGTTGTATTTGCGCTTGTAGGCAAGATAGAAGGCTTCCAATCGACTGCCCGACACATTCACATACCAGTTGGCCACATTTTTCACGCGGTCTTTGCCGGCCGGATCGATCGCCCTTGCCATTCCGTTGAGGTTGGCGTACAGGCTGTAATAGGTCACCTGCAGGCCGGCTTCCCCGCCGGCACGAATAAGCAGGGCGAGATCGTTGCCCCAGTTGCCGGTGAGCACGGTATCGGCGCCGGATGCCTTGATCTTCGCCACGTACGGCGCAAAGTCTTTGATTTTTCCCAGTGGGTGCAGCTCGTCACCGACTATCTCGATATCAGTACGCTTCTTGCCCAGCATCTCCTTGCCCATGCGGCTGATGCGCTGGCCATAGGCGTAATCCTGATTGATAAGATATACGCGCCGGACATTAACGCTCCCTGCAATAGCGGTAGTCAGCGCGTCGAGTTTCATATCCGTATGCGAATCGAAACGAAAATGCCAGAAGTTGCATTTTTCATTCGTCAGGGCGGGGTCCGGGGCCGAGTAATTCAGATATAGCACTGGTCGGTCTGGACTACGCTCATTGTGCTTGGCGATGGCCTCGATCAATGCATGGGCTACGTGCACGCCAACACCCTGCATCACGAACCGGATGCCTTGGTCTGTTACCTGCTTCAATGCGATCAGCGCCTCCTGTGCGCTGCCCTTGTTGTCGAAGGCCGTAATTTCGATCTTGCTCCCGCCGAGAACACCGCCGGCAGCGTTGACCTCATCGACCGCCATCTGAATGTGCCGTAACGAGATTTGTCCCTGCAAAGCGAACGCGCCGCTGAGCGGGTCGATCAGCGCGATGCGAGTCGCGTCTGCGGCAATTGCGAGCGCGGGAAGACTCAAAGCGCCTACGAAGACGTACTTTCCCAGTGCCTTAAGCATGATTCCCTCGCCAGATTTGCGCACGCCCGGTCAGCCATCCGCACCCACTGGCCCCGTTTCAGCGCCGCTGCGCGATGTACCTTAAGAATAGTCGCCTTTGGCGTGGATACCAGGAGAACCCAAAAGCCAAGCGTCCCCGCCGACATAGTCGTCTATTTCAGCCTGTACTAACGTCCCCGTATTGCGGTGGAATTGCTAAAAGTTACAGGGGGCTGCGGCCTGAGTCACCCCCGACAGGCTCACTGTGAATGTTCATCCCTGCCTCCAGGTTGGTTGTTGACTTAGAGCGCCACTGCGGTTTGCGCGGCCCTTGGCCGATCGCCCCACCAAGGCGGAGCGGAACGCCCATGTAATTCCGCTCCTTGTCCCAAAGATCACGGCAGCTCGATCGTCCCGTCGACCTCGCAAGCGATGCGATCGCCGAGCAGGCTGCAGTCGTACTTGCTTCCTCCCTTCAAACCTTTGAAGCGGCCGGTCCCGCCGTAATAATTTGCGGTGCCGATAGCGTGCCCGCCCGCTACCTTCCCGGCCCACTCCTCAAGAAATGAGGCTCCGTCCGCAAAGGTGAATCTGCCGTAGCCGCGCTCATTGCCTGTGCCGTCCTTCCGGTATTCGCCACTGCCCCAAAAGTCACCCTTGTAGGGCGGCTCGGGAGGACCGACACGCCGCAGCCCCACTCCCTTCGCGGCGAAAGTTGCGCTGATGTGTCCCGGTTCGTCGCCCAATTCGGTCGGATCCCACTTCGTTCCCACATTGATATGTTGCGAATGAAACTTGATCGTTTCTCCTGCAATCGCGAAATGCGTCATTCCGGCTGTCAGCACCAGCCCTACCAAGAGCGATCCAAGCCCCACCCCCGTTGCACGGCGATTAAAATTGACCATGATTTTCTCCTTGAAATATCAGGTTCCCAGCGCCAGTTTTTTCGGTCGGCGCATTCCGCTCACGCCGGATTGCCATCGGCCCGAGTAGGAGTTGACCCGAAGGAAGGACGCCGCAGGAGCACCCACAGCTCCTGCATGTTCGAAAACGGCCGCTGCTCCCCGGTGCGCGCGTCCTCAACTACGCCGTTGAGGCTGCGCGCCCCTTGGCGATAGACGCGAACAATGTAGCTCCTGGGCTGCCGCACCGACCTCTGCTCCGCTTCAAGTGTTCCCTTGTCCCGGATCAACACGCGTACAGCGTAAAAGCCGACCGGTCAAAAATTGCTTACTTTTTGGGAATTCAGTTCAAACGCAGGGTCTCGAACAACCGCTGGGATTCAGTTGAGGGCTGAATGCCTAGCGTGACGGACAAGGTCTGACGCAGACGCCGGTACGCGCTTGCCGCTTCGCTGCGTCGATCGAGATTCTCGTAGCAGCGCATCAATCCTTGGTAAAACGACTCAACGAGGTTATCCGCGTCAATACCACGCGCATAGAGTTCGATCGCCGTTTCATAGCGCCCATTTGTCTCGAGAAATAAACCGAGTTTCCCGACCGCGTGAATGAACTTCGCTCGCAGTCGTTCGCGCGCAGGTACTGCCCATGGAGTGCCCTCCTCCTGTGCAAGAAAGGCGCCGCGGTAGATCTTGATCGCCTCGCCCAATCCTTCTGAACCATTGGAAGCATGATCAACCCGGTCTTCGAACGCATCGGCGTCGACCCAGCAGCATTGCCGATTGAGCGCAATCTCGCCGCCGGTTTGCCGGATGACCTTGCCGTTGCCAACCAACTTTCGCAGCCTGTGCAGCGTCGCGGTCAGCGACCTGTACGCAGCGTAGCCGTCCTCGTCCGGCCAGAGCGCGTCGAGCAGTTTTTGCTCCGGAACGTCCTTGGCCCCGAACGCAATGATCGCTTTGAGCAGCGCGAGGACTTTCTTGGGGACCTTTCTGGAGTAGCCGGGGCTCTGCCCGTCTATGAGCAACTCGAACCGGCCGAGGGTGTAAACCTTGACCGGCCAAGGCCAGTTCTCGGGAGCAATACCGGCTGGTAGAACATGGAACTCGCGAGCCAATTGAGTTGCGATCTCCGGCTCGATCTCGCTAGCCAGGGCGACCGGGAGCAACTCTGCCAAGGCATTTGTGTACCAACAAAACCGGGCTCGCGCGCTTTCCATTCTAGCCCGTCGCATCGCATCGACCAGCAGCACGACTCTTGATCTCGAGTCGCCGCGGCGATGTGCCAACCACGCCTGGTTCAGAACAATCGTAGCAAGATAGTTTTCCGCAATGGTTCCGTACTCCTCGGCCCGAAGTCGGCCCAGAATCTGGTCCGCAACGTCGAATCGCCCACCGGCAATTGCCATATTTGAAGCAACGGTACCGACCGTAACGATGCCGTTGAAGAATCCGGTGTCATCGAATGCCTTGTATGCTTCGAGAACAGTATCGATTGCATGCTGAATATTTCCACGATCAAATGCGACAACAGCGCGCAGAAACGTAAAACCCGCGTGGTGGTAGCCTGTAGGGGGTATCCGCAGACCTTGAGCTCGACGCAGGGTTGCTTCCGCTTCGTCAAGCAATCCAGCCCGCCGTTCACACACCCCGCGTCTCCAAATGCTGATATTGTGAAATGAATGCTCTTGCACAATTGCGTCCACGGCATCGAAACACTCTAGCGCCTGCGCGTATCGTCCGCGGACGTAATGCGAGTATCCCTCGGCGTCCCAGTAGGAGAAGGCGCGCAGGGGAGACAGTTCCTTCGAGTTAAGAAGCGGGCGGGCAATCATACTGGCCATGCGCTCGGCCAGCGCGTCCATCGGCACATTGGAATACCGATGCATCATGCTGGCCGCCGCGACCTTGAGATTTGGCTCGAATGGTTCCTTCAATAGATCGAAGACACGACTTAAGCATGACTCAAGCATCGAATGGCGAGGTGCACGCAAAGTGGCCCCCATCATTACGACCGAATTCGCTCTCAGGTCGTCCTCTTTGGTGGGCGGCCGTATTCCGCGCTGTAGCAGCGCGACGACCCGGGCGATCCACGGATCCATCGGCCTGAGGTTATCGAATTCGAAGTAAAGGCCCTCCAGTATCGTAGTCGCACAAAGAAGCTGCCCGACCTCGTCACTACGTTCCTGGAAAATCCGGTACGCGGTTTCGAGCACAGGGCGTGCGGCAACCGGATCGACAAAGGTCCTCGAGCACCCGAGCCAGTATCGTACCCAAGGGTTCGCATCGAGACGACCCTGCGGTAGAGCCTCAACCCATTGTCCCAGGGTCTGCCAGCGGCCCTGCCCGACGAGGTTTGCGGCAGACGCGATTAGCAACTGCTCGGCCGCATCCCAATCCTCGGCCTCTGCATAGAGTGCGAAGGCGTCTTCTATTTGCCCCGCCGCGGCGACAGAGGCTGCGGCGCGCTTGGCAATCGCCTGCCGCACCTTGATTGTGAAGACAATGACGGCGCGGCTCTTAAGAAATGCCCGGAACAACGCGTGATACTGATAGCTGATCTCGCCACCGACGCTGCGGTCGGTGAAAAGGTGCCGTAGATGTAAATCCTCGATGTACTTGATGGCATCTGCATTGCCCGTCACGGCCTCGACGAGTGCAGCGCTCATACGGGGCAGGAAGGCCGTCTTCATCAGCACATCGCGCATCTCGTCCGAGGCATTGTCGAATATCAGGCCGGCGAAGTAATCGAAGACCGTTTCCAATGCCTCAGCTCTCTGCAATGACTCCAGGCTTTCGCCGTGGCGCAGGCGCTCCAGCATCAGCGTTACGCCTGCCATCCAGCCAGTCGACTGTTCGTGCAGGGTACGAAGTAGATTTCTGTCGGTGATGCCTCTACTTGCCGCGATCGCCGTTGTTTCCTCCGCTGTCAGGCGAAGGTCTTCCCAGGACACGAGCGCAATCGTCTGATTGACCAGCGCACCGGCAAACCCGGGTGGCGGAGCCGCACGGCTGAGGATAATGATGTTCGACCCCTGCGGCACTTCGGCCAGCGCCGCCATGAACGGAGCATGCAGCTCGGAATCTGCTGCAATGTCATGGTAATTATCGAAGACGAGGATGATGTCGTCGGGGAGTTGCGTGAAACCATCGCGCAGAAACCGCCGCGCGAATCCGGGCAGGTCGGGCAGATATTCGGGGGTCAGCAAAGGTAGCGGCTTGCCTTTTCTTTTGGCAACCGCCTCAATGGCCTGCTTCAGATAGAAGAAGAATGTGGCCGGGTCGCTGTCGCCAGGATCGATCTGGTACCAGATCGCGGGCACCCCTGCTTCTTCCAGATAGCTCGCCGCAAGTGTCGTCTTGCCGGCTCCGGGCGGCCCAACGATCCAGACTACCGGATGCTCTCGCTTTTCGTCGAGGAGTTGAAACAGTCTTTCCCGGGCCACCGCTTTGTACAGCCGAGGCCTGGTCAACTTCGCTAGTTGGGGACGTTTCATGGCCGTAGTCAGATCCGCGCAGCGCTGGCCAAGCCCGGGCCCCGGACTCGGTAAGCGAAGCTCCTGTGCGGGAAGGGGACCACAAGGCTGCGTTCAACGTAAGTGGCCCGGGGCCTCAAGCGCCTGCTCCCGCAAACTGGCGTACCGCTAACGAGTCGCAGCCGCCCCGCAAACGGGCGACTGCGTCGCTAACGTGTCCGCGGGCCAACGCTTTGTAAAGGCGCGGACGCGTGAGTTTGGAAAGCTGCGGCGGCTTCTTCGGCACCCCTCGCTCCCGAGGCGAGATGACGATCCCATTGTTGCGCGGCTGGAAGCAAAAGAAAACACCCCGTCCGGTACCGGGGGACCCTAGTGCCGAAACACGGCAGTTGCACTTCGCACTCGGTACCAGTCGCACGTTCTCCGACAGACAAGCCGGAAAATTCGCGTGTGCGGATAGCGCGGCGATGGTATTGCAGATTAGAAGTAAGGACTCTAATTTGCAGCGAGTTCTATTTTTGGAGGACCGCGAGCGGCGAGGAAGTCGACCTGCTTGTGAACACGGGCACCGAACTTCTGCCGATTGAAGTCAAATTGCACTCGGCTCCGGGTACGGACAGTGCAACCGGCCTGCTCCGCTGTATGCGCGATCTCGGCCTCAAGCGCAGTTGGCTGGTCTACCCAGGCCGGGAAAGTTATTCACTGGGCGAGGGCATCACCACAGTTCCGGCAGGGCTGGCTTTGTCGCCCTTTGCGTAAGGGCGAGGTGTGAGGTGCGAGGTGCGGGGCGTGAGGGGTAAAGGCTTGTCGTCGCAGCATTGCACGCCGTTCCTCACACCTCGAACCTCACACCTCGCCTTTACGGTCTCTCCATCTTGCACGTCGTGGGCAGGATGTTGTCTTTCGCCTCGATGCGCACGTCGGACTTCCAGCCGTAGCCGGTATCGTCGGCGTCGTACTTCACGTCAGGGGTGCCAGCCTTGACGAAGCTCGAAACATAGAGCGGCATGATCACCTGATGATCTTCGCCACGCATCCACACCTCTCCCACGCCGCCGTCGTAGCGCAGATCTTCCAGCGCCTTTGCGACCTGCACGGGATCCGCGGAACCGGCCTTGTCTATTGCGCGGGCGAGCATCTCGACGAAGTACTTGTAAGCCATGAATCCCCAGTCTTCCCTGAATCGCTTCTTGTAGTCCAGGTAGTAGCGTTCCAGGGGATGGCCCGCAATGTTCGCGTTCCAGCCCGCCACCGTCTTCACGCGGTTCGCACCTGCCGCGCCGAAAGCGCGCGGCGTGCCGACGAGAAAGCCGTAGTTGGTATAGAAGGTCGCATTCAGCCCGGAGTCTTCGGCTGATTTGATCAGTAGCGCAAGGTCGCTGCCCCAGTTGCCGGTCAGCACCGTGTCCGCGCCGCTGGATTTGATCTTTGTGATATACGGCGCGAAATCCTTCACTTTGCCCAGCGGAATGAGTTCGTCTCCCACGATCTCGATGTCGGGACGTTTTCTGCCGAGCATTTCCCTCGCCACGCGCTTGAACGAATGTCCGTAGGCGTAGTCCTGGTTGATCATATACAGCTTCTTCGCGGTTTTCTGCGTGGACAGCACACCCGTCAAAGCGTCGATCTTCATGTCCAGGTTGGCGTCGAAGCGGAAGTGCCAGAAATTGCATTTTTCTTCGGTGAGCGCGGTGTCGGTCGCGCCGTTGTTCAGGTACAGGATCTCCCGGCCGGGATTGCGCTGGTTGTATTTGAGCACGGCGTCGGTCATGGCGTGCGCCACATGCGAGCCGACACCCTGCGTGATCAGGCGAATGTCCTGATCGATGGCCTGCTTGAGTACCACCAGGCTTTCCTGCGGGCTGGACTTGTTGTCGAGCAGCACCAGTTCGAATTTAGTTCCGCCCAGAACACCGCCACGCGCATTGACGTCGTCGACCGCCATCTGGATATGCCTGCTTCCCATCTCACCCTGCAGCGCAGCCGGGCCGCTGAACGGATCGATCACCGCAATCCGGATGTTTTCCGCAGCCATTGCCACACTGCCGAGAATCGACATGAGCGCGACGGCCGTGCGGAAGAATTT
>Ga0137438_1000212_pt1 | contig 11236 bp, 7 predicted proteins | sample EasRivERMGT157_2_FD_102327 | JGI IMG/M metagenome (GOLD analysis project Ga0137438, IMG submission 102327) | Soil microbial communities from meander-bound floodplain in the East River, Colorado, USA - East River MetaG ERMGT157_2 | ecosystem: Environmental > Terrestrial > Soil > Floodplain ... | reverse complement strand
GGCGGCCGACAACGGTGACGCCTGGGTGGAGTCGGGCACGCACAAATATTCGCCCTCCGAGGTCTCGGCGATGATCCTCGGGAAGATGAAGCAGACGGCCGAGGACTACCTCGGCGAGCCGGTGACCGAGGCCATCGTCACTTGCCCCGCCTACTTCAACGACGCTCAGCGCCAGGCCACCAAGGACGCCGGCCGCATCGCCGGCCTGGAGGTGCTCCGCATCATCAACGAGCCCACCGCGGCCGCGCTCGCCTACGGCATCGACAAGCAGCAGGGGGCGAGCGAGAAGATCGCCGTCTACGACCTCGGCGGCGGCACCTTCGACATCACCATCCTCGAGCTCAACCAGGGCGTGTTCGAGGTGAAGGCCACGAACGGCGACACCTTCCTCGGCGGCGAGGACTTCGACCAGCGCCTCATCGACTGGCTGGCGAAGCGCTTCCTCGAGGCGAACCGCATCGATCTGAAGAAGGACCGCATGGCGTTGCAACGGCTCAAGGAGGCCGCCGAGCGCGCCAAGCACGAGCTCAGCTCGGCGGGCGAGACGGAGGTGAACCTGCCGTTCATCACCGCCGACGCCTCCGGCCCCAAGCACCTTGCCGAGACCATCGACCGGCAGACGCTCGAGCAGCTCGTCGGCGACCTCATCGAGAAGACGATCGAACCTTGCAAGATCGCGCTCCGCGACGCGGGCGTCACCACCCAGCACCTCGACACCGTCATCCTCGTCGGCGGCATGACCCGCATGCCGAAAGTGCAAGAGGTGGTGAAGCGCTTCTTCGGCAGGGAGCCCCACAAGGGCGTGAACCCGGACGAGGTGGTCGCGGTCGGCGCCGCCATCCAGGGCGGCGTGATGAAGGGCGAGGTGAAGGACGTCCTCCTCCTCGACGTGACACCGCTCTCCATCGGCGTCGAGACGGCCGGCGGCGTCTTCACCAAGATCCTCGAGAAGAACACGACCGTGCCCTGCAAGAAGTCCCAGGTGTTCTCGACCGCGGTCGACAACCAGCCGCTCGTCAGCATCCACGTGCTGCAGGGCGAGCGCGACATGGCCGCCGACAACAAGACGCTCGGGCGCTTCGAGCTCGTCGGCATCCCTCCCGCGCCGCGCGGCGTGCCGCAGATCGAGGTCACCTTCGACATCGACGCGAACGGGATCGTACACGTCTCCGCGAAGGACCTGGGGACCGGCAAGAGCCAGCAGATCCGCATCACCGCCTCGTCGGGGCTCTCGGAAGGCGAGATCCAGCGGATGATGCGGGACGCCGAGGCGAACAAGAGCGACGACAAGCGCAAGAAGGAGCTCGCGGATCTCAAGAACAACGCCGAGGGGCTCGTCTACACGACCGAGAAGAGCCTGGAGGAGTACTCGAGCGCGCTCAGGGCCGAGGACCTCGAGGAGATCAAGGCCGACCTGGAAGTGCTGAAGCAGACGTTGCCCTCGAACGACCCGGCTGCCATCAAGGAGGCGCTCATTCGCCTGGAGGGAAGCGCCTACCGGATCGCCGACGCCATCTACGCCCAGCAGGGAGGCGGTGGAACGTGAAACGAACGTCCCCATGCTCGCGCGCGTTTGTCAGCTCCCAAACGTGCGCTATATTGCGGCCGCGATCGTGGCCTGACCGCTAACCCCGCGGATGGATGTGCAAAAGCGCGACTACTACGAAGTGCTCGGCGTCGGCCGCGAGGCCGACGAGCAGGAGCTGAAGAGCGCGTACCGCAAGCTCGCGCACCAGTTCCATCCCGACAAGAATCCCGGCGACAAGTCCTCCGAGGATCGTTTCAAGGAAGCCTCCGAGGCCTACGAGGTGCTCTCGGACCCGGAGAAGCGGGCCCGGTACGACCGCTTCGGCCACGTTAACGGCCAGAACCCCTTCGAGGGGGGGTCCCCGTTCGGCGGCGCCGCGGGCGCGACCATCAACGACATCTTCGGCGACATCTTCGGCGAGATGTTCGGCGGAAGGCGCCAGCGGGGTCGGCCGCGCGGCTCCGATCTGCGCTACCACCTCGAAGTCAGTTTCGAGGAGGCGGCCTTCGGCACCTCCGCGCGCATCCAGATCCCGCGTCCGCGCCGCTGTGACGCCTGCAAGGGATCCGGCGCGAAGCCCGGGACGCAGCCGCGCACCTGCCCAACCTGCGGCGGGGTTGGTGAGATACGGCTCACGCAGGGTTTCTTCTCCGTAGCCCGCACCTGCCACCACTGTGGCGGTCAGGGCCGCGTCATCGTGGAAAAGTGCGAGGGATGCGCCGGCGTCGGCATGGTGCGCGAGGAGGCGACCGTCGAGGTGAAGGTCCCGGCCGGCGTCGACACCGGCACCCGGCTCAAGCTCAGTGGCGAGGGCGAGCCTGCGCCCCAGCCGGGAGCGGCCCCGGGCGACCTCTACGTCGTGATGCAGGTGCGCGAGCACCCCATCTTCCGGCGCGAAGAAACCGAGGTCATCTGCGAGATGCCCATCAGCTTCACCGAGGCGGCGCTGGGCGCGCACATCGACGTCCCTACCCTGGACGGGCCGTTCAACATGAAGATCCCTGCCGGCACGCAGTCCGGCAAGGTGTTTCGCATGCGCGGCAAGGGCATCCCGAGCCTCGGCGGCGGCGGGCGCGGCGATCAGCACGTCCGCGTGGTGCTGGAGACGCCGACGCACCTCACGAAGGAGCAGAAGGAGATCCTGGAGCGCTTCGCAGCCCTCTCTGGCGAGAAGACCCAGCCGGCCACGCGTAGCTTCTGGGAGAAGGCAGCCGAGATCTTCGGGAGCAAGAAGGACGCGTAGCCGCGGGCGTTGCCGTGTTGCGTCCCCGATTCGAAACGGTCCAGGGCCTGGAGCGGCCGGCATCGTACGACCGCTCCACGTGTGTGCGAGAAATCCTCCCCTTCGGATAAGAACGCAGCGGGGCGGGGCCTTGCCCAAGGTCGCCAACTGCTGTAGGGCGGGCCTTGTCCCCCGCCCCGGGGGTCGCTCCCGCCCACCAGGTGGAAACATGCGCACCCTGCCCCGGCTCGCCATCGTCGTGTCGCTCCTCCTCGCCGCATGCCCGAAGCGGGTGACCGTGAACGGACGGGAGATGAGCGAGGAAGCCGCGAATGCGGAAGCGACACAGGAGGTCGCGCGGGCCCGAGTCGAGGGCGCGCGGCTGGCACCCCAGGACGCGGCGGAGCGCTTCGAGGCAATTGCGGCCCGCTTCGGCGACACCCCGGCCTCCGGGGACGCGCTCTACGAGGCAGCCCTTCGCTGGCGCGCCGCGGGCCGACCCGATCGTGCCCAGGAGTCGCTCTCCAGGCTGCTCACCCGCATGCCGCTGTCGCCGCGCGCATCGCAGGCGAAGTACCAGCTCGCCGTCGTCGAGACGGACGCCGGCCGGCCTCGGGAGGCGCTCGCCGGCCTCACCTCTCTCTACGACAAGCTGCCGGCCGCTGACCGGCCGGAGGCCGCGCGCGAGGCGGCGCGGGCGGCGGAGGCAGCGCACCTGTGGCCGCAGGCGGCGCGCTGGCGCAACGAAGCCGCACAGCTTGCCCAGGGCGCAGAGCGCTCGCGGGAGCTCGCGAAGGCGGTCGAGCTCGTCGACGGCCTGCTCACGTTCCAGGAAGTCGCCACGCTGAAGGCGGAGCTGCCCTCGAGCTCGCCGCTGCTCCCTGCGGCCACGATGAAGCTCGCGCGCATCCAGCTCCACCTGCATGACGAGGCGGCGGCGGAGCGCTCGGCCCGGGAAGTGGTGGAGCGGTGGTCCGATTCGCCCTTCGCGCAGGACGCGAGGGCGCTGGCGGACCGGCTCTCTCACCGCTCGCAAGTGAGCTCGCGGACCGTCGGCGTGGCGGTGCCGCTCTCCGGTAAGCTGAAGCCCTGGGGCGAGGCCGTGCTGCAGGGCGTTTCACTGGCCCTCGGCGAAGGGAACGGATTCAAGGTCGTGGTGAAGGACACCCGGGGCGAGCCCGAGGGAGCCCAGAGCGCGATCGAGGAGCTGGCGCAGGGAGAGGGCGTCATCGCGGCGCTGGGCGGCGTCGTGAACGCCGAGGCGCCGCGCGCCGCCAGCGCGGCGCAGGATCAGGGGCTGCCCTTCATCTCGCTCGCCAGGGTCGAGGGGGTGACCCAGGCCGGCCCGTTCGTTTTCCGGAACATGCTCACCGCCGAGGCGCAGGCCAGGGCGCTCGCGGAACTGACGATGGCACGGCGCGGGATACGGCGCTTCGCGCTGCTCTGGCCGCAGGTCCCCTACGGGCAGGAGCTCGTGACGTCGTTCTGGGACGAGATCGACGCGCGCGGTGGCGAGGTGCGCGCCGCCGAGAGCTACGATCACGACAGGACCACCTTCGCGCCCGTCGTGAAGAGCATGGTGGGGAAGCTCTGGCTCGACGAGCGCCAGGACTACGTCGAGCAGGTGAGAGAGATCATGAAGGACGAGACCGATCCCTACCGCCGACGAAAGGCCATCGAGAAGCTGCGCGATCGGCTCCCGCCCGTGACCGACTTCGACGCCATCTTCATCCCGGACTTCGCGAAGAACGTCGCGCTCATCGCCCCGGCTCTCGCGGTCGAGGACGTCGTCACCCAGACCTGCGACCCGAAGGAGGTGGAGCGCATCAAGAAGGTGACCGGCCGCGAAGACCTGAGGCCCGTGCAGCTCCTCGGCGCGAACGGCTGGGACGACCCGGCCCTGATCGAGAAGGCGGGCAAGTACGTGGAATGCGCCATCTTCGTGGACGGCTTCTTCGCCGGGTCGGAGCGGCCCGACACGAAGGTCTTCGTCGCCGCCTTCCAGGCGAAGTACGGTCACCCCCCGTCGATCCTGGAGGCGAGCGCCTACGACGCCGCGCGCATGATCCGGCGCGCCCTCGAGGCCGGCGCAGCGACGCGGGACGCCGTCCGCGACCAGCTCTCCACGCTCAAGGGCTTCCCCGGAGCGACCGGCGAGCTCGCCTTCGACGCGCGGCGCGAGATCGCGAAGCAGCTCTTCTACATCACGGTCGACAAGGGATCGCTCCGGGAGCTCACGCCGCAGGAGCTGGCCGCGCCGGGTGCGGGCGGGACCTGACCTCGGCTCCGATCGACGTGGTCCCTGGGGTGCCCGTCACCGAGGAGGCCGCATGCAGATCGGATCCCCCGTCTCGCATCGCGCGGCGGAAGGCGGGCTTCTGCCCTACACTACACTCGACCATGCCCCAAGCCCTGGCGCGCGCGCGCACCTGGACCCGGATCCCCTACCTCAACCTCGTGCTCTTCTTCGCGACGGTGCTCACCACGCTCGTGGCGGGCTCCCAGCAGAGCGCCCTTCGCCTGCCCGCAACGGGCGGCGGGCTCGCCAGCGTGCTCGCCGACGCCGGAGCCATAGCGGTCGCCGGGTTGCCGTTCGCCACGGCGCTCATCGGCATCCTCCTCTGTCACGAGATGGGGCACTACCTCCTCGCGCGCGCGCACCGCGTCGACTCCACCTTGCCCTTCTTCATCCCGGTGCCCGTCGGTCCGATCGGCACCTTCGGCGCGATCATCCGTATCCGCTCCGCGCTGCCCAGCCGGCGGGCGACGCTCGACATCGGCGCCGCCGGCCCCTTTGCCGGGTTCTTGGTGGCGCTGCCGCTGCTCGCCTGGGGCATCGCCCATTCCGAAGTCCGCGCGGTCGGCGATGTCGTGCTCGAGCGGGCCAACACGGGTGCCATCGCGATCGTCCGGGGATGGCTCGCGAGCGATCACCCCGGCTTGAGCGGGGTGCAGTCCTTCGGCGACAGCTTCGTCACCTGGGGTGTCCAGCGGCTCGTCCTCGGGAAGCTTCCGCCCGGGACGGACGTCTTCCTCCACCCCGTGGCCTTCGCCGCCTGGATCGGCCTCTTCGTCACGACGCTGAACCTCATCCCGCTCGGACAGCTCGACGGCGGGCACGTGACCTACGCGCTCCTCGGGCGTCGTCGCGCGCGCGCCTTCTCGCGCGTCGTCTCATGGGGACTCCTGCTGGCGGGTCTCTTCCTCGGCTGGAACTGGCTCTTGTGGTGGGGGGGGACACGCTTTCTGGTGGGCTACGACCATCCACCAGCGCTAGAGGAATTGCCGCTCGATAGAGGTCGCCAGGCGCTGGCCTTGGCGGCGCTCCTCCTCTTCGCCGCCACCTTCATTCCCATCCCGGTCTCGCTTTGAGTCGCCGGGGGCGCAGGCCGCCCCCGCGGCGCGAGCCCCGGGTACTCAGGCCTCGGGAGAAGGCCCGCACTCGCGAGGCGCTTTCCCTGAGGCCCGAAGCCCGAGGCCCGAAGCCCAGCTCTCAACTGATCGGCATTGGCGCTAGACTCGTCCCCTCATGGATACGCGCGAGGTCGATGCCGCCTGGGCGGAGGTGACGGCCCGCTGGGCCGACGAGGGGGCGCATCGCGCCTTCCTCGATCGATTCGGCGACCTCGAAGGCCTCGCCGAGGCCGGCCGCCGCTACAAGGTCGCCCTCGACGCGCGCCCGGGAGACGAGGTGGCGGCGCGCGGGCGCGACGAAGTGGTAAAGCGCGCCACCGCCCTCGCCCTGGCGCAGCTCCCGCGGACGAAGCCGCCCCGCCAGCTCTCTCCCGGCGTGAGGAGAGCCCTCCTCCTCGCTCTGGTGGCGGCGAGCGTCGTCGCGGCGGGCTGGGTCCTCCTGCGCATGTCCCGGGTGCCGCCGCCATGACCGGGCAGGACGAGCTCGAAGCCATCCTTGGACCCGGCGGCGCGCTCGCCGGCGCGCTCCCCGGGTACGAGCACCGCCAGGACCAGCTGGCCATGGCGCGCGCGGTGGCGCGGGCGCTGCGGGATCGGAGCTATCTCGTCGTCGAGGCCGGCACCGGCACCGGCAAGACGCTCGCCTATCTGGTTCCGGCGGCGCTCTCCGGGCGCAAGGTCGTCGTGTCCACCGCCACCAAGACGCTGCAGGAGCAGATCTGGACGAGGGACTTGCCGCTCCTGGCCGAGAAGGCAGGGCTGCCCATCCGGGCGGCCTACCTGAAGGGTCGCGCCAACTACTACTGCCTCGCGCGCGGCGCCAAGTTCGCCGAGAAGCCGGGTTTCGCCAACCGTGAAGAGGCGGCGCTCTGGCCCCGGGTGGAGGAGTGGGTCCGGTACACGGAGACAGGCGACCGGAGCGAGATCGACCTGCCCGACCAGTACGGCCCCTGGCGAGAGCTCTCCGCCTCCGGCGAGACCTGTCTCGGGAAGGATTGCGATCGCTACCAGGAGTGCTTCGTCAACCTGGCCCGTGCCAAGGCGGCCGCGGCAGACCTCGTGCTCGTGAACCATCACCTCTTCTTCGCCGACCTGGCCATGCGCACCTCCCGCGCCGGCGTGGAGGTGTTGCCGCCGTACGAGGCCGTCGTCTTCGACGAAGCGCACGTGCTGGAGGACGTCGCGACCGAGTACTTCGGGCTCATGGTCTCGTCCTACCGGATGGCGGAGCTCGCGCGCGACGCGCAGCGAGCGGTGGTGGACCGGCCGGACTTGAAGAAGTTCGTCCAGGAGCGGACGGGAGAGCTGGAGAAGGCAGGGGAGCGCTTCTTCTCCGGTGTCGCGGCTCAGCTCAGGGGATCGCCGATCGCCCGCCCCTCCCCCCGCCCCTCTTCCTTCCAGGCAGGAGGAGGGCGGGGAGGCGGGCTCCCGCTGTTCGAGGGCGAAGGCGCCTCCGTGCGCGCCCGGCTGACGCCGCGGATATTGGCGCCGCTCGCCGCCGACCAGGCGCGGCTCGGCTCGGCGCTGGAGGAAGTGCGCGAGCTCTTCGTCGACGGGGAAGGGCCGCCACTCGCCAACCTGGCCCGGCGGGCGGCCGAACTGCGCGTCGAGCTCGAGGCGGTGACGGCCATGAAGGAGCCGTCGCGCGTCTATTTCGCGGAGGCGCGCGGTCGCGGCGTCTTCTTGCGTGCCGCTCCCGTGAACGTCGCGGAAGAGCTGGTGGAACGCCTTTACAGGCGCGTCGACACCGTGGTGTTCACGAGCGCGACCCTGGCAGCCGCCGGCCGCCTCGACTTCTTCCGCCGCGAGGTGGGGCTCGCGCCCGAATTCGACGTCGCGGAGGCCATCTTCCCCGGCCCCTTCGACTACCGCACGCAGGCGGCGCTGGTGGTCCCGGAGGACCTGCCCGAGCCTTCCGACCCCGGGTTCTTCCGCGACGCCGCGGCCTCGGTGCGAAAGCTCCTCGAGATCACGGGCGGGCGCGCGTTCGTGCTCTCGACGAGCGTCCGTGGCATGAACGCGCTGCGCGAGGCGCTCGCCGACCTTCCGTACCCGCTCCTCCTCCAAGGGGAACGGCCCAAGGGAAAGCTCCTCCAGGCGTTCCGGGACGAGCCCTCGGTGCTGTTCGCCACCCAGAGCTTCTGGGAGGGCGTGGACGTCCCGGGGGAAGCGCTCTCCCTCGTGATCATCGACAAGCTTCCCTTCGCGCCGCCCAGCGATCCCGTGGTGGCCGCGCGGATGCGCGTCCTCGAGGCCGGCGGACGCGACGCCTTCTCCGAGTTCTCCGTGCCGTCGGCCGCGCTTGCGCTGAAGCAGGGCTTCGGGAGGCTCATCCGGAGCCGGACCGATCGCGGCCTGGTCGCGCTGCTCGACCGGCGCGTCCTCACCAAAGGTTATGGGCGCGCGTTCCTGGCGACGCTGCCCCCTGCCCCGCTCCTGCGGAGCATCGAGGCGGCGCACAGGTGGTGGCAAGAGGGGAAAGGAAGACCTTAGTCGGCTCGGGGGCGACCCCGGAGCCAGGGCGGCTGGATCTACCGCCAACCCGGGACTAGACTCCGCGGACGAGAGGAAGAATGGTCGCCTTCAACAACGAATCGCGCGAGATCGCCCTCAAGGTCGTCTACTACGGGCCGGCGCTCTCCGGCAAGACGACGAACCTCCAGGCGCTCTTCCAGAAGATTGACCCCAAGGTGCGCGGGCGGCTCATGACGCTCGACACGAAGGACGACCGCACCCTGTTCTTCGACATGATGCCGGTCTTCTTCCGGAGCGCGTCGGGCGTGAAGGTGAAGCTGAAGCTGTACACGGTGCCCGGCCAGGTGATGCACGAGTCGACCCGGCGCATCGTGCTGCAGGGCACGGACGCGGTCGCCTTCGTCGCCGACTGCCGGCGCACGGAGGCCGCGCCGACGCTCGCCTACTGGAACGACATGCTGAAGAACCTGGAGGCGAACGGGCTCGATCCGAAGACCCTGCCCATCGTCATCCAGATGAACAAGCGCGATCTCCCGGACTCGCGCGGCGACGAAGAGCTCACCGATCTCATGCAGGTGATCCGCCCACTCGTGATCCCGGCGGTGGCGATCCGCGGCGACGGCGTCCTGGAGACGCTGCATGTCCTGCTCACCCTCACCTACCGCTCGCTCGACCAGCGCGTCGCGCTCGAGCGAAGCTGGCACATCTCGGAACGCGAGTTCCTCTCGCAGATCTTCTCGCACATGGACCTGCGTGGGACCCAGCTCGCCGGCGCGGGGGCCGCGAGATGAACGGTCTGCCCCCGTCCGTCCTGCAGCAGGAGGCCTCGCTCGGCGATCTCCTGGACGTGAAGTCCTTCACGGAGGTGTGCCAGTCCTTCGCCGAGCTCTACCGCGTCGGCCTCAAGGTCTTCGACGCGCAGGGCAACCGCCTGGTCGAGGTGAAGGTCGGCAACGCCGACTTCTGCGGCTACATCTGGCAGAAGCCCGACGGCCGCTCGCAGTGCATCGCCACCGTGCAGAAGGTGAAGGGCGAGGCCGTGCCCGAAGAGGCCAAGCCCGTTGCCTTCGACTGCTTCTCGGGCTGCCGTTACGTGGTCCAGCCGGTGCTCTACGAGGGCGACGCCATCGGCCGCATCGTCTTCGGTCCCTTCGTGCCGGACGACCTGGTCCAGCTCCCGCGCACGCTCACCTCGATCTCGCCCGACTTCGACGCGAGCAGGGCCGCGTCGTACATGCAGAAGATCCGACGCGTGCCTCAGGGCACCGCCGAGAAGATCCTGCACCACTTCTCCGAGATCCTGGACGTGCTCGTCTTCACCGGGCACAAGAACCTGCTCACGGCGCGCCTCCACATCGAGGCGGTGCAGGAGAGCTACCGCGAGCTTCAGGACAAGAACCACCAGCTCGAGGAGAGCTTCGGGAAGCTGAAGGAGCTCGATCGCCTGAAGTCGAACTTCCTCGCCACCATGAGCCACGAGCTGCGCACGCCGCTCACCAGCGTCATCGGCTACTCCGAGATGATGCTGGAGGGGCTCGGAGGCCCGCTCACCGCCGAGCAGCGCGAATACCTCGGCATCATCATGGAGAAGGGCGAGAACCTCCTGCAGCTCATCACGTCCATCCTCGACATCACCAAGATCGAGGCGGGGCGGGTCCGGCTCGTCATGTCCGAGGTCGAGCTCGGGCAGCTCGTCCGCGACGCCGTCTCGACGGTGCTCCCGCACGCGCGCAAGAAGGGGCTCACGCTGCACTGCGAGCACGCAGCCAACATGCCCAAGGTGCTTTGCGACCGCGAGAAGGTCCGGCAGTGCCTCATCAACCTGGTCTCGAACGCGGTCAAGTTCACGCCGTCCGGCGGCACCGTCACGGTCGGCGCGAGCGAGTTGCCGGGGGAGCGGGTCGCGCTGTTCGTCACGGACACCGGCATCGGCATCCCCGAGGAGCACGTGCCCAAGGTGTGGGACGTCTTCTACCAGGTGGACGGGTCCTCCACGCGCGAGTACGGCGGCGCGGGCCTGGGTCTCGCCATCGTGAAGAGCTTCGTCGAGGCGCACGGCGGCGAGGTGCAGGTGCGCTCGGTCCCGGAAAGCGGTTCCACCTTCACCATGGTCTTCCCGCAGCGGGGCGTCGCCACGGCGGCGCGCGCGCCGCACGCGAAGAGCGCGGCGTCGTAGCAATTCGCTCATCGCGCTTCTGTAGGCTTCAGGCCTCGGGCTTCAGGCGAGCGCATGCGCGTCTTCCAGCGTATTCTCCGCAATGCAGTGACCTCGATCCGCGTAGAAGACGTCGGCCCTCCCGATACGGTGCCGAGGCCTGAAGCCCGAGGCCCGAGGCCCAGGAAAGGGCGGGCCCGACGCGCATGACCGAGTTCGACCTCATCGACCTCTTCACACGCGCTGCTCCGCGCGAGGGCGAGGGGGTGGTGCTGGGGATCGGCGACGACGCGGCCGTGCTCCGCCCGCCGCGCGGAGAGGACCTCGTCATGACGGTGGACGCGGTGGTGGAAGGCGTCCATTTCGACCGCCGCTTCCGCGCCGAGGAGGTGGGATGGAAGGCGCTGGCAGTGAACCTCTCCGACCTCGCCGCCATGGGTGC
>Ga0137438_1000211_pt1 | contig 11257 bp, 8 predicted proteins | sample EasRivERMGT157_2_FD_102327 | JGI IMG/M metagenome (GOLD analysis project Ga0137438, IMG submission 102327) | Soil microbial communities from meander-bound floodplain in the East River, Colorado, USA - East River MetaG ERMGT157_2 | ecosystem: Environmental > Terrestrial > Soil > Floodplain ... | reverse complement strand
GGCTATCCGATCATTGCGCTTTCGCTGGCTGGCGCGTTCGTGATGCTGTGGCGCCCGGACGGGGGCTGGCCGTTGCCCCATAACGCCGCCGAATGGCTCGGACTGGGCTCGGGATTGAGCTTTGCACTCGCCAACGTGCTCAGTCGCAAGGCCAGGGACATAGACGAGGCTGTCAAGTCTGCATCGGTATGGGCTGGCGTTGCGCTGGTTGCCCTGCCGGTGGCGATTCTGGCGGAGCATCCCCTGCAGGCATTAACTGCCATGGACGCTCGTACCTGGCTTCTGGTCGGACTCGTTGCGGCAGTCCTGTTCTGCGTCAATCTGGTGGTTCAGTTCGGGCTGGCACGCACGGCAGCGAACCGGGCGATCGTCATCATGCTGTCGGAGCTGGTGTTTGCCGCTGTCTCGTCCCACTTTCTCGCTTTCGAGAAAATCGGCTGGCGCGAGGCGCTCGGGGGTGCAATGCTGGTCGTTGCCGCCCTGTGTTCCGGGCGGCTGGAAGCGTCAGCGCACGGCTGATTGGGATTCGAACTGGGCGAGGTCGACTCGCGGTCGCGGTTTCCACCCTTTTTTGGCGTGCTCTGCCGATACCGTCGTGAAGATGCCGCCGCGCACGAAAAAACGCGCGGTGAGCCGCATGAAGCGAGGTTGGGTCGCCTTAACCAGATGGTCCAGCATGTGGTTGGTCACGGCTTCGTGGAATGCCCCCTGATTTCGATATGACCAGACATAAAGCTTCAGGCTTTTCAACTCCACGCATTTCTCGTCAGGGATGTAATCGAGGATCAGCGTGGCGAAATCCGGCTGACCGGTCTTTGGACAAAGGCAGGTGAACTCGGGAATTTCCATATGAATCAGGTAATCCCGGCCCGGGCTCGGGTTGGGAAACGTGTCTAGTGACAAAGAGGGCTTGCTCGGCATTCTCTGAAGGCCATTCCATTGTTAAAATGCAGGGCGAAATAATGCGCCTGATCCTCAAGGCAGAGGGCCTCAGGCGCTTGTTTTATGGACATCCGTAGAAATTATAAGCCTTTATAAAGCTGCGCAAATTGCGACTCACCCACATCAAGCTCGCCGGTTTCAAGTCTTTCGTTGATCCCACCCACATCCCGGTACCCGGCCAATTGGTCGGGGTCGTCGGTCCAAACGGTTGCGGCAAATCGAACGTCATCGATGCAATACGCTGGGTGCTTGGCGAATCCTCGGCCAAGCAGTTGCGTGGCGAAAACATGCAGGACGTCATTTTCAATGGCTCCGGAGATCGCAAGCCGGTCGGCCGCGCGAGCGTTGAGCTGATCTTCGACAACAGCCTGGGCAAGGCGGCCGGGGCCTGGTCGGCGTACGCGGAGATTTCCGTCAAGCGCGTGCTCGAGCGCGACGGCGAATCGTCCTATTTCCTCAACAACCTTCACGTGCGCCGCCGCGACGTCGCCGACATCTTCCTGGGCACCGGTCTGGGCGGGCGCGGCTACGCCATCATCGAGCAGGGCATGATTTCACGCATCATCGAGGCGAAGCCGGAGGACCTGCGCAGTTTCCTCGAAGAGGCCGCCGGCGTATCGAAGTATCGCGAGCGTCGCCGGGAAACCGAGTTGAGGCTGGAGGACACGCGCGAAAACCTGCTGCGTGTCGATGACATCAGGCAGGAACTTGGCAAGCAACTCGAACATCTGGAATCGCAGGCCGAGAAAGCAGGCAAGTACCGCGGGCTCGAAGCCGGTCTGAAGCGTACTCAGCAGCTGCTGTGGATGCTGCGCAGGCGCGATGCGCAGGCACAGCGCGCGAAGATCAGCCGGGATGCCGAGGCACTGAGCATCGAGCTGGAAGCAGAAACAGCGCGGCTGCGCGATGCGGAGAAACGAGTGGAGGCATTGCGCACCCGGCATTTCGCCGCATCCGACAACGTGCATGCGGCGCAAGGCACCCTGTACGAGGTCAACGCGGAGATCGCGCGCGTCGAACAGCAGGTTCAGTTCCTGCGCGACAGCCGCAATCGTGCCGAGCAACAGCTCAATTCCTTGCGCGCGCAGGAAGCGGAACAGCGCGATCGGCAGCAATCGCTGGAGGCGGCGCGTGAAAGCAATACCCGCGCGTTGGCCGAGGCCGCCGAACAACTTGCCGTGTTCGAGCAGACGTTGCGGGAGGCTCGTGAAGCCCTGCCCGTGGCCGAGGACAATCACCGTGCGGCGCAAGCGTTGCTTGCGCAGGCACAGGGTGTTCTGACCCAGGCGGAGCAGCAATTGCGCTTGGAAGATACCCGCAAAGGCCATACCGAAAAGCTGCTGCTGCAACTCGCGGCGCGCCGCGCCAGGCTGGAGGAAGAGCGCGACGGACTGCAAATACCGAACCTCAGTGAGCTGGTCAGGCTGGAATCCGAGACTCGCGACCTTGAGCATCAGCTTGCCGGACAACGTGGCGCGTTAGAGCAGTGCGAGGCAGCGTTGCCGGATCTTGAACAGGCTCTGCAAACGGCGGAAGAAGCCGCAGAACAGACCCAGCAGCGGGTGCATCAGCTCGATGCGCGCCTCACCGCCCTGCAATCGCTGCAGGAGCAGGTCAGCCGCTCAGGCGAACTCGATCCCTGGCTGAATCGCAACGATCTGCGCCGCAATGCGCATTTGTGGCAGGGCATACGCATTCGCGAAGGTTGGGAAGACGCGCTCGAAGCCGTTCTGCGCGAACGCCTTAACAGTATCGGCCTTGCGGATCTTGGGCAGGCACACGGTTGGCTGTCAGAGCCGCCACCGGGAAAAGTTTGCTTTCACCGTGTCATCGCGGGCTCGACGCTCGACGAGCCCGCACCGGCCGGACTCGAACGCCTGACCGACTATGTCACCTGCACCGACGCGCGTCTGGCGGGCGTGCTCGCCGATTGGCTCGCGCGCGTCTACGTATTGGCGGATCCGGCGCATGGCATTGAAGTCGCTGAAAAATTGCCGGCGGGCGCCATGCTGGTCAGCGCCCAGGGTCACATGTTCACGCCGACCAGTGTCAGTTTTCATGCCGCCGATTCCGAAGTCCATGGCATCCTGTCCCGTCAGCGTGAAATTGAAGCATTGTTCGCCGAGCACACGACATTCGACGCCGAACTCAGGGGGCAAATCCGCATAGTGGCTGCGCGGAAAATCGAATTCGAAGAGCGCAGAGCCGAGGCCGAGCGCCTGCGGAGGCAGGTGTCGGATCTGCAGGAAACCCAGCACCAGTTGAAACTGGACCACGTGCGGCTGTCGCAGCTCGCCGAAAGGCTGAAGTCCCGCGGTGAACAGATCGTGCGCGAGCTTGCGGAAATCGAGGCGGAATCCGCTCGCGAGTGCGCGCAGCAGGAGCAAGCCGGGCGGCAAATGGAGGTGCTGCGCGCCGGCATGGTGAGCATGAATGCCGGGGTCGAGGACGCCAGGCAGGCGCATGTGGACGCCGAAACGGCGTTGCAGGCCAGCCGCAGCCTCGCGCTGCAGGCCGAGCGCCAGCATCAGGAGGCGCTCTATCAGCAAAAAACGATAAAAAACAAAATTGTAGATATAGATTCGTCGCTTCAGGTTCTATCCCAGACGCTGTCGCGTTTGCAGGGCGAAATGCAGGCTCTGATGCAAGAGGTGTCCCGGACCGATGAGACGCAGTTACAGGAACAACTGCAGCAGCAACTCGCTTTGCGCGGTGAACGCGAACAGACGTTGAAGCGGGCGCGCGAGGAATTGGACGGCGCCGAGCAGACTTTGCGCGAAACGGAGCAGGAGCGCCTCGCTACCGAGCAGAAACTGGCGCCGGCGCGCGAACGCATCAGCGATCTGCGGCTCAAAGAGCAGGAAGCGCGGCTGAGCGAAGAGAGCTTTGCCAGCCAGTTGGCCGAGGCACAGGCGAACGAAGACGAACTGCTGCCGTTGCTGGACGAGGGGGTGCGTGCCAGCAAACTGCAGGCCGAGATCAACCGCCTCAACGAGGACATCGCCGGCCTCGGCGCGGTCAATCTCGCCGCGCTGCACGAGCTGTCGACCGCCAGGGAGCGCAAGACCTATCTGGACTCCCAGTCGCAGGATCTGACCGAAGCCGTGGCAACCCTGGGGACGGCGATACGCAGAATCGACCGCGAGACGCGAGAGCGCCTGCAGGAGACGTTCGATGCGGTCAACAAGCATTTCGGGGAAATGTTCCCGGCGCTGTTCGGCGGGGGCGAGGCCAGGCTGCTGATGACCGGCGAGGAGATTCTCGATGCCGGCGTGCAGGTCATCGCGCGACCGCCGGGCAAGCGCAATGCATCGATTCATCTCTTGTCCGGCGGAGAAAAGGCGCTGACGGCCTTGTCCCTGGTGTTCTCGATGTTCCAGCTCAATCCGGCGCCGTTCTGCCTGCTCGACGAAGTCGATGCGCCGCTGGACGACAGCAACACCGAACGCTTCTGCGGGCTGGTGAAGAAAATGTCTGCCAACACCCAATTCATGTTCATCACGCACAACAAGATCACGATGGAAATGGCTAACCAGCTGATCGGCGTCACCATGCAGGAGCAGGGCGTGTCGCGAGTGGTTGCCGTGGACGTCGACGAAGCGCTGCGCATGCGCGAAGTGGCTGCGGCTTGATCGGGCGCCGACATGCCGGAGGCAAAGGAAAAGTGCGATGAGTGATCTTCAGATCGGTCTGGCGATGCTCGGAGCGTTGCTGGTGGCCGCCGTGCTGGCGTTCAACTGGTGGCAGGAACGCCAATTCCGGCGGCGCGGGGAAGAGGCCTTTTCCGGCCGCCACGATGATGTCCTTCTCAACCAGGCCGCCACGCAAGCGGCGCCCGCGGCGGGGTTTGCAGGGTCGCAGCGGTATTCGCTCGATGATCCGCGCATCGAACCGGGCATGGAGCCTCGAATGGAGCCCCATTTCGATGGCGCATCGAACCCTGGCGCGCCTGAATTTGCGTCTGCTGCAAAGAGTGATGCCGTCGACTTCCCGCGGCCCGAGATCGATTATATTGCCGAGATCCGCGCCGGCGAATTCATCGCGCTGGATAAGCTCGTCAGGATGAAACAAAGCCTGCCCGGTCTGATCCGCAGGATCAGTTTCGGGGGGTTCAACGACCAGTCGAAATCCTGGGAGGTGCTCACGCCTGGTGACGCCCGCTATACCTCGGTGCGTGTAGCGCTCCAACTCGTGGATCGTTCCGGGGCAGTGAGTGAGGAACAATTGCGGGCGTTTGGTGAAGCGGCGAGAAAAATCGCCGGCGAGATGGCGGCCATCGTCGAATTGCCGGACTTCGGGCCGGCGCTCGAGCAGGCCGTCGCGCTCGATGAATTCTGCGCCGACGTCGACGTTCTGGTCGGGATCAACGTCATCGCCAATACGGGACAGGTATTTCACGGCACCAAGATCCGCGCACTGGCCGAGGCTGCCGGACTGCATTTGCAGCCCGGCGGGGTCTTCCATTGCCACGATGAGCAGGGCGCGGCATTGTTCTCGCTCGACAATCAGGAACCCGAACCGTTCCTGATCGACCGGATCCGCAATATGACTACGCCGGGCATTACCTTCCTGCTCGACGTGCCGCGGGTCGCAAACGGAGTGCGCGTCTTCGACAGGATGGTGGCGATGAGCCGCAGTTTTGCCGACTCGCTTGACGGCACGCTGGCCGATGACAACCGCGCATTGCTGAGTGATTCCGGTCTCGACCGGATCCGCGCGCAACTCCGAGCCATTTATGCCGGAATGGAACAACGCGGCATCAGGGCCGGAAGTGCGCTCGCGTTACGCCTGTTCTCCTGATGGCGGTGCCCTCCGATGCGGCCAAGCGCGCCGATCGGCTGCGCCGTGAAATCGAAGTCGCGAACTTCAACTATTACGTCAGGGACGCTCCGTCCATTCCGGATGCCGAATACGACCGGCTGTTCCGTGAATTGCAATCGCTGGAAGCACAGTATCCTGAATTGTCCGGCCCCGATTCGCCAACCCTTCGCGTCGGTGCCGCCCCGCGCGCAGCATTCAAGCAAGTCACGCATGCAACGCCGATGCTGTCGCTCAATAATGCTTTCGACGAGTCCGAGGTCGAGGCCTTCGATCGTCGCGTGCGCGAGGCACTGGAGACTGACGAACCGGTCCAGTACGCCGTGGAGCCGAAATTCGATGGCCTGGCGATCAGCCTGACATACGAGGATGGACTGTTTGTAATGGGTGCAACGCGCGGCGACGGGTATACCGGCGAAGACGTAACTGCAAACTTGCGCACGGTGCGCGCGATTCCGCTGCGGCTGGCGGGCGGAAAACCGCCGGGTCGGCTCGAAGTCCGCGGCGAGGTGCTGATGCTCAAGCGCGATTTCGAGACGCTCAACCGGGAGCAACGCGATCGGGGAGAAAAGGAATTCGCCAATCCGCGCAATGCGTCCGCCGGCTCGCTGCGCCAACTCGATTCGCGCATTACCGCCTCCCGGCATCTGACCTTCTTCGCGTACGGATTGGGGGCGGTGCAAGGCAAAGTGCCCGATGACACGCACAGCCACCAGCTCGATTACCTGGAGACGCTGCATTTGCCGGTGACAGGCGCACGCGAGGTGGTCGAGGGCGTACAGGGCCTGTTGCGCTACTATCGCGGAATCGGCGAGCGGCGCCTGGCGCTGCCGTTCGAAATCGACGGCGTGGTATACAAGGTAGACGATCTGCGCAGCCAGGCCCGCCTGGGCTTCGTATCGCGCGCCCCGCGTTTCGCCGTGGCGCACAAGTTCCCGGCGCAGGAGGAAATCACACAGGTGCTGGATGTCGACGTGCAGGTCGGGCGCACCGGCGCCCTGACCCCGGTGGCAAGGCTCGCGCCGGTATTCGTCGGCGGCGTAACGGTGACCAACGCCACGCTGCACAACGAAGATGAGGTCAGGCGCAAAGACGTGCGAATCGGCGATCATGTTATCGTGCGCCGCGCCGGTGATGTCATTCCCGAGGTAGTGAGCGTAGTCAGGGAACGCCGCCCGGCTGACGCGCGTGCATTCTTGATGCCGGACAAGTGCCCCGTCTGCGGCTCCCGCGTAGAGCGACTCGAAGGCGAGGCGATCACCCGCTGCACCGCAGGCTTGTTCTGCCCGGCGCAGCGCAAGCAGGCGCTGCTGCATTTTGCCGGACGGCGGGCGATGGATATCGAAGGACTCGGCGAAAAGCTTGTGGACCAGCTCGTCGACGCGGAAAAGGTCAAGACGCTGGCAGACATCTATCGGCTCGACCTGACAGTCCTTGCCGGATTGGATCGCATGGCGGATAAATCCGCGCGAAACGTGTTGGGTGCGATCGAAAATAGCAAGAAGACAACCCTGGCGCGGTTCATATTCGCGCTCGGTATCCGCAATGTGGGCGAGGCGACGGCGCGAGATCTCGCCCGCCACTTCGGAAAGCTGGAACTGCTGATGCGGGCCGATGAAACGGAGCTGCAACAGGCGCCTGATGTGGGGCCGGTCGTGGCGCAGAGCATCGCTCATTTCTTCGCCGAGCCCCACAACCGGAAAATTATCGGACAGATGCGCGCCGCCGGTGTGCACTGGCCGGAGACAGATGTCGTACAAACCGCAAGACTGCCCCTATCGGAGAAGACCTTCGTGCTGACCGGAACGCTGCCGAATTTGACTCGCGAAGAAGCAAAAGAGCGCATCGAGGCAAAAGGTGGAAAGGTGGCGGGCGGCGTATCGAGGAAAACCGACTATGTCGTGGCAGGTGCCGATCCCGGCAGCAAGTTGGAGAAAGCGCAGGAACTCGGAGTTGCTGTGCTGGACGAAAGAGGGTTGTTAGAATTGCTCGAATAACCCACGGCGCTACTGCTCGTGGAGTTGCAAGGAGGGAATTTGAACAAGATCACGAAGGCGGTCTTTCCTGTCGCCGGCATGGGTACCCGCTTCCTTCCCGTCACCAAGGCCAGTCCCAAGGAAATGTTGCCGGTGGTGGACAAGCCGCTGATCCAGTACGCCGTCGAGGAGGCGGTCGCGGCCGGAATCACACAGATGGTCTTCATTACCGGGCGTAACAAACGCGCCATCGAGGATCATTTCGACAAGGCCTATGAGCTTGAGACCGAGCTGATGGCACGCAACAAGCTCAAGTTGTTGGAGCAAGTCGACAAGATCGTGCCAAAGCATGTCAGTTGCATTTACGTGCGCCAGACCGAGGCGCTGGGACTTGGGCACGCCATCCTTTGCGCGCGACCGGTGGTCGGTAATGAGGCCTTTGCGGTGATCCTGGCTGACGATCTGATCGACGGCGATCCTCCGGTCATGAAGCAGATGGTGGACGTCTACGCCAGCGAGCGCTGTTCCGTACTGGCAGTGCAGAACGTCGCGCGGGAAGAAACGTCGAGTTACGGGATCGTTCGCACCGAACCCGGGGAGCGCGGCATGCACCGTATCACCGGCATCGTCGAGAAGCCCAAGCCCGCGGTTGCACCTTCCACGCTTGCGGTGGTTGGCCGCTATCTGCTGGAGCCGGAAATCTTCGACCACCTCGAGAAGGTCAAACCCGGAACAGGCGGGGAGATACAACTGACGGACGGCATAGCCTCGATGCTGGGCCAGCGGCGCGCGCTCGCGTACGAGTTTCAGGGCCTGCGCTACGATTGCGGTTCCAAGCTCGGCTACCTGAAGGCGAACGTTCTCTATGCGATGCGCCACCCGGAGATCGGCGCTGAATTTCGCGGTTTTCTCGATTCGCTGAATGCCGGTAGAAAAAGGATCGGACCGGATGCTGACTAGGGATCAGGTCTGGCAGGTGCTGCGCGACGCCGAGCTTGTACATGACGAGGATGCGGTCAATCGTGCGGTCAGGCGCCTGGCCGTCGACATCACGGCGAAGCTTGCCGACTCCCACCCGCTGGTCATGCCCGTCATGGGTGGAGCGGTCGTATTCACCGGACAACTGCTGCCGCTGCTGCGCTTTCCGCTGGAGTTCGATTACCTGCACGTAACGCGCTACGACGGCAACACGCGGGGCGGCCAGATTCAGTGGAAAACGAAGCCGCACGTCGATGTTCGCGGACGCACAGTACTGGTCCTGGACGACATTCTCGATGAAGGCAACACGCTGGCGGCAATCCGCGATCATATGCTCGGCGAAGGGGCGGCCGCCTTCCACAGCGCCGTGTTCGCGGACAAGGACATTGGCCGAGAAAAGCCGATCCAGGCGGATTTCGTCGGCCTGACCGTACCGAATCGTTACGTGTTCGGATTCGGCATGGATGCCCAGGAATCCTGGCGCAATCTGCCGGCGATCTACGCGCTGAAAACCTGAGGAGACGGCATTGCTCGGAATCATAGGTGGCACCGGTCTGACCCAACTCGCAAATCTTGAAGTCTCACACCGTCAAGTTGTGCGCACGCCATATGGAGATCCCTCCGGCGCGCTGACGTTCGGCAAGTTGAACCGGCGTGATGTCGTATTTCTCGCGCGCCACGGATATGGCCATACGATTCCGCCGCACGAAGTGAACTATCGCGCCAACATCTGGGCGCTGCATTCCGAGGGCGCCGGACCGGTCGTATCGGTCGCCTCGGTCGGCGGGATTCGCTCCGACCTCCAGCCCGGCGTGCTTGCCATTCCGCACCAGGTGCTGGATTACACCTGGGGACGCAAACACACGTTTTTCGACGGCCCGGAGCAGCCGGTGACGCATATTGATTTCACGCATCCCTACTGCGAAGAACTGCGCGCCAGCCTGCTGAAGGCGGCGGCGGCGGCCGGACAGGCAATCCTGAACAATGGCGTATATGCCGCCACGCAGGGGCCGCGGCTGGAGAGCGCGGCGGAAATCGACCGTCTGGAGCGCGACGGAGCCGATATGGTCGGCATGACCGGCATGCCCGAAGCAGCGCTGGCCAGGGAGATCGGATTACGCTACGCGGCCTTGGCTGTGGTGGTAAACCACGCCGCGGGCAGGGGCGACAGCAGCGAGGCGATTCATCTCGATCAGATCAATGCCGTATTGAAGGCGTCGATGGTGAAAGTGCGCACGCTGCTGGAAAAGCTGGTGGAGGGCGATGATTAAGCCGGTCTTGAGAATGGGCGATCCGCTGCTGTTCGCGCGTTCCGAGCCGGTAACGCAGTTCGATACGCCGCAATTGCATGCGCTGATTCGGGACATGGACGACACCATGCGTTCGAAAAATGGCGCCGGAATCGCCGCGCCTCAGATTGGAGTGAGCGTGCAGGTGGTGATTTTCGGGGTCGGTGCCAATCCGCGCTATCCGGATGCGGAGGAAGTGCCCTATACCGTGCTGATCAATCCGACGCTTGAACCGATTGGCGCCGAGATGGAGGAGGGCTGGGAAGGTTGCCTGTCGGTGCCCGGAATGCGTGGCGTCGTACCGCGCCACCGCCATTTGCGCTATCGCGGTTTCGATCAGTACGGCAATGCCATCGATCGCACCGCATCCGGTTTTCATGCCCGCGTGGTCCAGCATGAAACCGATCACCTGTTCGGCATTCTCTATCCGATGCGCATTCGCGACCTGCGCAATTTCGGATTCAACGAGGAGTTGTTTCCCGGGCAGCGCGTGGTGGACGAGTAGACTTCCCGGTGCTTGCTAGGGCTGCAGAGCCTGCACCAGTTCGGTTTCCAGACGCACTACTTCCTTGGTATCGCGCAACGCCTCGCCGTTGACCAGGAAGGTGTCCTCGGCGCGTTCCCCCAGGGTATTGATTTTCGCCGTATAGAGATTGATGCCGTGCTCATCGAGCACGCGCGCAATCCGGTAAAGCAGACCGGGGCGGTCCCCCGCGACGACGTTCAGGTAGTAGTACGCACCTTTTTCATCCGGGCGGATATGGACTTCCGGCGTCATGGGCACGTATTTCACCTGGCGCGACAGCCTGCCTTTGGACGGCGCCGGCAATGCGGCATGCGCTTGAAGCTGTGTCTGAAGTTCATGTTCGATGTAGCTGATGAGGTCGCGATAGTGCGACGTGGCGTGCGCCGGGTCCATGACCTGAAAGCTGTCCAGCGCATAGCCGTGGCGCGTGGTGTAGATCTTGGCCTCGACGATGCTGACACTCATGCTCTGGAAAAAACCGCATATGCGGGCGAACAGGGATTTCTCGTCCGGCGCATAGATCATCACCTGCAATCCCTCGCCGATGGGCGACAATCTCGCCTTCACTATCGGCACCGGAGTATCGACGCGATAATTCAGCAGCCGCGTGTGCCAGACGATATCCTGCTCGTCGTGGCGCAGGAAGTAGCTGTCGTCGAGCTTGTCCCATAACTTGCGGGGCGCATCTTCCGCGATTGCGTAAGCGCGCAATTTGACCAAGGCGCGTT
>Ga0137438_1000210_pt1 | contig 11278 bp, 10 predicted proteins | sample EasRivERMGT157_2_FD_102327 | JGI IMG/M metagenome (GOLD analysis project Ga0137438, IMG submission 102327) | Soil microbial communities from meander-bound floodplain in the East River, Colorado, USA - East River MetaG ERMGT157_2 | ecosystem: Environmental > Terrestrial > Soil > Floodplain ... | reverse complement strand
CTGCCAGAACAGATTGCCCTCGTCGGCTGCCGTCGGAGCCGCCGCGAGCGTGGTTTTGTAAGCAGTGGCCGGGGTGCCGCTGGTTGCCCAAATACCGTCTCCGGTTCCTGGTACGGAGGTGGCCCAGCGCCCGGCACCGAGGTCGTCGCCGGCAAGGGCGCGATAGCGATCCTGATACGAATAGACCGCGGCGGTAACGCCGTTGAAGTCGTTGATGATGTTCTTGATCTTGGCTTGCGTGATCATTTCCTGCCCCTTCAGGATGCCGCCCAGCAGCAGCCCGATGATCACCAGCACGATCGCGATCTCGACCAGGGTAAAACCGGCCTGGTTCGAGCGCTTAATGTTATTTGTCTTCATCAAATCCTCCATCCCTGTGGATGCCTATGGTCACCCGGTTGGCGCAAGAACCATACCCGGCATTTTGGCTCAAAACAGGCGAAAATGATAGGCGAAATCAGGAAAACTGTCGAAGTCAAGACTATTGCGACGAGATTCCGACAGTAATGCTCATTCTTTTTCTTTCGTCCGGGCCGCGAGCCGCGCTTCCAGTTCCTTCAGGCGCTGGTCCAGAAATTTCAGTTCGGCCGCGTCGTTGACCCTGCCGCTCTGCAGGTAACCCCCGATCATGATGCGTGCAGTCTCGAGTTCGTTCATGTCCTCAAGGATGAAGATTTCCATCTGCCTGGCCCAGAGCGGCACGTCCGGCGCCGTCGCAAGGTTCTGGATGGCAGCCGCGTAGCGCCGCGCAAGCGGCAGATCATGGAGACTGTGCTTCGCAACGGCGGCGGCATGCGCGAGCCACGGCCAGCGGCGGTCGGGATCGACGAAGAATTCGCGGTAGACAAATTCGAGCATGCTGCGCTGCTTCGCCTCGACCGGTACCTCCGCGTACAGCCGGCTCGCAACGAGCAACGGATACTGTCCGCGGGGATCCAACGCCAATATGCGCGACAGCCAATCTTGCAGCCGGCTGTAGTCGAGGTCCCGGTAGGGGACATGGCTGCCGGACTGGTAGTCGAACGCCTGCAAGTGGAGCATCAAGACCTTGGCCAGCGCGATCGGGTCGCCGAAGCTCGCCAGCCGGAGTATCGCGGTGCTCGGCGCAGAAGGCAGATCCGCTGCAGCGGCGCGCGGCGGGGCGGAGGTCGCCCTGAGCGCCACCTGCGCAGCCAGGCCCAGTGCGAGCAGCGCGATAACCAGACGCGGAACGTGGCTGAGGGGTCGGTCGGCCATCGGCTCAGAAATTTTTTCGGTAAAGGTCGAACAGCGCCGCGGCGCCAATCAGCACGAGATAGATTACGGTCTGACCGAGGAGGGCGCCGAGCGCGCCCGCTCCAGGCGCCGATTCGAGCAGCCATGCCGTGTCCGTCATGCGATCGAGGGCAGGCAGAAGCAAGGCAATCAGATCAACAATCCGATTGACGATGCGGCCGAGAAACGAAGGTTCGGTCAACGCGGCGCCGGCGATGGTCTGCATCGCCGTCATCGAGCGCGACAACAAGTAGAACCCTGCCACGGCCGCGAACGCCGACGGAACCTGGGCGAGTGACAACACACAGAACAAGCTCATTGAAGTCACGATCAGCAGCTCGCAAAAGAGCGATCCCGCCCAGGCCGCGAGCCCGGCGGGCTGCGCAAACAGAGCAAGCGGCAGAGCGAAGAGCACTGCGAGCGCCGCGGCGACGAGCGCGCAGCCGGCGAATTTTCCGAGAAAATACGCCGCGCGCGGTACTGGCAGCGACAGCGCCAATTCAGTCACCTTGTCGTTGAATTCCCGCACCACGCTGGTGATCACGAACGTCGCGGCGATGAATACGGCCGCAACCCGCAGGAGCGCCGCAAGCAGCGCCGTTTGAATCTCGCGCGACTCGGTGATCGCGACCTGGTTCAGGAACTGCGCCAACCCGAGCGCTACCATGACAATGGCGACCGCAAGCCACAACAGGCGGTTGCGGACCGCCTCGGTCAATGTGGTTTGGGCCAATGTGACGATGACAGACATGGTCGGTTGCAAGGCGGCGGGGTCAAAGGTGGCACAATACGTGCCTGCGAAGCGTATATCCAGAGGAGGAGTGGCGCAAGGCCGCTGATCATTGCAAATGGCGACAAGGAGTCTCATCCAAACCACCCAGCGGCTCATCGCCACCTCATGGCGGGTGCTGTTTCTCATCATGCTGGTGCTGTTGCACTTTGCTGCAACGTCGGGCGCGGAGGGCTTCTGGGGCCGCGGCCTGATGCTCGCGCACTTCGGCCTGTTCATCCTGTGGCAGCCGTTCATGCGCGGCGAGCAACGGCTGACGCTCGTCCAGGTAATGGTGATCGCTGCCCTCTCTCTCGGCATCCTGTTCTTCCTCAACGGCTGGCTGCTGGCGCTGTGGGTGGGCGTGCTGGCCGGCATCGTCGGCGGCAAGGTATTCCTGTTTCAGGCGCGCTGGCTGCGACGCTTCTACCTGGTGGTGCTGCTGTATCTGTTGGCGTTGCTGCTGGTCTGGATCGTTCCGCACAGCCTCATCCTGGTTCCGCTGCCACGCGACGTGCAGTTGCTCGCGCAGTACGGCCTGCCCGTCCTGTTCCTGGTAATGATCGCGATCCCGGCGGAGTCCGATTCGGCCGAAACCCCGCAGATCATCGATTTCTTCTACGCTGCCCTGATTTTCCTGTTGCTGGTCGTACTGGTGCTAGGCAGTTTCGCCTTCATGACCCTGGCCGGGCTCCAGTATGTCGAGGCACTCTCCTACAGCATGCTGGTCATCGCCGGCGTGCTGATCCTGCTGTCGCTGGCGTGGAATCCGCGGGCGGGATTCGCAGGACTCTCGATGTATTTCTCGCGCTACCTGTTGTCGATCGGACTGCCGTTCGAGCAATGGCTCTACTTTCTCGCCGAGCTGTCGCAGATCGAGACCAAGCCCGAACGCTTCATGCGGGAAGCCAGCGCGGGTCTCGCGAAGCTGCCTTGGGTGTCGGGCGGCTTCTGGCACACGGCGGACGAGTCGGGGGATTTCGGCAAGGTGTCGAAGAATTCAGTCGAATATACCAATCAGGAAATGCATCTTAGGGTATTTACCAAGCTCCACCTGAGTCCGTCGCTGACATGGCACTTTCATTTGCTCGGGCATTTGCTGGGTGAATTCTACATTGCCAAGCAGCGCGAGCAAAAGCTCCAGCAGCAAACCTATGTCCAGGCCGTGCACGAAACTGGCGCGCGCATGACGCATGACGTGAAGAACCTGCTGCAGTCGCTCAACGTCCTGTGCGCGGCGGCGAAGAGCGACGCTACGGTAGATGCGAACGAATTATCCGCCCTGATGCGGCGACAACTGCCGGCGATTACGCAGCGACTGCAGCAAACCCTCGACAAGCTGCAGAAACCCCATTCTGAGAGTGGCCGTTTCATAGAGGCGAAGGCCTGGTGGGAGGGCCTGCAACGCAGCTACGCGAGCCATGGCGTCGAATTCATACTGGAGGTAATCGGGGAGACGGTGCTGCTGCCGAAGGAGTTGTTCGGCAGTGCCGGCGACAATCTGCTGCAGAACGCGCTGCGCAAGCGCAAGCTCGACGAGTCGGTGGCCATTCGTGCCAGCTTTCGCTGCGACGAGGTGATCGAGTTCTCCGTTTGCGATAGCGGCGCGCCGGTCGCTGCGGAGGTGCTGAGGGGCCTGCTGAGAGGGCCCGTGCCTTCGGAAAGCGGTTTCGGCATCGGCCTTTACCAGACCAGCAGGCTGGCGCAGATATCGGGCTTCTCGCTGCAACTCCGGGACAACGAGCCGGGACGAGTGTGCTTCATTCTGCGCGGCGAGGTGCGCCGCGGAGGCTCCGCCTAGCGTTCGCTTGACCGGTCCTTCGACGGCCGATCGTGAAAGAACAGCCATAGTGCTGCGCCGTTGATCAGTAGCCACCACACTTCGAGATAGAGAAGCGGCATGTAGAAGTGACGCCCACTCTTGTCGCCGAACGCAAAATAAAAGCTGTCGAAATACGTGCCGGCGAGCTTGAGCGCCGAACCGTAATTCTCGAACGGCGGGAACAGGAGAATCAGAACAAGATTTACCGCCACGAACACAAGTGTTGCGCTGCGCCGGCTCATGAGGCTCCGACCCGGCCGACGCCGACGCCGGCGCAGCAGCAGCCACGCAATCGTCGCGTTGATCAGCACCCAGTACAGCTCAATCAAGAGCAGATTCCAGTAAATGATCTTGTTGTAGTGACGGGCAAGAATGAAATAAAACGCGTCGAACGAAGTCACGCCGAGGCCCATCACGACGGCGTCATAGGGCGGGAACAGCAGCATGACCGCCAAGTTGACCAGGGTCGCGACGAAAATCACTTCTTGAGATCGGTTCATGGTTTTCAGGGAAGGCGACCGGCATTCACCATGCGGGCGATGAGGGTATTGGAAGAAATTATCGTCACGATATCATCGAATTCGCAGAAAGGAGAACCGAGGGTGGTGTCGCTGCAACCCGAGGCGGAGGGGGTCGGGTTGCGACTGTAGAAGGTGTTAGCACCGTTAGTATGGGTTGCGTTAGCGCCTTCGTCAGTGCCCGCTGCCGGAGCAGAAAGCGTGGTGCCGCCGGGAGTGTAGGCGCCGTAGCCGTTCTTACCATGGGAAATGAATACCGCCGGCAGCACCAAACCGAGGGCGGTGGCGGCATGGGTGCTGTCGCTGCGGGTATTGACCGTCAGGCTGCCGAGGGAACACAGCGCGAACGATGATTGGGCCGGTGTCGGTGTCGGAACGCAGCCGACGCCGTATGTGGCGGCGGTTATCGCGTCGGCAAAAACCAGGGATACGAAGTACGAGAAACGCCGGCCCCAGGCGTCAGTCTCCGGCACGCCGAGCGTCGCCCATGGTATTACGCCGAATGCGGTCGTCGCCGAGGCACCCGTGCATGTATTGGCGGCATACTGTTCCGTGCCGGCGCCGACGCCTCCCGCGGCGATCGTTCCGTCGGCCGGACACGGCAACCGGCCGTTCGCCTGCGACAAGCCAATGATCGCCTCCTTGATCTGATCCATGGTGCGTTGCGTATCCGATATGTTGCGCACCTCGATCTGGGTCGCAAGCGGGGCCAAGGCGCCGGCAAGGAGCAGGCCGACAATTACCAGTGCCACGGCAAGTTCGGCCAACGTGAATCCCTTGCAGCGGCGCATCGATTGGGCGCTCAGGGCGCAACGACAACGACGCGGTCGTTGATCAGTGCAGCCGCGGCGGTCAGACCGGCGGCACCGGCACGGTGTTCGTGAATGAAATCGCCAGGGGTAGAATTCTCTCCTTCGAGATAATTGGCGAAATTCGAGGATGGACGCACAGTGCCATTCAGGGTGCGGCCGGCGAAAATCAGGATAGCCTGCTTGTTGGTGTTCGGCGAGGCGTAATACGCGGGCATGTTGTTGACGGTCAGGCAGGAAGGCGTGCTTGGAAGCGGATTGCAGCTTGCGCCGCTGCCCGGCAGATAACCCGGCGAGACTACATAGTAGGTCTGGCGGTACCACTCGTTGGCGATGAACCAGCCGGCATTCGGATCGACGCTTCCGGTAAGCGGGCTAACTGTCACGTCGGGGATAACGATCCGGAAAGATTGGCCGGAGGTTCCGACATAGGTGCCCTCGAATATTACCGTTCCGACCCCGGCATTCGTGAGTGTGCCCCGGATGATCGTGGAAGACAGTGCTGGGCCGCTTTGCACCTGCACTGCTGAAACATCGGGCAGGTTCGCGAAGCTGATGCCGGCGTTTGCGCCGATTCCGCCTTGCACCGAAAAGCGCGGGTTGGATACGACACCGGACACATTGAAATCGCATCGCCAACCCGGCAACGAATCAGGTTGGCACGCTACCCCAGAGATCGATCCGGATCCGCCGATCAGGCTGACGGAGCCGGAACCGATGGTCCAGGCATACGGTAGCGTCGCCGTGAGCGGCAACAGCCCGCTACTTTCGGCAATGCCGCCCACGTAAGCACTTTGGGCGCGAGTGGTGCCGGCGCCGCTGGTACCGGGGTCGGGGCTCGCGAACGTGGACGGGAACGGGAACGCATTCCATTGAGAGAAATAGGTGGCGATATACGGCTTGATATCGCGCTCGATCCGTGCCGCGACGACAGGCTCGACCGCCGCCATGAGGTCGGCTTGCGTAATCACGATCAGCCGGTCATTGAACGTGTCGGAGGGTAGGGAATTCGTGGTGAAGATGTAATTGACCGGGTCGCTCAGGTTGAAGCCTTCGAGATAGTTCACCGGGTTGTTGTGTGCGGGAACGGCAGTGCTCGCCGGGCGGTTTTGGCCCTGGATGGCCGCGCCCGGCGCGAATACGATAGCAACGACTTGGCTCGCAGGAGCCGTTCCGGTCGCGGTGAGTTGTCCCGGCGTGTCGCTGTTGATGATGGTCGTTCCCGAGAGCTTGCGAAAATTGAACGACAGGGCGTACCAGAGGCGCTCGCCGCTCGCATCGCGCAGGTCGTCGATTCCCAGCGTCGCCCAAGGCAGACGGCCGATGAGACTCGTCGTAACGGTGGGGGGAGGGCAATTGGCAGTGCCGTTGTCGTTGGTGTCGGGGCAGGGCAACGCGCCAGGTTGCTTGGCGACTTCCCCTTTGTAAAGCTGCCACTGCTCCGATGCCGCATATGCTATCAGCGCCGCCTTCGCCTGACGTAGCGCATTCATCGTGCCCTGCTCGCGGGAGATCGCCAATTGGGCGCTGGTGCGGCCGAAGGAGTTGGCGATCAGGAAGGCGCTGATCAGCGCGATTAACGAAATGATCGCGATCATGGCGAAACCGCGCTGGCGTTTTCCGCCGCGCAACGCACGGTGCATAGGCCGGCGCATCGCGGACCCGTTAGCGATTTCCGCCCGGCTGCACCACGATCGTCCCTCCTTCGAGCCCGTCTTTGACATTGCCGCGCGTCCTGTCGAGCGTCTGCCCGACCTTGAGATCCACTTTCGCTTCGCCTTCGCTGCCCCCGATCGTGACCCGCGCCGGGTCACGCCTGGGAACCCGTGTCGGCAGGCTGTCTTCCTGCGGCATGCCGTTGATCCAGGTCGTGTTCTTGCCGGAGGAGCGCGAGACCTGGCCGTTAACGGTGATCTGGCTTTCCTGCGTGACCGCAGTTTCCGGGGCGTTGGCCTGGCGGCGGCGGTCGAGTTCCTCGCGTTGCTGGGACGTGAAGAACAGCCGGCCGAGATTGTCGACGGCGCCGGCCGGCGCCGGCACAACGAGTATCAGCATCAGCGCGAGCGCGGCGCTGCGGGAGAGGTGCTGGTGAATCGGGTTTCGGATCATGACATTCGCGGGCTCAGACGGCTTTGCCCTCCTTCAGGGTAATCAGATCGATCTGACATTCGGAGCGCAGTCGCGGAAGCAAGGTCTGGCTGGCGGTCATGCCGCCGCGGTCGAGGCGCGCAGTGCTGCAGTGGCGCACCGAGACAAGGGATTTTCCAGCACCCTGGAGATCGGAAAGAAAGTCGAGCAGGTCTCCCTCGTGCAGAAGCGTCATGTCGAGCTTCATGCGGCTGACCACGAAAACCGTCGCCCCGGTGGAGGTGACACCGGGATAGTCGAGCACTTTCTGCGCCTCGATGTTGTACTTGATCTCGAACAGCTTGCGCCTCGCCTTGATTCTGGCGATCGAATCGATCCAGTCGAGGCGGTTCTCCGAGCCAATCATGCCCTGGTCCTGCATCTTCCTGTAGGAGACGAGGTTCTCGCGGATTTCACGCTCCTCCTCGGAGGCTTTGGACATCCGCTCCTGTGCGGCAACGCGCTGGGCACGCGCCACCTCGCGGGCCGCTTTGGCAATCGCCAGGTAGTACTCGCTGACGCCAAGCGCAGCCACTCCCAGCCCGATCAGCGCCGCGGCAATGATCGCCGGCAGGCGCAGGCGCTTCAGGTCTTCGCGCTCGATCTTCATGTTCCGAGCCGTTTGCTGACGATAATCGAAAACCGCGGCACTTCGGCGCTGCGCTCCACCCCGATATCTCCGGAGATGCTCTTTTCCGCGTTGATGTCGAAAGGCAGTCGCGTGCTGACGACCTCCATGCCAGGCCGGCTGCGCAGCGCCTCGACGAACCGGTCAAGGAGCACGGTGATGTTGCGATAGTCCGAGGCCTGGGGCACGAACAGCCGTCCCGAGATCTCGGCGATCTGGTAGCGCGGCTCGGCGGTCTGTGTCGGGCCGGGGGCCTTGGCAGCGTCACGGCCCCCGGCCGCAGGCTTCGGCGTGCCGATGTCCCAGTCGATCTTCTCCAGTTCGATCTGTGGCGAGTTCGCGAGCGCCTGGCTGATGTCGACGAACATATTGGCCGGAGGCGCACTCTGGCGCAGGACCGAAAGGTAGTTCTTGACGATGGCTTTGAGGTTTTCCGTCGAGGTCGGCGTCGGGGGAAAGCTCGCCTGCGTGCGCGCATAAAGCCGGGACGCGACGGCCTCCTGCTGACGGTCGGCCTCGGCCTGCTGATCGACCTGGTAAGTGTCAAACAGCTTCACCCCCGACAAAGCCAGGCAAAGCGCGAATACCGCGGCCCCTGCCGCAATCAGGCCGACCCGTGCGCGCCACAGATCGTAGAAGCGGCGCAGGCTGTCGTCGGCGTACTGCTCGCCGGTCCGTGAAACGGCGACCAGGTGCAGGAACAATCCCTCTGCAAGTGTTTCCGCCGGTGCCGACTTCAGGCCGGCGCTGCGCGCGACCCGATCGAGGTCGAATACGTGAAAATGAAGCTTTGCGGCATTGACGCAGGCGGCGTCATAGAGCGCCTTGTACTCGCTGGGCGCGAGCACGATCACGTCGAGCGGTGGTGCTTCGCGCTCCAGCATCCGCATGTTGGTGAGGTACTGCTGAATCCGGGCCGATTCGGCGGCGCAAGCCTGCGCGACGGCGCGCGGGTCGCTGAAATCGATTCGGCCAAGGCGCGAGAAACGGATGCGGCCGTTTTCGACGAAGCTTTGCCTCAGGCCCCCCTGCTGCAAGCTCACCAGAAGATAGCGTGGCGTCTTGAAGGCGATGCGCTTGCCGGCGAGCGGCGCCATGAGCGCCACCGAATAGACGCCGGCGACGCGCGCCTGGTTCGAACGCAATGCATCAAGCCAGGGCTGGAACTGCTGCGGGTTGGTGAAGGAACTGAAGAGGATACGCTCCTCGCGCCGGCCCCCGGTTTCGGTTCCGAGCGACAATGCCAGCGCCAGGGTGGTGTCGCGGTAGCGCTGGGCGAGCTTGCGCGCCAGCAGAGTGCGCCGGTCTGCGCCGCGGACGTAGGGGATGTTCTCCTGGAAAAAATTCTCCTCGACGACGTCGGCGAGGATGGTGAACAGGCTTCCCGGTGCGGCGGCAACATATCGGGAAAAGGCCGCGACCCCTTCCTCGTCGATATTGAATGTCTCCTCTTGCGCGAGCGTGCCGCTCTTCCAGTGATAGGCGACGGCGTGCAGCGAGGTGAAATAGAGCAGGCGCTTGTCGGGCATGGTTACACTTTCAGCTTGCTGATCACGTCGTAAATCGGGCCCAGGACCGACAGCATCACCCAGCCGAGAATGGCGCCGAGGATCACGGTCAGCGCGGGTTCGATCATGACCTGGACCTTGGCAATCGACTCGCGAACTTCACGGTTGTAAAAATAGGACACGTTCAGCAACGCGGTGTCGAGCGCGCCGGTGTTCTCGCCCACGCGCAGCATGCGCACCACCAGCGGCGGGAACAGCCCGATATCCTGGAATGCGCTGGTGACGTTCTTGCCGTCGGCAATCTGCTCGCCAGCCATTCGCAGTCCTTCGCGGATCACCAGGTTGCCGGCGATCTCCTCGGAGCTGCGGATGGCGTCCAGGATGGTGATGCCCGAAGAGTACATCAGCGCGAAAGTGCTGGCGAAGCGCGACAGGATGATCTTGCGCAGGATGTCTCCGAGGTAAGGGACGCGGAGCTTGGCAAGGTCGATCCGGTAGCGGACGAGGGGATTGACTTCGGCCGCAGCCATCAGCGCGGCGTACAGCGCAATCGGCACGGCGATGACGGCCCACCAGTAATCGACGAAGAAGGCCGACACGCCGATGAGGATGCGGGTCTGCAGCGGAATTTGCTGGCCCATGTTCTTGATGAATCCGACCATCTGCGGCACGAGATAGATCATCAGGAAGAAGATCACCATTACCACGATCGAACCGACAAACGCCGGGTACATGATGAGCTTCTTCGTTTGCGCAGCCAGTTCGTCTTCCCACTTCAGGTTTTCGGCGAGGCTCTTGAGGACATCGGGCAGGCGCCCGGTCTGCTCGCCGGCGCGGACCAGGCTCGCGAATACCGGGCTGAACACGACGGAATAGTCGCCGAGGGCCTCCGACAGACTTGCCCCGCCCTGGATGCTCTCGACCATCCCCGAGATGACCTCGCGGAAACGGGCGTTCTCCACGCTGTCGCGCAAGTCAATGAGGCCCTCAACCAGCGGTACCCCGGCGCTGATAAGCTGCTCGAGGTGGAAGCAGAAGTTGATCAGCTCGGGCCGCTTGATCGCCGCGGCGCGCAGCAGGCTTCTGCCGCGCCGGGTCGGCCCGCCTTTGATCAAGTCGAGGCCCATGCGCTTCAGGCGCAACTCGAGGTCGACCAGATTGATTGCCTCGAGCTGTCCCAGGATCGACTTGCCCCGGTCGTCGATAGCCTTGTAGGTGAACAGTGCCATGATCGGTTCCGGCCCCCCGGTACGCGCTGCGGCGGGCCGCTGCGCTACATCCGGTCGGTGAGATCAACGACGCGGACCAACTCGTCGAGCGAGGTCGAGCCGTCGAGCACGCGGCGCGCACCGTCGTCCGCGAGGGTGCGAAACCCCTTGGCGAGGGCGGCCTTCTGCAGCTCGCGTGCGGTGCCGCGGTGCGCGACCAGCTCATCGAGCTCGCTGTCCATCTTCAGGATTTCCATGATCGCCAGACGGCCCTTGTAACCCTGGTAGTCGCAATGGTCACAGCCCACCGCCCGATGAATCGACGGTGGGCGGGTGGGCGGCACGCCGAGCAGGCTGCAATCGGCGGCATTTCCCTCGTACGACTTCTTGCAGTGCCTGCAGAGTTTCCTCACGAGGCGCTGCGCGATGATGCCGATGATATTGCCGGCGAGAACATCGGGGACGATGCCGATGTCGAGCAGACGCGGGATGACGCCGACGGCCGAGTTGGTGTGCAGGGTGGAATATACCTGGTGGCCGGTCATGGCGGCGCGGAACGCCATGGTGGCGGTGTCCTCGTCGCGGACCTCGCCGACCAGAATCACGTCCGGGTCCTGGCGCATGAGCGAGCGAAT
>Ga0137438_1000209_pt1 | contig 11294 bp, 13 predicted proteins | sample EasRivERMGT157_2_FD_102327 | JGI IMG/M metagenome (GOLD analysis project Ga0137438, IMG submission 102327) | Soil microbial communities from meander-bound floodplain in the East River, Colorado, USA - East River MetaG ERMGT157_2 | ecosystem: Environmental > Terrestrial > Soil > Floodplain ... | reverse complement strand
CGCTGCAATACTGAAGGGTCGCTGGGCGCGGCTTGTAGCAGTTCATGTAATTGGCTAATTGTGTGCTCGGCGGGTGAATCCATACGCCCCAAAATACCGGGGACGAATCCGATCAGCGCTACCATCAAGATATGCCGCGTTAGAAGTTTTTTGCGCAGCTCAGGCTTTTCTTTTTTCATTATCTCCGAATGTCGCCGGGCGACCCATCTCAAACCCCATGCCGCCAGCATGGCAACACCGATTAGCGGCAAGGTTGTGACGATTGTTTGTGCTGTCGATGTGCTTGTGCTTATATTAGACGATATCAAAAAAATAATGACCAGCAACACGGTGATAATCACCCCACCGCCAACGATACCTTCGTATTCCTCCGTGAACCATCCCGCGATCACGCCGCATGAAGCGAATGCTACGCCGAGCCCGAACCATATTCCCAGCACCCGTGCCCAGTCCATGCCCAGCGGTAATTTTGGAAAAGTATATACGTTGACGAGTGAAAGTGTTAGTGTGTAGATTGTAGCAACGAGTGCGCCGTAGACAGCAGCTGGCACCATCCGCTCACTGCGCCTGGATAGGCTTTCCTGTTGAAAAAACTTTTTTAAGTTTTCAAGCATATTTCTTGACCGTTTCTGATCTTATGTCGTAGTAGTTTTTTAGAACTTGAAATGGATAAATATCCGTCCGAAGTTCTTGTCGTCCTTTTCAACGCGGTGATAAAGCTTCTTGATGTGCCCCTGGTTTAGAAAACGCAGAACTTTTTTCTTGAGCTGTCCGCTGCCTTTGCCAGGGATGATCTCAACGAGCTCGATCTTGCGGTCAATGGCTTCCTCAACGATGCGGTTGAGCTCCGCGTCAATTTGATACCCTTTATTGTAAATCTCATGCAAGTCTAGTTTCAGCTTTGCCATTATTTCTTTTTCTCTTTTGGTAAAAAATCGAACGGCGGACGTTGATTCAATTTGATCAAATTTGCATTGGCTTCACTAACATGCAACGCGGTCAGTGAACCGGTGTCGCAACCTAGGCGTTGAAAATGATCGAGCGGCATCCCCAAAAAATGCGACACCGCCAGTTTGATTGGGTCAGCATGAAATACGACCGCCACAATCTCCTGCGGCTTGTGATGTTTTTGAATGATCCGCTCCAACGCGCTCACATACCGCGTCTGCGCTTCGGTAAACGATTCGCCCTCCGGGAATCGAAATCGCGATGGTGCATTCTGCACGATCTTCCATAGATTGGTAAGCCTCAATACCTTCAACGATTTGCCCTGCCATTTGCCAATGTCTGTATCCATCAAATCGGGTTCCTGAATGATGGTTAGTTGATGCGACTCTGCGATCGGATTTGCCGTCTCCATCGCCCGTTCAAGCGGACTCGAATAAACAGCCTTGAGCGGAATCTCTTTCAGCGCTTCGCCCAAAGCCTGAGCCTGCTTCTGACCCTTTTCGTTTAAATGTACCCCAGGCAGACGCCCCGCCAGTTTGCCGGTCTTGACATACTCATTTTCGCCGTGCCGAATCAGTAATAGTAAAGGCATATCTAATTTTCCATTCTAATAATGTATTGATAGCCGCATAACATCCAGATAAGGTGTCGCTTCCTTATAGTATTTGCAGAGTGATTCCCATACCGGTTGATGCGGCATGGACTCAGGATGTCTTCTTTTCACTTCCTTGAATGCCTCGAATAGACTCAATTTCTCTTCTTCTTTCAAGGCAGCTGTACAAAACGAACTTGAGCGGTTAATCCCTGCGCCGCACACAACCAAAACTCGTTTGCCCATTGCTTTGTGCTTCCTGATGAAATCAACCCCTTGTCGGATGTGTGCGCTTGAAATAGGAGCCAGGTCTTCCACCGGCAGATAAAGCGAAACGATATTCGGTTGCTCCACCTTTTCGGCAAGTTGTAACATCGCTTGAATGGACTTGAAATCAAGATAACTTCTGTTCAATGTATCTCGATATGCCCCAATAAATAGCCACGGGCGGATCTCATCCATCTTATTTGATCTTTCGTTTCATTTCCTGAATTTGTTCTTCGCTCATGTCCGGAATGTTTTCCACCTTGGTAATCCCCAAGGCTTTGCGTTGCGCTTCACGCCACATGTCCAGGCGCGCAGCCACTTGAGACTCATAACCCTCTGCAGAAGGTGAATAAAAATAAGTGCCTAATAATCTCCTTGGCAAATATTGTTGAGGAGTGAAGTGACCCTCTTGCTCATGAGGATATACATAATCCCTGCCTTGTCCTGTTGCGGCGGCATCGCGGTTACCATCTTGTAAATGGCGCGGCACAGAGACCTGTCCCTCATCTTCGATTTTTTTCATCGCTTTGAAATACGCGCCCGCACTGTTGGACTTGGGGGCAGTGGCGAGATAGAGGGTCGCTTCGGCAATGGGGTAAATGCCTTCGGGTAGACCAATAAATTCATAGGCTTGCATAGCAGACGATGCGACGACAAGTCCCATTGGGTCGGCAAGCCCGATATCTTCACCAGCCAGAATGATCAAACGACGGATGATGAACTTGGGATCTTCGCCAGCGTAGATCATCTTAGCCAACCAATATAAAGCCGCATCGGGATCGCTTCCGCGCACGGATTTGATGAACGCGCTAATCGTGTCATAGTGCGCATCACCATCTTTATCGTATAAAACTGCACGGCGCTGAATGGACTCTTGCGCGACATCCAGCGTAATATGAATGACGCCATCAATATCTGGTGATGTGGATTCTACAGCGAGTTCGATGGCATTCAGCGCATTGCGGGCATCGCCACTGGCAACTTCTATCAAATGTGCGCGGGCATCTTCGTAAAGCTTGATGTTTTTGTTTCCGTAGCCGCGTTCCTTATCGGTAAGAGCGCGGTCGATGAGAATACCGGTTTCCGTTTGATTCAAATTCCGCAGTTGAAAGACACGCGAGCGTGAGATCAGCGCTTTGATGACTTCAAAGTATGGATTTTCGGTTGTTGCGCCGATGAGGGTAAAAGTCCCGTTTTCAACGTGGGGAAGAAGCGCGTCTTGCTGAGCCTTATTCCAGCGGTGGACTTCGTCCACGAAGAGGATGGTGCGTTCGTTGTGTAGACGTCGGCGTTCCAAGGCTTCGTCGATGACCACGCGCAAGTCCGCTTTGCCTGCAAGGATGGCAGAAATCGTCACGAAGTGACTCTTTGTACTATTCGCGATCACTTGCGCAAGCGTGGTCTTGCCAGTGCCGGGTGGTCCCCAAAGGATAATGGATGAAAAAAGTTTATCGGCTTTGATGGCACGTTGCAGAAGTTTGCCTTCGCCAACGATGTGTTCCTGCCCGATATATTCATCCAGCGTGCGTGGACGCATCCGCGCGGCAAGCGGCGCTTCACTTTTCATTCTTTCCTGCATGGCATGGTCAAAGAGGTCGGACATGCTAGGATTATAGCAGGAGGCAGAAAAGGATGAAGGGTGAATGTAGCAAGATAAAACTGGTGGGAATCAAAAAGGCGTCGTCAGACGCCTATGAAGCAGAATCAGTTATCGGGTTAGAAAGAAGCGATGGCTTTCGCTTTATCTGTGAAACTCTCAATGTACATATCGAATCCACTCATTTCAAAAGTCTGGGCAGCTTCCTTGGATGGATTCAGTAGTTTTAAGCGGGGTGATTTGTATGTCCCCGCACTGATGCCCTTCTTTACTTCTTCATTGCTGACATCTGAATCGGGATGAAGCTTGCGGAGTTTTTCGTAGATGTGTTGTAAAGCTCGCATACCGGCACTGCTGACATAGGGTACATGGGCAAGATCAACCAGGATGAAGTGCGCACCATTGTCGATCAGTTCGTCAGCTTTGGATTGAAATGCTTGGTATGTGGAAGAATCGATGTTGCCGTCCACGTGCATTACAGTGACCAGGACCTGCCCCTTTTCGGTAAAGGTTTTGATCTCCATGTGATCCTCCTGTGAATTTTGAAGCTACTGATTTTGATTATATCCTATCTTTTTTGTGCGGTTTTAGGTGAAAGGCAAAAAGACACCGCAGATGCTCATTGAAACGAGGCAGGTTCAGGCTGGGAAAGAGGCGAGAGCTTTTTCCTTATCCGTGAAGGTTTCGATGAACAGGTCAAAGCCGCTGAGGTTGAAGGCTATTTGAGTCTCTTTGGAGAGGTTGAGTAATTTTAAGTAGGGGGATTTGTAGGTACCGAGACTGAGCCTCTTTTTTATTTCGCTTTCGCTGAGGTTGGGGTCGGGGTACAAAGAACTGAGTTTTTTGAAAATGCCGTGTAGGGTGCGTAACCCGGCGCTGCTGATGAAAGGGGAGTTGGTCAGATCGATCAAGATGTAATGCGCCCCGTTCGTGATCAATTCGTTGACCCGTGTTGTGAAGAGTTCATACGTGGTGGAGTCGATATTGCCGTGAATGTGCATCACTGTGACGGGCACGCTTCCATTTTCGATTGAGGTTGTGATCTCCACAGATTGCTCCTTGTGCAGATTGTTCAAACATTGAGCTTATTTAACTTGAAGGCGGTCCAATAGCGTGGGTAGCTCTGATAGGGACGAGAGACTCGCATTGGGACTCACCGCTTCCTGCTTCTCCATCAATGGGTCTGCGCGGCGATTGAGCCAGACCCCATAGAGCCCGGCGTTTTGTGCGCCAAAGACATCAGCTGTAAGATTATCTCCCACCATCACTGCTTCGGAGGGAAGCAGATACCAATTTGCCAGCGCCAATTCGAAAATGCGGGGATGCGGTTTGCGGTAGCTGCAAGCCGCAGAGGTTAGAATGAAATCGAAGTACTGACGAATCTTGAATTTGCGTACTAGCTTCTGCACATCCTGATCGTCGCCCGCGTTGGAAATAATACCGAGGCGGTAGCCGCTTTCTTCCAGCTTTTGCAAAGTCGGGACGGCGTCTGCTTCCAATGCCCAATTCGATTGTGTGACCGTGAACAAAGCATCCAGTGCGTGACGAAGCAAATCACTGGATACATCGTTATATCCTTTTTCTTTAAGGACTTCGCGCAACACCTGGGTATAGGTTGATTCTAGCAGGTCGTTTTCGCGCTGCCTGAAATATTCATCCAGACGTTTGCGGAATTCGGTAGGGAATGTGCTGAGATTCAATTCCATACCCTGTGAACGTAAATAAATGGTCAGGGCTTCATCTGCTTCTGCGATAAAGGGTTCCCAGGCGGTCCGTCCATACATCAATGTCCCACCGAAATCGAAAATGACTGCGCGAAGAAAATTGTTTGGCATAGCTCTGCAAAAAATTAAGGGTTTACGGTTCTTTGCGGTAAGGTTGTTACGAGTACCTTGTCCACACGCCGTCCGTCCATATCCATCACTTCAAAACGTAAGCCGTTCCATTCGAATTGATCAGCGGATTGGGGCATGCGTCCGAGCGAGACCATCACGAATCCACTTAGGGTTTCATATTCATCTTCATGGGGCAGCGCTTTTACTTTGAAGATCTCTTTAAACTCATCCACTTCCAGCATACCGTCCAGTAACCATGAGCCATCTTGTCTTTGCGTGGCTTGCGGTTCTTCCATTTCGATCTGACCGACGATCTCTTCAATGATATCGTTGATCGTCAACAAACCTTGTAGACCACCGAACTCATCAATGACCAGCAATAACTCAGTGCCCTTTTCCTTGAAAATTTCAAGGGCACGTGAGGCAAACATGGTTTCAGGGATGAAGAATGCAGGTTTGAGTAATTCTTTGAGTCTGATCTCCTCACCGCTTAAACTACGCACGAGCAGGTCGCGGGCTTTGACAATCCCTAAAATAGTGTCCAGCGAATCCTGTCGAACCGGGAAACGCGAGAACTCGCTCTCTGCGATCGTTGTACGAATCTCTGCGACGGTATCCGTGATATCCAAATAGATAATATCGGTGCGTGGGGTCATGAGCGAATAGACACGCCGGTCCCCCAGACTGAACACGCCCTCCACCATGTCCTGCTCTGATTCTTCAAAGACGCCTGCTTGGGTGCCTTGATCGATTAGCAAATGGATTTCTTCTTCAGTGACGGGCGGCTCAGTGCTGACCTTTACACCCATCACTTTCAAAATGAGCTCTGTGGAGAAACTCAAGAAGCGCACAATGGGCGAGAATACTTTTGAAAAGAAAACCATGGAGCTTGCCACTGCAGAGGAAACCCCTACGGGGTCGCGCAATGCCAGGCGTTTAGGCACGAGTTCGCCCAACACCAGTGAGAGATACGTGACGGGTAATACGCCGATCAACAAACCGACCACTCCGCTATAGGGTGCCAGGAGAGGAAATTTATCAAGCTGCGCATTGATCCAAACGCCCAGCGTCGCGCCGGTGAGAGCACCGATCAAGAGATCAATGGATGTAATTCCAATTTGGATAACGGAAAGGAATTGGTTGGGCTTCTCTATAAGTTTTAAGACCGAGGTTGCCCGGGCATCGCCTTTATTACTTTCGTTTTGCAACTTTGCTTTACGAACTGAAAGCAAGGCGGTCTCAGCCATCGCCAGCACGCCGTTCAGAAGGAGCAATATTCCAATCGCAATAAGTCCGGAACTAAAATTAATTTCTATGGGGATTTCTGACATGTTTCGAGTGAACTTCTCTATCTCTACTTGTTTGAATTGTTATTTATATTGTACTATGGATAACCCGCTTCTTGCCGGACCCGTATACCTGCTCCTGTTTCGAGAGCGGGTGTCTGCTATTCTTCCTTGTTCTTCTTTAGCATTTCCTCAATGTTATTGACTTTTTTGTTGATCGTGAAGAGAAAATATATGACTCCGATTGGAAAAACCAACCCGCACGCGAGTGCAATTAAACTCATCAATAAAACTTCTACAGTGCCAAGACCTGGATTTGCCATATCAGCCTCCTATATAAATTCCAGAACCTTCTGTGACTTCACCGATCATCCAGGCTGGTTGCTCGAGTTCTTTGGCTTTGACCAGAAACTCACTCAACCTGGTCTTGGGTACACCTAGTAACAATCCGCCGCTGGTCTGCGGGTCGAACAGAAGCATCTGGTTCGGCTCGTCAATTGAATCCGCAAATTTTACCTTGGGCTCAAAGTATATTTTGTTATCAAAAGCCCCGCCAGCGAAGCAACCCATGTCAGCGTATTTGCGCGCGCAGGAAATGAAAGGGATACTTGCAAATTCGAGATTCAAAGCCACATGTGAAGCATCTGCCATTTCCATGGCGTGACCCAATAAACTATAACCGGTAATATCCGTTCCGCCGCGCAGGTCAAACTCAATTGCCAGTTGACCGGCTTTCTTGTTCAATTGCTTCATCCAGTTGACGGCTTCAGCAACATCTTGCGCCTCGGCTTGTTCGCGTTTCAAGGCGGTCGTTGTTACCCCAAAGCCGAGGGGTTTGGTCAGCACTAGGGTGTCACCAACTTTGAGTCCGCTTTTGCTGAGCATTTTGCGCGGGTCAACGAAACCGATGACAACCAATCCGTACTTTGGCTCTTGATCTTTAACCGTGTGTCCGCCTGCAATGACCACACCGGCTTCGCGTGCTTTTTCCGCACCGCCGCGAATGATCTCGCTTGAGATTTCGCTCGGCAAATTATCAGGCAATGCCGCCACATTTAGAGCTAGAAAGGGTTGTCCGCCCATCGCGTACACATCCGACATGCTGTTGGCGGCAGCGATGGAGCCGTAGTCATAAGCGTCATCCACAACCGGCGTGAAGAAGTCAGTGGTCACAACGATGGCACGCTCTTCATCCAAACGCCAAACAGCCGCATCATCAGGTTCGTGCAGACCAATCAGCAGGTCCGGGAAGGATGCGGCAGAAAATGTATCTTTGATCGGACGCAGAACCTGCGTCAGCGCCTCAGCGCTTAGTTTGGACGCTCAGCCAGCACAAGCCGATAAAGTTGTGAGGCGGATTTCGCGTCCGGTTTGAGGAATGGGCATAATAGGGCTATTATAAAACACCCACAGTCACAAATTGCGCTTTTTCAAAAGTTGGAGAGCACAATTTGTGACTGCACTGGGTGTAAATTACAAGGGCGGCAATGTTGCCGCCCTTGCGAAATGTTTACTGTGGCGCAGCTGGTTGGGTTGGACTTCCCGGCAACGGCAAAATAAATTGGTTGCCTGATGGAATAAAGATGGTCTGCACGCCCGGTGCGAGTTTCAAGATGTATTGATACTGAACCAGTTCAGGCGTCAGTGATTCGGCAAGTAATTGATTGGCTTTGGCTTCAGCTTGCGCATTAATAATTCTAGCCTCAGCTGCACCTTTCGCTGCAATAACGGCAGCATCAGCCTGACCTTGTGCAACCTGACGAGCTTGTTCTGCTTCCTGCTTTTTCGACTCAACGACAAACTTGGCTTGTTGAGCTTGCTGTTCGGCGATCTGCTTCTGTTCCACTGCTGCGGCGTATTCATCACTGAAGCGGATGTTACGCAGTAGAAAATCAACCATCTGTAAATTGTTGTTACTCAACCCGGTTTCAATGGAATCGCTGATCATCTTTTCCAATTCTGCGCGCTTGGTGCTGACGATTTCTTCCACACCAAATTGCGAGACCGCATCACGAATGGCGGCGCGTGAAACGGGGCGCACGACATTGTCTTCGTATGTATGCTTCCAGGTGATGTGCAAATTCACCAACTGCAGTGGATTTACAGCGTAGATCACCGAGGCATCAATGTAGACCTGCTGACCGTCTTTCGTGCGCGCCTCAATCGAGTCGTCGCCTGCTACCTGGCCCTCGCCGGAAGTGGATGCCATGGTATACGTGGCGCGGGCAATACTATACAACTCTACACGTTGGACAAACGGGATAATCCAATGGATGCCGGGTTCCAGGGCTTCAGGCAAAATGCCGCCCTTGCCGATCGTGATCACGACCCCGCGCTGATCTGGTTCAACAAACACCAAACCGGCACCGACCGCAGTCATTAAAATCGCTACCACGACGAGACCAATAGCCAAACTATTCAACCCCTTTGCGGATTGGTTGCGGCTGACTCGCGTGAAGATTAAAACCAACACACCTACAACGGCAATCCATGCGAACCCTGCGAGACCTTGTAACAGACTTGCGATATTCATAGTTCCTCCGAATCTAGTTGAAATTATTATACCGCCATGATAGCATTGCGATATGCATATTGGTAAAGGACAGATCCTTGAAACGATTCTCGAAGACGGACAGGGCCTTGCGCGGATTGCCTGCCCGGCGAACTTGATCCCATCCGCAGGGCAGTATCTGCTTGCGAGCGACGCCTCTGACTCACCGCTGCCTGTACCTCTTTACTATACGGATTCTGCGCCGGAAAGTTTTCTAGCTGCCCCTCCGATTCCAGATTCATGGATGCCTGGCTCGAGTCTTTCCTTACGCGGACCTTTGGGGCGTGGGTTTACAGTTCCTGCTGCGGCGAGAAAAATAGCTCTGATTGCGTTTGATGATACACCTATTCGTTTGCGCGGGTTGATCCACCCAGCCCTGAAACGCGGAGCTGCGATTGTTGTAGTTTCTAATTTTGATATTGGCGATCTATCGAATGAAGTGGAGGCGCAGCCCTTGTCCGCTTTGGGGGAGGTGATGGCTTGGGCTGCTTATGCGGCATTCGATGTGGCGCGTGTGAATCTGTTTGAGCTGCGAGAAAAGTTGGGGGGTATGAAGCAGCTATCGACTTCGTATGAAGCGCAGGTCTTGATCCGTACATCCATGCCGTGTGGGGGCGTCGCGGGCTGTGGTGTATGTGCGGTGAGTCTCAAGTCAGGTTGGCAAATGGCTTGTAAAGAGGGTCCCGTATTTGATTTGCGCGAGATCTAGAACCAAATCCTAAACGAGGTTTTAGTTGTACCGATGATGCTTTGATAGTTGACCGTGATTTCAATCGGTACGAGTTCCCCGGATTTTTGATTACTAAAATTAAATGAAACCTGGGCAATGCCTGAGGCGTTCGTGGTGAACGTGAATTCTTGATTGGTGCCATCGGGTAATTTGACCAGCGCTTTGCCGGTTGCGGACGAAACCGGTTTTGAGATCTGATTTTGAACGACAATATAAACTGTTTGTTGCCCGCTTTTGAGCGTAACGGCTTTTAAAACAAAAGCTCGTACATTGAGTGAAAGCACTGGATTGATGGTGGCATCGAGTTGGTCAATTGGTTTGAGTTGAGCCGGGTCTTCTTTGAGTTGGTCGAAGTAGATACGGCCCAGATCTGAAATGACCACGCGTTGTTCAGCTGGGCGATCTGCGCGCCATTCAAAGCGTGCGCCTTCAAAGTATTGAACGATCAAACCATCGCTTGATTCGAAAGGGGAGATCGGGTTGCCGAATTGGGCAGGCCCGTCGTTGGCTTTGTAAAAATCAAGGAACGTTAAACAAACCGGAAAGCCTGTTGGGTATACCTGACACGCATTGGGATTATTGATCGTCATCGGGCTTTTGGACTGGTAAGTGAGTTTGCCAAGCGTCGTCAGTTGAATGGATTGAGTGCCGGTTAATTCAAAGCGCGCCCGTTGAAAATATTGAACCGTCTTGCCATCCCGCGAGATCATCTGTTCTGTAATGGGGTAGCCGTATACTAATTGGGGATTTTTTGCGGACCTATAAAATTTCAGGAAAGCGCCTTTGACACTGTGTCCCGTCTCGAGGAAGAATTGTACGTCTGTTGACTGCGCCTGTACCGGTCCCCATGTTGTCAGCAAAATCGTAAAAATCAAAATAGGTACAATGAAACGTCGAATACCATTCATCGAATTTATTATACCCATATTTATGTGTCGTTTACTTTGCAATCTTATCGGCGTTCCGTGTCCAGTAACGCTTGGATGATCCGCTCAGCGGCATGGCCATCACCGTACGGATTGGACGCTTTTGACATCTTGGCATATTCAACTGGATCATCAAGAAGGCGCGTCGCTTCCTGGACGATATGACCGGTCTCTGTTCCAACTAGCTTAAGTGTCCCTGCCTCGACTCCCTCCGGGCGTTCGGTCGTTTCGCGCATGACCAGCACAGGGATGCCAAACGCGGGCGCTTCTTCCTGGATGCCGCCTGAGTCTGTGAGAATCAGTGTTGCTCGTTTCATCAAATGTACAAGTGGAAGGTAATCCAGCGGCGGTAATAGTGTAATGTGTTGGACATCTTTCAGAATACGATTGACCGGTTCTTGCACGTTTGGATTTAGATGGACTGGATAAACGATTTCAATGTCTCCGCGCGCCGCCAGTTCTTTGAGTGCATGGCAAATATTTTCGATGGGCTCACCAAAGTTTTCACGTCGATGGGCGGTGACGAGGATTAGTTTCTTATGGTTATTGCTGATACCTAGTT
>Ga0137438_1000208_pt1 | contig 11318 bp, 10 predicted proteins | sample EasRivERMGT157_2_FD_102327 | JGI IMG/M metagenome (GOLD analysis project Ga0137438, IMG submission 102327) | Soil microbial communities from meander-bound floodplain in the East River, Colorado, USA - East River MetaG ERMGT157_2 | ecosystem: Environmental > Terrestrial > Soil > Floodplain ... | reverse complement strand
CAGCGGCTCGTCGTGGATCCGGGTGAACCACGCGCCGCGGATCCACGAGCGCGATGACTTCGGATTGCTCGCGCACATCACCGAGCTGCGCGGCCTCGGGACGTTCGTCCAGTGGCTCGAGCGACGGTTCCAGATCCAGCTCCGCCGGTCGCAGGCGGTGATCTACAGTAACCTCGCCGACGCGCACCACAAGATCTTGCTGTGGGTCGTGGCGGCGCTATGACCCGATCCGGGTGAGCTCGCGCAGCTCGCCGGCGTCGGATCCACGCGGCGGCACAAGCTCGATCGCGAGCGCGACCAGCGCGGGCGGCGGCGCGACCGCGTCCGGCGCGCCGGGCCGCACAGGCACGAGCGCCGGCTGGTCGAGCAGGTTCGGGTGTGCGTCGAGCGCGTCGTGGATCGCGCCGTCGATCGCGGCGGCGCCGGCGAGGTACGCGCCGTACGACCACGCGGCGGCCCACGCCGCGCGGAGCGGTCGGTGCAGGCGGCGCGGCGCGACGCCTGCCTCGCGCAAGAGCGCCGCGCACGAGGTCGCGACCAGCAGCGCAGCGGCCGCGCGGGTCCCGGGGCCGACCGAGGCCGGCAGCCAGCGGGCCAGCCGCACCACCTCGGAGGTCGCGGGTAACGTCCGCGACACCAGCCACGACCGCCGCTCGGAGCTCTCTGCGTTTCGCAGATCGTCGGCGAGCTGGAGCGCACGGCCGGCGGCCCGGCAGGCGGCGTCCGGCGGGCGGACCGACGGCGCCGCGAGCCGCGCGGCGTAGACCACCGCCTCGCCGAGCACATGCGCCGCGCCGCCTCGCCGCTCGGCGCGCGCCCGGATGATGCTGTCGCCGACCCGCTCGATCATCGTGCGGCAGCGCCGCACGGCGTCGCCGGGCAAGGTCTCGAGCGCGGCGCGCAGCAGCGGTAGCCGCGCCACGAGCAGCCTGTCGAGCCGCGCCGGGCCGTGCGCCGCGAACGGCGCCGAGCCGCGGGCGACGGGGCCGCGGGCGACGGGGCCGCGGGCGACGGGGCCGCGGGCGACGGGGCCGCGGGCGACGGGGCCGCGGGCGACGGGATCAACGCGCGGCGGGTCATGCGACTCGCCGCTGAGGTAGGTGACCGCGGTGGTGATGATGTCCTCGCTGGCGCGATCACCGCCGAGGCCGGACTGCTCGAGCGCGCGCAGCGCCTTGCACGCGAGCAGCGTGATCATCGCCTCGCCGCGGCGCCGGCGCGGCAACAGCGCGATCGCGAGCGCGACGTCGCCTGCCGCCGGTACGATCGCGGCGCGCACGAAGCGCGCGGGATCGGTGATGCCCGCGAGCCGCGCGAGGTCGGCCGGACGCGCCCCGCGCCGCAGCGCGAGCCAGGCCGCGACCACCAGCCAGGCACGAACGATCGCGTCCCACGCAGCGATCACGGGCGTCTCCATCACACCACCTCTCCTTACGTCCATAGCTTATCCGAGACGGTGATTTCAACATCGACGAATCGGAGGCCCCGGAGATCTCTACAACAAACGTCCCAGACGCGGATTCGCACGCCGTCGCCATAAAAATCCGTCGAGAACATAATGGGTCAGCTGCGGCACTGCGAGCAGCGGCACGAGCAGCATCGCCGCACGGCCGATATCGATGCTCGCGCCGAACAGCCAGCTACGATCGTGCCAGATCGCGCGATCCCAGATCAGCTCCTCGAAATATGCGATCGCCCACAGGGTCGCGAGGAACACCACGAGGCCGCGCTTGCGATCGAGCAGCCGAGCCGTGACGCCGCCTCGCGACGCCGGTTCACGCGCGGCCGCCCTCGCGTACAGGTAGACCAGCACCAGGTACGGGACGCCGTGGATGAACACGTTGGTCACGGTGAACGCGTAGTCGGCGTTGGTCGCGACGATGCCGACGTACCAGCACGCGGCGGTGGCCGCGACGATGACGTGCTTGCCCCACGCCACCGGCCGGCGGACGGCCGCGCGCGCCGCGTAGGCGACCAGCAAGCCGGCGTAGACCCAGCCCGCGAGCGTGGCCGCCACCGCAGGCAGCCCGGCGACGAAGTCGTCCTGCTTCATCCACGAGAACGCGCGCGGCAGCCGGGTGTGCCAGACGATCAGCGGATACAGCGTCGCCGCATAGATCGTCGCGCCGTCGAGCCAGCGCCCGAGCCGATCGCGCTCGCCGTTGCGCGCCCGGTACATCATCACCCAGCCGTACTGCTGCCGGATGAAGTGGAACACCGCGAGATAGGCGAGCGCGCGCCAGAACACCGCCTCGCCCCACGCATAGAGCGCGACGCCCGCGCCGAACGCGGCGAGCGGCGTGATCGCGTAGAGCGCAGGGCGCCGCCGCCACTCGGCGGGATCGAGGTAGACGACGAACGCGGTCGACCACACGTGCGCGACGTCGACCAGGAGGACGCCGGTGATCCACGTCCACTCCGGCGCCGCGGCGCCGGTGGGCGGGCCGGCGAGCACGAGCGCGAGCGAGACCACGGCGGTGCCGCCGAACACCGCGAGGTCGATCGGGGCCGAGAACAGCCAGCGCCGCGCGGTCACGCGAGCGCCTCGGCGACCTCGCGCGCCGCGCGCAGGCCGTGGTCGAACGCCTCCTCGAACAGCGCGATCCCCGACAGATCGGTGTGCGCGAAGTGGATGTTGCCGACCGGCCGGGCGCGCTCGGCGCGCTCGCCGCCGAACAGCGATCCGGTGCGCGGCCGGATCATCCCGTGGCCCCAGAACGCGACCTCGAGGTGATCGACCAGCGCGCGCACGTCGGGGTGGGCGCGCTCGAGATCTGCGAGCACGACCTCGGCCCAGTCGGCGTAGCTCGCGCCGGCGAGCCGGCTGCGCGCCTGTTGCGCGTCGCCCGGAAACGGGTAGTACCAGGTCCACACCGTCGGTCCGCGCTCGCGGCCGGCCTGGTGGGTCGCCGAGACATAGCCAAGGCTCGGGCTGTCGCGAAACACGCTGTCCCACGCCGGCGGCGCGTCGTGCAGCTCGCGCGGCCGCGCCCGCAGGTGGACGTTCGCCACCGCCCACGCCCCGTAGTCGCCGTGGCTCACGGTGTGCCGCACGATCCGGTTGCGCACGAACACCGGCACCGCGGCGATCACGCGGCGGGCGCGCACGCCGAACGCGCCGTCCCTGCCGATCGCGACGAGCTCGCCGGTGTCGGCGACGCTGTGCACCGCGACGCCGGTCTCGATGTTCGCCCTCGCCGCGAGGTGGCGGATCAGCGCGTGGTTGCCGTCGGGCCAGGTCAGCACCGACTGCGCCGCGGCGCCCGGGGTGCGCTGGCGCGAGGCGAAGTAGAATAGCCCCGCCCACGCGCTGGTGTCGGCGGCGCGCAGCCCGTAGTCGTCGCGGCACGCGTAGTCGCACAGCCAGCGCAGCCGCTCCGAGGTGAGCCCGCGGGCGTCGAGCCAGGCGGCGAACGAGATCCGGTCGAGCTGGGTGACCTCGGGGTCCGCGGTCGAGCGCCGGGTCGGGATCGCGAACGCGCTGCGGCCGTCGGCGCCGCGCCACGCCGACCAGCGGTCGATCGCGCGGCGAAACACCGCCAGCTGGCGGTGATCCTCGGGGCTCGCGCCGGCATCGAGGTATAGCCCCTCGTACCAGCGGCCGCGGTAGAACACGCGCTCCTCGGGCTCGCGGCAGCGCAGCGCCTCGTCGACGATCGGCGTGCCGTCGGCGGCGTGGCCCTCGATCGCGCCGAGCTCGTCGAGCAGCGCGATCAGCTCGAGCTGATCGCGCTGCGGCGCGACGATGTAGTGCGCCCCCCACGGATAGCGGGTGACCGCGGTCTGGCCGCCGCGCGCGGTGCCGCCGGTGACGTCGTCGAGCTCGAGCACGATGACGTCGGTGATGCCGCGCCGCCGGAGCTCCCACGCCGCGCCGAGCCCGGCGACGCCGGAGCCGATGATCGCCACCGCGTGGTCGCGCCAGCGCGCGACGGCCGGCGCCGCATGGTGGTCGCGCACCACCGCGTGGCCGCGCGCCATCCCGGTCTCGACCAGCGTGCCCGGCGGGATCCGCGAGGCGCTCGCGCCGCAGCCGAGCGTCGCCGCGATCGGCGCCCCGAGCAGCATCGCGACGAAGTCACGCCGGGTGGCGGTGGTCACTCCCACCGCCGCCACTCCTTCTCGTAGTAGCGGACGAGCGCCTGGTTATCGAGCTGGTTGATCTCGACCGCGACCGGCGTCATGTCGGCCGGCAGCTCGAACATCGCCGCGAGCGCGCTGTCGTTGAGGAACCGCAGCGCGACGCCCGGCGTGTGCGCGGGCGGCTGGAACGCGACCCGGCGCGCGAGCGCATAGCCCCACACGCCGAACGACGGCACCGTGACGTGGTAGGGCGCGACGACGAAGCCCGCGGCGCGCATGGTCTCGATGATGCACCAGTACGACCGCCGCGCGAACAGCGGCGAGGTCGCCTGCACGCTGACCGCCCCGGAGGGCGCCAGCCGCGCGAACAGCCGGCGATAGAACAGCCGGGTGTACAGCTTGCCGAGCGCGAACGTGTTGGGATCGGGGAAGTCGACGATGATCACGTCCCACGCTCCGGGGTGCTCGTCGAGCCACACCATGGCGTCGTCGTTGATCACGGTGACGCGGTGATCGGCGAACGCGTGGCGGTTGAGCTCGCCGAGCGCGGGGAACCGCCGCGCGAGCTGGGTCATCGCCGGATCGAGATCGACGAGCGTGACCGCATCGACCGACGGGTACGCCAGCACCTCGCGCAGCGCCAGGCCGTCGCCGCCGCCGAGGATCAGCACGTTGCGCGGCGGCGCGGCGGCCGCGGCCATCGCCGGGTGGACCAGCGCCTCGTGGTAGCGATACTCGTCCGCCGAGGCGAACTGGAGGTTGCCGTTGAGGAACAGCTGGAACCCGGCGCGCCCGCGGGTCACGACGATCCGCTGGTACGGCGTGGTCTCGCTGAACACGACCGGATCGGCGTACATCTCGTCCTCGGCCCAGGTCGTGAACCGGTCGCCGAGCGCGAGCGCGAGCGCCATGCCGGCGAGCACGGCGATCGCTCGGATCCGCAGGCCGAGCCGGGCACGGCCGAGCCGATCGGCGAGCAGCCACGTGCCCCACAGCGCCACCCCGGCGTTGGCGGCGCCCATCGCGAGCGACGAGCGCACCAGGCCGAGCTTGGGCACCAGCACGAGCGGGAACATCACCGCGGCGGCGAGCGCGCCGATATAGTCGAACGTGAGCACCCGCGAGACCAGGTCCTTGAACGCGACCTGGCCCTCGAGCAACCGCATCAGCAGCGGGAGCTCGAGGCCGACCAGCACGCCGATCGCGGCGACGAACCCGAGCAGCACGACCTGGAAGTGCGCGACCGAGCCGAACGCCAGGAACAGCACCGGCGCCGACGCGCCGCCGACCACCGCCACGGCGAGCTCGAGGTCGATGAACCGCTGCGCGAGCTCGGTGTCGAGCCGGCGCGACAGCCACGCCCCGACACCCATCGCCGACAGGTAGAGCCCGATCACCAGCGAGAACTGGGTGACCGAATCGCCGAGCAGGTAGCTGCCGAGTGTGCCCGCCAGCAGCTCGTAGACCAGGCCGCAGATCGCGACGATGAACACGTTGAGGTACAGCGCGCCGGCGCGGAGCTGCGCGGACGCGCGGCCCGGCGCGCCGGCGTGGCCCGGCGAACCACCGACCGGGGGCCCCGGCTCAGCTGCCACTTACCGCCGCGGCGATGATCAGCGAGATGCCGATCAGCACGCCGGCCATGATCACCGCGAGCGCGGTGTTCTGGTCCTCCTCGATCTCCTTCTTCACGGAGAACGGCGCCAGCCTCGTCATCAGCCAGAACGCGATCGCGAACACGGCGAGCCCGATGCCCGCAAACACGGCGGTCGAGATCGCGGCATCGCCCAGATTTTCGAGCTTCATCACTTACCTCCGTGGTAGCCGCTGTGCCAGAAGTGGAACGATCGATAGCCGCCCGGCGATGATCGCACGCTCGCCGGGATCGGTTCGCGCTCGGGCGAGCCGGGCTCGTAGTCGGTGTACGCGGTCCACGCATAGCCGCTGGTGACCAGCGCGCCGAACGCCGCGAGCACGAGCGCCATCGTCGACAGCCTGGCGCGCGGCACCGGCGGATGATCCGGGGGCGGAGCGGCGGGAGTCGCGACCGGATCATTCGTCATCGTCGTCACCTTCGTCATCGTCGCTGGGGGCTCCGGCACCGCCCAGGCGCCCCGTCGTGAGGTTACTGTTTTCCCACCGCTTGCGGCGGAACGACCTCGCGTGGAGGCCGACCAGGCCGAACGGGATCGCCAGGACGCCGAACCCGACCCAGAACCAGAACCAGCGGAACACGCCCTGGTGGAGCACGACGTTGAGGCCAGTCTCGCCGGCCCCGCCGTGCTGCGCCTCGACCCGCAGGAGGTACGTCCCGGCCTCGACCGCCCCGAGCACCTGGTGCGCGGTGGTCGAGCCCTCGCTCCATGACCCCTCGTCGTCGTAGCCCGAGTAGTACTCGATGCTGGTGTCGAAGCTGACCACGTCGCCTGTGGTGTCGTTGACGAGGTCGAGCGCCGCGTACATCCAGGTGTTGCTGACGGCGGCGCTCAGGTCGAGCTCCAGGTTGCGGCCGCCGTCGAGCTGAAACTTGTCGGAGAACATCACCGCGCCGGGGGGATCGGCCGGCGCGGCGCTGGTGCCGGCGGCGGAGCCCGCCGGATCGGTCGACGGCACCTCGCCGAGCGTCGGATCGACCGTCGACGGCTTGATCGCCCCGAGCGGCGGGATAGCGAACCGCTGGCGTAGCTTCTCGGCCTCGGGCGCGCTCGCGCACTTGCCGATCCCGACCGCGAAGAACACCACGGCGACGAGCGCGGTGACCTTGCCGACGCCCGCGGGGTACGGCTGGTTCGGCGCGACGCCGGTCGGCGCCGGCAGCGAGAGCCGCTTGCCGAACGCCTTGTCGACGTCGTGCGGGGTCAGGTACGTCGACAGCGACCAGTTCTCCTCCGACTTGGTGGCCTCGCGCGACAGCATGGCCGGAGGCGCGATGTAGTCGTCCGAGCTCACCCGCTCGCCGGCCTGGACGCGCCAGTAGAGCTCGCCGAGCACGCTGTCGACCCGGAGCTCCGCGCTCTGGAACCGCTTGAAGGTCACGCCGTCGTAGATCGCGTCGAGCGGGGCCTGCACCGCGCCGGTCGCCACCGGCTGGACGTAGCTCCAGTGGCCGTCGGAGCACACCAGCCAGCGGAACCCAAGGCCGGCGGCGTATAGCAGATATTCGTCGAACGGCCACCACGATCCGTCGATGTACGCGCTGCGGGTGACGTAGCCGATCACCGTCAGCTCGCCGTCGACGAACGTGCCCTTGGTCCCGAGCGCGATCGCCGGGCGCGGCTTGGTCGCCAGCTTGGCGATGATCGACAGCGTGCCGCCCTCGACGCTGACCAGGTGGTTGCAGTACGGGCACACCACGCGCAGCGCCTGGTCCGGCGCGCGCAGCTCGAGCGCGCCGTTGCAGTTCGGGCACGCCAGCCGCGCCCCGGTGGCGGGCGCCGCCAGCTGCGGCGCGGCCTCGCCGCCGTGGATCCCGAGCCCCTCGGGCGTCACCTGGTAGCCGAGGTACACCGCGGGCGGCTCGCTGCCGTCGCCGTAGTCGATCGTCGCGAACCCGCCCCGCCCGTCGGACAGATCGACGAACTGGAACGTCGAGCTCGGCACCAGGCGATACGGGATCTCGCCCGCCGCCGCGACGTAGGTGGCGGTGCCGCGCTCGGCGACGGTGAACGCGGCCCCGGCGAGCTGGGCCTGGGCGCCCGGCGCGAGCGCGGCGATCGACGGTGCCGCCACGTCGGGGCGCTCGAACGTCAGGTACAGCCGGCCCTGCGCCTCGGAGATCCACGCCCACTGCCCGCCGTCGAGCTTGGCGTACCACTCCTGCCACACGCCACCCGCCGCGTGGCGGAGCTGGGCCATGCCGATCAAAAGGAAGCCGGTGGTGCCGTAGCGGCCCTCCGCGAACAGCTGGAGCGCCGACTGGATCGGCACGAGGTCGGCGAACGTGCCGAGCGTCTCGACGCCGCGGTCGGTGCGGACCACCGCCGAGCGGCAGTGCCCGCAGACCCGGACGAACGAGTCGTCGTAGCGGAACTCGACGTCGGCGCCGCAGGTCGGGCAGCGGACGATCACGTCGGGCCCCTCGGGTGCTCGGTCACCGTCACGTCGCGCGCCCCGAGCAGCTCGCCGAACAGCGCGCGCCACGGCGCCGGCGTGCGCGGCCGGCAGCAGTACGCGTTGAGCGTGGCGGCGCCGGTCTCCGGAAACGTGTGCACCGTCAGGTGCGACTCGGCGAGCAGGTAGAGCGCCGTGACGCCCCCCGGGCCAGGGAACACGTGCACCGCGGTCGAGACGACATGAAGGTCCATCGCAATGACGATCCGATCGAGCAAGCCGAGCACGGCGGCCCGGTCACGCAGCTTCGCAGGGGCACAGTCGTGTCCGTCGACCAACCACTCGATGCCCCCGTGCATCGGCGTCAGCGTAGTAGGCCGAGGTCGGGCACTCAAGCCTTCGCAGCTCGCGGAGCGCAGTCGATGGCGCGTTTCTAGGGCGACAGGTGGGCGTTGACCCGGACCAGCACGGTGCTGGCGCCGAGATCTTCACCCTCCCGCGCGCGCACCGCGAGCTCGACCGATGCCCACGCAAACGCCTGATATCGCACACCGATCCCCAGCATCCAGCCGAGCTGGGGACCGTGCTCGGCGTCGAGCGTCGGCTCCCACGCGATGTCGCCGAGCAGGCTCGACCGCGGATACATCGGCGGGTGGAGCTCGAGCCCGGCCAGCGGCCTGACCCGTGCACCGGCGCGACGGCCGTCGACGCTCGCGCTGATCGCGTCGGCCCCGGCGTGCAGGCGGACGACGCCCAGATCGCGGCTCGCGACCACGTACGCGTCGGTCGCGCGCGGGCTCGCGACCACGTGGCCGCGCGCCGATCCGGAACCCCGCGCGGCCGAGCCACAGCGGGGTCGGCCGTGCGCTGCAGTCGGTGCAGCCCCGGATATCGCTCTCGCTGCCGAGCTCGACCTCGGCGATCCCGCCGAGCCCGTAGCCGCCCACCGCGGCGCCGTCCCCGCGATGGTCGAGCCCCAGCATCGCGACGGCCGCGCCGGCCTCGGGCAGCCACGCCGTCGGCGCGGTGAGCACGCGCGAGCCCGACGGATCGGCCGCGGCGGGCCGGGTCATCGCGAGCACCGCGACGACCGCTGACAGCACGGCGCGCATGGTTACTTGAGGCTATCCACGGCGCTCTTCAGCGCGAACGACGTGAACGTGACCTGCCCGAAGATCTGCGCGTCGAGCAGGTTGAAGTTGCCGATGTCCGGCACGCGGACCCCCGACTCGATGTGCATGAAGCTCGCGACCTGGTAGCGGACGCCCCACGACAGCTCGGGGCGCAGCTGGATCTTGTCGGCATCGCCGCACGTGTAGCAGAACTCCGGCGCCCACCCGAGATCGATCAGGATCGACGACTTCGGCAGCGGCTGGGCCTCGAACCCGCCGAACGCGCGGAGCTGCCTGGTGAACTGGTTGCCGTGCAGGGTGACCTCCGGCGGCAGGTTGCCGGTGGCGTCCTGGGTGGTCGATTGCAGCGACGCGTCCCACAGCGCGCCGCCGATGTGCAGGGCCGCGCGCGTGCCGAGGTGCTTGCTCGCGACCAGCGTCAGCTCGGCGATCCGCGACTTGAACGCGTTGTGGTTGCGCTCGAACGACTTGCGGAACCCGAGCGTCACGCCCGGCTGGCTATCGAACAGCCGGTGCTCCGCGACGCCCATGCGAAACGACGCCGTGACGTACGGCTGGATCCGCTCGGGCTTGTCCGCAGGCGCGTTGCGCTCGCGGACCTGATCGGTGGTCGCGACGCCGAACTCGGCGACGTCGCCGAGCCCGACCCGGTTGTCGCTCGTCACGCCGCCGCCGGTGTCGAGCGCGGTCTTCGAGTAAAGGACGGCCGCGGGCAACAGCCACCCGGTCGGCGTGGTCAACACCTCGGGGAAGTTGATCGGCGGGCGCTCGGCCTCGCGGCGCTTCGGCCTGGGCGCGTACGGATCGAGCGGCGCGTCGGTCTGCCCGCCGAGCAGCGGCCCGGGCGCGGGCGCGGCGGCGCCGGCGGGGTCGGTCGGCGCGCCGGGATCGCCGGCGCTGCCTGGCGTGGCCGGGCCGGCTGGATCGCCGGGCGCCGGCTGGGCCCGAGCGACCGCCGCGGTGGCGAGCACCGTGGCGAGAATCACTCCGTTCGCTTGTTTCATGGTGTTGTCTCCGGGCGCCCGCGCGCTAGTCACAGAACACCCCGACGGCGCGGCAGGCCAGCGCGCCCCAGGGCACGAACACCTCGGCACCGAGCCGGATGTCCCACGAGACCACCGCGTCGAACCCTTGGGTCGGCGCGGCATCATCGACTTGGTAACCGAGGCTGCCGTCGAGCACGATCGACGGCAGGATCCGCCAGCGCATGCCGAACCGGCCGAGCACCCCGCGGCCGATCGTCGGCCGGGGCGACACCGACGGCATCCACTCGAACTGCGGCGCGAGCGCGATCTCGCCGACGATCTTCGCGCTCGCGTTCATCGCCAGCTCGTAGCCGGCGGTCGGCAGCACCAGCGTGCGCTGCTCCTCGAGCTTGGGGTCGCTGGGCACGGCCTTCGCGCTCGAGATCCGGGTGCCGCCGTGCAGCGTCAACCACGGCACGCTCGCGAACCGCAGCCGGCCGACGACGTAGAGATCCGTGACGGTCTCGTCGACCGTCATGCCGTCGAGTTGCTCGCCGCGCGGCACGCCGAGCCGGAACGCGATCCCGATCGCGGGGATCCCGGAGTGCTCGGGGATCGGCAGCTTCAGCTGCACGCCGACCGCGGGCACCGGCGCATCGAGCCCGGTGATGCCGATCGCCTCGGTGTGGCGATACTCGAGCTGCGCGATATCGCCGAACCCGACCGCGATCACGCCGGCCGAGGTCAACACGCCCGGCTTCTGCAGCAGGCTGCCCTCGCCCGACAGGCTCAGCCGGTACGCGCCGACGACGTCGGCGGACGGCATCGCGAACAGCCGCGAGCTCTGAAACGGCCCGTGGAACAGCGCGCCCAGGGTCGCCGTGCGAGCATCGAGCTTGCGCGCCGCGGTCGCGCCGGGCGCCGGCTCCGCGCTGGGCGCCGCCGCCGCGTTCGCATCAGGGTGGGGCGCGCCGGGATACGCGTCGGGATCCGGCGTCGAGCGCGGCGCCGGATCGCCGTCGTCCGGTTCGGCGGCCGCGCTGCGCGCCGCGGCGGCGACCGCGAGCAGCGTGACGAGACGGCGTTG
>Ga0137438_1000207_pt1 | contig 11354 bp, 12 predicted proteins | sample EasRivERMGT157_2_FD_102327 | JGI IMG/M metagenome (GOLD analysis project Ga0137438, IMG submission 102327) | Soil microbial communities from meander-bound floodplain in the East River, Colorado, USA - East River MetaG ERMGT157_2 | ecosystem: Environmental > Terrestrial > Soil > Floodplain ... | reverse complement strand
GGGACTGCAGTGGGCCGCGGTCGCATTGGCGATAGCCGGTCTGTTGTTCGTGCTCGAGCCGTGGCAGATGCATACCTCGCTGTTCAGCAAGACCCTGGCCGTCATGGCGGGCATGTGCTGGGCAATCGGCGTGATCTATGCGAAGCGCCTGCATCACCGGGAGAAAGTCGAACCTCTGGCCTTCACGTTCTGGCAGATGATCGTCGGCCTGATTCCGATCCTGATTGCCCAGGCGCTTTTCGATCGTCAGGCGATCGTCTGGTCGAACACGTTCATCGCCGTCACGGTGTTCAACGGTGTGATGGCCACCGGTATCGGCTGGCTGGCATGGTTGTATGTGTTGCACCGGCTTCCCGCCGGCACCACCAGCCTGTCTTCGCTCGGCATTCCCGTGATCGCGATATTTTCATCGTGGATTCAACTGGGCGAACAACCCGGCCGCTCGGAGCTTATCGGCATGCTGCTCATCGGCGTAGCACTGGCGCTGCTTTCCTACCTCAGCATCCGCCGCCACGAAGAACCCGAACCCATGACGGGACAGGAATAGGAAGTCAAAGACGATTAGCCACAGAGGACACAGAGGGCACAGAGAAAGGCCAAGTAACGATGAAAAGGGACGTCACGCCATACAGACGGAAGTTAGCCAATCGGACAGGTTTAGCCCGCATCGTCGGATTTCGAATTTCCTCTGTGATCTCTGTGTCCTCTGTGGCTAAGGAATTTCTATGAAATCCTGCCAATCAAAATTCATCGACATCCGCGGACTGCGCTACCACGTGCGCACCTGGGGTAACGAGTCCGCGCCGAAACTGTTCCTGTTGCACGGCTGGATGGACGTATCGGCGTCGTTCCAATTCGTCGTCGACGAGTTCAGGCACGACTGGCATGTCATCGCGCCGGACTGGCGTGGCTTCGGCCTGTCGGAATGGACGCGCGATGGCTACTGGTTCCCGGACTACATTGCCGACCTCGACGCGCTGCTGGAGCATTTCCAGCCCGAATCACCCGCCTACGTCGTCGGGCACAGCATGGGCGGCAATGTGGCCAATCTTTATGCCGGCATCCGCCCGGAGCGCATCGGCAAGCTGGTGCTCGCGGAAGGTTTCGGTCTGCCGCCGGCCAAGGCGGACAAAGCGCCGGAGCGCTACGCGAAATGGCTGGAAGAAAATTGCGATCCGCCGACCTTGCGCCCTTACGCGACTTTCGACGAAGTCGCCGAGCGGCTGAAGAAGAACAATCCACGCATCAGCGACGAGCGCGCGCGATACCTCGCGCCGCGTTGGGCCGAACAGAAGGCCGACGGCACAATCCACCTGCGTGCCGACCCGCTGCACAAGATGGTGAACCCGGTGCTCTACCGCATAGAGGAAGCGATGGCCTGCTGGCGGCGCATCGTCGCGCCGGTGCTATGGCTGTGGGGCGACGGCGAATGGATGATGAAATGGATGAAAGGCGACAAGGCGCTGCTGGACAGCTATCGGGCCTGCTATCGTTCGCTGCACGAAGAGACCATCGCCGGTGCCGGCCACATGATGCATCACGACCAGCCGGAGGAATTGGCCAGGGCGATTGAATCCTTTCTCTATTAACCGCCCGAGTAAGGCAATGCACACAGCTTGATCCGTGAGACAACTCCGAAACCCGTTTCATCCTGGCGAATTTCCTCTCGAATTATTTTTCGATCCGGCCCGGATTACGAGCGCCGAGTTCGCAGGGAAGCTCGTCTGGACGCTGGCGCGCCCGAACGAGTTGATCAAGTAGCGCGACGTCACGTGCCACTCGACGCGATCCACATCATTGCCCGCCAACATTTCTATCGTCATGCCGGGAGGACAGTCCGATGAATCTCGAAGGCAGCAAAGTCATCATTTTCGGCGGTACCTCCGGAATTGGCCTGGCCACTGCGTCGCTTGCTGCGCAAGCCGGGGCGAACGTCGTGATTGTCGGTCGCGATCCCGCTCGGCTTGCAGGTGCCTTGGCGCAACTGCCTCGCGGCACGACGGGAACCAACGTCGATGCCGGCGATCCCGCCGCCGTCGCGGAATTCTTCCGTCAGTCCGGCGCTTTCGACCATCTGGTCCTTTCGATCAGCAGCGGCGGTGGCGCCGGAGCGTTCGCAAAGCTCGATATCCAGGGCCTGAAGAAGCCGATTGAGGGGAAATTGCTGGCGCAACTTTCGGCAGCCCAGCTTTCCCTCGGTACGCTTGCCGCCAATGGTTCCATCACCTTCGTGACTGCCGCCTCCGCCCGTGCCGCTTTCCCCGGCACCGTCGGCCTTGCCGCCATCAACGGCGCGCTGAACGCAGCCGCCGCCACCCTCGCGCTCGAACTCAAACCCCGCCGCGTGAATGTCGTCTCGCCCGGCATCGTAGAGACGCCGATCTGGAGCCGCTTTCCCGAGGAGCAACGGCGAAATCTGCTGGAGCGTGAAGCCCATGCGCTCCCGGTGGGGCGCGTAGGTCAGCCGGGGGAGGTCGCGCAGGCCATTATCATGTTGATGGACAATGGCTTCATGACCGGCGCCATCATCGACTGCGACGGCGGCGCGCGCGTAAAGTAACGACGTTCTTTTGCGCCCGCCCGGCGCCCCGGGTGCATTTCAGCGTGCCGGTCTACAATAACCGCCATCATGGCCGCTTATCGAAGGCCAAGATTAACGATGGGAGGAACGAACATGTACATCGCAAACTGGAACAGGAATTTCGTGGCCTGGCTTTTCGCCGGACTGAGCCTGGTTTCCCTGCCGGCCTTCGCAGGCCCGGTCGAGGACATTCACGAGGTCGAGGAACGGCGTTACAAGGCCATGATCGACATGAACGCGGACGCGCTGGCCAATACGCTGGCCGACGAGTTCTTCTATCACCAGCCTAACGGCAAGACCAACGATAAGGACGGCTACATCAAGCAGATGCTGACCGGCGCGGTGAAGATTTTCTCGTTCGAGCGCTATGACGTGAAGGTCAATATCTATGGGGATGTCGCCACGGCAATGGGCGGCACGCGCCTGGACCTGGAGATCGGCGGCGAACGCCGCAAGGCGGACCTGCGTTATGTCAATGTCTGGGTCAAGCGCGACGGCCGCTGGCAACTCGCCAAGCGCCAGTCCGCTTTCAAGCCGTAGGCCGCAGGAACAGCACGCCGCGCCAGAGAGTAGGCGATCCGACCGCGACGAAGGCCGCCGCATAACCGCCGCTCGCGGCGTGCAATGATCTGAGCGGGTTATCGGTGTCGGCGAGGTAGGTCATTCCCGGCTTTTCGACGAAATAGCTTTGGCGGGTGGGCATTTTCATGAAGCGCGATGATCGTTTCGAGTAAGCCCTCTAACTCAGCGCGCGCAGGCGCGCGGCTCCAGAAAGACCGCTTCTTCCCCGATGCCGCGATAGACCCCGTCGAGCATCAGACAATACAGATGGATGTTCAGATTGGCGCCCGAACCAAAAAGAGGGAATTTGACTCCCCTTTACGACGGGAATAGGGTACTGATGGGTTGGCGGTGAATGTCAATAAACCTGACAAGGAGGAATCATGGAAAATTCTTTTGGATTGCTGGCATTACGAGCGTCGAAGGAGAAGACCACGAAGAGACTTGTCCTTACCGCATTGCTAACCGGATTCGTTGCGGCTCCAGCATTTGCGGCCGATTCAGGGGCTTTTATCGCCGTGGATCTGGGCGGAGCTACCTATGGCGATGCGAAGGTAACAGGAGGTACCGGTGAAACTTATGATGACCCCGGGTTTATCCGTATTGCTGGTGGTTACCACTTCACACCGAACTTGGGCGTAGAGGCAGGGTATTCGGTGTTTGGGGATTCGAAGGTTGACTTTGCAAATGCCACGACGACTCTGAAAACATCTGTTTTTCAGGTTGCCGCGGTCGGCACTTATTCGATCAACGATAAGTTTGACCTGTTCGGCAAGCTGGGCGTGGCAAGTATTTCGGCTGAAGAGTCGGGAACTGGTGCGGCTGCGTCGCTTTCTGGCAGCGACAGGACAACCAACCTAATGTTCGGCGTCGGCGGCCAGTACAACTTCAACCAGCATTGGGGCATCCGTTTGCAGTATGAAGACTTCGGCAAGGCCAAATATACTCCGTCCGTCTTTGGCGTGGCACAGCCAGATTCCGAATTCACCGTAAGAGCCTTCTCCGTGGGCGGCGTCTACAACTTCTAATGTGAAGCGATGCTTATAGGAGGAGAACCGTATCGACGGGCCGGCGGCGAGTTGTCAATCGCAGGCGTGTTGGGTGAAATCGCGTTATTGCGGGGAGTTTCTACGCCCTGGATCGGCCCTCGGGCGGCTTAAGGTGGACGCGGTTTGATTGCTTGCGCGAGTGCCGGTCTCAGGCTTGAGAATCACGCTACGTGGAATAGGTCCACTCGCCGCGCGATGGCATGCCACGGCCGCAGGCAGCTCGCCAAGCGCCAGTCTGCTTTCAAGCCGTGGGCCGCAGGAACAGCACGCCGCGCCAGAGAGTGAGCGATCCGACCGCGACGAAGGCCGCCGCATAACCGCCGCTCGCGGCGTGCACCGCCCAGAACAATAAGGGCAGCACTACAACGCCCAAATACGTTATCGCCAGCGAAGCGCCCGTGGCCGCCCCCGCGCGGCCCGTCGGCGCGATTCGCGCCACTTCGGCGAGATACACGCCGTTCCATCCCACCGCTGTGGCGCCATAGCAAAGTGCCGCAACAAATACCATCACACCCGGCCATTGGGGTCCGATGGACGCGATGACAAACGCCGAGCCCGACATCGTCACGCCGAGAACGCCCAACAAGCGGCGTGAACTTATCCAGTTGTCGGCAATCGCGCCGCAGAACAACCTTGCCACCGCTCCGGAGATCATCGCCACCGACAAGCCCGCTCCCGCCTGTGCCAGGGAAAATCCAGCAAGGTCGATCAGTGCTATCACCAGGTAGGAACCAAGGCACATCTGCATGCCGGAATAGGTGAATGAAGAGATCGCCAATTCGCGTAGTCGCCGAAGCTCGAAGACCAGCCGCAAAGGGCCCATCAATCCGCCGCCATGCACGCTTTTCCTGAGAGGACTGGCCGAATCCACATCACGCCGGACAACCTGTGCCGCGAGGATCACCAGCATGCCGATCAATGCCACCACCAGCGCTGCGGCTTGCCAACCAAAACCACGGATCAAAAGGGGCACGAGCGCGCCGGCGATGGCGCCTCCGATCGGCACGCCCGTCTGCTTCAACGAAAAAATGAACGCTCGCATACCGGGCGGAACACGGTCGGCAAGCACTGTCGACGACGCAGGGGTAACGGCGCCGTATCCCATGCCCACGACGATCGCGCCAAAGGCAATCGCTATCGGATGGGGAATCATCATCAAAGCCATCCCCGCGGAGCAGAACAACAGGCACAACTGGCTGACACGGATGGCGCCGACGCGATCGAGCAAGTGCGCCGACAAAAGCGCGGACGCCACCGAGACTGCGTAAATCAACGCCGTGATAATGCCGATGGCCGACGCCCGCACCCCAATGTCGCCCTCCGCAGCAGACGCCAGCACGGGCGGGGTAAACACCACGAGGGATGCCTGGATCTGAATGGCGAGTGTGACGACCAGTGGGACGAGGAAGTTCTTCATGCTCTCAAGCTTTCACCACGAATACCCTCGCCATAGCGTGGAGTACCCTTTTAGTCACAAATACTCCACGCTGTCGCGTAGGGTACTCATGTCTTCGTGATGGGATTTTCCTGCTGCAAGAACCGTCAGACGGCAGATTGCGCCAGCGCCTGTTCGAGGTCCCAGAGAATATCGTTGATATCCTCGATGCCGATCGACAGGCGGATCATGTCCGGCCCGACCCCGGCTTTGATTTGGTCCTCTTCCGACAACTGGCGGTGGGTGGTGGATGCGGGATGGATCACCAGCGTCTTGGCGTCGCCGACATTGGCCAGGTGCGAAAAGAACTGCAGCCCCTCGATGAATTTCACGCCGGCGTCCATGCCGCCCTTGATGCCGAAGGTCATGATCGAGCCGCTGCCCTTCGGCAGGTATTTTTGCGCAAGCGCATGGTATTTGCTGCCCGGCAATCCGGGATAGTTCACCCAGGAAACGCGCGGGTGATCCTGCAGGAAATTCGCGACCGCCACCGCATTCTCGACGTGGCGCTCGACGCGCACATGCAGCGTCTCCAGTCCCTGCAGCAGAATCCACGCGCTGAACGGCGACAGAACCGGGCCCAGCGTGCGCATGGTTTCCATGCGGCATTTCATCGTGTAGCCGAAATCGCCGAAGGTCTCGTGGAAAATCACGCCGTGGTAGCCGCGCGAAGGCTCGGTCATCATCGGATACTTGCCGTTGCCCCACGGGAATTTGCCGGACTCGACCACGACGCCGCCCATGGTGGTGCCGTGGCCGCCGATGAACTTGGTCGCGGAATGAATGACGATGTCGGCGCCGAACCTGATCGGCTGGCACAGATAGGGCGACGCGAAGGTATTGTCGATGATCAGCGGCACGCCGGCCTCCTTCGCAATCTTTGCCACGGCCTCGATGTCGAGCACGTTGATCTGCGGATTGCCCATGGTCTCGGCATAGATCGCGCGCGTCCTCGGCGTGATCGCCTTGCGGAAGTTTTCCGGGTCGTCCGCGTTTACGAAGATCGTGTTGATGCCGAACTGGCGGAAGGTCACATCGAACTGCGAATACGTGCCACCGTAGAGCGTGCTGGACGAGACGATTTCGTCGTCTTCGCGCAGGATGGTCAGCAGCGCGCACATCTGGGCGGCCTGCCCCGAGGAAGCGGCCAGCGCCGCGCGCCCGCCCTCGAGCGCGGCCATGCGCTCCTCGAACACCGCGACTGTGGGATTGGAAATGCGCGAATAGACGTTGCCGAACGTCTGCAGGTTGAACAGGCTCGCCGCATGCTCCGCGGAGTCGAACACGAAGGACGTGGTCTGGTAGATCGGTACCGCGCGCGCGCCGGTGGCCGCATCGGGAATCTGTCCCGCGTGCAGGCATAACGTGCCGAATCCGAATTCTCTATCGGGCATTGGTCAACTCTCAAAAAAATGCGAAGAAACAATTGGCCACAGAGGACACAGAGGTCACAGAGGAAAACGAGATCCGGAAATGAAACGGCGAGGTGTCTTTTAAAGGAGTCGCGATCGCCCCGCGACGGCATCTTCTTCCCCGCGCTTTCGGGTTTTCTCTGTGACCTCTGTGTCCTCTGTGGCTACGTATTTGACGTTGTTAGTAGGGCAACCAGCGTGGTCGCTTGGCGGAAATGACCTTGGTATTCACGCCGACCCAGTTGAGGCCGCCGAACAGCCTGCCGTGTTCGATCTTCACGCAGCGGTCCTGCACGACTTCGAGACCCGCCTTGCGCGCTTTCTCCGCGGCCTTCTCGTTCATGACGCCGAGCTGCATCCACAAGACCTTGGCCCCGATGGCAATCGCCTCGGTGGCGATCGGTTCGATGTCCTGGCTTTTGCGGAAGCAATCCACCATGTCCACTTTTTCCGGAATGTCCTTCAGCGACGCATAGCATTTTTCGCCGAGGATCTCGGGGTAGGACGGGTTGACCGGAATGATGCGGTAGCCGTGCTCCTGCATGTACTTGGCGGCAAAAAAGCTGGGCCGGTACCAGTTGGCGGATAGCCCGACCACGGCGATGGTCTTACACTCGCGCAGGATGCGGCGCAGGGTGTTGATATCCGTGGAGTCGCTCATTGGTGGTGCTCCGGGGCAATTATGGGTACGGGGCCGGAACGGCCCCGTGTGTCGGACGGTGCGAATTCTAGCACCGGCCTGACCGCCCGCACGCTCCGGCTATCGAGCCAGCAGGTCATCCAAAGTTTGCCGTAGCGATTCCTCGGTCATGCGTCCGACTCGCTTCAGCGCTACCTTGCCGTGCCTGTCCACAAAAAAGGTGGTGGGCGTGCCGCGAATGGTCGGGAAATCGTCGTCCTCGGCCTTGTCGAAGCGCCAGCCGATCGGGAAACGGTACTTCTTCTCCGCGATGAAGGCGCGCACTTCCTCCTCGCCGTCGTCCACGCTCATCGCAATCATCTCGAAGCCCCTGGCTCGGTTGGCTTCGTAGAACTTCTGCCAGCCCGGCATCTCCGAGCGGCAGACCGGGCACCAGGTGGCCCAGAAGCTGACCATGACGACCTTGCCCTTCCATTTCTCGAGATTCACTTTTTCGCCGTTGAGCAGCACGGCTTCCAGCTTGGCCTGGTCGCCGATGTCGCTGGCCGCCTGGAGCAGGGCAGGCACGGCGGCCAACGTCACAAGTAACGCAACGTGCGCCAGCGCGCGCATGACCCTGTTCAACATTGAATCACCTCGTTTCGTGGTTTGAGCCGGTTTAACGCCTGCGAACTCACGCGGCCGACCTCTCACTTTTGCGCGTCGCCGGATTGAACCGCCGCCAGACGTATCGCACGTTCGGCCTTGGAAAGCTTGCCGAGTTCCTTCACGGCCGCATAGAAGCGCTTGAAATCGCCGCCGTTTTCCGCCAGCAGGCGGCGGAATCCAGGCACCAGCTCGGAGTAAGTCGCGACCGGCACGAGATGAGCATTGTTCAGTTCCTGGGCGAAGAAACGATCGTAGCCGCCAAAGCCCTCCCAGGAAGCCTTCAGCGTCAGGTACTCCGCTTTCATGGCGGCAAAGGTTTCAGCCTTCTTCCGGCGCTTCTCGGCGTCGGACACCGCACTCGCATAAAGCGTCCGGAGGCGGTCACGGTACTTCATCACCAAATCGATAAACGCGCCTTTGCGTTGTTGGAACAAGTCGAAAGCGGTTCGCTTGGTGGGATCGCCGTCGCGCGCCAGCCAGCGATAGACGCCCTCCAGTTCCACGGCGACGGCAAACGACTCGTTGAACACGGTGTCTCCGGAAACGTAGACGACTTGATGCGCAAGCTCGTGGAAAAGCAGCCGCGCAAGTTCGGCATCGGGATAGCTTATGATGGAATTGAGCACGGGATCGTCGAACCATCCCAGTGTGGAATAGGCGGGAATCCCGACGACGAATACGTCCAGGCCCTCGTGCCGCAATTTCTCCCCGAACTGCTCGGCGCCCGCCTGGCTGAAATAACCGCGATAGCCGACACAACCCGCAAAAGGAAAGCACCACTCCTTCGGCGCAACCGAAAACTCGCTGGCGGCAAAGACGTTCCACAGCGCGAACGGGCGTTCGAGGTCGGCGTATTTCCGGTAACTGCCGTTGTCGGGCAGCGCAAGTTCGGCGGACGCAAAATCCCGCATGCGCAGCGCCAGCGTCAGGCGTTCGCGTACCTGCGGCGGCGTATGCGCATCGTCGATCACCTGTTTGATCGGACGGCTGCGATGCCAGATCTGCATCTGCCCTTCGACGGCCTGATAGTAATAGCCGAGATTCGTGCAGCCGGTCAGCACGACTGCGAGCGCGATTGCAGGAATCAATCGTGTCATCGTTTGAAGCTGCCGTTTTGCAGGAACGTGCACGCGGCGCGCGCCACTTCCTGGGAGACCAGCATCGCGCTATGGCTGGTATGCAGCACGATCGAGTCGGCCGCTCCCGGTACGCGGGTTTCGTCCAGCATGACGACGCCGTCGTTCGGAGCCGGCAGGTTCACAAACAGCCGCCCGAGTCCGAAGGAAGCATCCCCCGCAATGACTCCCAGTTCCACGCCATCCGGCACTCGCGGGCGCGGCCGGCGCAACCAATCCCTGATCGTATGTCCGAGGACACCGCGGCTCCATGTAAAACGCGCCAGGCCGTGCGCGGCGGCGCTGCCGGCGTACGGGCTGCCGATCAGCACGACTCGATGCACGGGAATTTCCGGATGCTCCTGCAGCATCGTCATGATCACCAGACCGCCGAGGCTATGGCCGACCAGATGCATAGGCCCGCGGGCCTTTCGGCACACTGCGGCCAAAGTGCGCGCGTTTTCGCGCAGCCCGCGCGACACCGACCGGTACCCATGCCGTGTAACCTGGAAACCACAACGTTCCAGCCGCCGCGCCAGGGGCAGCATGACCAGGCCGTTCATCCACAACCCGTGGACGAGCACGACGCGGCCCGCATCAACCGGCGTCATCCTCGGCTTTCAGGATCTCGAGTCCGCGCTTGAGCGCCGTGTGATAACGGGCTTTCACCCTGGCGATTTTTTCCGCCGGCCAGTCGTAGAAGCCCTTGCCCGATTTCATGCCAAACTCGCCGGCTTTCACTTTCGCCGCGAGTTTCGCCGCCGGTTTAGCATCGTTGCAGAGATCGGGAAAGACTGTGCTGGATGCGAGGTAGTTGACGTCGAGGCCCGACATCTCCTTCTGCAGGATCGGCCCGGCGGCGACATAGCGGAAACCGAAACCGTAACGCACCGCGATATCGACGTCCTCCGGCGTGGCGATACCGCGCTCGATCAGCGACCAGGCTTCGCGCATCAGCGCATGCTGCATGCGGTTGGCAAGGAAGCCGGGAATGTCCTTCGCCACCATCACCGGCTTGCGCCTCAGGCGCCGCATCAGTTCGAACACCGATTGCGCCACGGCGGGGTCGGTGGCGTCCGATCGGATCACTTCCACCAGAGGTACCATGTGTGCGGGCATGAAGAAATGCAGCCCGAGCATGCGGCGACCGCTCTTCAGGCCGACTGCAATCTGACTGATCGGAAAACTCGAGGAATTGCTGGTCAGGGGAATGTCGGCAGGTGCAAGCGCTTCGAGTTCGGCAAAAATGCGCTGCTTGAGCGGCAGGTCTTCGTTTACGGACTCGACCACGATGCCGGCATGCGGCCACGATACGTTGCGAAGCGCATCGTGCAGCGAGACGTCACGCCGAACGGCGCCGAGTTCCGCCACCGATCGGTCAAAGCGTTCACGCAATGAATCGCGGGTCTTTCCCGGCCGCTGCACGATGTCCACACCCATGCAGCCGGCCGCGAAAATCGCCGCTACATCGGCCCCCATCGTTCCGCCGCCAATAATCACGGCGCGTTTATCCAGCAACACTTTTGTTCTCCCCGCTCTGCCTTGGAGGCCGCATTATAAAGGTGTGGGAGTGCTAGACTTCGCGCCTTCTTACGCGGACCGCCATGCCTTTTCCGGTTGAAACCCTGATTGCCGTGCCGCTGATCGGGCTGCTGGCCTACATCATTCTCGGCATTTCCGGTTTCGGCTCTGCATTGGTGTCCATTCCGCTGCTGGTTCACTTCCTGCCACTGCAGACGGTGGTGCCGCTCGTTGTGATAGTGGACTTTCTGGCAACCGTCTCCAACGGCGTGAGGTTCCGCGAGCATATCGACGTGGCCGAGTTGAAAATGGTTATCCCCGCGGTCATCGTCGGCATACTGTCCGGCGTGACGCTGCTGGCCACACTGCCGAAACACGCGGCACTGCTGACG
>Ga0137438_1000206_pt1 | contig 11360 bp, 13 predicted proteins | sample EasRivERMGT157_2_FD_102327 | JGI IMG/M metagenome (GOLD analysis project Ga0137438, IMG submission 102327) | Soil microbial communities from meander-bound floodplain in the East River, Colorado, USA - East River MetaG ERMGT157_2 | ecosystem: Environmental > Terrestrial > Soil > Floodplain ... | reverse complement strand
TACGAAATACGCGAATACCGCAGCGGGGATAATCTCCTGCTGAGAAAAGTGCTGGTGGAAGGTTTGGACCATGCCTGGAGCGGGGGCAACGGGGAGCATGCGTTCAACGACCCGCACGGTCCGGATGCCAGCCGCATGATCTGGGAATTCTTTACCGATTTCCAGCGCAGCGAGCAAAAAGCGCCGGGGACCGCGGTGGCGGATTGAGTCCATATCGCGAACGAAAGAATGACCGTGGCCGGGAGAACACACCATGAGTGATATCCACGAAGGCGGCTGCGTGTGCGGCAGCGTGCGCTATCGAACCGTCGGCGAGCCGTTGCTGGCGACGGTCTGCCACTGCACGTTCTGTCAGCGGCGCACCGGCAGTGCCTTTTCCGAGCCCGTCATATTCAAATTGGAGCAGGTCGAATTCTCGGGCGGACCGCTTGCGACCTACGAGCATCGCTCCGACGAAAGCCAGCGCTGGCTGCGTATGGAGTTCTGCCCTCGATGCGGCACCACGGTTTCGTGGACAGCACAGAGACGGCCGGGGACGCGAGGCATCTCAGGCGGAACCTTCGATGATCCGAACTGGGCGCAGGTCAGCAGGCATATCTGGACCCGCTCGGCGCAACGGTGGACGCACATTCCCGCGGACGTCGAGTGTTTCGAAAAGGGTGCTCCGGTATAACGCGGCGCGCAATCCCCGGAGCGGTCCGGAAACCTTCTTTCGGCCCTGCAGCATTCCTTCGCCGATAGCAATGGCATGGCGTATGCTTCTTCCGCAGAAGACGCTTCGACCACATTGCGACCCTGGACATGTTTCGCCGTATCTTTAGTTCGATCGGAATGGCAATCGCGCGCTACCTCAGTACGCCGATTGCGAATTACCAGCCGTTGACCACGTCGTCGCCCAGTCAACTCGCCGCTGCGTTGCGCCCGGCGGACGTTTTGCTGGTCGAAGGCAACACCCGCGTCAGCAACGCGATCAAGTATCTGACCCAATCTACCTGGTCGCACGCCGCGCTATATGTCGGCACGATGCCGAATTCGTCTCTTGACGGCACCGAGGAGCCGTTTCTGGTCGAGGTGGACATGGTGCTGGGCGTCACGGCAGTGCCGCTGAGCACTTACGCCGCGTTCCATACACGCATCTGCCGTCCTGCCGCGCTCACCGCCGAAGATTCCCGACTTGTCGTAGAGTTTGCGGTGTCGCGCCTGGGGCAAACATACGATCTGAAGAATCTGATCGATCTCGCGCGCTATCTGTTGCCCACCCCGCCGCTACCCAGGCGCTGGCGCCGGCGGATCATGGCGCTCGGCAGCGGCGATCCGACAAAGGCAATCTGTTCGACCTTGATCGCGCAGGCGTTTCAGTCGGTGTCCTATCCGATCCTGCCCGACATGATCAGGCGGCGCGATAACCCCGGTGCGGACGAGCACAACCGGGAGCTCCTGACGATTCGCCATTTCAGCCTGTATTCGCCACGCGACTTCGACATCTCCCCTTACTTCGAGGTCGTCAAGCCCTCGATCGAGCACGGCGTTACCTATCGCAGCACTGAACGAAAACAGATACCCGTCGCGAGCAGCGACGAGTCGCAATCCGCTGCGGCGAACGTGGCGCCCGTCGAGCGGAACTTGACGCCGCAGCCTCAGACCGGAGCGAGGTAGGATCTGCGCAACGCGCTATATCTTGCCCAGCAGCCACAGAATGAGCAGGATGACCACCACCAGCCCAAGACCACCGCTGGGACCGTAACCCCATTGCCGGCTATGCGGCCAGGTTGGAATCGCCCCGATCAGTAGAAGAACCAGAACGATCAGCACAATTGTTCCTATTGTCATTTCATCTCTCCTAACAGTGAATCGTGGCAGCATAACTTCCGGGAAAGCTCTGGCAGAGCGCCAATGCCATTTTCATTTTTCTGCACACGTTGAGACCGCGCCACATACCTTGATCAAAATCAGTATTGCAGTACGCGGCAGCGGACCCAGGACTTGCCTCTCATGTCATTTCTGACGGATGAGACCTCGCAGGGCGCATCCGCCCCGGAGAGGAAGATTTATTTCACGAGTTTCTGCCAATCGGCAATCTGCTTCTCCACTTCGTCCTTGGAGACGCCGTATGTTTCCTGGATCTTGCCGGCGAGTTGATCGCGCTTGCCCGCGATCACATCAAGCTGATCGTCGGTCAGCTTGCCCCACTTTTCCTTCACACTGCCCCTGATTTGCTTCCAATTGCCTTCAATACGATCCCAGTTCATGGTGCTCTCCTTAGCCCTGTTTTGCAGACGCCACGCGTGCGCCTGAAAGCGTTTCAACGTGACTTCTCACGGCGACCTCGCATCGATACCGGCTGGCGACAGAAATCTGCCACGCCCCGACCGTCTCGATGACGACACATACTAGATACCTCTATCGGGACGCTCGGTTCGTCACCGCACATAAGGATTCGATTAAGATCAATGAAAAATTGTGAACGAGTTGCGTGCATGCGAAAGATCTCCGCTATCTTTTTTCAATCCCGCACACCCTATTCAGGGTGTGCGCCGGTCAAGGCTGCGCATAGCATCTATGCTCCTCCGGCGAAGAGCAGCCAGGAAATTCCTTTGACAATCTGAGTTGCAACGACAGGCGCCGGCGCGATTCGACCTGCTCCCATATCCAGCTCAATGCAATCCCGTATCGATACCGGCCGGCGTCAAGAATCTGTCATGCCCTGTCTGTATCCAAAATCATTCGCATTGCTCGATACCTCTCCCTCCCCTCGTCCCCCGGGAAGCACTGTGCGCTAGCGAACATAATGATTGATATAGATCAATGGAGATGACGATTGGGGCGAGTAGATTAAAAATAGGGAAACAGCTTGTAGTGAATTTCTGATTGCTCTCCTTGGCAGTGGCGAAGCTAAAAATGCTAAAACGACCTCCTCTTCCGCTGCGTCCGGAGGCGCGCTTCGCGTCCCGGTACACGAGGCGTGCCATATCCGAGCAGCATACGCCCCGGCAAAACCTTGTTCTTGCAGCGCTGCCGCTGGCGGATTACGAGCGTCTGCTGCCCCATCTCGAGCCCGTTGTTCTGTCTTCGGGTTCGATCATTCACCACGCCGGTGCCCGGGAAGAGTACCTGTATTTCATCACCACGGGCGTCGTATCGCGGGTCAACGTGACGAAGGACGGTTCTGCGTCGGGATTCGCGGTCACGGGCACCGAAGGCGTGATCGGCGTCGCAACATTCCTGGGTGGCGAAAGCCTGTCAAGCCAGGCGGTCGTGACTTTTCCCGGATACGCTTATCGGTTACGGTCGGATCTGTTGATGGCCGAGTTCGAAGATTACGCCCCGCTGCGGCACTTATTGCTGCGCTACACGCAGGCGCTGATGGCGCAAGCCATGCAAATCGGGGTGTGCAACCGGTTCCATTCGCTGGATCAGCAACTGTGCCGCTGGATCTTGTCATGCCTGGACCGGTTGCCCTCGAACGAGCTGGCGATAACGCAGAAGCTGATCGCCGGTGCGCTGGGCGTGCGCCGCGAAGGCGTCACGGAGGCCGCCGGAAGGCTGCAAGAGGCGGGGCTGATTCATTACAGCCGCGGCCACATTGCCGTCCTCGATCGCCCCCGACTGGAAGCGCGAGCGTGCGAATGCTATGCGCTCATCAAACGGGAGCATGAGCGTTTGTCCGGCCCGGAAAACGCCCTTGGCAACGCGGGCGTGGCTGGCGCGGATCACCGGTAGCGTGCACAGTCCGGATACCATCTTGCAGGACGCACTGTACGCTGGCGAACATAAAGGTTGATCCAGATCAATACAACGATGAATGGATCGGGTAAGTTCCATCCTTGGGGCAATGGGACAGGCCGTTTTTCATATCGACGAATCTTCCAATGACAGAACAACTTTCGTTAAGGGAGGCGTCAGTGTTGGAACAACCGTTGTTTGAGCCGTGCTGTTCGCCGATGCCGTTCGCGCCCGGAGACAGAAAACCCAGCGTATCTTGTCCGCATACGCCCCGGCAAAACTATCTGCTTTCAGTGCTGCCCCTGCCGGATTATGAGCGTCTGCTGCCCTATCTGGAGCTCGTTCCTTTGCCGCTGGGTTCGACCATTCACGGCGCCTGCGAACGGGAAAAGCACATGTATTTCCCCATTTCGGGCAGCGTTTCCCGCGGCTGCTCGACGCAGAACGGCGGGTTGCTGCAATGCGCGGTCACGGGCAAGGAAGGCGCGATCGGTGTTTCGTTGTTCCTGGGTGGCGAAAGCTCGACATGCGCAGCCGTGGTGGCGAGCGTCGGCTACGCTTATCGGCTGAGGGCGGATCTGCTGAAAAAAGAGGTCGAGATCAACGGTCCTTTGCAGCATTTGCTGCTGCGCTATACGCTGATACTGATGGAACATGCGGCGCAGATCGCGACGTGCACCCGGTACCATTCAGTGGAACAGCAGTTGTGCCGCGTGATCTTGGGATGCCTGGATCTGTCGCTGTCAAAGGAACTCACGATGACGCACGAGCAGATCTCCAATATGCTGGGCGTGCGCCGCGAAGGCGTCACGGAGGCCGCCGGAAGGCTGCAAGAGGCGGGACTGATTCATTACAGCCGCGGCAGCATTGCCGTGCTCGATCGCTCAAAACTGGAAGCACGGGCGTGCGAATGTTATGCGGTGATCAAACGAGGGTATGTTCGCTTTTTCCAGAAATTCGGCGATCCTGAGTCGCTTCAATCGGAGCGTGATAATCCAATTGAAAGCTTTGTGGCTCCGGGGCAGGAACCGCTTATTTGCTGAACGACGATTAGTTCGAGCCAGGCAAAAAGCCGCACCCGGAAAGGGCGCAGGAAAACCCGATCAGGCCTGCGTATTTCATGAGAGTATTTCGCCGCTATCGAACCGTCGGCGATCCGATGCTGGCGACGGTCTGCCACTGCACGTTCTGCCAGCGGCGCACCGGCAGTGCCTTTCCCGAGCCCGTCATATTCAAATTGGAGCAGGTGCGGCGAACCCGGCGCCCGTCGACCTCAACCTGGCGCCGGAACCCATGACCCGCTGAACAAGAGCAATAGGGCCGCCGATTCGAAGACCCGGGAAAGCCGGGTTCGGTTTCTGGTTCGAAGACCCCGGGAAAGCCGGGTTCGGTTTCTGGACATCAAAGTGAACCGGACGCTCCCTCAGAAGCGAACGCGCAACCCATCGGCAACAATTAATCCGCGCAATTCCGTCGGTTGTTGACCGTGCGCGGTGGCCATTTCTTTCATCGACCCGTTCCGGGAAGATGTGGCGCGGGTCATTTGCGCGATCTCTGGCGAGTGCCGCACCCTGAGACTCAGGCAGGAGCGAGGTAGCTCTTTCGCAATATCTTTTCAATGAACGACCGTGCATCCGCGGCTACGAAGGGCTCTCCGTCCGCGAGCTTTTTCGCGTACTCGAAGAAGGGCACGAATAACTGTCCCGCATCCACCGGTTTTGTCAGCTTGAACCGACCGTCTCGCCGGATGAGTTCGTTCCACGCGGCGCGGACCTCGGCCCAGAACGGTTCGGTCCTGTCGAAATAGTCCTTGCCCGCGCTGAAATCGTAACCCCTGACGCGTTCGTAGCGGGCCAGACCATATTCGCGCGCCAGATAGGGGATGCCTTCCCGCGGTTTTCCGCTTTCATCCAGCGCCAGCTTCAAATTGTTTTCTTCCTGTATCCATCCACTCTGCGTGATGGTGTGGCGGTTTGTTCCCATCAGAACCTGATAGTCCTTGCGCACGCTCCATTCGCGCCGCGGCAGCGGCCGCCAGGTTTCATCGCTGATCCAGGTCGAGAAACTTTCACTGTGCTGCCAGCGGCCCGATGCGGCATAGCGCGGCGAGTCGTCGACCTGGTACACGGATTGCACCCAGGTGCCGCGGCGCTGGTCTTCGGGAATTTTCCTGAGAACCCAGGCGTTCCACCCCTGGTAGACAAGCGCGGCATCGGCCTGATAGCGCCATTCCTGGCGCCAGTGACGCGTCACGAAGGGCTTGCTCTGGCTGCCGTCCGGCTGCAGCACGCGCATCACCAGAACATGCTGCAAGGCGATGAATTCCCCGCGGTCCTCGGCTACGAAGACAAACTCGGTGCCCCAACTCTGGTAAGGCGCGTCCGGCTTGAGCGCCGGGTCGAACCTCGCCACTTCGAGGAAATCGAAACTCACCCGATAAGGGCCGGCCATCGCGAGGATGGCGCGACGATCGCGCTCGAAATCGCTTAAACCCGCTGCATGCAAGCGTTTCCATTCTTCCGCCGGCTCCGTGTCCAGCGTAACCGCGGCGCCTTTCGTGCTGGCGCCGCGCGGTTTGAGCACGCCTTCGCCCAGGGGCCAGGAAAAGGTATAGCGGCTGATTTCTGTACCTTCGGGCGAACCAGGCTCGTAAGCGTGAACGGCGATGGGCAGCAGGGCTACGGTGATCAGGAATATGGGCAGGCGCATGGTGGATACTCGGTAAAGAGAAAGACAACTCCATTCTAGATGATCGACGCGGATGGGAAGAGACCGCCGCCGGTCAAAACCATCGGCATAATCTGCCGTTTGGTTCCATGACAGATGCAACTCGCCCGAGTCGCCGCGGTCAAAGAGACTGGTTCGCGGAACCATGGGGATAATATGGCCATTTACGAAATCTGAGGAAAAAGACAAATGAAGTTCAATTCTGGAATTGCAGTCGCGATCGTGTTGAGTTTTGCTGTCGCGGGCCTGACGGCTTGCGAAAAGAAGGGCCCCGCACAGAAAGCGGGCGAATCGATAGACAACACAGTGAAAAAAGCCGGCGACAAAATTGAAGAAGCCGGCGACAAAGTCAAGGACGCCGTCAAGAAGTAAGGCATCACGGGCGCGCGTGCCGTCCTTCGAGCGCATGATCTATCAATGCGTTTCGTCTTGCCGGCGCTGGCTGCGCCCGTGATTCCGCCCAGTCCAGCCGGCGAGATGAATCCGCGCTGAAAACGGGGCTTGACCTTCCCATCGTTGGAAGGTTCAGGATCGGATCTCCTCAACACTGCTCTGAAGGAGATCCGTCATGGAACACGTTCATCATTCGATGCATGGCCACAGCGATGCCCCCGACCATTCCCATCATGGGAAGGGTGCCGCCTCGCACAATCGCATCGCCCTGCTTGCCACCCTGCACTGTCTGACCGGGTGTGCCATCGGCGAAGTCGCCGGCATGGTCATCGGGACTGCCCTGGGGTGGGGCAACCTCGAAACCATCGCCCTGGCGATCGGGCTTGCCTTCCTGTCTGGGTACGTGCTCACCATGCTGCCCCTGTTGCGCAGTGGCTACGGATTTGCCGCGGCTACCGGTGTGGCACTCGCGGCCGATACCGCATCGATCGCGGTCATGGAAATTGTGGACAACCTGGTGATGTGGGTGATCCCCGGCGCGATGGATGCCGCGCTCACTTCGGCGCTGTTCTGGGGTAGCCTTGCGTTGTCGCTGGCAGTGGCGGGCATGGCAGCGTTTCCGGTGAACCGGTGGCTGATTGCGCGGGGACGCGGACATGCGCTCGCGCACGGGCATCATTGAAGGTGCGTTCATGAATATCGGTCAGGCCTCGAAAGCTTCCGGCGTATCCGCCAAGATGATCCGCCATTACGAGCAGATCGGACTCATCGCGAAGGCAGTGCGTGGCAGTTCGGGATACCGGAACTATCAGGCCACCGACGTTCAGGTGTTGAACTTCGTACGCCGGGCGCGCGCCGCCGGCTTTGACACCAGCGAAATCAAGCAGCTTCTGGCGCTATGGCGAAACCGGAACCGTCCGGCCCGCGACGTCCACCGACTCGCACAGGCGCACCTGGCCGAACTCAATGCGCGGATCGACGAACTCAAGGCCATCGCTGCGACGCTTTCCCATCTGGTCGAGCATTGCGACGGCGACGACCGGCCGGACTGCCCGATCCTGGATGACTTGGCCCTGGAGATTGCGGATGCCACCCCGGGCCAGCGCAAGACAAGGCCGCGGCGCGAATTTTCTCGACGCCGTTCTCGCTCACCATGAACGACCTCGTCGAATATCTCGCCGGCCTCCAGGCCGGCTCGCTTGCAACGCCCGACGGTAAGCCCTTCCTGCACGAGTATCGCGGCGAGTTGTCGCTGCATTTCGAACCGCAGACCATCCAGAGCCGGATGCACCGTGATGCACCGGACGAGCTGGTGCTCGACTACACCAGAACCATGATGTCGTTCCTGCTGTTCCAGCCCGCGCCGGCACGCATCGCGATGATCGGCCTGGGCGGCGGCTCGATGGCTAAGTACTGCCTGCGAACCCTGCCGTCGGTGGATTTCACGGCCATCGAAATCAGTCCCGAGGTGATTGGTTTCCGCTCGGAGTTTGCCATTCCCGATGACAGCGAGCGGTTTCGGGTCGTTTGCGGTGATGGGGCGGATTGGGTGCGCGACGATTCGAACGACGTGGATGCGCTGATCGTCGATGGTTTCGATGTTGGCGGCCAGCCGCCACGGCTATGCAGCCAGGATTTCTACGACCGGTGCCATGCACGGCTCGCGGATACCGGCGTTCTGGTCACCAACTTCTGGGCGGCCGACGTGGAGTACGGTTCTTACATTTCCCGGCTGCGGCGCAGTTTCGACGATCAGGTGGTGTCAGTTTCCTCCGAGGATCCCGAAAACAGGATTGTGTTCGCCTGCAAGGGTCCGGGGTTCCCGCCGTCGGAGCGAGACATGGTCAGGCGGGCCCGCGAACTGAGTGCCGTGCATCGGATCGACTTCACGCCGTCGGCTAAGGAAATCCTGCGCCGACTTCGAAAGCTCGCGGGCAGACAAACCAGGACGTAGTCGGCGCGGCGGCGGGCGCGTCGGCTCAGTCAAGATTCAACTACGCGGGAATCCTTGATCGTCTTGCTGACAGTGAACTTGTCGACACGCAGAGTTTCGATGCCTTGCTCGGGATGTGTAAACGTCAGTGGGCCACCTCGGCGACTTCCACCGGCAAGCCGGCGCTGCGCCACTCCGGAAAGCCATCTTCCAGACGGCGTGCGTTGCGTCCTATCTTGCGCAATTGCGCGACGGCCTCGAATGCCATCAGACAGTACGGTCCCCGGCAGTAGGCCACGATTTCCTGGTTTTTCGGAATTTCCTTCAGGCGTTTCCTGATTTCGGAGACGGGCATGTTGATGGCGCCGGGAATATGGCCCGCCGCGTATTCCTCGGAAGGCCGCACATCGAGAACTGTCACCAACCCTTTCTTCACCCGTTGCATCAGTTCTTTGGCGGGCACGGGTTCCAGACCGTCCTTGCTCTCGTAGTAAAGCCTTACCAGCTTGTCGACCTCGGCCAGGTGTTCCTGGCCGACCGCATGCAACGCCGCCAATAGCCGCACGATGCTGTCACCGGAGAGGCGGTAGAATACATACAAGCCTGCCTTGCTGGCGGATACCAATCCGGCCTGGCGCAACTGCTGTAAATGCTGGGAGGTACTGGCAACGGAAAGGCCGGTCAGTTGCGCCAGAGCCTCGACATTGCGCTCGCCCTGGGCCAGAAACTCCAGAATCTGCAGCCGTTTCCCGCTCGCCAGCGCCTTGCCGATGCGGGCGAATTGCTCGAACAGATCAGTCTTGACGGTCTTGTTTGACATCCCGTGGAATCCGCGTATGGTGCGTACTATTCAATGACTCTGTTGAATACTACGATACATCGCCTTCTCGACGCCAGCCGTAACGACGAATACCCGGACATCGAATATGGAAAGTTTTCTCCTGGGTCACGAGCCGGCGGTGAGACTGGCCGTTTTCCTTGTCATCTTCGCCATCATAGCAGCGTGGGAACATGCGGCGCCGCGGCGCACCTTGCGGGAGAGCAAGGCGCTGCGCTGGACCCACAACCTCGCCCTGACCGTGCTGAACAGCGTCCTGGTGCGCACGGCGCTTCCCCTCGCCGCAGTAGGCGTTGCCGCATTGGCCGCGGAACGCGGCATGGGTCTGTTCAACCTCATTCACGTCCCGCAGCCGTTGACGATACTGCTCTCTGTGCTGGCGCTGGACCTGGCGATCTATCTGCAGCACCTGATGTTCCATGCCGTTCCGCTGCTCTGGCGCGTGCACCGGATGCATCACGCGGACCTCGATTTCGATGTGACCACAGGCGCGCGCTTCCACCCCATCGAAATCGGTCTGTCGATGCTGATCAAGTTTGCCGTCATCCTCGCGTTGGGTCCGCCGGCGGTGGCCGTCCTGGTCTTCGAGATGCTGCTCAACTCCTCATCGATGTTCAATCACGGCAACGTGCGGTTTCCGGCAGCCATCGACCGGGTCCTGCGCTGGGCCGTCGTCACACCGGACATGCATCGCGTGCACCACTCCATCGAACCGCGCGAGACGAATAGCAACTTTGGATTCAGTTTGCCGTGGTGGGACCGGCTGTTCGGCACCTACCGTGCCGAGCCGCAGGCCGGACACGAGGCCATGACAATCGGCATCGCACAATTCCGCTCGCCGCGCGAGTTGTGGCTGGACCGGATGCTGCTGCAGCCGTTCCGATCCGAGGACGGCGCTTATTCCATCGGTCGGAGGCATGAAGAGGTGCATGGGTCCGGTACCCGACATGGAGGAAACGCAACATCATAAAGACCCTGTTCATCCTGAATGATGCGCCGTACGGCAGCGAATGCAGCTACAACGGCCTGCGCCTCGCAGGATCGCTTTCGAAATCCGAAGGCGGGAATGTGAAAGTATTTCTGATCGGAGACGCTGCTGCTTGTGCCAAATCCGGCCAGAAGGTGCCGTAGGGGTTCTACAACATCCAGGTGATGCTCGGTCTGGAGGTACACAACAGCGGTCAGGTTGGCGTGTGCGGAACCTGCATGGATGCACGCGGCATTACCGAATCCCAGCTGGTGGAGGGAGCCCACAAAAGCACACTGGCCGAACTTACCACGTGGACGCAGTGGGCCGACAAAGTGATCGTGTTTTAGCGCATCGCTCACGGGAAAACAGTTCAGTCGTGAAACTTCCGGTCTAACTCGAGTACAACTCGAGCACGCCGGTCACCCCGGAAGTCGCCAACGTAATCGAGCACCACAGGGCGCGGGCACTCATTGGGGCGTGCCAGTCCGCGCGGACCGGAGCCTGAAAGGCGGGCCGCGCGCTAAAATGCCGGAAAATCTTCCGGGAGGCCAGAATGGCCGATTGCTGCAACGACAAGGCGTGCGAAATCGAGGCGCTGCGAAGCCGTCAGAGCGCCACGCTCAAAATCGTTTTGGGCATCAACGCGGTCATGTTCCTGGTCGAACTGGCCGCAGGGATCATGGCGGGATCGGTCTCGCTGCTGGCCGATTCGCTCGACATGCTCGGCGACGCGCTGGTGTACGGCTTCAGCCTCTATGTGGTGGCTCGCGGCGCGT
>Ga0137438_1000205_pt1 | contig 11367 bp, 16 predicted proteins | sample EasRivERMGT157_2_FD_102327 | JGI IMG/M metagenome (GOLD analysis project Ga0137438, IMG submission 102327) | Soil microbial communities from meander-bound floodplain in the East River, Colorado, USA - East River MetaG ERMGT157_2 | ecosystem: Environmental > Terrestrial > Soil > Floodplain ... | reverse complement strand
TTAACGTGGTCTTGCCATGGTCCACGTGCCCTATCGTCCCCACATTTACGTGGGGCTTGGTCCGCTCAAATTTGCCTTTTGCCATGATCGTTTTCCTCTAACTTAGCTTTTAAATTGGCCTTACAACCATATATCAAGTTAAAAATGGTGCATTATTCGACTTAGCACCATAATAAATGGTGCCCATTGCGGGAATCGGACCCGCGACCTCTCCCTTACCAAGGGAGTGCTCTACCACTGAGCCAAATGGGCGCTTTACTAAATTCTTTTAAACTAAATTCTTTATGGAGCGGGTGAAGGGAATCGAACCCTCGTCATAAGTTTGGAAAACTTCTGCTCTACCATTGAGCTACACCCGCACGGGGCCAACCCGGCCAGCAAAGCCTTCACATGGCTCCAAAACGCCTATTTGGTGGAGAGGGCTGGATTCGAACCAGCGTACTCTGAGAGAACGGATTTACAGTCCGTCGCCTTTAACCACTCGGCCACCTCTCCAAACCGAACCGGCGATTATGCTGATTTTCCTTCGAATTGTCAAACCAATTAAGGGCGAAAAATAAGGTGGTGCCGGATGTCGGAATCGAACCAACGACCTTCTGATTACAAATCAGCTGCTCTACCAACTGAGCTAATCCGGCTGAGGAATGACTTCAAATAATAAAAAGGGCTTTCACCCTTAATGCTTGCCCTACTTGACTAATTTCAGCGATGGCTTTTTAGCGGCCGTCGGCTTGTCAGGCGGCTGGTTCGGCGATTCCGTCACTTTGTCTGTAACTTTCCCCTTGCCAGCCTCGTGACTGGTCTCTTCAGTTTCGGGCTGGAAAAACATGCCCTGCCCGTTTTCGCGGGCGAATATACCACGGACTGCATACAACGGAACATACAAATCGCTGGCCTTGCCGCCGAACCGCGCTGAAAAAGTAATCGCTTCATTGCCGATTAACAAATCTTTAGTCGCAGAATAGTTAAGATTAAGCACAATCTCGCCATCCTTGACATAGGCCATCGGCACTCGGGTCTGCGCATCCACCGCTACCAGCAGGTGTGGCGTCAAGCCATTATCTACACACCACTCATGCATGGCACGAATCATGTAGGGCTTGGTGGAGGTGAATTCGCTCATTGTTCTGCCAACTTATTTGCGACCGATTACTTGCGCATGGCCTTTTCTGAAGGCGTCATGGCATCGATGTAAGCCGGGCGCGAAAAAATGCGTTCGGCGTACTTGAGCAAGGGCGCAGCCTGCTTGGGCAGTTCTATCCCATAATGTCCGAGCCTCCACAGCAAGGGCGCGATGGCCACATCCAGCATGGAAAATTCGTCACCTAGGATATATTGCTGTTTGCTGAACAATGGCACGAGCTGTGTCAGGTTATCGCGCACGATGCTGCGTGCCTTGTCGGCCGTTTTAGCATTGCCGGATTCAATATCCGCAATATGATCAAACAATTGCTCTTCAAAATTGTGCAAGAACAGTCGCGCACGGGCACGCATCACAGGATCGGCCGGCATCAACTGCGGATGCGGGAAACGCTCATCAATATATTCGTTGATGATGTTGGCTTGCTGCAATACCAAATCGCGCTCCACCAGCACCGGTACTTGATTATACGGGTTGATGATGGCTAGATCTTCCGGCTTGTTGGCGAGGTCGACATCAATGACCTGAAAGTCCATGCCTTTTTCAAACAGGACAATGCGGCAGCGGTGACTGTAAGGATCGGTCGTGCCTGAGTATAGGGTCATCATAATATTGGTTTCCTGCTAGCTAAAAAACAAAAAACGGGAGACGTGCCGCAACCGCGACAGCTCCCGCAAGTATTAAATCAATGCACGTCTTTCCAGAACTCTTTCTTCAAATAGAAAGCAATCACATAAAACAGCCCGAGGAACAGTAACACAATCAGACCTAAATGCAGACGTTGATTTTTCGCTGGCTCGCCCATAAACACCAGATAATTCACCAGATCGGCAACCACACCATCGTACTCTGCAGGAGACAGCAGACCAGGTTTGTCCAGCACCAGCGTATGCATCTCGGCCTTCTCGCCATGCGCATCCAGCTTTTCCTCAACTTTCAGAATTTGCTGGCCTTGCAGTTGCCACAGGATATGCGGCATGCCGACCTTATCGAATACCGTGTTGTTCCAACCGGTCGGACGTGTATCGTCACGGTAGAAGCCGCGTAAATAGGTATATAACCAGTCTGCACCACGTGCGCGCGCCTCAACCGAAAGGTCGGGCGGTGGAACCCCGAACCAGTCTTTGGCATCTTTCTTGTTCATCGCGACAGTCATAGGCTCGCCCACTTTTTCGGCGGCAAACAGCAGATTGGCCTTGATCTGCGCTTCCGTCAGGCCGATATCCGCCAGTCGGTTGTAGCGCATATAGGCCGCGCTGTGGCAATTAAGGCAATAATTCACAAACACCTTGGCACCACGTTGTAATGAAGCCTGATTGTTCGGGTTGATCGGCGCATGCTGCAGAGCCGCATCTTCATTGGCCAGAACCGCCAGCGGCACCAGCAGGCTCAACATGAGAATCAGCTTTTTCATTATCCCGTCACCCTTTCCGGCACTGGTTTGGTCTTGTCGATTTTGCTGTACCACGGCATCAGCGCGAAAAACAGGAAGTACACCAGGGTAAACAGGCGCGCAGCCCATGTAGCGCGCTCCTTGATATCAAGATGCTCTGCCCATGAACCACTGAATTGCCCCCAGATATTCGTTGGCTCGGTGCCAAGATAGCCAAGCACTAGGAAGCTGATCACGAACAACGCCAGCCACACCTTGTACTGGTTGCCGCGATAACGAATGGACTTCACCGGGCTGCGGTCCAGCCAGGGCAACAATGCAAATACCATGACTGACAGCCCCATCGCCGCCACACCAGGGAACTGCGAATTCAGAATCGGCGGCACGGCACGCAATATGGAGTAGTAAGGCGTGAAATACCATACCGGCGCAATATGTGGCGGCGTCTTCAGCGAATCGGCGGGAATGAAATTATTGGCCTCGAGAAAATAACCGCCCATCTCCGGCGCAAAAAATAGGATTGCTGAAAACACAATCAGGAATACCGCGACACCAACAATATCTTTCACCGTGTAATACGGGTGGAAAGGGATGCCATCCAATGGAATGTGCGTTACCGGATCTTTATTTTTCTTGATTTCGATACCGTCAGGATTGTTCGATCCTACTTCGTGTAGTGCGACAATGTGCGCGGCTACCAGGCCCAGCAGCACCAGCGGCAAAGCAGCCACGTGGAAGGCAAAGAAACGGTTGAGCGTGGCGTCCGACACCGTGTAGTCGCCTCGCACCCACAGCGAAATGTCCGGCCCGATAAACGGAATCGAGGTGAACAGGTTAATGATTACCTGCGCCCCCCAGTAAGACATCTGACCCCAGGGCAACAGGTAGCCAAAGAAAGCCTCACCCATCAGGCACAGAAAAATGCCCACCCCAAACAGCCAGAGCAGCTCGCGCGGATTGCGATAAGAGCCATACAACATGCCACGCAACATGTGCAGATAAACCACCACAAAGAACATGGAAGAACCGGTGGAGTGCATATAGCGAATCAGCCAGCCCCACGACACATCGCGCATGATGTATTCGACAGAGGCGAAAGCCAGCTCCGCATCCGGCTTGTAGTGCATGGTGAGGAAAATACCGGTGACGATTTGCAGCACCAGCACCAGCATCGCCAGCGAACCGAAGTAATACCAGAAATTAAAGTTTTTTGGTGCGTAGTATTCGGAAAGGTGAGCTTTCCAGTTAGCTGTGAGGGGAAAGCGCTCATCTACCCAGCCCAGTAAACCCGTCAGATATTTTTCCATGCTTATGCCACCCCTTTATCGTCTTGGCCAATCAGCAGCAGGGTATCGCTGAGATATTTATGCGGCGGAACTACCAGATTGATTGGCGCGGGCGAGCCTTTGAACACGCGACCGGCCAAATCGAATTTGGAACCGTGACATGGACAGTAGAAACCGCCCGGCCAGTCCGCACCCATATCGTTACCTGCCTGCAGTTTGGGTGAAGGCGAGCAACCCAAGTGCGTACAGATACCCACCATCACCATCAGATTAGGTTTGATGGAGCGAGTAGCGTTTTTGCAATAATCGGGCTGCTGCGCAGTCACTTCCAGCAAGGGATCAGACAGCTTGTCGTCAAGCTTGGTCAGCATGCCGTTCATTTCCTGGGTACGATTGATAATCCATACCGGGTTGCCGCGCCACTCAACGGTAATCATGGCGCCCGGCTCAATCTTGCTGATGTCCTGTTCGACCGGTGCTCCGGCCGCCTTGGCGCGCTCGCTTGGCATCATGCTCATTACCAAAGGCACAGCCACCGCGGCTGCCGCAGCACCGCCCGCGGCGGTAGTCGCTGCAATCAAAAATCGTCTCTTGCCTTGATCTACTTGTTGATTCGCCATCACCAGCCCTTTAGGTTTAGTCCCTAGATTATTACCTAGTTTTTATGCGGTATGCGCCAAGACTGTCATTTTACAGTTTCCTTACAAAAATTTAAACCGGGTTGTCGATATCGACAAACTGATGTTGCAAATTAAAACGCTGCGCAAGATGTCTGGCCAAGGCCTGCACACCATAGCGCTCGCTAGCATGATGTCCGGCGGAGACAAAACACACGCCGGATTCACGGGCCAAATGCACGGTTTGCTCTGAAATTTCCCCGCTGATGAAAGCATCAACACCCAAAGTGATGGCTTGCTGCAGGAAGTCCTGCGCCGCACCGGTGCACCAGGCAACACGTCTGACTGGCTTGGATGGCTCGCCAATCAGCATGGGCGTGCGCCCAAGACAACCAGCGATATGCTGGCCCAAGCTTTGAAAGCTCATGGTCTCGGACAGAACGCCATACGCAATAATATTCTGTTCACCAGCCCAGCCGTCGATACTAAAGCCCAGCACGCGCGCTAATTGGGCATTGTTGCCAAGCTCTCGATGCGCATCCAATGGCAGATGGTAGGCGGCCAGACTGATGTCTCGTTCCAGCAAAAATTTCAACCTTGCACGCTTGATGCCCGTCACGCGGGCATCTTCGTTACGCCAGAAATAGCCATGATGTACCAGTACCAGATCAGCACCTGCCTGTTCGGCGGCCTGCAACAGCGCCATGCTCGCCGTAACACCGCTGATGATGCTGTTGATTTCGCTGCGTCCCTCGACCTGCAAGCCGTTTGGGCAATAGTCACGGAAGCGCTCAACCTCAAGGATTTGTCCGGTATAATCAAGCAACTCTGTCAACTTCACCAATTTAACCACCTTTTTCTCATGCGCAAATTCTGGCTCATTTTTGCACAAACAGTCACCATCAGTCTCGCTGTGTTGTTTGTCGTGCAGCTATTCAATCCCAATATACTGGGTATGCGGGATAAAACCGTATTGGTTAAACAAGCAGAAACCAGAACCAATCCCGTCGCGCCGAATTCATATAGCGTAGCGGCGAAAAAAGCCATGCCATCTGTTGTTAACATTTTCACCAGCAAGCAAATAACAGGTCCTAGCCAGCCTCGCATCGATGACCCCAGGTTTCAGGACTTCTTTGGTGACCCGTCAGATGAACAGACACGGCGTGAAAACAGTCTCGGTTCTGGCGTCATTGTCAGCTCGCAAGGCCTGATCCTGACCAATAATCACGTGGTTGAAGCCGCTGATGAAATCGAAATCGCGCTGGCTGATGGGCGCACTATGCCGGCACGCGTAGTGGGCACGGACCCCGAAACCGATTTGGCGGTAATCAAAGTAGATATGAAAAATCTGCCTGCGATTACCTTTGGGCGATCCGAACAGACCAATGTGGGCGACGTTGTGCTTGCCATTGGCAACCCTTACGGGATTGGACAAACGGTGACGCAAGGCATTATTAGCGCACTGGGTCGTAACCATCTAGGCATCAACACTTTTGAGAATTTCATGCAGACCGATGCACCCATTAATCCGGGCAACTCGGGTGGTGCTTTGATTGATGTCGATGGCAATCTGGTCGGCATCAACAGCGCCATCTTTTCACGCGACGGCGGCTCCTTGGGCATAGGCTTCGCCATTCCGGTCAGCCTGGCCAAGCAGGTGATGGAGCAAATTATTCGCCAAGGCAGCGTCACACGTGGCTGGATAGGCATTGAAGCACAGGACATCACGCCAGAACTTGCCGAGTCCTTTAAACTTAAAGCCGTACGTGGCTCGCTGATTGCCGGCATTTTACGCAATAGCCCTGCTGATCGCGCGGGCCTCAAACCAGGTGACATCCTGCTTGAGATTAATGGCCGGGAAGTCACTGACAGTTCCACTATGCTCAATCTGATCTCTGCGCTCAAACCAGAAAAACCGGCTGCACTGAAAATTATGCGCGATCAAAACGAGATGAACATCGCGATAACCGTTGGCAAGCGCCCGCGACCGCAACCTCAAGCCCAACGAGAGTAGGCTGAGAAAATCAACTGCCGATAGTTCGAGGGGTTTTCGCATCGACCAGGCCAGCCGCCAGGATACCTACTTCGTAAAGTAACCAGAGGGGTACCGCCAGCATGATTTGCGAAATGACATCCGGTGGTGTAAATATCGCGCCCAATACAAAAGCACCGACAATCACGTAAGAACGAATCTCTTTCAGCGTTTTGATGTTCACCATGCCAAATCGCACCAACAATACGACCGCCACCGGCACCTCAAAAGCCATGCCAAACGCCATGAACAAGGTGATGACAAAATCCAGGTAGCTGCCTATATCCGTCATCACTGCCACACCTTCTGGCGCAGTATTGGTGATAAAACCAAACACCACCGGAAACACCAGAAAATAGGCGAAAGCCATGCCGACAATGAATAGTAGTGTACTGGCCACTATCAATGGCGCCATAAAGCGCCGTTCATGCGCGTACAAACCCGGCGCTACAAACGCCCATACCTGATACAAAGTGTGCGGTAACGAGATAACAAAAGCCGCCAACATGGCGACTTTCATCGGCACGAAAAACGGCGTAGTGACTGCGGTGGCAATCATGTGACCGCCAGCCGGCAGCTTGGCCAACAATGGGTGTGCCAATAGCGTGTAAATTTTGTTGGCGAACGGAAACAGACACAAAAACACCAGCACCAAGCCTATCACGATGCGCAGCAAGCGCTCGCGCAATTCAATCAAGTGAGAGATGAAGGTTTCGCTGGTGTTCAACATCAAGCGTCATTCACAATGAATTAGCATTCATTGCTTAGTGTCAGGTGGAATATCTGGTTTGGTGACGCCAGCAATGCTTTGCTCAATATGCTTGGTTTCACTGCCAATTTCTACTTGCGCCTGAGTCATTCTTTGCTGCATATCCTGCTGTAATTTGCGCAAATCTTCGAGTTGCATTTCGTTGTCAATATCCGCTTTTACCGTGGCCACATAGCGCTGCATGCGCCCGACCAGCAAGCCTAGCGTGCGCGCCACTTTGGGCAATTTTTCCGGGCCGATAACAATCAGCGCGACAATGGCAATAACAACCAGCTCGGAGAAGGCAACATCAAACAAGGCAGTTTACTGCTTAGTTTTTTGCGTGACTTCACCTTCAACTGTATGACCGGAAGCGGCGTCATCCAGCTTGGGTGCGGCTTTTTCTTCGTTCATGGCATCTTTGAAGCTCTTCACCGCGCCGCCAACGTCGCTGCCGATATTGCGCAGTTTTTTGGTGCCAAATATCAGCACTACAATCACCAGCACAATCAACCAATGCCAAATACTAAATGAACCCATATTGGTTCTCCTGAGGGTTAACTAGGTTTTAGGTAGGCTAGAACCGCCACCAAATACATGCACATGCAGATGAAATACTTCCTGACCGCCTTCGCGACCCGTGTTAATCATGGTGCGAAAGCCCTTCAACCCATGCTCGGCAGCCAGCTTGGGCGCAAGTAGCAACATCCTGCCCAGCAGCGCCTGATGCTCGGCACTACAGTTCGCCAGACTATCCATATGCAGCTTGGGCACCAGCATAAAATGCACCGGCGCAATCGGATGGATGTCATTAAAGGCGATTACTTCATCATCCTCGTAAATTTTCTTCGAAGGAATATCGCCTTTGATAATCTTGCAGAAAATACAATCGCTACTCATCTATCTACTCCTTGCGGCTAGCCTTCTCCGCCAATCCGGACAAGCCTTCACGACGGGCCAATTCGTCCAACACATCCTGCGGACTCAAGCCGGCCTTGGCTAACATGACCATGCAGTGGAACCACAGGTCCGCGGTCTCATAGATGATCTTTTGCGGGTCGCCGTCTTTGGCCGCCATGATGGTTTCAGTCGCTTCTTCGCCAATTTTTTTCAGGATGCTGTCCATGCCTTTGGCGTAAAGCTTGGCTACATAGGAGGATTGCGGGTCGGCGCTTTTGCGCTGCTCCAGTAGCTCTGCCAGACGATTCAATACATCACTCATGGCCGTAAATGTCCTGAGGATTTTTTAGTACCGGCTGGTCTATCACCCAGTCGCCATTCTCCAGCTTCTGGAAAAAGCAATTATGCCGTCCCGTGTGACAGGCAATTCCGCCCGCCTGTTCCACAGTCAGCAACAGTACATCCTGATCGCAATCAAGACGGATTTCATGCACTTGCTGCACGTGACCGGACTCCTCTCCCTTGCGCCACAACTTGTTACGGGAACGCGACCAATAGACCGCATGGCCAGTTTCAACCGTGAGTTTTAATGCTTCACGGTTCATAAAGGCGAACATCAGTACTTTGCCTGTACCCAGCTCCTGGGCGATAACAGGCACCAGCCCATCAGCCGTCCAGCTAACTTTATCCAGCCAGGTGTTAGTCATGATGATCCATTGCATTCAACATGTTCAAAGTCTTACCTCTATGCCGTGTGCGTTCATATATTCTTTCGCTTCACGCACAGTATATTCCCCGTAGTGGAAAATGCTCGCTGCCAGCACGGCATCGGCACCGCCCAATTTTATGCCATCCACCAGGTGATCCAGATTACCGACGCCACCGGAGGCGATCACCGGCACATCAACCGCGTCGCTAATGGCACGCGTGAGTTCAAGGTTAAAGCCCATCTTGGTGCCGTCTCTATCCATACTGGTTACTAACAACTCCCCCGCACCCAAAGCCACCATACGTTTCGCCCACTCCACTGCATCGAGGCCGGTTGGCTTGCGGCCGCCGTGGGTAAAGACTTCCCAGCGAAGGGCTTTTGAATCAGTTTCACCTACTTGTTTGGCGTCAATTGCAACTACGATACATTGTGAACCAAAACGATTGGAGGCATCAGCAACTAATTGCGGATTTAAAATTGCGGAAGTATTGATGCTGACTTTGTCGGCACCCGCATTGAGCAGACGCCGCACATCTTCGACTTCTCGCACGCCACCACCGACAGTCAGCGGAATAAATACTTGTGAGGCCACTTCCTCGATGATGTGCAGGATCAGGCCACGATTGTCAGAGCTAGCCGTGATGTCGAGAAATGTCAACTCATCTGCACCCTGCTCGTCATAACGACGGGCAATTTCTACCGGGTCACCCGCATCACGCAATTCGACGAAATTGACGCCTTTAACCACGCGCCCATCGGTGACATCCAGGCAAGGGATGATGCGCTTGGCGAGACCCATTAGATAAAGCTCATCAGATTAGTCCAGCGAGCTTCTCGCTTAATTGAGTGCTGAGTTCGTCCGCCAGCGCCTGTGCTGCAGAAAAATCCAGTGTGCCCTCGTAAATCGCACGCCCGGTAATCGCCCCCATGATGCCCTCGGCTTCTACCTCGCACAAACGTTTAACATCTTCCAGGTTGGCAATACCGCCGCTGGCGATGACCGGAATCATAAGCGCTTGCGCCAGAGCAACTGTTGCCTCGATATTCACGCCGGTCAGCATGCCGTCGCGGCCAATGTCGGTATAGACCACGGCTTCGACGCCGTAATCTTCAAATTTTTTGGCAAGGTCTACCACATCATGCCCGGTCAGCTTGGACCAGCCATCCACCGCAACTTTGCCGTCCTTGGCGTCCAAGCCCACCATGATCTGGCCGGGAAAGGCGTAGCAGGCTTCATGCAGGAACCCCGGGTTCTTGACTGCCGCAGTGCCGATAATCACATAGCTAATACCATCATCCAGATAGCGCTCTATGGTTTCCAAGTCGCGAATGCCGCCACCAAGCTGAATCGGGATGTCGCCGCCGACCGCACTAACAATGGCTTTAATCGCTGCCTCATTCACCGGCTTACCGGCAAATGCGCCGTTGAGGTCCACCAGATGCAGGCGTTTACCGCCTTTATTTACCCAATGGCGCGCCATGGCGCCGGGGTCCTCGGAAAACACCGTAGCATCTTCCATCAGGCCTTGTTTAAGACGCACACAATGACCGTCTTTAAGGTCGATAGCAGGAATGATTAACATAGTGAATTGAGAGTAATTAAAATAGAAAGTAAGTTAGGGACGCCGGTACTCAAGAATTTCCATTCCAACGAACGAAATTGGATAAAAGTCTAAGCCCATCGTGTTGGCTTTTTTCCGGGTGAAACTGCACAGCAAAAATATTATCGCGTGCCACGGCACTCGTAAAGCGTGAAGGATATTCACTAAACCCTGCCACTAACCCGCTATCAACCGGCTCAACATAATAACTATGCACAAAATAAAAGCGTGAGCCGTCTTCTATGCCCGCCCACAGGGGGTGTGCATGGCTTTGATAGACCTGATTCCAGCCCATGTGCGGCACTTTGAGCTTGTTACCCTGCGCATCATGCATGTCCTGCATGGCAAAGCGTTTGACTTTGCCGGGCAGGATGCCCAAGCCCGCAGCATTGCCTTCTTCGCTGTGCTCAAACAGTAATTGCAAGCCGATACAGATGCCGAGGAAAGGCTTGCTGGCAGCGGCAGCCATCACAGCTGCGCGCAAGTTGCGTGCATCCAGTTCGCGCATGCAATCTGGCATAGCCCCTTGGCCGGGAAATACCACACGCTCAGCAGCGTCAATTTGTTTCGGGTCGCTGGTGACGACCACGGTTTTATCCGGTGCCACATGCTCCAGCGCTTTGGACACGGAACGTAAATTGCCCATGCCGTAATCTATTACTGCAATATCAATCATGATAATGGGTTACTAAGATAGCATCCGGGATAACTACAAAACAGGCTATAAAGAACCCTTGGTGGATGGCATGATGCCCACCATGCGCGGATCAAGCTCCACCGCTACACGCAAAGCGCGACCAAAGGCCTTGAAGATGGTTTCTGCCTGATGGTGGGCATTATCCCCACGCAGATTATCGATGTGCACAGTTACCAGAGCGTGATTAACAAAGCCCTGGAAAAATTCGTGTATCAAATCCACATCAAAATCGCCTATCCGTGC
>Ga0137438_1000204_pt1 | contig 11382 bp, 17 predicted proteins | sample EasRivERMGT157_2_FD_102327 | JGI IMG/M metagenome (GOLD analysis project Ga0137438, IMG submission 102327) | Soil microbial communities from meander-bound floodplain in the East River, Colorado, USA - East River MetaG ERMGT157_2 | ecosystem: Environmental > Terrestrial > Soil > Floodplain ... | reverse complement strand
CGGTAGCCCTCTTCGGGCAGGGTGAGATGACCGAATTGTCTGAGCAAGAATCGGCAAAGCGCGATGATATGAACGAGCAGTACATGGCCGATAACGTCGTCGAGGCGTTCTTTCACCGGGCCTACCTGATAGATTGTGAGGCCCAGGACTGGGTGCCCGCTTCCGACGTGCTGCAGGATATGGCGCTGAAAGGTCTCAAGATCAATCAGAACGAGGCCCTCAAGCGGCTGGCTGAATACCTCAAGAAGTGCGGCGTAGAAAAAGGCAGGCCCCGCCCGGCTCAAGTCGTGGCCTATCGAGGCATCCGGCCTAACCCTGTAGCACCCGATTCCTACTGAGACGGGGTGCTACGGGGTGCTACAGGGTTGTTTTGTAGCGCATATGTTCAAGTTTTCGTGCCTATGAAACAGGGTGCTACAGGGTGCTACAGGGTTAATCCTCTACATAACTAATAAAAGGGTAATAAAAGGATATATAGTGCGTGGAGTGTGTGCGATATGTATAAAAATACACTAAAAAAAGAAGTTAATAGAAAGTGCCTGCACACCCTGTGCACCCTGTAGCACCCCCCTCAAAATGGAGGATTCAACCCTAATGAAAATGCAGAGCACCAGGATACCGGCAGGCCCGCTCAAGAGGGTGTGGGTGAACAAGCATTGCCTGCCCCAGTTCGGGGGCCAGGACGCCCATAGCCCGGCGTGGGAGGTCGAGGTGGTGCTGACGGGCACCGTGGAACGTTACAGGGGATACCGCGTGGCCATCCTGGGGGAAGTGCGGTGCGTGTACGACCCCGCCCGGCCTGCCGAAGGACCCCATGCCTGGGTCGAGACGGAGGACGAGGTAGTGGTTTATAGTGCTGTCGAAGGAGATGGGGAATCTTCTGAGGACGTAAGGAGGTAGGGTTATGCAATTAGTCTACTGCCCTCGGGGTAAACGGTGGTATCGTGTTTTGATGTGCCCTCGGTGCGGGTGTTGGTTCGTGCTAGAGGAGGATGACGTATTCGTACAGCCGTACTATTGGACCGGAAGCCGCAAGGAAACTTTGGAGCCGTTCTGGCGTTGTGGTGAGTGCGGGACAGGGCCGCATAAAATCGGCGGCATGAGTGGGGCTGTGAGGGGGCGTAAGATCGCGGAATACGAGCAAAAGCGTGTGGGGGGTGAGGACACACAACCATGAAAGCAATAGGCATCCTGCTCGCCCTCGGGGCGCTCGCCCTGGCAGCGTGGGCGGCGTATGATGAAGCGTACAGGTCGACGCGCACAAGAGGGTGGCCCTCGGCCGTGGTGATGGAGTAGCGGGAATATGCTTACAGGTACCAAAAGGAGGTAAGACTGTGGCGATACAAGATTGGAAACTGGCAGAGATCAACGCGCATTTGGATAACCCCCCCGAGGACCCCATGTTAGCGGCGGGGGTGGCACGGGATGACGTGCGTGTGCTGTTGTACTACTACTTCGAGATGCAAGCGGACCTACAGGCCGAGCGGCAACGGGGGCAGCGGGCGCGCGAACTGGCACTGGTAATGTGGGAACACGCGGACGCATACGGTGATTATGAGATACCCCCGCAATATGTGCATGACCTGATGTATCACCTGGCACCTGACGTGATGCAGGCTTTGGACGAGGACGAGGCGGAGCGCCGAGTAAAGTCCGACCAGGATGAGGCGGACATCTGGGGGCAGATACATACCTTAGGGACGCAGACCAACACGCCGGAGGCTGAGTGGCGGCCTGTATATCAGGGCATGGGGCTAAACGCGGTACTGAAATACTTGCAGAACAAACTAGCTACGCAGGAAGGTAGGCCGTTAGAATGATAGTTCTGGGGGCTTATCAAGGAGGGATAAGGTGGTTATGATAGATCGAGTCGATCTAGGTTGCTTGCTAGTGGCAGCGGGATTGTGCGGCTTAGTGTGGCTCTTTTCGTGGGCCGACAGCCGAACTAAGCACCGATAGGGGGTTAAACGATGGCAGAGCAAAAACAGGTATGTGCGGAGTGCGGTTTACCAGCAATGCCCGATCACCCGCTGACCGATTGGGCAGGTACGTTGTACCACGGCAGTGATGAATTGTGCATCCATCTGCTAGTGCGTGCCCTGGCTGCCTCACTGGACAGGACCGTACGTGCTGAAAAGTTGCTAAATGCCGTAGATGCCGTAGCGCCCCGAGCGCGTGCCGAGGCAGAGCAACTTTTGGAGCGGTGGGCGCGAGAAAACCACGCGTGACAGATGCGCGGCTCTTGGGGGGCACGAAGGCATGGCAGCCAACAGCGACAACAAGTACGGCAACAAGCACACCGAGGTAGACGGCATCCGCTTTCAGAGCAAGGCCGAGGCTCGTAGATACTGTGAGCTCAAGCTGCTGCAGCAGGCGGGCGAGATTCGCGACCTTGAGTGCCAGCACCCCATACCCCTCGACGCTTACGTGTTCCAGGGTAAGTACGCCGGCGAGGTGCGCCACGTGGCCGACTACCTGGCCGATTTCCGGTATATTGACGTGACTACCGGAGAGCCGGTGTACGAAGACGTAAAAGGCGGGCCTTCGACAACTATGTTCCGTCTGAAACGTAAGTGGGTAGAGATCGAACACAACATCAAAATAAAAGAGATTCGTGGATAACCCTACACGCTCGCTTATTCTTATATATAATGGTATATAAGTACAAGTGAGGGGGTCAGCACATGCCGACGGGTATAGCAAAAAGTGGCAAGCGCAACTGCAAGCCGCGCGTAGAACGTGTGGAATTACACTGTGAGACTTGCGGGCAGGCTATGTATTTTCTTCCGTCACAACTGAGGGTACGAAAGCGCATACGCTACTGCTCGAATACCTGCAAGGGCGAGGCGAGGCGCAAGCCAGGGACGCGCGTTCAGGTTCAATGCAGCAATTGCTGCAAGCTATTCGAGAAACGAAGCGATCACTTGACGCCCAACAACTACTGCTCGCGGCAATGTCGTGACCTTGCCCGGCAAGTACCGGGGGCAAAGTGGCGCGATCCCGAGCAGATCAAGGCCTACATGCGTGAGTACACACGTGCCAACCGCGAGAAGCACAACGCGCGCAATAGGCGTTGGATTGCTCAGAACAAGTCAAAGCGGTTCGAAGTACAAGCCCGCTATCGGCAGACACACGCGGATGCTATCACGGTCCTGCACCAGCGGCGGCGTCACCAGGTGGTGCGCGGCGACCTGACAGTGGCACAGTGGTCCGCTATCAAGGAGGCCGCCAATAACTGCTGCGTCTACTGTGGTCGTGGCGAGCCTGAGATCAGGCTGACATTGGACCACATCATCCCCTTGTCAAAGGGTGGCGAGCACACGGCGAAGAACGTACAGCCGCTATGCCAATCCTGTAACTCGCGCAAAGGCGTATCGACCACGGTGTACCGCCTGAAGAAGCGGTGGGCGGAGACGGAGCACGGCATCACGATCAAGGAAATCAGGGGGTAAGACGATGGATCAAGCAGAATTTCTACAGCGCGTGAAGAAGCACAAGAACGGCTGCTGGTACTGGCAGGGGGCAATCGGCAAAGAGGGCTACGGCCAGGTGCTCATCGACAAGCGTTATCGCGCGGCGCATCGCGTAGCTCACGAGCTGTTCAAGGGGCCAATCCCAGAAGGGCGGCAAATAGACCACCTGTGCAACAGGCGCCAATGTGTGAACCCTGAGCATCTTGAGTGCGTCACGTCACAAGAGAACTCTAGGCGCCGTGAGGTTCGCGGCAAAGCGTGGGGCTATATGTGGCGTTCCGGCAACGTTCGTGAGTACTTAGACAGAGAACTGCTGTAAAGCGTCTTAGAAGCTCGCTCAGCGCCTCTGGTGGGCAATACAGGGGGCTATTGACGGAACGATAATATCGGGGTATGCTATGGGAGAGGTAGAGATTATACACATGGGCAGAAACCAGGGGCCGGGACCGAGGCCGAGAACGAAGGAATGGAAAGAGCCGTTCCTCGCGTATTTGCGCCTGCACCCGAACGTGACGCACGCCGCGAAGCTCACGGGGATCGAGAAGTCGTGGGCGTACCAGGTGCGCGAGCAGGAGCCCGACTTTGCCGAGGCATGGGACGAGGCCATAGCGGAGAGCATCGGGGGCATCGAGAAGATCGCGTTCGATAAGGCGCGCTCGGAGGATGCCCGCTGGCAGACCATGATGATCTTCCTGCTCAAGAACTGGATGCCCGAGCGGTACAAGGACACCGTGCAGAATGAGATCACGGGCAAGGACGGCACGCCCGACGTGATCGTGAAGGTGCTCAAGGGCGTATCGCTTGACGACCTGTAGAGCGCCCCAGGCCCGGTACGGCACGGGAGACACATGGCCTACGCGATAGCGGAAGTACCGCAGAGCAGCACTAAAGGCTTCGCCCCCAGGGGCGGGGCCTTGCGGCTGTGGCACACCCGCTCGCACGAGGTCATGCTGTCGGGCCCAGCAGAGACGGGCAAGACGTACGGCTCCCTCCAGAAGCTCGACTCGCTGATGTGGAAGTACGCGGGCGCCCAGGCCGCCATAGTGCGTAAGACCTACGCCTCCATGCACGGCACGGTGCTCCAGACGTACAGGCGCATACTGGGCAAGGACACCCCGGTGCGCGCGTTCGGCGGAGAGAAGCCCGAGTGGTTTGACTACCCGAACGGTAGCCGCGTGTTCATTGGCGGAATGGACAACCCTCAGAAAGTCCTGTCGGGCGAGCGCGATGTGATCTACGTCAACCAGGCCGAAGAGCTCTTGCTGGACGACTGGGAAACGCTTACCACGCGCGCCACTGGCCGGGGCGGCGGAACGATGCCCTACGCACAGATCTTCGGCGACTGTAACCCCGGCCCCCATACCCACTGGATAAAGCAGAGAGCAGGCGCGGGCGCGCTGGACTTCATCGAGTCACGCCACGAGGATAACCCCACGCTGTACTCGGACGAGGGCGCCATCACGGAGCAAGGCCGCCGCACTATGGCTGTGCTGGACGCGCTTACCGGCACGCGCTACAAGCGGCTGCGTCTGGGCCTGTGGGTAGGCTCGGAGGGCCAGGTGTACGAGGAATGGGATAGCGCCGTTCACCTGGTAGACCGCTTCGACATCCCCCCCGAGTGGCCCCGCTACCGCGTGATCGACTTCGGCTACACCAACCCGTTCGTGTGCCTGTGGGCTGCCTCAGATCACGACGGGCGCCTGTACGTGTACCGCGAGGTGTACCGCACACAGCGGCTGGTAGAACAGATGGTGCCCGACATACTGCGGCTGTCGGAGGGCGAGCGCATAGCGGACACGCTGGCCGACCACGACGCGGAAGACCGCGCCACGGCACAGGCCCACGGCCTCCGCACGCGCGCCGCGCAGAAGGACGTAGGGCCGGGCATACAGGCCGTGCAGTCGCGCCTGAAGATAGCGGGCGACGGGCGCCCCCGGTTGTACGTATTCCGCGACAGCCTGGCCCACCCCCCCGACGAGAACCTCTTGAGCAGGCGCAAGCCCACGCGGCTGGCGGAGGAGTTCGACGGCTACGTATGGGCCAAGTCTCAGAGTGGCGACCGCATCAAGGAAGAGCCCGTGAAGCAAGACGACCACGCGCTTGACGCGCTGCGCTACTTAGCGATCAGGCTGGCCGACCAGAGGCGGGTAGGACAGGTACTTTAGGGGAGACGGGGAGACTATGATGCCGGAAGAGCGCAAGGCGAACATAATCGAGCGGATCCTGTTCGGGCCGGACGTGAACAAGGGCCTGCGGGCGGCGTCGTCGTCGGCGTCGCAGGAAAAGGGCATGATTCTCTTCGATAGCGTGAACCGCTACGCCGCGCCCTGGGCGACCCCCGTGTTCCCCATCAACACGGCCGGCACCTTCGGCGGGCGGTATGACTACGCCATAGACGCGGGCGACATGATCGACTCGTCCCTCGTCATGGTGTGCTTGAACTGGCTCATGCGCGTGTTTCCCATGGCCCGCTGCCGCGTCGTGCTAGAAACCGAGGACGGCGTAGAGCCCGTCAAGGGGCACGCGCTGACCCGTCTCCTGAAGCGCCCTAACCCCGTCTACTCGGGCGTGCAGCTCTGGCGCTGCACCGTCCTGTCGTACAACTGGGCGGGCAATGCTTACTGGCGCAAGGTGCGCAACGCCTCTGGGCAGGTGATCCAGCTGTGGTACGAGCCTCACTGGACCATCCGCCCGCGCCGCGCATCCGGCCAGGACTTCGTGAGCTACTACGAGGTATACCGCGACAACCAGTGGGTAGAGATACCGAGGGAGGACGTAGTGCATTTTCGCTGGGTGCTTGATCCGCGCCAGCAGATGCTAGGGTTAGGGCCCATAGATTCGGCGCTCAGGGAGGTGTACACCGACCAGGAGGCCACGCGCTACACGGCTGTGGTGCTGCGCAAGCTGGGCGTGCTGGGTGGCGTGGTGACACCGGTGGGGGAGGACGAGATCGCCGATCCCGAGCAGCTGAAGGCCATGCTGCAAACTATCTCGACGGGCGACGAGCGTGGTTCGTGGGGCGTATTCTCCCGGCCGCTGGACATCCACCAGCCCTCGAACGACCCGGCCAAGATGAACACGCGCCTTATCCACATGAACCCCGAGGAGCGGGTAGCCGGTCTGATAGGCATCCACCCCGCCGTGGTGGGGCTGGGGGCGGGCCTTGAGCACAGCACGTACAACAATTCGGAGGAAGCGGCGCGCGCTGCCTACGCGAACAATATCAAACCCGCGTACGACAGCTTCGCGGAAGAGATAGACATGCAGCTAGTATCGGACTTCTCGAACATCGACGAGGAGACGGTTGAGTTTGACGTGTCGCGTATCGACGTGCTCAAGGGCGACATGCAGAAGATCGAGACGAGCGCGACCCTCTTGTGGAACGCCAACGCTATCACGCGTGCCATGCTAAAGATACGCATAGGCGAGAAGCCCGCCGCGGACGGTTCGGACGATGGATACAAGCACGAATTGGTGCCGGGCGGCAGCGGTGCCCCGGACGTGGGCACAATGCCCGGGGCTACGGGTGACGGTTTCGGTGACGGCACTATGCCGCCCGCTATGGGCGAGAGTACAGCGCCAACGCCACCTGAGAAGGCGCTATTACTGCCGGCGGTATTCTCGAACGGGCACGGGGAGGATTAGCAGGATGATACAGGACGTGAGCCCGCGCCCGACCGAACGCTACACCGACATCCGGTGCGATAACGTCGTGCTGAACTTCCACAGCCGGCAGTACCAAAGGTGCAACCGCCTGCTCATGCGCCTGCGTAGCGGCGATACGCTGAACGTGCCGGTAGAGGTCGAGTGCTCCAAGTGCGGCCAGCGGCGCTGGGTAGGCGTGGACAATATGACGGCATGATATAATGGCGACCATGCGGGCTTAGGGCTCAGCGCGTGCTTGGTGTATTGCATTTCAAGTGCAGCGGTGCTATATTGGCTGTAAGTAAATAAATTAGAGCGCCACCAGCGCGCCGCAAGAGCGTCCACAGCGACCAACCCCCAGGGGTGTGGTCGTTTTTTGTTGCCCAAAAACAGAGGGGTAGGCCGATGACAGTAGAACACAAGTTTATCTCTTTTGCCTCTTTCAAGGCGCGCACCGAAGGGCCGGGCGGCTGGGAGGGCTACCTCTCCAAGACCGGCGAGGTAGACGACGGCGGCGACCTGATATTGCAGGGGGCCTACACCGACACCACCCCCGATTTCCTGGCGCGCGGGTTCAACGCGGAAAGTCACGACTGGACATTCTCGCGCATGATCGGCTTCCCCCTGTCGGCGAAGGAAGATGACGAGGGGCTATACGTGGTGTCTCAGTACCACTCGACGGCCGACGCGCAACTGGTGCGCACGAAGGCGCAGGAGCGCCTTGCCGCCGGCAAGGGCGTGTACATGTCCATCGGCTACGAGCCGGGGGCACCGCCCATATTCATTGAGCCCGGGGAGTACGCCGAGAAGCTACCCCAGTACTCGCGCAAGGGCCTGGAAGAGCAGAACATGCTAAAGGCCCTGCAATTTCCCGTGGTGCGCGTGATACCTAAAGTAATCCTATACGAGGGCAGCATCGTGAGCGTCCCTATGCTCCGATCTGCCGAGGTAACGGCGGTCAAGTCGCTCGGTACACCGGACCTGGGTACGGGCCTGGAGTACAACGAGCACGCCCGGTGGCTGGGTACGGCTATCGGAGAGTTCGCGGACCGCACGGAGGCGCGCGCAGAGATGCGCACGAAGGAAGGCCGCGTGTTATCGCAGGCCAACTACGACGAGCTGGTTTCCCTGTGGGAACGGCTCGGCAAGTTGCTTGAGGGGGCTAAACCCCGCCCGAAAGCTACAGAGGGTGACGACGAAGAGAGCCAAGCAAAGGCCCGTAAAGCACTGGCCGTAGAACTGGCGCGCATAGTCCACCGCGACAGCGCGCGTAGAGGAGTACCCATCAAATGAAGCCATCTGAAGTATTGCAGAGCGATCTCGCCAAGAAGCAGCAGGAGCTGCACGAGTTCCTGGGCGACGTAAAGGAAAAGAGCTTTTCGGCCGAGGACATCGGCGAGATCAAGCGCCGAAACGACGAGCTTGACCAGATCGAGGACAAGCGCGCGAAGGCGTACGCCGAAGAGCAAGAGGTAGCGGCTATCGCGGCGAAGAACCGCGAGCGCATAGAGGCCCTTAGCACGCCCGTTGACCCGGTAGGCCATGGCGGCGCCGGTAGGCCGGGGGCCGGTATGTCGGGCCAGCCTGAGCAGAAGAGCCTGGGCCACCAGTTCACCGAGCACGCCGCGTTCGTGAAGGCCCCGGCCAGGCGGTCGACCACGGTAGAACTGCCCAATTTCGAGTTCAAGACGACCATGACCACTTCGGCGGGCTTTGCGCCTTCCGTGGTGCGCACTGCCGTTGTGGTCCCCTACGCCCTGCGCCGCCCGGTCGTCGCGGACCTGATCCCGCAGGACTCCACCACGCAATCGGCGATCAAGTACATGGAGGAAACCACCTCCACGAACGCGGCCGATCTGGTAGCCGAGGACGGGCTCAAGCCCGAGTCGGCGCTCGCCTTTACGGAGCGCACCGCGAACATGGGCAAGATCGCCACGTGGATACCCGTCACTGAAGAGCAGTTGGAGGATGCGCCGCAGGTACGCGCCCTCGTCAACAACCGCCTCACCGTATTCCTTCAGCTGGAGGAAGAGGACCAGTTGCTCAACGGCACGGGCAACATCAACGGTTTCCACAACCGCGTGACGCAGACGCAGGCTAAGGGCGTCGACCCTACACCCTCTGCCATCTACAAGGCGTTCACCAAGATTCGATTCACCGGGTTCGCAGAACCCGACGGTGTGGTCCTGCACCCGAACGATTGGGAGCCGATCAGGCTGCTGCAGGACTCCACGGGCCGCTATATCTGGGGCGATCCGTGGGTAGAGGGCATCGAGCGTGTGTGGGGCAAGCCCGTGATCGTGACCCCGGCCGAGGTGGAAAATACCGCGCTCGTGGGCGACTTCGGGATGTTCTCTCACATCTCGCGCAGGACCGGCATCACGATCCGCACCACGGACAGCCACTCCGACTACTTCATCTACAACCGGCTGGTGATCCTGGCGGAAGAGCGCTTGACGCTCGAAATCTACCGACTGGCGGCTTTCTGCAAAGTAACCGGAATCTGAGTCTAAGCTGCCGATAGTGCGTCAGGCCGCACACGATACTGAGAGGGGCGGCTAACGGCTCATTCCCGCCCCTCCGTGGCAAAGGAGACATAAGACAATGCCAATCGAGCTCGTAAACGTAATCGAGGGCGCCATAGGCGGGTCCGCTTACACATCCGCCGGCGCGCCCACGGCGGGCACCGACGAGGTTCAAACACTGACCATCGGCGGCACGCCCACCAGCGGCACTTTCAAGCTTGCCTACGACGGCCAAACGACGGCCTCTATATCCTGGTCGGCTACTAATAGCACCCTGGTCGCTAACGTAGACGCTGCCCTGGAAGCTCTCACCAATATAGGCACGGGGAACGTGACTACGGCTGTAGGTACTATGACCGCGGGTATAGGCACGCTTACCATCACCTTCGCGGGCACGCTCGCAAAGAAGGCGGTCAATACAATCACGGTCAATACCAATGCTTTGGTTGGTACTTCCCCGACTGTAGCAGTAGCAGAGACTACGCCGGGCGTGAACTCTTCCGGTAGGGGGGCCGTCATAGGCGCCCTGCTCGCGGACGTGACTAACGGGATTTTGTACATTTGTACTGCTGCAAATCCCCCAACTTGGACGAAAGTGGGGACTCAGACTTGAGACTTGCGGCGACTAGGCACGATATACCCGCGCTCCCGTTTAGCGGGATACGCAATCTCGCGGCTGTAGCAGCGATGGCAACGCCCCTGCCCAAAGTGGCGGCGCTCCGTCGTGCCACAACTGACGCAAGCGGGGGCGTTGGGACTCCACGGGAACAGCGATGGACGCCCGAAGTGATGCAGCCTAGCATGGATGCTGGCATGGTCAGGAGCGTGAACCAACACCAAGTTCTCCGGTCGGTTATCCGAGCGGTTGAGGTTGCGATGGTGAACGTGCTCATGGGACTGCAAGGGATAGCCGACTATCTCGGACATAACTTTGCGGTGTTCAGCAACGTAACCACGCTTATCAGCCATAGGATGTTCGGGGATATGCAGAAAGATATAGCCGTTGTGCTCAATCCGCCCGCCTTTCCACCAACCACAACTCCTTCCACGCACACCCTTCATCTTAGATGGTTCACCGACTTTGGCAGTGTTACAACAAGCCCGCGAACAGAACACACGACCATGAATATTGCCGGGTGTACGTTCGACTGGGGTGCCACACGTATAGCAGGAGTATGTACTTCTCATGCTTCTAGTATACCACAAATGGTAACACATCGCAACATGAAGAGGGAGGTTACCCAATGCCCTACAAAGTAACGGAACGCTTGTGCGTCAACACCGACCGGAGCAAGCTGGTGGACTGCGATTCTCCCGAGGCCCACTGGGAGCTTGGCCTACCCGGCCACGAACTGCCGGACGAAGTAGCCCGCCGGTATGGGCTACTTCCCCCCGAGGGGGGCGACGGCAAGGCAGGCAAAGCAAAGGCAGAAGCCGAACCTGCCGAACCTGCCGAAGCTGCCGAGGAGAAGGCTGTCGAGGCCGCGCCCAAGAACAAGGCGGTACTCGCGCCGAAGCTGAACAAGTAGGGGAACTCAGCCGTGGCAACCGAAGCCGAAATAAACGACCTGAAACTATACCTGAAGCAACTCGACGGGCACGCGGACGAGGACCCGTTCCTGAGCGTGCTGATCGACAGCGCGCGGAGTATCGTCGAGGAATACCTGGGCTTCGCGTTCGACGGCTACACATCGAGCACGGTCATGCGGGTGCAATCGTGGGGCACGCAATCCCTGCGG
>Ga0137438_1000203_pt1 | contig 11403 bp, 9 predicted proteins | sample EasRivERMGT157_2_FD_102327 | JGI IMG/M metagenome (GOLD analysis project Ga0137438, IMG submission 102327) | Soil microbial communities from meander-bound floodplain in the East River, Colorado, USA - East River MetaG ERMGT157_2 | ecosystem: Environmental > Terrestrial > Soil > Floodplain ... | reverse complement strand
CACTTTACCGCCTCGCCGAAGCAGCAGGACCACGTCGGCGGCATGATGCGCAAACTGCGCGAGGCGGTCGGCGACGAGATCGAGATCATGATCGACTTCCACGGTCGCCCCGCGTCGACCAGCGCCGCCCTGCAGTACATCGAGGCCCTCGCGCCCTCGCGCCCGCTGTTTGTCGAGGAGCCGATCCAGCCTGGCGATGCACCGGGCATGAAGCAGATCATCGACAAATCCCCGGTCCCGATTGCGGCCGGCGAGCGACTGGTAGACCGCCGCGAATTCGACGATTTGTTCCGACTGCGCGCTATCAACATTGCACAGCCCGATTTGTGCCACGTCGGCGGCTTCACCGAAGCGCGCAAGATCGCGGCGATGGCGGAGACGGCCGCCGTCGGCATCGCGCCACATAATCCGCTGGGGCCACTGGCCGGCGTTGCCGCGCTGCACTTCGACATTGCCACGCCGAATTTCGTCATCCAGGAAGAGATGTCCGGTGCCGTCCCCTGGTACCACGACGTCGTCGACAGCCCGATCCGGGCGAAGGACGGATACTGGCTGATTCCCGACCGGCCGGGCCTCGGTGTCGAGGTCGACGAGAAAGTGATCGCGAAGCACCCGTTCAAGCAGGAAGTCATGCACGCCGGTCATGCGGTACTCGACGACGGCACCATCGTGGATTGGTAAACAATGCGTTTTCACCGCAAAGACGCAAAGGACGCAGAGGAAAGATACGAAAGAAACAGAACGACGAAATTATGGATGCCAAACGATTGCTATGCCGACTGGCAACGGAAGTGCCATGGCAATTTGTTCGGATCTGCATTTCTCCGCGTCCTTTGCGTCTTTGCGGTGAAATTCAAGCTTTAGATAGATATTGACTGAGGAAGATCATGGTGGAAGCTTTCATCTGCGCGGCGTTGCGAACCCCGATCGGCCGCTATGGCGGCGCGTTGTCCGCGGTGCGCCCCGACGATCTTGCGGCGATCCCGCTGCGCGAATTGATGGCGCGCAGCAAATCGGTGGACTGGAGCGCGGTGGACGACGTGGTGTTCGGCTGCGCGAACCAGGCCGGCGAAGACAATCGCAACGTCGCGCGCATGGCGCTGTTGCTGGCCGGATTGCCGAAGGAAATTCCCGGCAGCACGATCAATCGTCTGTGCGGCTCAGGCATGGATGCGGTGGGCATCGCCGCGCGGGCGATCAGATCAGGAGAAGCCGAACTGATGATCGCCGGCGGCGTCGAGAGCATGTCGCGCGCGCCTTTCGTCATGCCCAAGTCCGACGGCGCCTTTTCGCGAAACAATGCGGTGTTCGACACCACGATAGGCTGGCGCTTCGTCAATCCGGTCATGAAGCAGCTATACGGCACGGACTCGATGCCGGAGACCGCGGAAAATGTGGCCCAGGAATTCGGCATTGCACGCATCGACCAGGATGCATTTGCGCTGCGTTCGCAGGCGAAGGCATCCGCCGCGCAGAAGAACGGCCGGCTGGCAAAGGAGATCGTGCCGGTAATCATTCCGGCGAAGAAGGGCGATCCGGTCGTCGTGGATCGCGATGAGCATCCGCGCGAAACCAGCATGGAAGCGCTGGGCAGGCTCAAGGGCGTGGTAAAGCCTGACGGCACGGTGACGCCGGGCAATGCCTCGGGCGTGAACGACGGGGCTTGTGCGCTGATTCTCGCCAGCGAGGCCGCGGCCAAACGCCACGGACTTGTTCCGCTGGCACGCGTAGTCGGTTCGGCTGTTGCCGGCTGTGCGCCCCGGATCATGGGCATCGGTCCGCTGCCGGCCACGCAAAAGCTGCTGGCCAGGACGGGGGTGAAGCTGGATCATATCGACGTGATCGAGTTGAACGAAGCCTTCGCAGCGCAGGGCCTTGCGGTGCTGCGCCAACTCGGCATCAGCGATGACGATGCGCGTGTCAATCCGAATGGCGGGGCAATTGCGCTGGGCCATCCTCTGGGCATGAGCGGCGCACGTCTGGTGGCTACAGCCGTTTACGAGCTGCAGGCGCGCAAGGCGCGCTATGCGCTGACGACGATGTGCATCGGCGTCGGGCAGGGCATCGCCGCACTCATCGAACGGGTCTGAACCCACCAGCAATGCACGGTCGATTCAGACCTTCACACCAGCGGCCACGTAGCTGGCTTCCATGAGTTTAAGGGTTTCAAGATTGTCGAGCCGGTCGGTCGCGAAGGGCTGGCCGGTGCGGATTCCGTTCACGAACTCCCGTACGGCGGCGCTGAAGCAGACCTGGTAGTTCTTGGCCAGGTCGAAGACGACCGGCGCATCGTTGGAGCCCGCCATGGTCAGGCGATCGCGATCGAACACCAGGGTGCCGCGGGTGCCCATGATCTCGACCCGGTCGGTGGGCAGCGGCCCGTAGCCCGGGGCCGAAATATTCCCGTCGAGGACGGCGGTGAGGCTGCCGGCTCCCTTGAGCAGAACCACGGCGGCGTCTTCGCCCGCCAGTTGCGGATTGACTTTCGCGATCCGCGCGGCGACCACTTCCAGCGGGCCGAGCAGCACCCGCATGGCGTCGAGGTTGTGAATCAGCACTTCGAAGATCAGCAGCCGCTTGAAATCCTTGAGGTAGGGCTGGCGGTTGAGAAGAAATGGCGGCACGCCGTTTACCTCGATCATGCCCTGGCAGCGCACGGTCATGCGGACCTGGGTGATTTCGCCGACGCGACCCTGTTCCAGCCATTCGCGAATCATCACGTAGTGCGGCCGGAAACGGTAATTCTCGTGCACCATGAAGCGCACGCGTTCGCCGACGTATGCGATCAGCTCTTCAGCCTCGCGTACCGTGGGCGTCAGCGGCTTCTGGCAGGACACGTGCAATCCCGCATCTGCGGCGAGCCTGGTCAGTGCAGCGTGCGTGCCGACGGGCGTGACGATGTCCACGGCATCGAGTTTTTCGCGCTCGATCATCGTGCGGAAATCGGTGTAGACGTTGGAAATGTTGAAGGCCTGCGCCTTGGCGCGGGCTTTGGCTTCGTCGATATCGCAAATCGCGACCACCTGCGCATCGGATATCTGCGTCCATCCGGTCAGATGATATTGACTGATCGCTCCTGCGCCTGCGAACCCGATTCGAAGTTTTTCCGACATTGCGTTTTGGTCACCCCAGGTTGAATTTCCGCCAGCCAAACGAAAACCCTGCCGCAGCAGGGTTTTCGTTGGTTTGTGTGTCTTGGCCTTCTGGCAGGCTGGCGCCGGTTCATGCGCCGCCGCCAACTATACGTCTATTTCGCCTTCAGGCACTCGTCGCGCACTTTCTTGAACTCGTCGCCTTTGAGACCCTTGGCTTTGGCGTTGCAGGTCTTCATTTTTTCCTGCTGCGCGGTGGCAGCCATGGCCGGCATCGCGAGGAACAAAAGGCTGAGCAGCACGATGAACTGTTTCATATAACTCCCATAGGCAGATTGTATTGACGCTCCCCGAGGTCGAGAAGTATTGCCGCTAACGCGCTGCCGTGGCCAAGGTTGACGGCTCGTGGGCCGATGGCAGCGGCGCAAGCCGCCCTTCGCCATCGAATGCGAACGCCGCCGCCGGCGAGGCGATCTGGAAATGCTCGGGACGCGCGCGCACCTCGGCGAGCAAGGGTTCCGATACCTGGATCTGGGAAAGTTCGAGGGTGTTGCGCACGCGTACGATCCGGCAGTTTTCGGGCTTGACCCGCACGACGGTTTTGACCGCCAACTGGATGGCTTCGCATTCCGTGTTCATGACGATGGGAATGGCCCCGCCGTCGAGATTCATCGAGGTAATTATGTTGGCGTAGGTCGATGGAATGTCGATTTCCCTGAACAGCCGCATGGTGATGATGTCTGCTCCCCCTATTCCAGTAGCATTACCGTGCGTTTCACGTGTCAGTCCGAGCACGACGATCTTCTTGACCTTCGGACCGAAGTTCCATTTCACCATGCGCCGGTTGCGGCCGGTGATGTTCGGGTCGAATCCGGCGCCGCTGATGTTCTTGCCCATCTCGTCGATGATCAGCACGTCGATCTCGTCGAAGTAGAGCTGCGGCATCAGGCGCTTCGCCATTTCCTGCAGGACCGGTTCTCGCGACGCAATCTGGCTGGCTGGCATGACTTCGATGAGCGCGGTCTGGTCGTGCGCGTTTTCGACGATGCCCACGCCGAGCAAGACGTTGCGCTTTGCGAGATTGACGTCGCGCACCTTGGGCAGCAGGGTCGGGAAGGTGTCCATGCCGTGCTGGTGATAAGTGGCGGCGCCGGTGATCTTGCCGATGCCGATCGACAGCATTTTGGTAACGCCGCTTTCGGTTGCACCGCGAAATGCCGTGTGGGGCTTGACGCGGTTGATGACGACGATGCCGCCGGCTTCGGCGGCAAAGCGGTCCATGTGCACGGGGGTGCCGTCGTCCAGATTGCCGACGATAACCGTGTCCATGGTTGCCTTGACCGGCACGCCCATCGAGGCTTCGGAAATGCCATAACCCTCCAGCACCTTCCTCTGGCCTTCGGCGGTCGCAGCGCCATGACTGCCCATCGCCGGAAAAATGAAGGGCTTGGCGCCAAGCGCCTGCAACTCGCGAATCACGCACTTGGCGATGGTCGCGATGTTGGCGATCCCGCGGCTGCCGCAGCCCACCGCGATCACTTGCCCGGCTTTCACCTGGGCGCGCACTTCGGGGCGCTGGAACTCCCTGGCGATGGTCGCCGGAATGTCCCCGAGATGCGTTCCGTCGAATTTCTGGCGAACGTTGACCATGCGTGGCAGGGCAACGTCGAGCCCCCCCGCGATGTTCACTTCGATTCTGTCTTCGATCATTGCCTTCTCCTCAGGCCGGCTGATAGTAGGGCACCACGTAAGGCCCCTCGGGGATCACAGCCAGCGCGTTATCCCCGCTGTGTTCGATGCAATGCTGCAAGGTTTCTTCGACTGACTCGATCAGGTTGACGCCGGTGAGCGCACGATCCGACGCTGCCAGGCCGCCGGCATACAAATGCACGGTGCCGGCTTGCATCGGCTTCAACTGCATCTGTGTTTGCCACTCGTCGATGTCGGCAAACTGCTTGCGGCTGATGTCGGCAAAAAATCCTTCGGCGCCGAGCGCGATCAGGCGCCGCTGCGCGTCGGCATATTCGTGAGATCCAAGGCCTTCTGAACACTCCGACACGATCACCAGGTTGCCGCCGGGTTCGAGGATATCGATCGGGCCCACCATGCCTTTCACCGTCTGGTAGTACGTCTTGTCCAGGGGGTAGCCGGCGGCGCTGGTGACGACGGTCTTGAAACGCCGGCCGATCGGTACGCGTGCATAGCGCTGGGTAAACTCGACTGCCTGCCGATGACTTGCGAGGATTTCGCCGTAATTGACGAAAGACAGCCGGCGATGCTCGTCGATGACGGTGTTCACCGCCAGCACATGCCCAAGCATGCGCACGATCTCGAGTTGCTCCTCATGCAACGGGTTGCCTTCGAGGATGCAGTTGTCGGCCTTGGGATGCGACATGAAACGCGCGCTGTGGAATGTCGTGATGGTGTCCCGGTGTGCGATGCCCGGGGCGATGACCTTGCGCCCGCCGGAATAGCCGGCCATGAAATGCGGTTCCACCAGTCCCGTCGCGATTTTCAGATCGGCCTCGACGAAGCGCCGGTCGAGTCTGACCGGTGTTCCGCGCGGCGTGCGGCCGAGGTCGACGTGAGCGGCGTCGTCGCGCGCGAAGTGATTCACCACGCGTACGGTCTGCAGTACCCAGGGATCGCCGACCAGCTCTTCGAGTTCTGCCCCCTCGTTGGGGCGGTGCAACCCCGTCGCCACCAGCACGGTGATGCCGTCCGGGCTCATGCCGGCATCGAGCAATTGCCGGACAATTTCCGGCAAAAGCAGCCCATTGGGTACCGGGCGAGTGATATCGCAGATCAAGATGCAGGCGGATTTCAGTCCCTGCGCCTCCCGGGCCAGCGGACCGGCCCCGACCGGGTCCGCCAGTGCATTGCGCACCGCGCCTGCCGGGTCCGGCTCCAGCGGCATGGCCGGTTTGCGGATGACCGTTACGTCCCAGTCGTCGGGAAGTTCAAGAGGAAAGCGGTCGCGGCCGTAATTCAGATCGAGGTGCATCGTCATTCGCGTAGGGAAGCCGGGGAAACTATAGCACCGGCTGGGCAGCCGCGCCCCTAGCGCGGTCTTACAAATGCTTGTTTCAGAAGGTAGCATCGCAAAACCATGAACTTATCCGAGCCCGTTATGGCAGCCGTGATCGGCGCGAGCGCGACGTTCGCGACGGCACTCTTCCAGTTATTGGCCAATGCTCGTCGCCAGGCTGCGGAAAGGGCAGCGGGCAAGCCGGCCTCGCGCAAATCCGGCTCCTGGCTGGCCATTTTCGCGCTGATCCTGGCTGCGGCAGTCAGTGGGTACACCCTGGCCGAGTACCAGACTTTCCGGGATCGCGAGGGCGAGAAGGTACTGCGTCAGGAATTGCAGACCCGGCTACGCGACATTGGTGACGCTGCCGCGCGGCTCGAACGGGCCGGCTTGCAGAAGAGCGACCAAACTGACGCTGAGGCAAGACTTGCCGCCGAGCGCCGCCGCGGGGCGGAGGGCGTGGCTGCCGTCATTGGATTGCCGCCTTGTCTTGTCAGCGTATCGGGGTCGAAATCGTCCGCGGGATGCAACGAAGGCAGCGCGCTTCATGCCTCGCTTTGCGCGATCATTCCTGCTACGGCGGCGGTAACCGAAGTTCAGGTCTTCACGCGGCCGGAAGATTCTCTGCAGCCTTGGCCGGAGGCGCGAGTGCAGCCTGGGCAGGATGCCGACGCCGCGAAATTCGTCGACGCCTTTTATGAGCGCACTCTGGCCGACGCGAAAGAGGTCTGCCAGCACTTCGTCCACTGGAACAGCCAGAAGCCGCGCCTGGCGCGCATCCTCGTCAAATACTCGCTTTAGCTGCCCAGAGGAAGTTCAACGAGTCGCGTCCATCGCCTGGCGGTGCGGTAGTTCGCGTTCGAGTTGTCCGATATGGGCTTTGAAGCCGGCCCATTCAATATTTTCTACCAGCCGAAGAACAGGCTGAAACTGTCGAGCGCCCAAGCCTAAGGGGGTTGCGCCCAGCAATGCTGCGCGACGGTTTATCGCGCATTCAAGATCCACCGCTGGTGCGAAGGAAATGTGAAGAAGATGGCGCAATGCGCTGCACCATCGAGACGATAGCTCGCGGTTCATGGCGGGTGTTCAATGGCGCAATCCTCCCGATAATTCGACTATACTTGCCCGCGGTTAGGGAGGCGCGGCCACGCGCGGTTGTCCAATCAACAAAAAAATTATTCAGGGGAGGAGACGTCATGATCTGGTCTCAGGTTTACAACCCGCTCGGCAATACCATCCTGTCCACGCTCGTCTGTGCCATTCCAGTCCTTGTGTTGCTCGGTGGGTTGGGGATCTTTCATATTCGCGCCCACTACGCGGCGATAGGCGGCCTCGTTGCAGCCGTGGTCATCGCTTTGTTTGTGATCGGCATGCCCCCCGGGCTTGCCGCTGGTGCGAGCTTTTACGGCGCATTGTTTGCCGTGACCACGATCTGCTGGATCATCTTGAATCTGATCTTCCTGTACCGGATGACCCTCAAGGCAGGTTTGTTCAAAATCCTGCAGGACAGCATCGGCGGCATCACCAACGACCGCAGGGTGCAATTGATTTTGATCGCCTTCTGCTTCGGCGCATTTTTTGAAGGCGCAGCCGGTGGTGGCACGCCGGTAGCCGTGACCGGCGCGATTCTGATCGGGTTGGGCTTCGCGCCGCTGGCTGCATCGGGCTTGTCGTTAATCGCCAATACTGCGCCGGTAGCGTATGGCGGACTCGGAACGCCCATCATCGTCTTGCATTCGGTAACGCAGCCGGAAAATCCGGACTATCTCCTCACGCTTTCCGCCATGGTGGGACGGCAGCTCCCCTTCTTCTCCGTGATCGTCCCGATCTGGCTGGTGTTGACGTTTTGCGGTTGGCGCCGAACGGTCGAAGTCTGGCCGGCGCTTCTGGTGGCGGGCCTGTCCTTTGCGATTCCGCAATTCCTGATCTCGAACTACCACGGCCCGTGGCTGGTGGACATGCTCGGCGCGATGATCTCGATGGTTATCCTTGCCGTGTTCCTGGCCTTCTGGAAACCGAAGTCGATCATGCTGGATGCGTCCGGAAGCGGGATTACCGTGCCCAGAGCCGAAGCCGAGAAGGAACATCACGGACACAGCCGCGACATGGTGATCAAGGCGTGGACGCCCTGGGTGATCCTTACAGTCATCCTGTTCCTGTGGGGCATGCCCGTGGTCAAGGCCTTCCTGAATGTGAAGGGCGTCACCTACTGGGAATGGCAGATTCCGGGCCTGCATAATCTGGTGCAGCGCGTGGAGCCGGCGGTAGCCGCCCCGCGAGTCGAACCGGCTATTTGGAAGTGGGGCATCATCTCGGCGACCGGGACGGGAATCTGGATCGCCGCGATAATTTCCGGCTTCCTCATGGGTTTCAAGCCGCGCGAGATGCTCAAGACCTGGACCGAGACCTTCGGGCTGATGAAGTATTCGCTGCTGACCATCCTCGCGATGCTGGCTCTGGGCTACACGACGCGTTTCTCGGGGATGGACGGCACGCTTGGACTGGCGTTCGCCAATACCGGCTGGCTGTATCCGTTCTTCGGCACGATGATCGGGTGGATCGGCGTCGCCCTGACCGGAACGGACGCTGCATCCAATGCCCTGTTCGGCAGCCAGCAGGTGATCACTGCAAACAAGCTGGGTCTGAGCCCGACGTTGATGGCGGCAGCAAACAGTTCGGGCGGTGTGATGGGCAAGATGATCGATGCGCAAAGCATCGTCGTTGCGTCCGTGGCGACCAACCAGCAGGGCAAGGAAGGGGTCATTCTGCGCTACGTCTTCTGGCACAGCATATCGCTGGCCGCGCTGGTCGGCGTGCTGATCATGCTGCAGGCCTACGTGCCTTTCTTCCAGGCGATGGTATTGAAATAGCAAGCGGCAAGTTCTGCCCCGGCACGGCGGTTTGCGCCGTGCCGTTTTCATTCTGACATCCATGCGCAATCTGCAAGTCGTACTCGCCAGCCGGCCGCAGGGTCCGGTCACGGAGAATAATTTCCGCTGTGTCGAATCGGCCGTTGCATTGCCGAACGAAGGCGAGGTGCTAGTGCGCAACCTCTACCTCTCACTGGATCCTTACATGCGGATGCGCATGAACGAGGGCAAATCCTATGCGCCACCAGTGCAACTCGGCGATGTCATGGTCGGCGGCACTATCGGGGAGGTGATCGAATCGAAGGACCCGCGGCTCAAGAAAGGCGAAATTGTCGGCGGCCGATTGGGATGGCAGCTCTATGCGACCGCCGATGCCGGTACATTGCGCAAAGTGGACACTCGCGGTGCCCCCTTGTCGACAGCGCTGGGCGTTGCCGGCATGCCAGGCGTCACCGCTTGGTATGGTCTGCTGCGGATCGGCGAACCCAAACCCGGCGAGACAGTGGTCGTATCAGCCGCTTCTGGTGCGGTTGGAAGCGTGGTCGGACAGATCGCCAGGCTCAAAGGCTGTCGTGCCGTCGGCATCGCGGGCGGTCGGGCGAAGTGTGACTACGTGGTGAACGAGCTTGGCTTCGACGCCTGCGTCGATTACAAATCGGACGCGTTCGAAAGCAAGTTGCGGGGCGCGACACCGGAAGGAATCGACATTTACTTCGAAAACGTCGGCGGGGCGGTGCTCGATGCGGTGTTGCCGCGGCTCAATGCCTTCGCGCGGATTCCCTTCTGTGGTTACATTTCGGAGTACGACGACTCTGCATCTCATCCGGTCGAGCATCTGCGATCACTGCTCGTGAGCCGCGTCAGGCTGCAGGGCTTCATTATTTCCGAGCACCTCGATATCTGGGACCAAGCGCTATCCGATCTCTCGGGTTGGCTCGTCGCCGGCAAGCTCAACTACCGTGAGACCATTGCCCATGGTCTGGAGAGCGCGCCGGCGGCCTTCATCGGAATGTTGAAGGGACTGAATTTCGGCAAACAGCTCGTCAAGCTCGACTGAGGCAATCCCCGGGACGAATTCAGTGAAGGACACCGGGCAAGGTCATCAGCATGGGTAGGGGGCAGCGGAACTGCGCGTTTTCAAGGTAGCCAAAGAAATTGTCTTCTCCGCTGAGGCTGGCAAATGATCGATAAGAAATTAAAGGAACTGGGCATAGTCTTGCCCGCTGCCGCAACGCCGGCATTTCAATATGTTCCCGTGACCATCCATGAACGTCTGGCCTTCGTCAGCGGCCAGTTGCCTCGCCGGGGCGAATCCCTGGTAACGGGCAAAGTCGGCTTCGATGTCGACCTGGAGCAGGCGCGCGAGGCCGCGCGGCTGTGCATTCTGCAGGGATTGGCCTGTCTGACTCAAACCCTGGGATCGCTCGATCGGGTGGAGAAGATCCTGAAGGTCACCGGCTTCGTTGCATCGGCGCCGGGATTCAATCAGCAGCCGAAGGTCATCGATGCCGCGTCGGAGCTGCTTGTCCAAGTGTTCGGGGAGGCAGGCAGACACGCTCGAAGCGCCATCGGCGTTGCCGAACTGCCGCGGAACGCAGCGGTGGAAATCGAGCTGATCGTCGCATTGCGCTGAATCAACGACAACTTACTGACTGCTGCGAACCGCGGGAACATCAGGCAATCCCCGATAGCCAATCGCAGCGCGAACCGCGGAAATGAAGTACAACAGGCTTGGACCGAATCCCAATCCGGCAATTTAGTCGCCTGACGCCCTTGGCGGGTCACTTCCCGCGTTCTTTGTAACGTGCCTGCAGGCCTGCGCTGGTTTGACAGGGTCCAGTTTATTATCGATAATCCGCGGTTTCGTTCGGAGGGGTTCCCGAGCGGTCAAAGGGATCAGACTGTAAATCTGACGGCTCTGCCTTCGAAGGTTCGAATCCTTCCCCCTCCACCAAACAACGAAGCGTCGGGACGGACGAAGGCGATAGGATGGTTGCCAGGGTGTGTGAGGGAATCAGGAGGTTTTGACGGGCAATGCCCGGATTGAAGGCGGGTGTAGCTCAATGGTAGAGCAGAAGCCTTCCAAGCTTACGACGAGGGTTCGATTCCCTTCACCCGCTCCAGGAATTCGCTTGGCAGGTATGGTGACTTGAAGGCGGAGCGTCAGGGGACGTTCCGGCCGATTTGCCCATGTAGCTCAGTGGTAGAGCACTCCCTTGGTAAGGGAGAGGTCACCAGTTCAATCCTGGTCATGGGCTCCACGATTCGGAGTTTGCCCCAGTTCTAGAGTAGCTAATTCAGAGGATAGCGAGATGGCAAAGGGAAAGTTTGAGCGCACCAAGCCGCACGTGAACGTGGGGACGATTGGGCACGTGGACCATGGCAAGACGACGCTGACGGCGGCGCTGACGCT
>Ga0137438_1000202_pt1 | contig 11413 bp, 10 predicted proteins | sample EasRivERMGT157_2_FD_102327 | JGI IMG/M metagenome (GOLD analysis project Ga0137438, IMG submission 102327) | Soil microbial communities from meander-bound floodplain in the East River, Colorado, USA - East River MetaG ERMGT157_2 | ecosystem: Environmental > Terrestrial > Soil > Floodplain ... | reverse complement strand
GCTGCGGCCGGGGCGGCATCGGTGGGTGTCGAGATCGAAGATCGGATCGCGAAGGAAGGCGAGCTCAAGTTCGATCGTCGGCTCGCGCTCGACGTGCTCCAGCTGGTATCCGTTGCGCTGCCGTTCGGCACGTTGACGCGCGTGCTATCCCAGGCGTCGGCGGTCGCGAAGGTCGGATACCTGCTCTCGATGACGACCGTTGATGTCGCGCAAGGCTTCCTGATCGCGGCCGACGTCCGCGATCAGCTCAAGTTGATCGACGCGAACACGGCGCTGTCGCTGGCGCAGGCGACCACCGACGAGCAGCGCGCCCGGATCATGGCCGATCGCGACCGCAAAGTCGGCCAGGTCGTCGGCGGCGCGATGGTCAACGGCGCGTTCATCCTGATCTCGATCGGCAGCGGCATCAAGCGGGTCGCGACCGCGCTGCACAGCGGCGCGACGATCATGGTCCGAGAGCCGGTGTCGCAGTTGCCGACCCAGGGCCACGAGGCGATGCAGCAGGCGCTCAAGCGTGGGTGGTTCGAGCACACCAACGCCAAGGGGGAGACCGAGCGCGTGATGCTAGGCGCCGAGGAGCGCCGCTACATCGAGCAAGAGCTCTCGATCAAGGATTCCAAGACCGGCGGAGATCCCGACGCCGAGGGCAAGGATCCCATCGCAAAGGGTCCCGCGAAGGACCCGGCCAAGGAACCCGCGAAGGACCCGGCCAAGGAACCTGCGAAGGACACGGTCAACGAACCGGCCGCCGCGCCCAAGGACAAGTCCGGTCGTGTCAGCGAGCCCGTGCCCGGGCTCTACGATTCGGTCGATCCGAAGGTCCAACCCAAGGGCTGGACCTTCCACGACGTGCCGCCGCAAGAACACCCCGAGCACCCCGGTTGGGTGCAGGTGAGGACCGAGGTGATCGGACCGGACGGCTCGACCGGATGGATCGAGCGGAGCTACGATCCGAAGAAGAAGATGATCGTGATGGAAAACGCGTTCCTGAAGGACCTGCCGAGTTGGATCGAGGCGGGCACGCCGATGAAGGAAGGCAAGGGCACGCCGACGGTCGCGTACCTCACGATGCGACAGATGAAGATGCTCGGGGTGAAGTTCGGCGAGACCAACGTCGTGAAGATGAGCACAATCCAGAACATCGAGGCCGTGATGCAGCTCGAGCAGATGAAGCGCAACGGCACACCCCCCGAGCAAGGGGTCGGCAAGACCCACTCGGTGACCTATGCGGCGACCAGCATCCAGCAGGCCGGGCAGATGATCGAGAACGCGCGGATCGACACGTCCAACGCCTGGGATTGGAAGCTGTCCGAGATGATGGATCACTTCCGGATGCCCGAAGCGGAGCGCCAGGCGCTGTTCGCCAAATACGGCCTCAAGCCCGACGACGTGGTAATGGTGAATTACGACATCTACCTCGACCTCGCGCCGTTCCCGAAGAAGTAGACCCGTGAAGCTGACCATCCTCGTTCCTGCTGGCGTCCCGGCCCCCGAACTGGCGACCGCGACCCCCCCGCGCCGGTTCTACCGGGTCGACGAGTTCGCCAAGGCGATCGGCGACGCGCTCGCGATCGACGTGGCGATCGTCGAAGGCAAGCTCGCCGATGCACCGAACGACGGTTACCTCCTGGCGTTCGACCTGCCGATCACCGTCGACGCGCGCGACGGCACGCGGATCGTCGCGTTCGGCGTGGATCGGGCGATGATCATGAAGCGGGTCGAAGCGCAAACGCTGGCCGCCGCGGTCGAGAAGCATCGTTACTTCGAATGGTGCACCCGGCGCGCTGACGAGCGCGGCGACGGTCTGGTCGGGCGCAAGGACGTGGCCGCGCGGATGCACGCGCGCATCCTGACCGGTCCGTACACCAGCCCGCACTACGCCGCGATCGCGACCAGCGACGCCAGCGACCTGCCCACCTTGCTCGCCGCGTACCTCACCGCCTACCCACAGGTCGTCAACAGCTAGCGACTCGGCGAGCGGGATCTCGCACGCCTCGATCGCTGGATCGCGCGCGATGACGTGCGCGACGATGCGTCGGGTCACGGCTCCGTGAACAGCAGGGCCGTCGCGGCGGGCAGGGGGATGAGGTGACGCGCAAGCCGCTCGCAGTCACGATCCCGCGACAGCAGGCGGGCGGCGCGAGCTACCTGTCGATGACGCTCGAGACCCCGGACGTCGCGCGCGCCCAGGTGCTGTTGACCTATGTCACCGAGGCGGCCGCGGCGACGAGGTGAGCTCCGGCGCCACCCTCGGCTCGGAGGTCGAGGCCCCGAGGCCGCCGCCGACCAGGACCGGCGACCTCAAGCTCGGCGATGCCACCCGGGCCGCGGCGAAGCGCTACGTTAGGCGCGTCGAGCAACGCGGCAACACGGCAGCGCGGCGGCGCTCAGTCGGTGAGCGAGCGAAACACCTCGATCTCCACCGCGCCTTCGGTCAGCCCCTCGCGCTCGCGACGCTCGCGGAACGCCGCAAGGTGCGGCGCCTTGCGATGCGCGTCGACCGCCGCGTCGTCCTGGTAGATCTCGTAGAACAGGAAGACCTCGGGGTCCTTCGTCGAGCGGTGTGGGCGGTACACCAGGCATCCGGGCTCTGCGCTGCGCACCGCGGCTGCCTGCTCGACCAGGAGCGCCGCGAGCGCATCGCCCTTGCCCTTCGCAGCCCGTACCTTTGCAACCACGGTGACCTTGGACATTGCTGGATCCCTTCGCGGCCGGTGCGCGAGCCGCTGCGCGTGGCGCTGACGCTACCGCGAACCCCGCGCCGCGCCAAGCCTCGCCGGCCGCGCGGCCCCTACCACGTCATCATGTCACCCCCGCTTGCGCCACGCAGCGCGCCGTGTGCGAACACGATATCCAGGTGGTGCCCGGTGCGCTCGATCGTGGGGTGATCGGTCTGCGGCAAGCGTGCACCGAGGCCAAGGTGAAACCCGTAGTGCCGCTCGTGCCAGAGATGCCCCAGCGGGTGCGTCGCCGCCGCGTTCGCGATCGCGCGCGACAGGCCGACGCCTGCCTCGCTCACGTTTCGCAGCGCCGGAAGCTTTGCCAGCACGGCCTCGAAGTCGGCGCACAGCTCCCGGTTCGCGCCGGTGACCTCGACGATCCGGCCGTCGGCAAATCGCAGCACGATGTCGCCGGGCGAGCTCCGCCCGTACTTGGCCGCGAACGGCACGGTCCCGATGATCCAGCCGTCCGGCGAGGCCACCCCGCTCACCGACCTCGGGCACGTGGCGATCTCGCCGGTGGGGAGGATGTAGTCATCCTCTTCGAACCCGGTCTGCGTCACCCAGGGCCCATGATCACAATCGATCTGCAGATCGTTGCGCCGATCATGGCCGAACGAATACGAGATCTGCGCTTGCGACCTGACCAGCGCGTGCATCTCGAGGCACCTGGCCTTGAGCTCGTGCGAGCGCTCGGCGAACAGCGCGCAGAAGTTGGCGTCCCAGACCTCGAAGCACACCTTGGTCTTCCGGGTGGGCCACCGATTGAACTGCGCGAGGGCATCCTCCTGCGCGCTCGAGTAGCCGTGCGCGAAGGCCGGCTGATTCATCAGGAACCCCAGCACTCCGATCTCGTCGGCGCCGATCTGCTCGCGCGCAAACTCGACGACCGCTTGCGGCCCCTGCCGGATATCGAGCAGCGTCGTACGCTCGAGCCGATCGACCAGCTCGGCGACGATACCGGCATGAAAGCGGCTGTCAAACACAATCCCCCAGTGCGCGATCGCCGGTGGGAGATAAGCGCAGTAATTGTCAAACGCCCTGCTGCGAGAGTCCGCCACGTGGAGCCTTTCGTAGAATCGCTGTTTGCCTGCCGGTCCGGCCGGCGCGCCCCGCCCGCACATCCGCGTACGAAGCCCGATGGACCGCGAGCCTCTCGTCGGACAGCCTCGGTGGCCCGGCGCCGGCCTGACCCTCCGGCGGATGCTCGCCGGCGCAGAGGATGGTTAGTCCTGCGCGATCCAGCCCGCCCCGCCGCTCCACGGCTGGAGGATCGTGGGCGATTCCGGCGACGGCTCGCTCGCGGGCGTCTCCGAGATGAACTGCGAGATGTTCAGGTCGGGCCGGAGCTTCGCGGCCTGCGAGGAGATCGCCGAGAGCTGAGTGGCTGCGAGTGCGCTTGATTGGCTGATATCTGACATGCTGACCTCTTGTGTCAAGATTGGACGTTGCGCCAGGGCCGACGAGCCCAACGAGCCACCTGGCTCCGGCTCGTCAAGCCACCAGCTGGTCAGTCAATACAACGCGACAAGCGGTCCGTCAAGCCGCGGGCCTCGCACGCGCGGATTCGCCACAACCGTAAGACTGGCAGATACGAAGATTGCCACCAGTGTGCCAGGCCAGCGCGTGACTCCGGTATATCGCGCAGAGTGGTTTGGAGCAGTTACGCCAGGCAGAACAGGTGGAGCAGGTAGAACACCGCCGGAACAGCCGGAACACCGCCGGAACAGCCGGAACAGGTGAAAACAGCCCGCCGCCTGACGCACCCCGCCCCCGATTCTTCCGGAGAAAATTTCTGCGTAACGAGCGCGGGCGAGTCGCGACGATCACCACGTGACGCCGACGAGGCGGATCACATTCACATCAACGAGGACAATTCGACATGACACTTACTCGAGCTCTCTCTGTTCTGGCCATTCCGGGTCTCGCGATGGCGATCGCCCACGGCACGTCGCAAGCCCGCAGCCTCCTGCCGTCCGCAGGCCGCGCCGTTGGCCCGGCCGACTACGGCTGCTTCGTGCTGAGCGGTAGCACCATGACCAACGTCTGCGGCGTCACCAAGGTGTGGGAGATGGCGCTGCCCACCGACGGCGACGGCCACTACAGCGTCACCGTCACCGCCCAGGGCGCCAACACCGCCACCAACGTCGGCTGCGCGGCGTTCGGCATCGACCGGGCAGGCCTCGGCTGGGCGAGCGACGATCCCCGCAGGTTCCTGTCGGTGTTCAACAACACCGCCGAGGATCTCACCACGCGGGCGTGGAAGTGGGGCGGCGGCGGCATGTTCGTCAACTGCCTCGTCGATCTCAACGGCCGCGTGAACGTCGTCAACTGGTAGTCACCCGACGGTGCGGCCCGGGTCGGCGCGCCGATCCGGGCCCCGCCCCTTCCTTTTTTGCGGAGAACCGACCATGAAGCTTCCGATCGTCCTCCTCGCCGTGGTTGCGCTGGCCGTGGCCGCGCGCTTCTTGATCAGCGATCGCGACGCGGCGCGCGAACCCCAGGCCCGTGCACAGGAGCCGGCCCGTGCCGCGTCACGCGCCTCGCGGCCCCCGATCGCACCGCAGCTGGCGGTAGCCACCCGCGTGACCGCGGACCGGCGCAACGACGAGCCCGCCGTCGCGGGCGCGGCCCCCGCGAGCGCTGCGCCGGCGCCGAGCTCCGCGGAGGTGCGCGACCGGCTCGAAGGCGTGTTCCGCGCCGAGCCGGTCGATGCGGCCTGGAGCCTGAGCGCGGTCCGCACGCTCGACGGCAAGCTGGGTGCGCTGCTGCCCGCGCGCTCGAGCGTCCGCAGCGTGGACTGCCGTGGTTCGCTGTGCCGGATCGAGACCAGCCACGCCGACGTCAACGACTATCGCGACTTCGTGCAGCGCGCCTTCCTCGGTCAGATCGAGCTGTGGAATGCAGGGTTCTTCGTCAACGTGCTCTCCGATCCGACGCCCGGGCAGCCGGTGGTCACCGTGGCGTACCTCGCCCGCGAGGGTCAGAGCCTGCCGTCGCACGATTCGCTGTTCGGTGCGCCATGACGCGTGGCGGGATCTCCATCAATCTGAGCATCCTTCAGAATCGCCTTAATGCATTCATCATCCACAACGTGTCAGAACCACACGCGCTCGCGCCCCGTGTGCGGCCACGCACAGCGACACGCGTTCCACGCCCCCGGTGCGACGCCGGCCCCTACCGGGTAGCCGGTTGATCTGCCGGCGCCCGCCCTCGGGCATCGCCATTATTCGCAGCTCACGGAAGTCGGCCGCTCGAAAGTGCGAACCACGCCATGCGCAATCGAGCGCTGCGCGTTAGGACAGGACAAGCATTTTCTGGCGCGTATCGACGCAATCACCTCGAGAGGGGCTACCCTGGCCACCGCCGACCAGGGAGGTCCCGAATGTTGTTACGTTTTCGAACGCTCGCCGTTCCGCCATTGCTATTTGTCGCCGCTTGTAGCTTCAGCTCGTCAAGCTCGTCGTCCGGCGATCCGGGCGATCCCGCTGGCCCGGCCGATCCCGCCGGCCCGGGGCCGGGGCAACCCGTCACCACGATCGACCAGATCGCGACCGGTCTCGGCGTGTCGATCATGTCGACCGAAGCGACCGGTGCGCCTCGCTTGATCCGCTCGATCGTGCCGCGCGCCAGCGCCGCCGGCATGACCCCCGAGGCGGCGGCCCGCGATCACGTCGCGGCGCTCGCGCCGCTGTGGCTCCAGCAAGCCCCCGGGATGACGCTGGCCGACAACGGGACCCAGCAGCTTCGCAACGGCGCGACGATCGTGCGGCTGTCCCAGCAGGTCGACGGCGTCGTCGTCAATCAAGGTGAGCTCCGCGTCCTGATGCACGCCGATGGCGCGCTCGCGGCGGTGTCGGGCACGCTGCTGCCCTCGACGATCAAGCCGAGCTTCGTATCGACGCCGCGCGCGGCGCTCGAGCACGCGCTCGACAAGCAGTACGGCGCGGCGCGGCCCCAGCTCGGCATCACCGAGGCCGGCGTCACCGGCGACTGGCAGACCCTCGAGGTCGCCTCGACTCCCGAGCTGCAGGTGACCAGCGCGCGCGCCCGGCGCGAGCTCGCCAGGGTCGGCAACAAGCTGATCGAGGCGTGGGCGGTCGAGATCGAGGGCGACGCAGCCCCCGACGCGCTGGGCGATCCCAGCATCCCGACGTACGCGGCGCACCGCTACCTCGTCGCCGACGCCGGCGGCAAGATCCTCCGCGACACCAACCTCGTGCAGAGCGACGCGTTCGTGTACCGCGCCTACGCCGAGACCACCGGAAACCGCCGGCCGCTCGACAGCCCGCTCCAGAGCTTCGCGCCGCACCCCACCGGCGTGCCCGACGGCTCGGCGCCCGGCTTCATCCCGGCGAACCTGGTCGTGATGGAGGGCTTCGACAACCACGGCGACCCGTGGCTCGCGAACAACGCCACCACCACCTCGGGCAACAACGCCGAGGCGTTCGCGGATCTCGACGCCAACCGCGTGTTCAGCCCGGGCGATGTCCGCCCGCAGGTCACGTCGGGCCGCATCCTGAACTTCACCTACCATACCGATCTCGAGCCGCTCGCCACCGCCGACCAGTCCAAGGCCTCGTCGGTCTCCGCGTTCTTCCTCGTCAACTGGATGCACGACTGGTGGTACGATTCCGGGTTCACCGAGGCGACCGGCAACGCGCAGCTCGATAACTACGGCCGCGGCGGCGTCGCCGGCGACCCGCTGCTCATCACGTCGCAGGCCGGCGCGAACACCGGCCTGCGGAACAACGCCGATATGTCCACGCCCGGCGACGGTGCGCGCCCGCGGATGCGCATGTTCCTGTGGACCTCGGGGACCAACACCGCGCTCAGCGCGCCGAGCGGCGTGATCCGCAGCGAGAGCTTTGCCAACGGCCCCCGCAACTTCGATCTGACCGGCCAGCTCGTCACCGTCACCGACGCGGTCGCGCCGGCCAACGACGGCTGCCAGCCCTACACCGGCGTCACCGGCAAGATCGTACTGGTCACGTTCTCGGGCGTGTGCGGCTCGGCCGTCACGGTCAACAACGCGAAGGCGGCCGGCGCGGTCGGGATCATCCTGGCCGATGGCGCGCTCGATGACCCGAGGTCGTTCGCCGGCAGCGCGGCCGCGAACATCCCGGGCCTGACGGTCGGCATGACCGATGGCGCCGCGCTCGCAGCCGCGGTCGCGGCGGGTACGGTGACGGTCGAGCTCCAGAGCGCGGTCACCGGCCCCGAGCGCGACGGCGACTTCGACTACACCGTGGTCGGCCACGAGTGGGGTCACTACCTGCACCACCGGCTCGCGGATTGCGGCGCCCAGCAGTGCGGCGGCATGAGCGAAGGCTGGGGCGACTTCAACGCGCTGATGCTGCTGCTACGCGAGGGCGACAACCGCGATGGCGTCTACGCGATGGCGCCGTACGCGATCGCCGACGGCAGCCCCGACGTGGCGTACTTCGGCCTCCGCCGGTTCCCGTACAGCCGCGACCGGACCAAGAACGACCTCAGCTTCCGCCACATCGGCGACGAGAACGCGCTGCCCACGGCCACGCCCGGCCACCCCGGCGGCGCCAACAGCGAGGTCCACAACACCGGCGAGATCTGGGCGACCATGATGTGGGAAGTGCTCAACGTCCTGGCCGACGAGCACGGCGTCACCATCGCGCGCCGCCGGATGTCGGACTACATCGTGTCGGGGCTGATGCTCACGCCGTCGGACGCGACGTTCACCGAGGCGCGCGACGCGATCCTCGCGGCCGCGAGCGCGCAGGACACCGACGACATGATCCTGATGGCAGCGGCGTTTGCCGGCCGCGGCGCGGGCTCGTGCGCGGCGTCGCCGAGCAACGACTCGGGGACCAACGCAGGCGTGGTCGAGAGCGGCACGCTCGCCGGCAAGCTCGCCGTCGGCGGCGTCAGCCTCAGCGATGACGGCATCTCGTGCGATCACGACGGCTACCTCGATCCCGGCGAGTCGGGCACGTTGCACGTCACGGTCGCCAACAACGGCATCCTGGCCGCGGAGAACGTGACGATCACGGCGTCGACCACGAACACCGGCGTCCGGATCGGCCCGGCGATCCACATGAGCATCTTGCAGCCGTTCTCGAGCGCCGCGCTGAGCATCCCGGTCACCCTGCTCCAGACCGCGCCGCGCAACACCAACGTCACGATCACGCTGCACGTGACCGGCGACAGCACGTGCGACCACGGCGGTGTGAACCTCTCGCTCGCGATGCGGACCGGCGTCGACGATGTCGCCAACGCGTCCAACATCGACCGCGCGGAGACCAAGCTCTCGCCGTGGACGGCGACCGGCGACCCCGGCCTGTGGGGCCACGCGACCGAGGCCACCGGCAACCGGTCGTTCTTCGGCACCGACGCCGGGTTCCCGAGCGACGCGCAGTTCGCCACGCCGCCGCTGACGGTGAGCGCGACGCAGCCGTTCGTGTTCAGCTTCAAGCACGCGTACGCCTTCGAGGGCGCGGGCGCCACGCTGTTCGACGGCGGCATGATCGAGCTGTCGAGCGACGGCGGCGTGAACTGGGCCGACGTCTCGACGTTCGGCGTCACGCCCGGCTACACCGGCGCGCTGTTCGTCGGCTCCGACAACCCGCTCGGCGGGCGCCAGGCGTTCAGCGGGACGAGCCCGGGCTTCCCGGCGCGCAGCACGCTGTCGCTCAACTTCGGGATGCAGTTCGCGGGTCAGACCGTGCAGCTGCGGTTCCGGATCGGCAGCGACGCCGCGGTGGCGGTGAGCGGCTGGGACATCGACGACGTCCAGGCCGACGGGATCACCAACACGCCGTTCCCGGTGCTGATCACCGAGACCGCGACCTGCACGGCGCGCAAGGCTGCCCCCGACGCCAGCAGCGTGCTCGCGATCCGGTCGGCCCCGGCCACGAGCCTGCGGGCGTCCGACGACCAGGTGTGCATCGCGATCGACACGCCGTAGCGGTCACCGATCGTCCGCCGAGCGCGGGCGTTTCGCGTGAATATCGTGGAGACCGGGGGTTCGCCCCCGGTCGTTTTTTTATACGCTGCTCGAAGCCATGGCGATCAGCGGAATGAACCACTTCACGGTCCTCACGAGCGATCTGGATGCCTCGAAGGCGTTCTACATGGGCGTCCTGGGGCTCAGTGAAGGGTTCCGGCCCGACCTCGGGTTCCCCGGCGCGTGGCTCTACGCCGATGGCCAGGCGATCTTGCACATCGTCGCCGGCCGAGGCGTGCCTGCCAACCCGCGCGGCGTGATCGATCACATGGCGTTCAGCGCGCGCGACCTCCCCGCCGTCGCGGCGCGGCTGAGCGAGCAGGGCATCGCCTACGACCTGCGCCGGCTGCCCTCGACCGGCAGCTGGCAGCTGTTCTGCCTCGATCCCAGCGGTGCGCGCGTCGAGCTCGACTTCGAGGCCAGCGAACCAGCGCCGGCCTCACATCTAACCGGCCCTTAACACGCGGCTCTTGAGCCGAAATGTCCCGATTGCATGAACTTGCAACATGGGACATACTGATGATAGATGCCGTATCAGGATGGCCTTTTCGTTTCCTCTTCCGCCGCCCTTCGATGCGCAAGGCTGGAAGCTCAAGATCCGCGATCGGGAGCGCTCGGAGCCTCCGCACGTAACCATCCTTCACAAGCATCGCGCCTGGCGACTGGATCTGCGTTCGCTTCGCTTCTTGGACCGCGAACCAGATCCTGCCGAGGTTCCCAGAGACATCGAGAAGCACATCCTCAACAACATCGACCTGCTTCGAAAAGAGTGGGACGAGATCTACCCGGAGAATCCCGTCAACTCGCAGGAGGATGCCGATGAGTGATCCATTGTTCCTCGTCGCGCACGAAAGCAGCAAGCGGGAGCTGGTTGCGCGAGCAGGCAACCTGCTCCGAAGCGTCGACGCTGTACAGCGCGCATACTCCCAGCACCGATCGGCGCGATGGGTCATCGTGGACGCAAACGCGCTCGCTTTGTTTGCGGACGCCGTACAGGCGCACGACACGTGGCATCGCGTCCTATTCTTGGAACGAGCTCGCGCAGCACGACGAGAACTACTTCACGCGCTGTTCCGGGTCGTTGTTGCACCGGATGAAGGAGTTCGCTTGCTGTCCAGCACTGAGCTGCAGGAGGTGATGGCGGACGAGCACGCCGCCGACCTGATCATCGGTGGAGTGGTGGATCCCGACGACCGCAGGCTGATTCTCTATAGAGGAAACCTGGACCGACTCGTCGTCCCCTTCGAATGGTTTCGCTTCCCTTCCAAGGGGCCGCGGCCCGACTTCAGCATGTTCTCGGTCATTGACTCCGGCCAGACGATCAAGCTGGGTGACTACGAGGCCGCTACCGACGCGCTGCTATACGAGCTCGATGGCGACGCACGACGTAGGATGCGCAAGCGGGAGATCGGAGCCGACACAAGCTTCGGCGGTTCGCTTCGAAGGTTGCGCTTGCAGAAGGGCTTGAGCCGAGCGGATTTCACTCCCATCAGTGAGAAGACGATCGCAAGAATCGAACGGGGCGAGGTTGAAGAGCCGCACGATGAAACCTTGGCGACGATCGCGAAGCGACTCGGCGTAAAAACCGACGACATCAGGTCGTTCTAGCTACGCCGCCACCGCCGTCGCGATCGTCCAGGGCGCGAGCATCGCTCGACGGCGGCAGGGGCGAGCTACGCGAATTTCGGCCCCCGGCGAGGCCCCGGCGCTG
>Ga0137438_1000201_pt1 | contig 11431 bp, 14 predicted proteins | sample EasRivERMGT157_2_FD_102327 | JGI IMG/M metagenome (GOLD analysis project Ga0137438, IMG submission 102327) | Soil microbial communities from meander-bound floodplain in the East River, Colorado, USA - East River MetaG ERMGT157_2 | ecosystem: Environmental > Terrestrial > Soil > Floodplain ... | reverse complement strand
GCCGCTCAATGTATCGCCCCACTGCACAGTGATGGAACCGGTACAGTTCGACCATGCCGACACAGGGCCTGTTGATGCAAACGATGCGACCAAGATCGCCAAAACAACCACTACCTGGAAAATTCTTCTTCTCATGGCATACTCCCTTCTCTACATGGTTGGAATATGGATAAACGCGACTGAAGACAAAGCCTGACAATCAGCCTATGAATAGAATACTCAAAAAAAATCGCTTGTCAATAGATAATTATTGAAGTTGCCTGTTAAAGAGGGAGCCGACGCCCTCAACAATAATCTTTTTGGCATCGGTATTTGAAGAGGCAGTCTTATTTGATAACTTACTTGTACCAGTATCTATCTTGCTTTTGGCATATCAGAAAACATAAAAGCCAGGAGACATAGTTCTGCGACCTTGGCATAGTAACCAGTGGCAGCTGTCGTTTCGAATAAGAAAGTTTTGTCGCCAAATAGGAGCCACAACAGAATCGTGAGAACGGCATATCCAAACATTGTCCAAAAAACGGTGATATGTCTTTTTTGAAAAAATGGAATGGGCAGGAAATACGCGGATAACAATGCAATGGACCCAAAGCCATTTAATACCACCCAGTCAAAATAGCCAAAGTCCGAGTAAAGCGAAATATGCAGGTAAGCTGTGGTCAGGCTGCTAATGATGATTCCGTAGTGCCGTAGCGAAAGCTTCATAGGTCATCTCCATGAGTGATTTATGGATAGACGGAACTTGTCCGTGATTAATTACCAATTCGTTTGTAATCACTTCTCCGTGCAGACGGTTGCCTCCCAGTACAGACCTTTCAGCCTCTCAATTGACGATAGATATTAACCTTCATCAAAGTGGACAATGGGATGGTGAGTATCAGTCCAATGCCCAAAATACATGCGCCTGCAATGTTGAATAGGAGAATCAGGATGGAGAACCAAAACAGAGACCACACCGAACCTTGACTTATGACCGCGCTCAGTTGAAAACTCTGTTTTAAATTCGGATTTCCTTCTGCGAATGAAAAAGCATAAAAGGTGTATTTCGTGCCAAGATAGACGCCTGGAACGATCACCAGGGCAAGCCCACCCAGAACCATCACCAAGTAACTGAATTGAACCAAAAGGAAGTTGATGCCAAGCCGTATTTCACGAAAGAGATCTACATAATGGACTTGTTTCCCATCATGGAGGGCAAGACATATTTGAATGAGCCCAACTTCCATGCCTGCAAAAACGATGAAGAAACTGATGTGCGCGATTGCCCAAAGCAACAATCCGAATCGTTGACCAGCGATCACAATGATTTCCAAAACCACCCATGCAGCAAAGAATGTTAACAGGCAAGCTGTGAACAGACCGGCGTGTTCTTTATAGACTTTCCATGCGAAGTGGAATGCCTTGCGAATGGATCTCACAACATTCATTCTACTTGGCTTGCTTGGTTCGGTAGCCCCTCTATGTAACTGAATTTTATTCATCAACTGACAAGCCCTCTTTCCATTGCGAAGCACGCCTTGACATAAGCCTCGCATGGACCTTGACTTCATATAGTCGCATGGATTCTGTGGAACAAAAACCGGTATTTCTCCATTAAGTACAGCATAAAGGAGCTCTTTCATGAACCACAAACTTAAGCTATTTCTTATTTCGATGGTTGTCTTCGCTGTTCAAAGCGCCTGTGGAACAACTCCGGCTGTGCAGGAACCCGCAACGCCCACGCCAAATGCCTGCCCCACTGAGACCGCAGACTTGAAACTGTATGTGAATGCTCAAGATGGTTATTGCCTGCTGTTCCCCGCTGCATACACTCTGCTTGAACCGCGCTTTATCGTTATCAATCCCACCAATGCGCCCGGCGATACATTAGGTGACGCCTGGGTGGACATTACCGTTGAACCTGCCTCCGGTCGTACAGCCTCACAAGTAGCGGACCAGATCATTGCCGCTGCTGGATCAGGTTTCAATATCACGCGCAGTGAAATCCTTGTGGATGGTTCCCAAGCCATCATCGTAGACGGGCTGCCCGGTCAGGACTCTTCGCGCAGAATTTTTGTCGTCAGCCACGATAGGCTTTATTTGCTTATTTTCGTGCCGTGGTATCCCACTGCAGATGGGTCGAGCCCATTGGAGCAATTGTTTGATGTGATCATGAATTCTTTGAAATTTGTGGGATGAATGTTTTGATTGTGTCTTGGTTGATCACCCCCCTCGCGCAACAAGCCCCCCTTCCCACTTGGGAAGGGGGGGTGAGGTCAACCCTTGTAGTGGACCCCGAACGGAGAGGGAGCTAATACACTCTAAAAATATAATATTGAATTGGAAATTAACAATCCCATCTACCTCACTATTTTATAGTTTGTTTATATTCTGTGATTGAAAAAACATCAACGCGAAGATGGCGATCCAGATCACCAACCGAAATGCCATCGCCGCAATACTTTGGGATGCGACGTTGCCGCGGAAAATTGTCAGCAGGAGCAGTAGGATGATCGTATGAATACTGAATGTGCCAATGACGGCGATCATCGCGTAGCGGCTGTTGACCCAGATCAGGACAGCTGGGATGAGAGTCAACACGCCCATCACGAAGTTATAAACAGGAAGCCACGCGATGACAGAGTAACCAGGGTGCCAGCCACGCATGGCTTTTCCGCCTGCGACGATGGACATGCTTCCGATGAGGAAGGCGAGAACGGACGCGATTTGATTCATTTTTATCCTGCTTTGTGATCCTGCTTTTTGGCAATTGCACGATCGAGAATTTCAAGAAATATATTCAAGGGCACGCGATGGATGCGCGCCGCCCATTCAACCGTCACAGCCTTCGCTGCCAGCATTCGCAGGGAGTATTGTCCTACGCGCTTGACGCCGAAAGCCTCCATTACATCGGCAATATCGCCGTATTCTTCCAGGATCGTAGAGACGCGGGTATCTTTGGTGATTTCCATTGTATAAATGCTCCAGTGATAGGTCATGCTTGTACTTCTTGAACAGAACAGCACAAGCATGACCTGCTACTTTGATTGAAATCTCAATTTGGTATGAAAGACTATCCTTACTTTAATGTGTGGATGTATGAAATAACCTGCCAGATTTGTTCTTCAGTCAGAACACCTTTCCATGCGACCATTGCGGTGCCATCTTTGCCTGTGGAAATTCGCCAGAACAGATAATCATCTGTAGCTATGCTGCTCAACTGGGGCAAATTTTTCGGGGCGGGGTCAAGGGATGTGCCTGCGGGTCCATCGCCATACCCCTGCGGACCATGGCAGGCCTCACAGTTGGTTTTGAACACCATTGCACCCGCGGACGCGGCTTCTGCTCCCAGGGGATTGGTTTTACCGGCATATTCATCGGGAACAGGGGCGAGCGTGGTAACTGTCTGTGGTTGTTGGCTGCCACTACAGGCTGCAAGAGTTAATGTAGCAGCAAGCAACAAGATAAATAAAGTTTTTTTCATTGAAAGTTCTCCAAATAGGAAGTGTTACCAGGGCATGCTTATTTCATATAACCAAAACCCAACTCACTCCTTTATGCTAATTCATGCTTTTGTAAACCAGTTCGCGCGATTTCAACGAGTTCTTTTAATGGATGGATCAAGGCGAGCGCATATAGAGCGAATCCAATTCCATGTAACGCCCCTCTAGCCGGGACAATGAAGATGCTTGCCCATACAAACAGACTTCCCACAGTTGCGCCCGTAAGGCTTAGCCAACTACCACCGAGTTGCGGAGTCTCCTCCTCGAGGAAGAATCGGCGCGCAATATATGGGATGAGGGCAATGCCATATTGCAGTACCCAGCCATAAATTAAGGCTTGAGGCGCTGTTGCTTCAATGGGTGTGCCTTCAACAAGTTTTAGCATAATAAACGGAGCCATCCCGATCGGAGCGATAATCCATACGTATGAAGAGACCAAATGCCATGCGCCTGCGCTGTTCAACATGCCGCTTTGCTTGAAGGCTTTGATCATCAAGACCACCATCCAGATCGTTGAACTTAAATGCAAGATCAAACCTGAAACGGTGGGGGGTAAACTACCGCCGAGCCACGGACCCAGTACAAGACCGAACGCGCCGAGCGTCATACCCCAGTAAATGAGTGATATGTTTTTTGTAGTGCTAAGCGGGCGGCCCGTGATCATCGGGATAAAGTCCACGAGCGCGCCTGCAAAGACCAGTGACATAAAGCCCCATGAGTTGGCGTGGATATGAGTCTCAATTGGAATTTTGATATGCAGGGTTTCACTCCAATTGAGATATATGCCCGTGCCAATAATGATGCCGACCAGTAAATAAAATATGCCCGTGATATAAAACTTGAGGCTGGCAGGCGCATCACCGCCACGCACATTCCATAATTGGATGAATAGAAGCATCGCGGCGACAAAGATGAGCGTGCCGCCTGCAAAGATGATCGGATGGTTCATGCCTGAGAAGCCAGATACAAGCGCAACCAAACCGACGTTGAGTGTCAGCCAAATATCCCAGCGCATGGCCGGGCGGGGCTTTTTGGAAAGCGACGCAACCAGCACAGGCAGTAATCCAAAGATGACCTGTGAGAGAATCCCAAGTGTGACGAAATGCACGCGCACCCAATGCAATGCAGGGAATGCGCTAAAAATATTCAGGCTTACCAGGGATGCATCCGCTGCGGCAAGTACAGCTACGAAAGTGAAAAGCAGTGTTGTAAGTAGATATGGAATAGGCATTTTATTTTTCTCCTTTTGAGCCCAGAAAAACCACACGTGTCTTCGCATTCATGCCGCGCTTCGCACCGCTGGGCACAATAATGGTCACACCGGGTTTGATGGCGAAGGTTTCATCGTCAACGGTCATCAATCCTTCACCTTCAAGAAAGTGATACATTGCCGCCTCACCGGGATGAACGGGGATTTGTCCGCCCGCCTCCAGCCCAACCACCAATGCTTTGAAATTTGGTGTGTTGATCAGAAATTGCGGTTTGGGACCTGCTGGCGAAAAAACAGCCTTTGATTTTGTATCTGCAAAATAGATTTGTGAAGTTGTGTCAGACATAGCGACTCCTTTTTTGATATGCCTGACTTTAATCCTTTACCCCGCTTCCCACTCCGACTTTTGTCGGGTTTTTGCTCTCGATTTTTTATTTGCCCTGAAGCATTGCCCGCTCCGCCAAGCGCGCACGATCCAGAATGCGGATGTATTGTTTGTCTATTTCGATCAAGCCCGCTTTTGTCAACTCGCGGATGACACGGCTCAACACATCTGGCACTGTGCCGAGATGTGCAGCCATTTCCGTCTGATTTGTCCAGCGGCGGCGTTCGATCACATCCCCTTCAACTTGCTCCAACAAAAGTTTTGCGTATCGCGCTTCTACCGTCCGCAGGGACAGATCTGCGGTCAACGCCACGAGACTGATGAAACGATCTGCCATGCTTTCCATGATCTGTAACGCCGTGCGCGGATGTGAGAGCAAGACATCTTCCAATGCCTGTCGTGGAAGCAACCAGATCCCCGATTCTTCCAGCGCGATCGCCGTGGCAGGGTTGGCTCGTTTTGCAAACACGCCGATCTCGTTAAATATTTCGCCCGCATCCAGAAAACGCAAGACCTGTTCACGCCCCTCTGGTGAAGTCTTCAATACTTTTAGTGAGCCGTATTGCAGATAATACAAATTGGTTTCGGTATCTCCCTCCCAAAACACAACTGCGTCGGGCGCGAACACCTTCCACACCGCGCTCTTTGCCAGTATGACGAGAGTCTCGTGGTCGAGCCCGCGCAGAAATTCAAAAGTCTGTAATCGTTTGAGAAGAATATCGGTTTGCATGCTTTTATTTTATCCCAAGCCTATCCCCGCAAACGGACCTTGCCCACCTTTTGTATATTCATGTGGACTAAAATCCTCCCTCAGCTCATGGAAGCGATTTCGACACGGTGAGCGAGAGGCGAACCGTCAATCCAACGCCTTCGAGCTGATTGCGCAAGCGGACAAAGCGCCGTTCCCACTTGGGAAGGGCAGGAGGATAGGTCCCAACCCTCCCGCCGGTTATTCGTGCCAATCAAGGTCAGGTCTATCACTTCGCACCAATTTCTTTCTCAACCCCATCCTGCTTCAAACATGCATGAGGCGATTACCCTGAACGCTCCGCCAGTCTGGGTTTCTTAGCGTTGAAACCAGGTAAAGTATCGAATGAAAACTGAAAAAATGGAAATGAGACTAAAACCGCCGAAGCATCCACCCACGGGAATGGCGATGACCAGCGGGAGCGGTAATCCATCTGCCGCGGTATGACGTTGGTACACCCAGAGACCCAGGGCAACCAACCAACATGCGATCAGGAATATGCCGAGCGGAATATCCAGCCATACCGACCAAAAGATCTGGGAGGAGACGTATTCCCGCCACGGGCAAGCCCATGAGCCGTCGGTGAAACCGTAACATTCTCCGTGATAGGTAAAGACCGCGAATACCGATGCCAACAGGACGGGCGCGAGCAGGATCAAGATGGTGATGATTGCCATGATGGGAAACAGCGTACGGAATCGAATGATATTGGACATGGTTGCTCCTGCTCTATGGGGCAAATTCTACCGGGTCCACACTTGCGAACTGTATCAGAATGTTTCAAAAACTGGCAAACCCCTCTCCCGTCTCCCCCGAGGGGGAGAAGCTAATACCACCCGAAACAAAAGTTGATTTGCTATGGAAAATCAACACAACGATCATGCGCCCAGCCCCCTTCCCATTTGGGAAGGGCAGGGGGATAGCTCAACCCTCCCGCCGAAAAATCGTCACTATCAAGGGCGATGTCATTATTAGCGATTTCTTTTCATGCCATGCCAATGTGAATGATTTTGTGTGCCAAATGGTGCGTGGGGAACGTGGATCATAGTTACGCTGGTGGTATGGATTCCAAACCATCCATATTAAAATAGCAATTATCGACGAAGCCCAGCATGCGTGCAATATACTGATGCCTATCGCTTCACCAGCAATTGAGTGCCATCGATTCCAGAAGGGATTGGGACAACCTACTCGTTGATGATCTTACACTTAACTTCACTAGTCGTTCCGGTGACATCATAAACAGCCGCCCTCCTACTGACGACGCTATCACGCACCGCGTCAAGGACTCACGAGAGCTTCCTAATTTGGCTTGTGCTTCAAGCCAAATTTCGACTCCGTTGGGCACGATTAGTGCATCCACAGATCCAAGGTCTATATTTTAAGATCGGAAAGGTTTTACTTCATTCCGTCACCCTTCCCTCCTCTTAGACCTAGTTTTCATCAAAACGCCCCTTGATTGATGCAACGATTTAGCTGGATTCCACAACAGATTCCCTTGAACTCAGCGGAGGACTGAAAGGCATTATCTGACTGACCCATGCAAGAATTTGCAAACCTGGAACCTGAAACAGAGTCGTCCCAGAGTCGTCAACTGCTTTTATGTCACGGGTTACGATCATTGAGACTGGCAGCAAGGAAAAGGAGCCTTGATTGTCCTCGATTTCACCATTGGAAAGGCTGCCAGGTCCCTGAGGCATTTCCCAATCTGGTAATTCGAATAAGGACATGAGAAACCAAGGTCGGATGATATCCACACGCGAGAACCTGAGGGACAGTTGAATACGAGAATCGCCACTCTGAATAGGGATGGTAATAAAGGGCCAATCTGCGGAGACCTTCATTTCTGCCCAATTATCTGGGCTCAGGTATGATGGATGGTATTGCAATCCGGGATTCCGAAGGCTGCTCAGTTCAGATCGCTTAAACATCATCTGAGCCTGGTAGAAGGCTGTATTGACCGAGGGCGAGGCTTTGATAGAGGATTCGGTTTTGAGGGAGGATGCAACCTGCGGTTGAAGTGCTCGTAGGTTTTCTTGGCCTTTGGCAATACTGGCCTCCACCTGCTTCATTTTGATCTGCAGAGTTTGCTTCTCGGCAGGTGTGGAACGTGGCAGAATAGCACGAATGGCTTTCAAGAGTGCTGACTGGTTCGCATACTCTATGACGAGATTATTCCTATCTCGGGCAGTCTGTGTCAGGGTAATAATCTTAATGATCTTTCCATTTGGCGCTTTCACTGCCGTTTCAACCCTGTCTAGAATCTCCTTGGTGAGGAGGCTCGGAAGTCCTAATGCTGAAAGAACTTCGCGACCAAGGTTAAACACATCTTCGAGGCTAGAGTCTGAAGCCTCCCCGAGTCCGGCATGTGCATGTCCAATTTGTGAGCTCTTATAGTCTTGGGCACAAAACTTCAAGTGGGCAAAAGAAACTACCTGACCATATTCTTCTTCCACCCCCCGGCCCGATGTTGAGTAGGTGTTGGAAAAATTTGGGATAGAGTCTACCAACTTTGAGAGATCCTCCGTAACGGCCTGTTTGCCGGTCGGGTTTGTGGGTGACCATGCATTACTATATTGACTCTCGGAAATAGATTGGCCGGGCCAAACGCGGGACAAAAAAACGCCGCATTCATTTAACAGCTGCTGGCTATCTGACGGTTCCTCGTATGCTGCCAGAATCACATCAAAGATCGCGTCTTTGATTGAACTCTCTAGTGCCATGAAATCCCTTTCTATTCCTTAGCTGCCCGACCTTGTATCAGTATGTCGGTGACTCACTTAATGGAATGGGCGAAACCACGAAATGTTCCGCCCATTCCATAACGCACAATCTTGCCACTTTCTATACACAATTGATTGGCCAGCACGGCAAGTTAAAAGCTGGGTACCCTTTCTATTACTTTTTCTTTCACTTCAGGCCAATCTTCGGGCGGACAGGCGGGGACAACCGAGCAGACCCAAGCTAAGATCTGCAACCCATTGTTCGAGATGGTGCGCCCATCAAACTCGGACTTGAATGTCTTGTCTGTTGACCCGCTGGCGTATGACCCACTGAGGCTGAATGGGCCCCAACCGAATGATGCGTTCGCAGCCAGTCTTTTAGTAATTAGGTCCTGATCCTTCCTTCCCCAATCAGCTGTGATACTGAGATTACGTACTGCGACAAATGACACAGGGAGGAGGGGAAACAGCGTATTGTTCTGCTGTTTTGTCCCATTCGAATAGCCGCCTTTTTGGGCGCCCGTAGTATGCCAGCCTAAAAGTCCGAAGAGTAACGCATTGAGCCATGGACGGTCGATGTCAACCTTGGAGTAGCTGAAACTAACCTCCAAGTTATCGGTGGTCTCATCCATATGTTCGTGGGAATCTGATTTGGAAAATCCTCCACTGGCCGACCACAATCCCCAACTGGCATTTACGCCAACCTTTATTTCTTGGTAGTCAGAATGTTCGTTTTTTACGTATTTCTTTGAGCTAATTGTTGCGGTTGTCCACGTATCTGCCGTGCTCGGCGCAAACCAGTTCGCAGGCGTGGCGTAGGTAGCATACCAAGTCTTGGCCGGATCGCTTAACCCAGCCTTTTTCAATAGATTCAAGCGCTCGCCAGCTTCCCTAAAAACGACCCCGACTTGATTATTTGAGCTTTGAGCAAGGGTTGCCAATGCGTCTTCAATCCGGGTCTTATGGGCGGCAGTCCAATCGGCTAAGGCGGCATCCACTGGTGCCCGCATACCCGGTCCTAGGAGCGCGAACTTCCTTTGGTCTTCTGGCTTGGTCATGTCAAGAGCGAGATACTGACCTAGGAATGTTGTTAGCGCAGCGGTATAAGCGAGCGCAGCCTTCTTATATGCCAGATACATCGGGCTGGGTTTCTTTACTGTGATCTCGTTTCCACTATCATCAATATCCTTGCCGTCTTTCCATATTAGTTTGTCGGCTTGTTCGTAAGCCTGTTTCTCGGCCTTATTCTCGGGTGGAGGTGTGACTTGTGCCCCTGTAATGCTTCTGTACGTATCAGAAATCTTGTTCCCGGTTGGAGTGAACATCGGAAAAGTCTGTGGAATGTCATCCACCAGGTCTGAGAACTTTTCATTTACTGACATTTTTCCTTTCGGATTGGTTGGGCTCCACCCGCCCGCGACATCGGCCTCTGAAATCGGTTTCCCGGGCCACTCCAAACACAAATATATTTTCGCGGCATCATCCGTCCCTGGGTATGGAGTACCGTCTGGTGGTTGAACGTATCCACTAAACAGTGTGTCGTAAACCGACTGAATCATTTTCTGGTTATTGATAGTCATGGTCTGATATCCTTTCTTGTTTTGATGCACCGACGTGTTCATCAAATAGCAAACTTATAGTACATCCGCCCTGGATAAAAAGTCTGCTTTTGAGGCAGCTTTGCTACAATATTTTTTAATTGATTTTGGGGCGGGTAGACAGTTAGGTAACGTTCTGGCAGACGACTCAATGCTTCAACTAACCTTCTTGCAAAGAGGCACAGATGGTAGCTTAATATATTCCGCTACATTCAATAATGTCTGCCAACCAAACTGCGAAATTCCCAGGCTACCTCCTCTCCATATATTATGCGTATACTTTTCGTCAAAGACAAGCATTGTAGATGGATGCCTTTTGCTCTTTTTGTTGGTACTCAAATTCCGAAAAGCAATGGAATCCATTTCATCTGAATCGAGTTGGAAAGGTTTTCATAAAATCTACTGTCTGAAATCCACGTCTCAGATAAATCTCAGGGTGTATTTGAACGATAGAAATCCACCATTAAAGCAATTAACAACAGTTATAACCAATAACAACAATGGGCAAAAATAAAATGTCCAAGATAAATCCGATTATTAAAATTGTTCCATCTAAAATTTTCCGCCAATGACACAATTTCATAGTACAGATTTTCACAAGGCTTGTCAAGTACCAATTTTGGTTTTTTACATAAAAAGGCATCCCAAGTTTCCTGAACTTGAGATGCCTTATACCTCAATCCACCATCAGCGTCTTGGACAAATTCCTCGGGAAATCAGGATAGAACTCGTTCGGGTTGAAGCCCTCCCTCAGCACATGGAAGCCCTTCGGGCTGATGGTCGAGTCCGCTTTGAGCGGACTTCCACGAACTGATGCAGGGATTTACGTGTGCCCGTTAGGGTAGCCCGCACCGAACACGATTAATCAACAGTCAAGGTCTTACTCAAATTCCTCGGGAAATCAGGATCAAACCCTCTCATCACGCTCATGTGATACGAAAGCAACTGCAATGGCAACACACCAAGCAAAGCAGAAATCTGTGGGTCAGACTTGGGAAGCACGACCAAATCATCACCGTTGGCACGCAGGCGGGCGTCCTCTTCGGCGATGACGATCGTCCGCGCGCCGCGCACTTTCACTTCGTTGATGCCGCTGATGATGAGCGGATTCGCGCTGCCATCCGACACAAAGATAATGGGGAAGCCCTTGCTCACCGCGGAGAGTGGTCCGTGTTTGAACTCGGTCGAGAGCATCCCTTCACAGTGGGCGTAGGTGATCTCTTTCAGCTTCAAGGCGCCTTCGAGCGCGATGGGGTAGGTGGCTCCGTAACCGAGACAATACAGG
>Ga0137438_1000200_pt1 | contig 11470 bp, 10 predicted proteins | sample EasRivERMGT157_2_FD_102327 | JGI IMG/M metagenome (GOLD analysis project Ga0137438, IMG submission 102327) | Soil microbial communities from meander-bound floodplain in the East River, Colorado, USA - East River MetaG ERMGT157_2 | ecosystem: Environmental > Terrestrial > Soil > Floodplain ... | reverse complement strand
ATCACCCGAGCGAGCTGTTCCAGGTCGGTGACCACGTCCGCGTCAAGGTCTTGAAGTTCAACGCCGACACCGAGCGTGTCAGCCTCGGCCTCAAGCAGATCACCGAGGATCCGTGGAGCCGCGCCGCCGAGAAGTACGTGCCGGGCACCGTCGTGCGCGGCAAGGTCGTCTCGCTCAAGGACTACGGCGCGTTCATCGAGCTCGAGGAAGGCATCGAGGGCCTGGTCCACATCTCCGAGATGTCGTGGACGCGCCGCGTGAAGCATCCGTCGAAGATGGTCGCCGTCGGCGACATGGTCGAGGCGGTCGTGCTCGACGTCGACGTCAAGCAGAACCGGATCTCGCTCGGCATGAAGCAGCTCGAGCCCAACCCGTACGAGCAGCTGACCGAGAAGTACCCGCCGGGCACCGTGGTCAAGGGCCACGTTCGCAACATCGCGGACTTCGGTATCTTCGTCGAGATCGAGGAAGGCATCGACGGCCTGGTCCACATCAGCGACATGTCGTGGACCCAGCGGGTCAAGCACCCGAGCGAGCTGTTCCAGAAGGGCGACGAGGTCGAGGCCGTGCTGCTCAACATCGATACCGGCGACGGCGACAAGCCGAAGATCTCGCTCGGCATCAAGCAGCTGGTCCCCGATCCGTGGGATCGGATCCCGTACGACTACCCGACCAACAAGATCGTCGACGGCAAGGTGCTCAAGGTGCTCGACTTCGGCGCGTTCGTCGAGCTGGAGAAGGGCGTCGAAGGCCTCGTGCACGTGTCCGAGATCAGCGAGGACCACGTCGAGGATCCGCGCACGGTGCTCCAGCCGGGCGCCATGGTGAAGGTCCAGGTGCTCCACGCCGATGGTGCCGAGCGCAAGATCGGGCTATCGATCAAGGGCGCGTCGCGGGCCAAGGACGCGGCGGAAGCGCAGGGCTTCAACTCGTCGAACGCCGGCGGCGCGACCCTCGGCGACAAGTTCCGCGGCAAGCTCGACAAGCTGAAGCCGAAAGAGCAGCTGTAGACCAGCTGTAGCCGTAGCCCAGCTCGTAGAGCAGCTGTAGCCCAGCCGGGCGCACAGCGCCGCGATGTCGACCCAGCCGCCGTGAGGCGGCTGTTGTTTTGCCCGGCGAGCCGATGATTCGCCCTGCGATGTGATCGTAGTACATTCGGCGCGTGATTCGCTGGCTGAGGCTCATCGCCACCGCGACGGTGATCTTGTCGATGATCGGGCTGGGCGTGGTCGCCGGGCTGCTCCTGGTGGCCAACAGCGGCTGGATCGCGGTCACGATCCCGCCCTGGCTCACCGGGCTGTTCGGCGATCGGCCGCACGAGGTGTGGCTGCCCGCGCTGATCGCGGGGTGGTTCGTCGGGGCGGTCGTGCTGGCCGCGCTGGTGCTGTGGGGGATGTTCTACGTGTGGCGGCGCCGGCAGTACGAGGCGCTGGTCAACCGGCTGGAGCGCGAGCTGGCGAAGCTGCGCAACCTGCCGTTCACCGAGCCCGCGCCGCTCGAGGATCTTCCGGAGACGCCGAGCGCGCACGCCGCGCGGGTCATGCACGCGCTCGATGACGAGGGCTACGACTCGCCGTGACCTCTGGTGCCGCGGGCGCCGCCACCACCGAGAAACCAGGCTGATCGTTCGGGAATCCGGGCGCCGAGCCCGGCGGACGTGACTGACCTCATCGTCCGTGACGCGAGACGGCAATGGCAAGATGTTGCGGGGCGCGCCGGGTGGAACATGCTGAGCAGGTGAGAGTCTTTCTGGCCACTGTGATGCTGGGCGGGGTCGCCGCGGCGGCGCCCGCACCGAAACCGTCGTCCCCGGCGCGGACGCCGCCATCGCCGCCCGTGTGGATCGGCGTGTTCGATCCGAAGCTGCCGGCGCATCAGCCGTGGGACAACGCGAAGCTGACTCCGGTACCGCATGCCGGCGCGGTGCGTGTGCTGACGCCGGAGACCGGCGTCGCGGCGAGCGGGGACGTCGTGATCGTGCATCCGCTGCTCGGCAAGACCGCCGCCGGCAAGGTCGACCACGGCGCGGTCGTGCTCACCGACTTCGCGTTCGACCAGCGCGACGGCGACGACGGCGTGATCGTGCTGCCGGCCAACACGACGGTGGCGATGGTGACGCCGAGCAAGTCCGAGGTCGCGGCGATCACCCAGACGCTGGTCAGGACCGAGGCGCTGTCCGGGGTCCGCCGCGCGCTCGCCGGCATCGAGCTCGGCGCGATCGACATCGACGGCGACGGCAAGGCCGACCTGGTCGCGACCTACGGCTGCACCGCGTGGTTCGACGGTTCGTGTCAGTCGAAGGGCCAGTTCTTCCTCGCCCGGCGCGGTGCGCGCTGGGCGATCATCGACTGATGTCACCCGGGGCGCGCGCAACCACAGGCGCGCAGATGGCACCACGCCGACGCGGTGAGACACGCCATCGCCCCGACGCGGTATCGTGGGGGTATGGGTTGCGCGGAGTGCGTTCATGGTACGTGGTCGAAGTGCAGGGCGCGGCGTGTGCGCATCGCGAATCGGCGCGCCCGCTCGCTCGTTCCGGACAGCGTGGCTGCCGCGCCGGTGCTCGCGCTGGTCCTCACGGTCGCAGCGGCGGTGCTGGCGCCGGCGGCCGCGGCGGATCGCGTCGACGCGCCGACGCAACAGCGCCGGATCCTGCGTGGCACGTCGCAGGTGGCCGGCGAGCTGACCGGCGAGCTCGGCTTTCCGGCGTACACCTACGAGGTCGCGCACGACGGCTTCGTGCGGATCGTCCTCTCGACCGCGAACTTGCCCGACCGCCCGCACGACAACGGCGGCCGTGCATGGCGACCGTTCCTGCGTGTGATCGGCAACCCGAGCGGGCGGCGCCATGGCGACGGCTGGTCGACCAACGGCCAGCCCGGCGATCCCGACGTGGGCCGCGCGGCGCTGATCGTGCGCGTGTACGCCGGCGACGCGCTCACGATCGTCGCGACGGTAGGCCAGAACATGACGCACGATCGGCCCGACGCGCGCGCGCGCTACACGCTCGCCGTGACGGAGCTCGCGCCATGACCGCGCGGCTCGCCGTGGTGATCGTGTGCGTCGCGCGCCTGGCCAGCGCCGGCCCCGCGCAGGACGCGATCGACAACCCGACAGACACGCAGCTCACCCTGGTCGCCGGGCTCTGGCATGATGACGACCTGACGCCGGCCACCGGCTGGCACGTCTACCACTTCACCCCCGAGGCCGACGGCCCGATCGCGTTCCAGATGCGCGCCGCGCCCGGCAACCGCGACCTGTGGTCGTACCTGCGGATCGTCGACCGGTCGGCGCACGACCAGGGCTGGGCCGGCGTCGGCGACCGCAAGACCAACCTGTGCGAGGTGATCGTCGAGGTCGTGCGCGGGCACCACTACGACGTCATCACGACGTCGCAGCAATCTGCCGTCCTGCCGCGCGGCAAGCGCCAGACCGCGCGCGGCCGCTACACCGTCGCCGCGCTACCCGTGCACCTCGCCGAACCCGCCACGACCTCGGCCGCGCCGTGAGAGGCGCACGGTCCCCGTGCAAGCGGAGGTCCCCGCTTCAGGAGATGCAGGCGTGCGAGCACGACAGCGCGAGGCTCTCGAGGAACGTGAAGCGTCTCGTGATCCTGACCGCCGTGGTCACGGCGGCGTGCGGTTCCGCGGAGCCCGCCGGCCGTTCGGCCTCGGCCACGTTCGCGCGGGCCGGCGACCGCTCGTCGCTCGCAGATCAGCTCGCGGGCGCGCCGCGAGCACCGGGGCAGCTCGCGGCGGCGCACCTTCGAGCCGCGCCGCAGGCGCTCGCGGCGCCGCAGGCGCAGGACAACGATCTGGCCGTGCTGGTCCCGCTCGAGGCGGCCGCGCTGACGCCGCAGGCGCCCGGGGTCGGTGGGCCGCTGGTGCCGGCCGATCTGTATGCGCGCGCGTTCGGGCCGCCCGGCGCGCTGCAGCGCGGCGGCACGCCCGCGGCACCCGCGCTCGCCGGCCTGCGCATGGTCGCGCTCCGCCGCGATCCGTGCGCGCCCGCGGCGACGGCCGGCGAGCCTTGCACCCCGCAGCTCCGCCTCGTGTTCCAGACCGTGACGACCGTCGCGGTCCAGCCGATCGCCGCGGTCCAGCCGACCGCCATCGTCCAGCCGACTGCCGCGGTCCAGCCGATCGCCGCGGTCCAGCCGATTGCCATCGTCCAGCCGACCGCCGCGGTCCAGCTGATCGCCGCCGACGACGCCGTCCACGCGTTCTACGCGCTCGATCGCGATCAGCTGCTCGGCGCCGTGCGCGCGATCATCGCGCTGCGCCGCGGCGAGGCCGGCGACCGCGAGCTGGGCGCGCTCGCGCCGCACCCGCTGCTCGTCGAGCAAGGCCGCGGCGGCGGGTTCGCCACCGGGCTCGAGGCGCTGGTGTGCTCGCTCGCCGGCCCGCGCAACCTCATCCGCCTCACCGAGATCACGAGCAGCGGCATGGGCACCGCCTGGAACTTCGCCGGCGTCGACCTCGCCGGCGACGCCGCCACGCCGGTCGCGATCCCGGGTCTCCCCGCCGGCGCGCCCATGATCTCGTTCTTCGCCGGGTTCTCGCCCGGCGAGCTCACCGGCGAGCCCGCCGTCACGCCCGCCCCGCGGCTCGCGGCCGACGACGACCTCCAGCGCATCGCCACCCGCGACCGCGCCGCCGCCCGTATCGAAGACCCCGCCATCCACACGTCCGCTTCGATCGACTGCGTCAGCTGCCACCTCGCCCGGTCGCTGTGCGACCCGACGCGCCCGGTCGGTGTCCACATGTTCGCCTACCAGGGCGCGACCCCCTCGATCCAGCCGCGCACCCGCCGCGAGACCGCCGCCAGCCTCGCTCTCGTCAACGCCGGCCTCGCCGCCCGCTACCCACCCCGGCGCCGCCCGTGATCCAGGCGTGCGCACCGGCGTTCGGAGCGGACCCACCTCTGGAAGCAGCTGCGCGAGTCCCCGGTCGCGAAGGACTGGAAGCTGTGATCGACAAGGTAGGCTGACCCAGGCGACGCGGTCGGGGTAGAGTCGCTGCGATGGGTGCAGCGCTGGTCTTGCTGCTCGTTGGGCTCGGCGCGATGGCCGCGGGCGTGCTGATCGGTCGCTACTACGTCCCCGACGACCGGCAGCTCCGGCGCACGGCGCGGCACAGCCGGGCGTACATGCGCGCGCTGAGCCACCTGATCGCGCGCGATCACGACACCGTGGTGAGCGAGCTGCGCACGGTGGTCGAGGAGAACGTCGACGACACCGAGCCGTACTTCGCGCTCGGGGCGATGTTTCGCAGCCGCGGCGAGCACGAGCGCGCGATCCGCGTCCACCAGGCGCTGGCGCTGCGCGAGCGCGACCGGCGCAAGCTGCGGCAGCGCGCGATGTACGAGCTCGGCCTCGACTTTCGCGCGGCCGGCATGCCGAGGCGGGCGACCCGCGCGATGGAGGAGGTGCTGCTCGAGGACCCGAGCCACGAGGGCGCGCTGCGCGTGCTGGCCGCGCTCTACGAGGAGCAGGCGCGGTTCAACGAGGCCGCCGAGCTGTGGCAGCGGCTGGGCCGCCGGCGCGGCGAGGACCACAGCGAGCGCGAGCACCACCTGCTGGTCGCCGCGGCGCAGGCCGCGCTCGGCCGCGACGACCTCGACTCGGCCAAGCAGCTGCTCAAGGCAGCCCAGAAGCACGAGGAGTCGGCGCACTTCTTCGCCGCCGCCGCCGAGCTCGCCGCGGCGCGTGGCAACCACCGCGGCGCGAAGGAGCGGCTCGAGCAGGCGCTGATCGCCGATCCGGGGCTGGCGCCGCATCTGCTGCCGGGGTTGATCGCGGCGGAGCAGGGGCTCGCCGGACCCGGCGACCGGGCCAGGCACGCAGACGATCTCGACGAGGATGGCGAGCCAGTCGCCGCGCAGCTCGCCGCGCCGGCGCCGCCGCAGCTCACGGCGGGGTCGAAGGCACCGGCCGACGACGCGGCGCCGCCGCAGCTCACGGCGGGGTCGGAGGCACCGGCCGACGTCGCGGCGCGGCTCACGGCGGGTTCGGAGGCACCGGCCGACGTCGCGGCGCCGCCGCAGGTCACGGCGGGGTCGGAGGCACCGGCCGACGTCGCGGCGCCGCCGCAGCTACCTGTGGTAGCCAGCGCGAGCGCGCCCGCGGCGAACGAGACCCCGTCGGGCAGGACCGCGAGGGCACCTGCGCCGGTGGCGGGCGAGACCCGGTCGCCCACGGGCCGCGCGGCCGCGTCGATCGTCGCCGTCCCGCTCGTGCCCGACGAAGCGCCGGCTCGCGGCGTCGCCGAAGCGGTGCTCGCGATGCTCGCCGAGGTCGAGGCGCAGACCGGGCCGCGGCTGGAGCTCGCGCTGATCCGCGCGCAGCTGGTGCCACCGGCGGATGCGGCGGCCCGTGCGGCGCTGGCGAACGAGCTGACGGCGCGGTTCCCCGGCTCGCTGGCGGCGCGGGTCGCGACGGCGCGGCTGGCGCTCGCGAGCGATGATCGAGCGGCGCTGCGCGGCGCGCTCGACGGGCTGGTGTCCGACACCGGCGCGCTGGCGTGGGCGCTGCGCGGCCGCTGGCAGTGCGCGCACTGCGGCAACCGGCCGGGCCCGTTCAGCTGGCGGTGCGGCCAGTGCCGGCGGTGGAACACGCTGCGCATGGAGACCGGCGTCGAGCCGCCGCCGGTGCCGCCGCGCGAGCGCCGCGCCGCGTCCAGGGTCGCGCGCCCGGACGCCTTGCTGGGCGCGTCGCCGGACGAATCGCTGCCAGCCCCGACGATCGATCCGGGGCTCAGCGCCTCCGAGCTGGCGAGCGCGGGGGTCCGCCGATCGCTGCTCGGCAGGGTAGGCGGCTGGGTCTCGGCGGTGTGGCGGCGCGACGCCTCGTGACCGGTCTGCTATACCCGCGCGGTGTCCCCGCCCGATCCATCCGGTGAGCCAGCCTCTGGAGGTGTGCCCCGCCCGAGCGATCCGCCGCCCGGGACGGTCCCGGGATCGATCACGCAGCCGATCTCGGGGCCGGTGACGCGCAGCCGCTCGCTGGCCTGGTTCGGCGAGGACGGCGCGCTGCGGCGGTTCGCCGCGCGGTGGGGCTTCCCGCTGTTCGTGGTCCTGATCCTGTTCCTCGGCCGCGAGGTGCTGCTGCCGTTCGTGTTCGCCGGGATCATCGCGTACATCCTGGCGCCGATCATTCGGTGGATGGCGGATCGCGCGGACGGCACGCGGCGCATGCCGCGCGGCCTGGCGATCGTCGCGTGCTACCTCGTGTTCATCTCGCTGGTCGCCGGCTTCCTGTTCCTGCTGGTGCCGCGGCTGTCGCGCGATGTCGCCCGGCTCGGCTCGGAGGCGCCCGGGCTGTACAAGCGGATCAACGAGGAGTGGACCCCGCAGGCGGCGCACTGGCTCGAGGGCCGGTTTCCGTCGCTGGTAGGCGTCAAGGCCGCGCAGGACGATGTGCCGGCCCCCGAGCTCCCGCTGCCTCCAGGGACCGCGTTCACCGCGACGCCGCTCCCCGGCGGCGGCTATGCGATGCAGCTGACGCCGGGCGGGGTCGACATCAAGGTGATGCCGGACGGCTCGTATCACGTGCAGAGCCACGAAGCGCGCACCGAGCCGGCGTCGCTCGAGGACAAGCTGCGCACGTTCGTCAAGCGCGCGCTGGTCGGGCTGCAGTCTCAGCTGAACGATCTGCTGCGGCTCGGCCAGTCGCTGATCGCCGGCTTCATCCGCGGCATCTTCCTGTTCTTCTTCACGCTGATGATCGGCGCGTTCATCCTGATCGATCTCGAGAAGGTCCACGCCTTCCTGCGCAGCCTGTTCCCGGTCAACGTGCGCGACGACTACGACGTGATCATCGCCGGCATCGATCGCGGGCTGTCCGGCGTGATCCGCGGCCAGCTGTTGATCTGCCTGATCAACAGCTTGCTGACGTACATCGGCCTCCTGGTGTTCGGGGTGAAGTACAGCCTCATCCTGGCGGTCGTCGCCGGGCTCATGAGCCTGATCCCGATCTTCGGGTCGATCCTGTCGTCGGTGCCGATCGTGCTCGTCGCGCTGGTGTCGGGCGACGCAGGGATCGACGTGTTCCGCGGCGTGGCGATGACCTTGTGGATCATCGGGATTCACTTCATCGAAGCAAATGTGCTCAACCCCAAGATCATCGGCACGGCGGCGAAGATTCATCCGGTGCTCGTGATCTTCTCCTTGTTTCTCGGAGAGCACGCCTACGGGCTCGTCGGTGCGTTGCTTGCGGTGCCGGTGCTGTCGACGATCTCGGTGCTATTCATGTACTTCTATAGGAAGGCGTGGAAGGACGCGCCACGGTCGCCGGCGCGTGGCCTGTCCGGGCCGATCGGCAAGCCGGCCGAGGCGCCGCCGCCTGCCACGCCACGCGCGTGATCGTTCGTGATCTGGCGTGATCTGGCGTGATCTGGCGCATGGCGTCCGGCACCGGCTCGGGGCGCCGGTAATGCCAGGTTGAAGGGAGTGCTCGGCGGTGGTACCCCACCCGTATGCACCGGGCGCGCGCACTCCTGACCTTGGCTGTGCTCGTGCCGATGGCGCGGGTGGCCTTGGCCCAGCCGGTCGATCCGTACCAGCAGCAACCCGCACCGGCACCCGCCGCGCCGGCACGCGCCGCGCCGGCACCCGCCGCCCCGGCACCCGCCGCGCCGGCACCCGCCGCGCCGACGCCGGGCGCCGCGCCCGCGCTCGATGTGCCGCAGGATCCGTACGCTCAGGTCCCGGCGCAGCCGGCGCAGGACGCCGTGCTCGCCGAGCGCATCGCGGGCGCGCTGGTCGCGCGGGCCCAGGAGCTGCTCGATGCGCGGGTGTTCCTCGACGCGAAGCAGCTCGCGGTCGAGGCGCTGGTCAAGAGCCCCAGGGGCGGCTCGGCGGAGCACGCGCGGGCGATCATCCATACGGTCAACGTGCAGCTCGGGATCCCCGAGGACTCGCCGAGATCCGAGGGCAAGCCCACCGAGGACGTCGACACCTCGCCGATCCAGGATCCGACGCTGTCGACCAGCCCCGTGGTGTCGCCGCCCGAGGGCGAGCCGCCGAGCGCGCGCGATACCCGGATCGCGGCCGGGATCCACGGCGGGCTGTACGCCGGCCTGCTCGGCACCACGATCGGCGCGTTCTTCTCGAGCGACACGCCGGCGAAGGGCGCCGTCCCGGTCGGCCTCGCCGTCGGGCTCGCGGGGGCGCTGGTGGCGCCCAAGCTCACCGACAAGCTGCACATGACCGAGGCGCAGATCCGGACCGCCGGGGCCGCGACCCTGTGGGGCGGCGTGATCGGCGGCCTGTTCGGCGACATCGCGAAGACCGAGGGGACCACGGCGCGCGAGGTGCTCGTCGCGGCGAGCGTCGGCTCGACCCTGGCGGGGCTCGGCGGCTACGCGCTGGGGCGGAGGGTCCAGCTCACGCGCGGCGACGTCGCGCTGATCGACACGCTCGCCGGGATCGGCGGCGTCGGCGGGCTCACGATCGGCATGCTGATGCAGCCGGTCGAGTCGGAGGCGTACTCGCTCAACGCGGTGCTCGGCGTCGCCGGCGGCGTCGTCGCGGGCTACATCGCGGCGCCGATGACCAACACCACGCCGCGCCGCATGCTCCGGGTCGCCGGGCTCGCCGCGGTGGGCGGCGCCGCGCCGTTCGTGCTGTACGCGGCGATCCACAGCTCGAGCTCGACGGCGGATGACCGGATCACCGGGATCCTGTCGACCGGCGGCCTCGTGCTCGGTGCCTACCTCGGGTTCCGGTGGACCCGCGGCATGGACGACGGCCTCGACACGCTCGACGGCAAGCCGAGCAAGGACGTCGACGACGCGCCGATCGCGCTGATCGGGCGGAGCTCGGCGGGGCGCTGGGGGCTCGGCGGGCTCGGGATCCAGCCGCTGTCGCCGGTGCTCGCGCCCCAGCACGGCATGGCGCTCCAGCTCGTCGGCGCCGCGTTCTGATCGGCCGCCGCGCGGGGCTACGGGCGGCGAACCCGGAACACCAGGGCGCCGCCGAGCCGGACGTCCTCGTAGTCGGCAAACCCGATGCGCTGCAGCCACGCGCGCAGCTCGGTCGGCTCGAACCGGCGGATCCCGGCGGCGCGCGCGGTGAGCCGGCCGAGCAGCGACGGCGCCTCCGCGAACGTCGAGCCCATGTAGTGGCCGCCGGGAGCCAGCACACGGCGGACCTCGCGGAACACCAGCTCGGGGTCGTCGTAGGCGTGCAGCGCGCCGGCGTTGTTGACGCCTGCGAACGCGCCATCCACGAACGGCATCGCGTGGGCATCGGCGCGCACGAGCACGACGTTGCTGTAGCCGGCGGTGCGCTGCGCCGCGACGTCGAGCATCGCGCGCGACAGGTCGAGCCCGACGATCAGCGCGCCGGGGGCTGCGGCGGCGAGCGCGCGGGCGAACGCGCCTGGGCCGCACGACAGATCGAGCCACGGGCCGGACCGATCGTCGAGCCCGAGGCCGTGCTTGTGGATGAACAGCTCACCGGACAGCCCGCCGACCGAGGCGCCGGCGCCCTTGCCCGCGAGCAGCCGCACGAAGCTCGGCCGCCAGAACCGGTCGTAGATCCGCGCGATCAGCTCGCTCTCCATCAGGCGCTGCTCGGCGGTCGCGGTCGGCGCCTCGCCGGCGCTGGCGTCGATGAGATCGAGGACGCCGGGCATCACCGACGTCGCCGGCTCGAGCCCGCACGATCGGCACCGCGGTGTGCGCAGATCCTTGAACGGGGCCTCGGCGCGGCACCGCGGGCACGCCAGGATCGGCAGGACGGCTGGATCCACGCCGTGGTTGTAGCGGAAAAACCGCCAACGAATTGTCGATCGCCGCTGCGGAATGCGTGAACCGGCGCAGCTTGACAGCCGTGCTGAACGGCCGATGACGAGCCCATGACGTGCCAATGTCGAGCTCATGGCCCAGCATGGCGCTCCGATTGACATGCTGTCGCGCGCCGGTCACGCTCAAGGCCCGGTGGTGCGGCGCTTCAAGATCCTGATCTGTCGTGGCCCCGAATGCGGGGACCGCCACGGTTCAGCCGCGCTGCACGACGTCTTTCGATCTGTGCTGGAATCGCACGGTGCGGCGGAGCACACCGAGCTGATGTGGCAGAGCTGCTTCGGGCGGTGTACCCAGGGGCCCAACGTGCTGGTGAGAGAGATCCTCACCACAGATCTGGTGCCAACGCTGGGCAGCGGGTTTGCAACGCTCCCAGGTCCGCGAGGTGCGACCGCTCTGTATAATCGGATGGACGCACAGCGCGTCGCGCGCGTCGTCGCCGAGCATGTGATGGCAGGTCGTATCGTCCGGGAGTACGTGGAGCGACCCGGCATCCATCCGAATGAACCCGTAGCCGTGAGGACGAAAGACAGCTAGCCATGACGCGTACATCCATCGTCATCTCTCTGGCGGCGCTGATGCTGGCCCTGGGCACGAGCTCGGGCTGCAAAGGCGAAAAAGTCATCCAACCTGATCCGAAGACCCTGGCGGATCTCGACAAGTGT
>Ga0137438_1000199_pt1 | contig 11472 bp, 10 predicted proteins | sample EasRivERMGT157_2_FD_102327 | JGI IMG/M metagenome (GOLD analysis project Ga0137438, IMG submission 102327) | Soil microbial communities from meander-bound floodplain in the East River, Colorado, USA - East River MetaG ERMGT157_2 | ecosystem: Environmental > Terrestrial > Soil > Floodplain ... | reverse complement strand
TCGCACTGATCCACAACCGTCAGGATGCGTTGAATGTCGTCACCGACACATCGATCGTGTTCCTGCTGAGCGCCGCGATCATGGCCGCGCTCTACGTGATGGAAGGCGAGCGCACGCTGATTGATGTCGGGCTGTTCGGTTTCCTCGGCGCATTGCTTTGGCGCTTCAAGAGCCCCGCAGCGGCGATCACCCTGCTTCTGGTATCGGTCATGAGGCTGTTCGTGACGCTGGCGCAGATTCTCGACACCGGCGAGGTCAATTGGATATTCGTGGTGATTACGGCCGTCGTCATCGTCACCAGCATTCGCGCGGCAGAGGCGACGCTGAAATTGATTGGACGGTTCTCAGAGGAAAGGTAAAAGGTGAAAGGTTAAAGGAAAAAGTAACGGTAAGTACCTCATGCTGAGTGCTGCGAGAAGGGCTCCGATGCGTTGCACCGATTTTTACTTTCAACTTTTACCTTTTACCTTTCGGCTGGGTGGTTAACGCTTCGCGTTAACGAGCCCGATCCCCACCCCCACCATCGCGAGGGCGCCGAGAAAAGCGGGACGCAGCGGTTCCGACAGCACGGCCGCTCCCATCATTACGCCGAACAGCGGCGTCAGGAACCCGAAGACCGCCAGCCGTCCGGCCAGGTAGCGGGTCAGCAGCCAGAACCACGCAAGATAGGTCGCGAAAGCGACGATCGTACCCTGGTACAAGAGACTCGCCAGCGCGATCGGCGTGAGCGCCATCACGCCTGCTTCTCCCATCAGCCACGAGGCAAGCGGCAATGTCAGGGACGAGACCGCGAGCTGATAGAACAGCACTTTCGCTGCGCCGATGCGGGTGAGTCCGGTGGCGCGTATCCACACAGTAGTTGCCGCCCACAGAACGCCGCCGATGACCCCGAACGTGTCACCGACCAGGGAGGCAGGCGACGACGCAAAGCCGTCGCCGAATGCGGCAATGATGCCGCCGAATGCCAGCAGGATGCCGACCCATTGCGCCGCATGCAGCCGCTCGCCCGGCACGAACCAGTGAAGCCCAAGCGCCGTCAGGCATGGCGCCGTATAGACGAACACCACCATGCGCGACGCGCCCGTATGTGCCAGCCCGGCATAGACGAACAGGAATTCCCCCGCGAACAGTGCGCCGGCAATCAGTCCGGCCATGAGCGTGCGATCGTTGTCGAACAGCGGGATGTTGCGCCACCGCGCCCATATCATCAGCAGCACCGTGGCAAGGATCGAACGCAGTCCACCCTGCATTACCGGAGAAATGTCCGCGGCCGCGAGCTTGGTCACCACATTGGCGAAGCCCCAGACGAAGCAGCACAGCAACATGGTCGCAAAGGCGACGGAATCCAGCGGAACGCGTTTCACTTGTTCAAGGGGCGAGGGGCGAGGGACGCCCGACTTCGCTGGATACCGGGCTTCGCCCATAAGGGGCGAGGGATGAGAACTTCAATTCCATAAAACGTCCAATTGCGCACTTATTATGGCCGAATACCCTGCGTGCGTAGCACGTCGTAGCACCCTTCCAGCCAGGAGTCATGGCCGACGGCCGGTTATGGCCAGAGGACGGTATCCCTTGTGGAATGCCGTGGGCGGCAACCTCTCCAGACCGGTATCCACTGGAATCCCGCGGGCAGTAATTATGGCCCAAGCCCGGTACGAGAGCTTTTCTTGCTTTTCCCTGGCCGCTGGTCCCCACCCCTAGCCCCTTAGGCGCCCTCGCGAGAAGAACAACTGCATGCGTCATCGATTCACCCTTCGCCCGGGTGACGCCAATTTGATCTAAATCAAAAAAGAAACGATCTTGTCCGCTATGTTCGCTAGCGAACATACAGATCCGGCCCCGCTGGATGACGATCGCATCAGGTGGTTAATCGTCAGCGAGAGGTCGTTTTGCACCCTGCCGTCATATCTGATGCGGCTGGATTTCGTTTCGGGAGGTCCGGCAGGTGGGCTAAAGCCCGTGTACGAATGTCACTACGCAACGGTCGCGGCCATCGAATTCCGCTCGGAAACGGAGGTGGCGAACAGGAAAATCGCTTGATCAAGATCAAGGCGTCACGATCAGGGTGCTCCTCACCCCTCATCGACACCGGCGCCTCTGATCCGGACTTGATCTGTGTCAAATCCGGATCCGCGAAGAAATGTACCGTTTGAACTGGAAACGTGCCCGCGTCAGGTCGGCGTAATTCGGAGGCGAAGGTGCAGAACAACAAGAACGTGATAGAGCTTGGATCGCAGCACGTAGGGGAGAAGTTGAATGGGGTGCTGTGCGACTGGGCGCAGGATCTGTTCGCGCAGATACTCGCCGCGGAATGTGAGCGATTCCTGCGGCGGTTTGGGGATTTGCACGACGAACTGGGCCGCGAAGCCTTCGTGCGCAACGGGTTTCAGCCGGAGCGCTGCATCGAGACCGGGATCGGGCCGGTGGCGGTGCGCTTCCCGAAGCTGCGCTGCCGCACCGGGAACGCGACAGTCTTCCGCTCGAGCATCGTGCCGCGCTACGTGCGCCGCACGGGTGCGCTCGATCGGGAGTCCTTATGGCGATATCTGTACGGCGTGTTCCACCGCGATCTGAATCAGATCCTGGTTGCGTTGCTGGGTTCTCAGGGGGCACACGTCGCAACGCTGGTCCCCGAGGCCGTCCGGCACGCATGGGCGGCCGATTGCACGCATAGGCGCTGCGGTCCACTCGCCGAACCGCGCGCGATCGAACTCTGGGCCGAATGCATCGAGCCCGATCCCGCCTGGGTGGGGGCGCACGGCAGCGTGCTTGCCGTCATCGGAGCCGACGAGTCTGACGGCCTGCGATTGCTCGCGCTCGATCATGGCGTGGCGGATTCCCACTCCCGATGGCTGGGGGTTGCCAGCAGCCTCATGGCTCGCGGGCTGCAATGGCCGGAGCGCATCAACCTCGGCACCGCCGCAACCGGATTCGGCAGGGCGCTCGAGGCGATCGGATCATTCGAACCGCGGCGCCATCCAGCCGGCGAACCGGCAGATGCGGCGCATGAACTCCCGTTCATGTTTGCCACTCGTCCGGTTCCCGCATGAGCGCCCAAGACCGGTGTTGGACGTATGCGACAGATCCCGTACACCAAAATTGACTCCCTGTGAAGAGAGGGCGTCCAATCGCTTTCGTGCAACTTACATACATAAATTAAAGACTCGCTCAAGCAAGAGCTGGATGCACCGAAAAGTCAATTCAATTCAAGGCAGCGTGATGTGAACAGGTCTTAGAGGGACGAGAGGCCATAACAGGCTCTAAAGGCGAAGGGGGAAAGTGAAAATGAAGCCGCTACATCGAGTGGTTTTCTTGTGCGCATTCATCGGCTGCCTGGGTGGGATGCCATTAGCGCTGGCTGACGAAAATCCTCAACAAGCCGACAGGTCGCTGACCGGCGACAAGGTCTGCACCAAGTGCCACGACGAATCGGAGAAGGTGCCGATTCTGGCGATGTACAAGACGCGCCACGGCGTCAAAGCCGACACCCGCACGCCGGGGTGCCAAGGCTGCCACGGCGCCAGTGAAGCGCACGTGAAGAATCCCGGCGGGTCGGCGACGTCCATTCGTCCGACACCGGACGTCACCTTCGGCGCAAAGAAGGGCAAGTACTACGCCAAGTCCAACCCGCAAGTGCAGAGTGATACGTGCGTTGGTTGCCACCAGGTAGGCAAGCGTGACCACTGGGCCGGCAGCACCCATCAAACCCGCGACGTCGCCTGTTCCTCGTGCCACCAAATTCACACCCATGCGGACAAGGTCCTGACCAAGTCCACGCAACCCGAGGTCTGCTTCACCTGCCACAAGGAACAGCGTGCGCAGATCAACCGGCCCTCCCATCACCCGATTCCCGAGGGCAAGATGACGTGCACCGATTGCCATAATCCGCATGGTTCGGTCGGGCCGAAACTAGTGAAGCGCGATAGCGTGAACGAAACCTGCTACACCTGCCACATGGAAAAACGCGGGCCGTTCGTGCACACCCACGAGCCGGTTGCCGAGGACTGCTCGAACTGCCATAACCCGCATGGCACCACGGCAGAGGCCATGCTGAAGTTGCGGCCGCCGTTCCTGTGCCACTCGTGCCATACGCCGCATGGCGGCCAGGTTGTGCAATTGGCCGGCCAGGGTCAGCAGAAAAACTTCGGTGCCGGGGCAGGAGCCCCGCTCATCAGTCCTACCACAAGCGGCAAGAGCGGCATCAACTATACGCAAGGCCGGGGCTGCCTGAATTGTCATACCCAGGTTCACGGGACCAACAACCCGGCGACAACCAATCCCACTCCGCAGTTCAACTTGCGCTGAGGATCAGAGAATAGGGAGATTGATGATGAGCACATTTGGTCAACATTTTGGCTTCAGCCAAAAACTCATTGCCCTCGCCATACTCGCGGCCTTAAGCCCGGCATACGCTGCAGAAGAGGCAGCGACCGCGGCTCCCGCTGAAGCAGGGGCAGCAACCGCGGCTCCCGCTGAAGCAGGGGCAGCGACCGCGGCTCCCGCTGAAGCAGGGGCAGCAACCGCGGCTCCCGCCGAAGCAGGCGCAGAGACCGCGGCTCCCGCCGAAGAGGAGCCGGACATCGCGAAACTCACCAAGCCCGAAAGCTCGGTGAGTGTCGGGCTGCGCGCCTTCCGCGGCGATAATCCCAGGCCGCTTTTCGGACAATATAACGGCATGCGCGACGAGGATTTCTATGGGCTGTTCGACTTTGACATCAACAGACTCGACGAAGAGACCGGAACCTGGACCAAGTTCCAGGGCATTGATCTGGGCTTCAGTGACCGGGAATTGAGCTTCATGCAGCAACGACAGGGCAACTGGAAATATTCGGTGGAATACAGTGAGCTGGAGCGCATTTATCCGCGCACCATCAACACCGCCATGCAAGGTGCCGGAACGACCACCCCGACCGTCAATACCCTGGCCGCCCCGGGGACGGGATCGGATATAGAGCTTTCGACCAAACGCAAGGCCATCGGCTTCGCCGCCGATAAATGGTTCACCCCCGCACTCCAGTTCGAGTTCAACTTCAAGAATGAAGACAAGGAGGGGGATCGGCTGTTCGGAAGGGGCTTCACCTGCCCGTCCGGCGCAGCGCCTTCGCCCACATGTACAACCATGGCTGCCGGCGTCAACCAGTGGGCGCTGCTGATGCTGCCCGAACCGATCAGTTCCAACACCAAACAGTTCGAGGGAAAACTGAATTTTGTTGGCGAGAAACTGGCGTTGACGGGAGGCTATTACGGTTCGTTCTTCACCAACGACAACGGCACCTTGACGCCCACCATAAACGGCACCCTGAACAACCCCCTCGGCGCGCCGACAACAACCCCTAACGCCGGCCTCTACGGAATCCTGCAACTACCCATGGCGTTGCCGCCCAACAATCAGGCGCACCAGTTCTATCTCTCCGGCACTTATGGCTTTACGCCGACCACGCGCACAACGTTCAAGCTGGCTTACACGCACGCCACGCAGGACGACGACTTTGCCAGCAAGGGCTTGGCCAATGCTCCTGCCGGCGTTACCAACTATGGCGGCGTGGTGGATACCACGCTGGCCCAGGTTGGCCTGACGATGCGTCCCACGCAGAAACTTTCGCTCAACGCCAATCTGCGCTACGAGGACAGAGAGGACAAGTCGCCGCTGCAACCGTATAACATCGAAGGGACGAACCGGTTCGTCAACGGCACTTATTCGTTGAAGAAAGCAGCCGGCAAACTGGAAGGGTCCTATCAGTTGCCATCGAACTTCCGCGGAACCCTGGGTGTTGATTACGAGTACATGGATCGCGGTCAGCTTTCCAGTCCGGAATGTATTGATCTGGGGGACGGGAGTTGCCTGGGTGACAGTGTCGCCGGGCTTTCGGGTTTGCGTGCCAAAACCTACGAGTGGACCTATCGCGCGGAGCTGCGGCGGTCCATGGAAAACGTAACGGGCGCGATCAGCTTTAGTCACAGCGACCGCACCGGATCGTCCTGGCTGAAGCCTTTGGCGTTACCGGCAACCGGAGTCATCGAAGCCAATGACGATCCCGGCTGCGTTCCGCCCCCAGCCCCTGCCGTCAACCCCTGCATTTATAACCGGACCGGAATTTTCCCGACGATGTTCATGGATCGCCAGCGCGATAAGGTGAAGTTGACGGCTGACTGGGCCGTAACCGAGCAGGTGTCGCTGCAGTTCGTGGTTGAAGAGGGAAGGGACGACTATACCGCTCCGACCTCCAAGGGGATGCAAGACGGCCGCATGAGCCTCTATGGCATCGACGCGGCTTGGCTCCTTTCCGAGACGTGGAAGCTGCGCGGCTATTGGTCTCTTGGCGATCAGACTGTTCACGTAGCCCACTCCACCGGGTACATGGCTACCTTGGAGAATCGAAACGAGACCGTGGGCCTGGGTGTTGTGGGCAAGGCGACACGCAAACTGGAGGTAGGCGCGGATCTGACGTACCTGGTGGACAGCAATCGCTATGGTCAATCGTTGGACCGGGCGGCCAGCTTGAGCAACCAGCAATTTCTGGCCCAGTCGGGAGGGGTGCCGGAGGTCAAGTTTCAACAGACCACGTTGAAACTTTTTGGCAAGTACGCAATGCAGAAAAACGCCGACATTCGCGTCGACTTTGTGCACCAACGCACGGATTTGCAGGAATGGACCTGGGGATATAACGGGGTGCCCTTCGCCTATTCCGACAACACGACCGTTTCTCTAGATTCGCACGAGAATGTAAGTTTCCTTGGCGTGGCGTTCATATACAAGTGGCAGTAATGACGCATGGCTGAGCACGACAAACGGGGCGCGCCATCACGCGCCCCGTTTTGCTGTCCAAGCAATCTGGATGACGGGATGCCCACTTTGTTTCACGATGATCCCGGCGACAAGACCATCGCCGGTGAGCATTGGTAGTAAGATGCGCGGGGAGTCGCAGTGTCGCGGCTGCCTTCGTGTGAGATACCTTATTTAAACAGGATGCACTGCGCGCCTGGTAGGGTTTGACGGGCGCGAAAACGGAAACCAGGAGATGGAGACAATGACCCACAAGACCACCGGCATTTCATTGCTGGCATGCACGGCCGTATTCGGTTTTTCCCTTGCAGGCGGGGCATGGGCTGCCGACTTAAACAAGCTGGTTGAGGGTTGCACCGACTGTCACGGCAAGGACGGCGTCAGCACCGAATCGGACGTGCCGACCATTGCCGGCTTTTCCTCGGATACTCTCGCCAGCAACCTGGCGGCGTTCAAGAAGAACGAAAGGCCCTGCCCGGAGACGAAAATCCGGGCCGGCGAAAAGAAGGGTACCAAAACGGACATGTGCAAATCGGTCAAGGACCTGAGCGACGCGGACATGAAACAATTGGCCGATTATTACGCCGGGAAGAAATTTGTCCGCGCCACGCAGAAGTTCGATCCGGCGCTGGCGAAAAAGGGCAAGACGATTCACGACGCCAACTGTGATAAATGCCATGGTGAAGGCGGCAGCTCAGCCAAGGACGACGCCGGCATCCTCGCGGGCCAGTGGACGCCCTACCTGGAGGAACAGTTCAACCAATACACGTCCGGCAAGCGCCCAATGCCGAAGAAGATGAAGCCCAAGATGGACAAGCTCGATAAAGCGGCTATTGAAGCATTGATCAATTACTACGCCAGCCTCCACTAGGAGCGGCGTAGCGTCTTGCTCGTGTCGATCGCAAATCTGCCTAGAGTGTAATCCAGGGGAGACAGGCACATGGCGGAGCCAAAGGAAGGTCAAACAACGGAAAGACGCTGGCCCCGCTTATGGCGTCAGCCGAACAAGTGGTACCTGCTGTGGATCCCCATGGGCGGCATACTGATGTTCGTGGCAGGTATCGTCTTCTGGGGCGGATTCAACACGGTCCTGGAGGCGACCAACACCGAGGCTTTCTGCACCAGTTGCCACGAAATGCGGGAGTTCGTCTATCAGGAATACAAGGAGACGATCCACTTCAAGAACCGGACCGGCGTTCGGGCAACCTGCCCGGACTGTCATGTTCCCAGGCCCTGGATCTACAAAATTGCCCGCAAAATCAGGGCATCAAACGAGGTGCTGCATAAGGTGATGGGCACCATCAGCACCAGGGAGAAATTCGAAGCCCATCGTCTGGAACTCGCCACGACAGTGTGGAACACGATGAAATCGACGGACTCGCGCGAGTGCCGCAATTGTCACGCGTATGAGTTCATGGATCTGGAGAAGCAGGACAAGAGCGCTCAGAAGAAACATACCGCGGACTACATCCGCGAGACCGGGAAGACTTGCATCGACTGTCATAAGGGCATAGCCCACAAACTGCCCGAAGGCGAGGATTCCTGACGGTTCGTTGAAACTCGCGCCAATTTGAGCGCCGACGGTATCAGACGAATTCTCTGAATCGAGCCGACCGATCGCCTCCGGACTCGCGCAAACACTTTTTCGCTTGAACGGGGCGCGGTCTTGCGCTCGATTCCTGCTCAATGGAAGCAGCGTCGCCGGCGATTGCCCCAAAGCTTCGAAGCGCTGGGGCAGGCGACACAGCTTCATCAAGGGCATCGCCAGCGTAATCATCCACGGTTCGCGAGCTAGCCTCTGTACTTTAAACTGCCGAAGCCGCCCGTGCTCCTTGGCATCCTCCGAGGATTGTCCCGATAACGCGTAAGAAATTTGCTTCAACGTAGAGAATCTCGACAAACTGATAGAATTCGCGCCATTCGACCCGGGACTCCGGGCGCAGATCAGGTGTCGGGGATTAATTTGATGAATGCAGAAACAAGCAAGGTGCTCCGTTTAGGAGCGTGTGGGACCGCGGGCCCGGCGGCGATAACGGTTTTCCTTGCGCTGTGCCTGCCGCTTGCGCAGTCGGCAGCAGGCGCCGAAGGCAAGGAGCTGAGCGGCAAGCAGGTGGTGGATGCGGAATGCGCATCCTGCCACGCCGCTGGAGCGCAGGGAGTGCCGGGCGCGCCAAAGATAGGCGATCGGCAGGTATGGAGTCAGCTCGCCTCGCACGGGCTCTCCAGCCTCACGGCACACGCCGTCAATGGAATCCGCAAGATGCCGGCGCATGGCGGCTATCATAATCTGACCGATCTCGAGATCACGCGAGCCGTCACTTACATGGTGAATCAGTCAGGCGGCAAGTGGGTGGAGCCGATCAGCAGAGAATCGCCGCCCGCCGCGCGCAGCGGCGAGGAAATCGTCAACGCCCAGTGCAGCAAGTGCCATCAGGCCGGGGTTGGCGGTGCCCCCCGTATTGGAGACCGGGATGCCTGGGTACCCCGGCTCAAGCAGGGGCTGGACACTCTGGTCCAGTCCGCCATCAGGGGTCACGGAGGGATGCCTGCCCGCGGCGGGATGGCGAACCTCACGGACAGCGAATTGAAGGACGCGATAGTCTATCTGTTCAGGGGTCCGACCCCCTCCGGGAAACCCTAGCAATCCGCCGGGCGCGCCCGACAAAAACGTGCTGTTCTGAGACAATCGCAATCTCAAGCCTGGCGCGCCGGCCGTCCAGAGTGGACGGCCGGTTCGCATTTATGCGGCCGGAACTTCAGGGAGGAGTGCATAGCATGGCCGATATTCCCGGTTACCGGCGGCCCCATAAAGGCACGCAGCCCGAGTATCTTTACCCGGCTTACGCTTCCACGCGTAAGCGTGCACCGACCAGACCGCTCGTCGTGCTGCCGCATACCTTGTCGGAAGTCACCGGACCGCTATTCGGCACTGATGAGGTCCGGCCGGAAGACAGCGATCTCACGCTGCAGCATGCCGCGGCCCCGCTGGGCGAGCGCATCATCGTCAGCGGCCACGTACTTGACGAAAACGAACGACCGGTGCCGAACACCCTGATCGAGATCTGGCAGTGCAACGCCGCGGGACGTTACCGGCACCAGGACGACAGTCACGATGCGCCGCTGGACCCGAATTTTTCCGGCGCCGGCCGCGTGCTCACCGATAAGGAAGGACGCTACCGCTTCGTTACCATCAAGCCGGGTGCCTATCCGTGGCGCAATCATCCCAACGCCTGGCGTCCGTCCCATATCCACCTGTCGCTGTTCGGCCGTGCCTTCGTAACGCGGCTGGTCACGCAAATGTATTTCGCCGGCGACCCCCTGCTGCCACACGATCCGATTTTGAACAGCATCGCGCAAGAAGGCGCGCGCCACCGGCTGGTGGCCGACTTCGATTGGGAGACCACGGCGCCGGAATACGCACTGGGGTACCGTTTCGACATCGTGCTGCGCGGCCGCGACGCGACGCCGATGGATAAGTGACATGCATCTCACCGCCACCGCATCGCAAACCGTTGGCCCATTCTTTCGCATTGGGCTGGAACATCTCTACATCGCCGACCTCGCCCCTGCGGCGGCGGCGGGCGACAAGGTCGCGATCCACGGTCGCGTCGTCGACGGCGACGGCAAACCCGTCAACGACGCCATCATCGAAATCTGGCAGGCGGACGCGCGCGGAAGATATGCCCATCCCGACGATACGCAAGACAAGCCGGCGACGCCCGATTTCAAGGGATTCGGGCGCGTGCCGACCGATGAGCATGGCGCATTTCGTTTCACAACCGTCAAACCGGGGAGCGTCCCCGGGCCGCGCGGAATGCCCCAGGCGCCGCACCTGCTCGTCGCCGTGTTCATGCGCGGCTTGCTGAAACATTTGCTGACCCGCGTTTATTTTCCGGATGATCCGGACAACGCCGCGGATCCCGTATTGAAGCTTGTTCCCGCGGAGCGGTGCGCCACGCTGATCGCAATGAAAGCGAACGACGGGCTCGAGTGGAACGTGATCCTGCAGGGCGAGAACGAAACCGTTTTCTTCGACTACTGAGCCGTGACCTTCAATTCGTGAATCATGGCCGGTCTCCTCGACCCGTTATTCCGGACCGACGCGATGCGCGAGATCTTCTCCGATCAGGGGCGCCTGCAAGGCGTGCTCGATTTCGAAGCGGCTCTCGCGCGAGCCCAGGCGCGCCTCGGCATGATTCCGAAGAGGGCGGCGCCGGCGATCGAAGCGCTATGCCAGGCGAAGCTGTTCAACATCGAAGCGCTGGCACGCGCGGCGGCGCTGTCCGGCAATACGGCCATTCCCATAGTGAAGGCGCTGACTGCCCTGGTCGCGAAGCGGGACAGGAAAGCGGCCGGCTATGTCCATTGGGGGGCGACCAGCCAGGATGCGATGGATACTGGTCTGGTATTGCAATTACGCAATGCAATCGATTCGATCGATGCCGATCTGGCGCGTCTTGCAGATGCGCTGGCGCGCCTTGCGAGAAAACACAAACGCACGCCGATGGCGGCACGCACCTGGATGCAGCAGGCGTTGCCGATGACATTTGGTTTCAAAGCAGCGAGTGCGCTGAGTTCCGTGGACCGGCACCGTGCGCGCTTGCGCGAGTTGCGTGCACGCGTATTGGTGGTCCAGTTCGGCGGTGCCGTAGGTACGCTCGCTTCGCTCGGTAACCGCGGCCTCGACG
>Ga0137438_1000198_pt1 | contig 11480 bp, 9 predicted proteins | sample EasRivERMGT157_2_FD_102327 | JGI IMG/M metagenome (GOLD analysis project Ga0137438, IMG submission 102327) | Soil microbial communities from meander-bound floodplain in the East River, Colorado, USA - East River MetaG ERMGT157_2 | ecosystem: Environmental > Terrestrial > Soil > Floodplain ... | reverse complement strand
GTGGAAGAGTTGGCGCGGCTGGTGAACAGCGGGGAGTATCAGGTGGCATTTTCTCTCTACCCGACCTCAATCAGGGAGCTGATGGAATTGGCCGACGCTGGCAAGATAATGCCGCCGAAATCGACATGGTTTGAGCCGAAGCTCAGGAGTGGACTGTTCGTGCATTTCCTCAGGTAGCGCCGGGGTTCCGCTTCCCGTTATAAATAGATCGCTTCAGGAGGTAGGCATTGCGACTTATTTCCGCTATTTTTGCCGTCCTTTTTCTTGCTGCGCCTGCCGCGGCAGCAGGGAGAAATGTCACCCTGTACCTCGACGGCGCCCGTGTTGAAAATGAAGTATCGACAGTTAACGGATTAATGGAAGTTGCCCTGCCCGCCGCCATGCAGGCCGGGTCATTGCGGATCAAGCCCCTTGGCGGAGGTCTGATAGATCAGGTTGATATAGTCCCGGCAAGACCGGACCCGAAGAGCATCAGGGAAATGGCGAAGCTGGTGGAACGAAGGGACGTGCTCAGGGACCGGTTGCATTCTTTGGAGGCAAAGGAGGCAGTATTCAAAGCTGCTGCCAAGTCTCAGAGCAGCAAGGCGCCGCGCAAAACTAAGACCAACCCCGACCCGCTCACCGGCGTTCGGCAAGCGACCGAATATGCCATCGCCCAACTGGAAAGCGTTTACCGTGCCCGACGCATGGCCGAAAACGATCTTAACTCCATAGAAGCACGTCTGACAGCCATTAAGAGCGCGGGAAACGGCAGTGTTGCCAAGGTTAGGCTGTTAAGGCAAAAAGGCCGGATAGCGGCATCTTATTCCCGTTCAGACTGGAAGTGGATTCCGTTCTATGATTTCAGGCTGAACAAAGCCGGAGAAGCGGATGTCATCATCCGCGCCATTCTTCCCAAGATGGAAAAGGGTGTCACCGTTACCGTAGTGGCGGCACTCCTCGCCGAGGCGGCGGATGAAAAGGCCTTGTCTGGTCCAGCGCGAATTCCTTCCCCGCAACTCGTTGCGTTTGCTTTCCCCGTCGAGCAGGAAAAATTTTCTTCAACTCCACTCTCCTCCATTTCGTTCTCCTTCAGGAATTCATCGATCAGGAGACTCCCCGCCGGCGAAGCATCCTGCTATTTACGAGGGGAATACATGGGTAAAACCGCCTTCAGCGGGGCTTTGCCAGGGGAGATAAGAGAGTTGGCATTCGGTAAATGACGGGGGTTACTCTCAAAACCAATAACGCCAAATAACCGGATTAATTTATACAAAAAAGACGACTTGCTTTTTGAAAACTATTTTGATAGTATCCGAAAAACCATTTATGGTAGCCATCTTCGCCAATTACTGAAAGAAGGAGAGAATTGAGAAAAATGGAGTATATATTGCATTCGATACGTGAAATTGCGATATTCGAGTTATATTCCATTTTAGATCCGAAAAATATAAGCTGACGGGATAACGATAATACTAAACCACCTGCGAAGGTGGGACGGAAAGCCTATAGGGTCTCCAGTAGACAGCCGGGTTGCCGAAATATCATCTTGATATGTCTTGGCGACCCGGTTTTTTATGTTTTTCAAGTGGTTATCCCAGGGTAGAGATATTTGGAAAGCACGACATCTTAAGAAAAACAAAAAATGGAGAGCAAATAATTTAATATAATTATAATAAATTACTTGACATTTGGTTTAATTATTGTAAATTCCGCAATATATAATAATCAAGTGCAAGGAATTGTGATGAGAGAGATAAACAATGTCAAAAAGATCAGGGAACAACGGTTGATGAGCAAAGCAGAACTGGCCAGGCTGGCCGGCGTATCGCCGGTGACAATTGATCGAATTGAACAGGGCGCGAAATGTCGTATGGAAACCAAGAGGAAGATCATCATCGCTCTCGGGTTTGATGTGTCGGAAAAAGAGAAGGTTTTTCAAGAATAAAATACGGAATAGGAACGCCTTATGTTTTTATCCAAGAAAAAAGAGATCGTCGGCATCGACATTGGGTCAAGCTCGGTAAAACTGGTCCAGCTTAAGGAGCAGAAAGGCGTTTTCATCCTGCAAAATATCGGCATATTGCAGTTGCCGCCTGAAGCCATAGTCGATAACACCTTGATGGATAGCTCCTCTATTGTGGAAACTATTAATAAATTGATAAAAAGTCTCAATGTACATGTAAAAGACGCCGCTTGTTCCGTGTCTGGAAATTCGGTCATTATCAGGAAGATTACCTTGCCTGCCATGCCTTACGAAGAGCTCGAAGACCAGATTCACTGGGAAGCGGAACAGTATATCCCCTTTGACATAAATGATGTGAACATAGATTTCCAGATTCTGGCGGCAGATCAGAACGATCCTACAAAAATGGAGGTTCTCCTGGTCGCCAGCAAGAAGGATATCATAAATGATTACATGGCTGTATTCAATGAAACAGGGGTCAGGCTGGCGGTAGTGGATGTTGATTCATTTGCCATTCAGAACGCCTTTGAACTTAATTACGATGTGGAACCTGAAAATGTCTCCGCTTTAATAAACATCGGTGCCAGCATAATGAATCTGAACATTATCAAAGACGGTGTTTCCCTGTTTACTCGTGACGTTCAGATGGGTGGCAACCTCTATACCGAGGAGATTCAGAAGCAATTCGGCGTGAGCAGTGAAGAAGCGGAAAAAATGAAGATAACCGGAGACTCACCTGATCAGGCTCGCCTGAATGATACTATTTCCCGTGTCAATGAAACCCTTGCCATGGAGATGCGCAGATCGCTGGATTTTTATAACACCACTGCCGGTGAAGGAAAGATCAATGAGGTTTATATTAGCGGAGGGGGCGCAAAGATCACCAGGCTTTTGGAGGCGGTCAACCAGCGACTCGGTATACCCGTTGAGATACTGAACCCGTTTCGTAAAATTAAGTACAATGAGAAGGAATTCGACTCGGAATATCTGAGTGAAATAGGGCCTCTTGTAACTGTTGCTGTGGGGCTGGCGACAAGGAGGTTTGGGGATAAATGATAAGGATCAATTTATTACCTGTCAGGGCGGCCAAAAAGAAAGAGTCGGCAAGACAGCAGATTCTCATCTTTTTCATGGCCATTGCTGTCGTTCTTGTGCTTGCCGGTGGGATATATTTCGTAACGCTTGCCAAGATAAGCGCGGCAAATGATGAGATAGCCAAATCCGAACAAGAGATCAAACGTCTTAAAGAGAAGATAGGTGAAATTGATAATATAAAGAAATTTCAGGCGGAGGTCAAAAAGAAGCTGGATATCCTGAATCAATTGAGACGCGACAAAGCGGGACCGGCAACCAGGTTTGCTAAACTGAGTGATGCGGTGCCGGAAAAGCTCTGGTTGACAAAATATACGGAAAACGCGGGGAATGTTTCACTTGGTGGAGTTGCCTTTAATGAAGAGCTTATTGCAGCTTTCATGCGCAATCTTCAGGCTTCTGGTGAGTTCATTAATGTGGAACTTGGTGTATCTGAGCAGGTTGACATAAGTGGTATGAAGGCAAAAAGATTCGAGATTTCCTGCAGCCTGAAACCTTCTAAAGTTTCAGAGCCGCCAACCCCGCAGAAAAAGTGAGTTGTGCGTTTCCAAGCGGAATGCATTGGTAGTGCAATTTTATCGAAACATTGATCCCTGCAAATGGAAGAGGACAATCAATGAACCCAATGGTTGAGAAAGTTTTAAAACTGCCGAACAAACAGAAGGCTGCACTATTGTTGTTGATAATGGTGGCTGTAGGGGCTGCATTTTATTATGGTATTCAGAAGCCCAAATACGATCAGTTAAAGGCGTTACAGGTAAAGCTCAACGATCTCCAGAATCAGATACAGGAAAGCAAGAAGATTGCCGACAATCTGCCAAGACTCAAAAAGGAATATGAGCAACTGCAAATTGAGCTGGCAAGCGCTTTAACCGAACTCCCCAACCAGAAAGAGATTCCTTCGCTCCTTACCAACATAACGAATGTGGGGAAAGGCGCCGGATTGGATTTCCTCGTGTTCCGGCCCAAACCTGAGGAACCGAAAGATTTTTATTCAGCGGTGCCTGTGGATATATCGGTTTCCGGCTCTTTCTATAGTGTTGCCAATTTTTTTGTCGCGGTAAGTAATCTGCCGCGCATTGTGAATATTAATAATGTCTCGGTAGCCGACATAAAGAATGTGGGGGGGCAGACCATGATGAAAGTTAATTGTCTGGCGACAACCTTCCGTTTTCTTGAAAAGAAAGAGACCAAGGATGAAAAAAAGAAATAGCCAATATTTTTTGATGGTATTTTTGCTTTTCGGGTTGCTGCTTCCGGCAGGGTGCAAAAAGGAGGGACAATCCCCCCCTTCGCAACCGGCAAAACCGGTGCCTGCAGTGAAGGTACCTCCACCGGTACAGAAACAGCCGTCATCCGCGAAGATTGGCGAAAACCTTGTGCCGTCACTGGATTTTAATAACAGGAAGGACCCTTTCAAATCCTTCGTGGCTCCCAAGGCGCAGGTCGCCAAGCCTTCTGCATCTACCGGAAAAAGCATTAAAGATCTTTTGCCGATCCAAAGTTATGAACTGAGTAAATTCAAGGTTGCCGGGATCATTGTCGGCCTTAAAGAGAACACTGCCCTGGTTGTAGATCCTGCAGGAAAGGGTTATGTGGTGAAGCAGGGGATGCTGATCGGTAGCGATGATGGCAAAATCACCAGGATAACAGCGACAACAATAGAGGTGGTTGAGAGCTTTAATGATAACGGCCGCATTCGCAAGAAAACCAGCAAACTTATTCTGCCTCAGAAAAAGTAAGGAGACTACCGGATGATAACTCTCTCAAGAAAACTTATTTATTATTCTGCTGCAGCCATATTCTTACTGGTGTCATTTTCGGGTTGTGCGCAAACGCGGTCTGCAGTGAAGGATGATAATGTTGCTACTGCAGGAACTAGCGCTACGGCGGTTATCAAGACCATTAAAGTGTCCAGCGATGCCTCGCAAATTGAAATTCTGGCTGATAAGCCCCTATCATATACATATTACAAAACAATTGAACCACCAAAGGTGGTTATTGATATTGCCCAGACGGACCCCGGGTCCGTAGCCAAGATGATTGAAGTGCACGCTGGAAATATCAAACGGATTGAGGTTGCAAAACATGAGTTCACCGGCGGTTTTTTGAGCCGTATCGAAGTCATTCCGACAAAAGAGGTAGGTGATTTTTCTGTTGCTACTGATTCAGTCGATAAAGGAAAGCTACTGATCACATTTGCCAAATCACCGATCGAAGAAAAGCGGCAAGTTGAGCCAAAGGGAGAAACAAAACCTGCCGTTACAGATAATGGCGATAAGATTAAAGAAACACAGCCGCAGAGCGATACGAAAGTAACAAAGGCGGAACCGAAGACTCTCTCGATTGATAAGGCTCCAGAACAAATAGTAACGCAACCGAATCAAAAGGAAATTATTGACGAAAAGAAAGATACTCCGCCGATCCCCGTTGTCGTTCCTGATAGTAACAAGGAAGAAAAGCAGCCCGCCGCCGAGTTAAGCAAAGATGCAAAACCTGCTGCAAATAGGATCGCTCAGTCGTTTCAGGGGCAGGTGCTGAGTGCCATCACTGCAAGCAACGACAGTATTGAAATAACAGTAAACGGCGGCGTTGAAACCTTCAATGCATTCAAGCTGACCAAGCCTGACCGGATTGTGCTGGACTTGCGCGGCGTAAAAAATGGCATTAATGTAAAATCAATAGTAATTAACAAATTTGGCGTTGGTCAGGCACGTCTGGGAAATTCTCCCGGCAAGGTCAGAATAGTTTTTGACGCGCTGAAGGATTCCATTCCCGCATATCAGGTAATAAAAGACGCGAATGGTTTAAAGGTCGTTTTTGGCGAGGTTCCCGAAAAAGTAGCTGGGAGGCTTGTGAAAGAGACGGCCAGGGAAACCGTGGAGCCAGGAAAACAAGCTATCGCAGTTGCAGAACTCAAAAAAGACGAGAAACCGCTTGAAGGTGAGAATAGAACAGAAGCAAAACCTGCCGTAGAACCGATGGCCGCGCCAGCTCATCAGCCGATGGTGTTAAACGCCATATCTGCAAGCGATGAAGGAATAGAAATAAGCATAGACGGTGGAATCGACACATACAGTTCTTTTAAGCTGACCAAGCCTGACCGGATTGTGCTAGATATTCCTGGTGTAAAAAATGGAATTACTTCAAAACTGATAACAATCAATAAATTTGGTGTCGGTAATGCCCGCTTGGGAAGCTATCCCGACAAGGTGCGGATTGTCCTTGATGCTGCGCATTATATTCTTCCATCTCACCAGATAATGAAAAGCGCCAGTGGTCTAAAGGTCCTTTTTACAGATGCTCCTACAAAGACAGCCGGAACGGTAGAAAAGCAGACTGTAAAGGAAACCGCAGGATTTTCGGTCGAGAATAAAGGCACAAAACCCGGCGCTTCCATAATTGACGCTATCGATTTCAGCATTGTCGGTGAATATTCACAGATTGCCGTGAAAGTTGGTGGTGATTGCAGCGTCGGCAAGATATCGCAAGTTGCCGATGGCCTGGCCTTGACTATCCATAATTGTCAAGTTCCAGGCAACCTGCAGCGTATGATCAACACCGGCGCCTTTCCCAGTGTCGTACAGAAGATTGTCCCTTATCAGGTCAAAGTGAAAAAGGGGCATGATTCAAGGATACTGGTCAAATTACGGCAGAAGTCTGCAGATAACAACTTGAAGGTGGAAGCGAACACAATCTACTGGAAGTTCAGAAATCCGGAAAACATCAAAACCTCGGCAGTTGCATTCAAAGCCGCCGGGGACTTGCCAAAAGCTCCAGCAGTTGCTTATAAAGAGAATGTTGCCCAGTCTGGTGGTAGCAATGGCGCGAAGGAAGGGCAATTCTCTCTTGCGGCCAAACCCGGAGAGAAAAAAGTTTACACGGGAAGGAGGGTCAGCCTTGAATTTTCCGATGCGGATATAAGAAAAATTCTCCAGTTGATCGCCGAGGTCAGCAATTTGAATTTCCTAATAGGTGATGATGTTTCCGGGACTCTCAGCATCAAGCTGGTAAATGTGCCGTGGGACCAGGCCCTCGAAGTGATTCTCGAGACAAAGGGGCTCGAAAAGAGGCAGGAAGGCAACATCATGTACATAAAGCCGAAAGGCAAATTCAAAACCGAGGAGCAGGAAGCGTCAGAAGCACTGAAGGAACATGAAAGAAGAATGGATCTGATAACCAAGGTATTCGAGATAAATTTTGCTTCTGTTGATGATATCGCCGCGCAATTCGATAAACTCAAGAGTGATCGCGGTACTATCTCAAAAGACGCTCGGACAAACCGTGTCATTGTAACGGACATCGATGACAAGTTGGGTAAGATGGCGATCTTGTTAAAGACTCTAGACACTCCGGAAAAACAGGTGATGATTGAGGCGCGAATTGTTGAGGCACAATCCACTTTTGCCAGAGATTTGGGGGTACAGTGGGGAATCCATTATAGTGACCCTGACGCGTCTGTCCTGGGAATAAGCACTGTAGACGTAGGGTTAGGGGGGATTATTACCCCGCCTCCCGCAGCCGGGACATTTATTTCTAATCTTGCAGGGGGGGCAGCAGGTTTTACATTCGGTAAGCTGGCCAGCAACGTCCAACTGGATTTGCGGTTATCCGCGTCGGCTGTTGTTGGTCAATTGAAAGTCATTTCCACCCCGAAAGTCCTAACTCTTAACAATAAGACCGCAAAAATCTCACAAGGGACATCGATTCCGTATCAGAGTCAGACGGCGGCGGAAATTACGACTATTTTTGTCGAGGCGGCCCTTACCCTTGAAGTGACCCCTCATGTTGCAGCGGATGGAACCATCAGCATGAAGATAAAGGCAACCAACAACTCCGCAGGTGCCAATACACCGAATGCTGGTCCGCAGATCAACAAGAAAGAAGCGACAACTGAAGTCCAGGTTATGAATGGCGAGACTGTCGTAATCGGCGGAATTTATCAGGATAGCGATAGCTTAACTGATTCAGGTGTGCCGTTTTTAATGGATATACCATTGTTGGGATGGCTATTTAAATCAAACGCCAAGAATAAAACGAAGACGGAGTTGCTGATATTTGTAACGCCGAAGATAGTGAGTTGAAGAATGGCTTTATGAAAGAGCAGGTCTTGCCGGATATCGTTTGGTAAAATTATTAGAAAACAAACAAATGCCAGGGTTTCCCTGGCTTTTGTTTGAATTAAGGGTGCAATATGTTACGTTACCTTACCGCCGGTGAATCCCATGGCCCGCAATTGACGGCAATCGTTGAGGGGGTCCCGGCTAACCTGGAAATTACCGAAGAGGCGATCAACACCGATTTGGCTCGCCGGCAATGGGGGTATGGTCGGGGCGGACGGATGCGGATCGAAAAGGATACGGTCGAGATCCTCTCCGGGGTGCGCTGGGGGAAAACGCTCGGCTCACCGATTACCCTCTGTATCCGCAACAGGGACTGGGCCAACTGGCAGGAGAAGATGTCCACCGCTGCGCATCACCGCGACGATAAAATCAGGGTAACCCGCGCCAGGCCAGGCCATGCCGATCTCCCCGGTGCTCTGAAGTATAACCAACACGACGTCAGAAACATCCTGGAGCGTTCGAGCGCCAGGGAAACGGCGGCGAGGGTTGCCGTCGGCTCGATTGCCAAGGCATTTCTCTCCCGGTTTGGTATCAATGTCGGTGGATTTGTCGTGGAGCTCGGCGGGATAAAGTCGGAACGCCCAAACCTCCCCTCCCGTACTTTGCTGGAAAAAGCGGCCAAATCGGAGCTCTTTACCTATGACGACGCTGCTGAAACGGAGATGAAGGCTCTCATCGACAAGATGAAAGAGGCCGGTGATACGGTTGGCGGGATTGTCGAGGTTATTGTCTCCGGCGTTCCGGCAGGACTTGGCAGCCATGTCCAGTGGGACAGAAAGCTGGATGCCCGGTTGGCCATGGCATTAATGAGTATCCAGGCCATCAAAGGGGTGGAGGTCGGCGCGGGTTTTGCGACCGCGGCAACACCCGGTTCCCAGGTACATGATGAAATTTATTATGACTCAGCGCGCGTGCCACGCGGAGAATCAACCGGGTTTTATCGAAAGACGAACAATGCCGGAGGGATCGAGGGTGGTATCAGTAACGGTGAGGAGATAATGGTTCGGGCGGCAATGAAGCCGATTCCGACTCTTTACAAGCCGCTGGGGTCCGTTGACATCGATACCAAGGAGCCTATTGAGGCAACGGTGGAGCGTTCCGACGTATGTGCGGTGCCTGCGGCCGCCGTCGTGGCCGAGGCGGTAGTGGCTATCGAGATTGCCGGCGCTTTTCTGGAGAAGTTCGGTGGAGATTCGATGGAAGAAATCTGGCGCAACTATGAAGGGTATAACGACTACCTTCGGACGTTCTGATATAATCATCATCATTGGAATTGACACAACCGCTAAAAACGTGGAAGATATGCAGCGAAAACCTGTCTGGTCAATAAGGGAAAGGTTGGTTTCGGGACTTGGATAGCATCGATGTCGGGCTTGGAGATCGGAGTTACAAGATTCTATTCGGGAAGGGAATTCTTTCTGAATTAGGGCCTTTATGTCGCACTCTGCAAAGTGGAAAAAATGTTGCGGTGGTGACAAATCAGGTAGTAGGTGCATATTACCTTGAACCAGTCAAAAGTGCGCTTGCGGATGCCGGTTATGATGTACATGTCGTTGAAATTCCCGACGGGGAGGAGTATAAGAATTTCGAGACCCTTAGGAGCATCTACAATAGTCTGATAGAATTCGGATTCGACAGGAGCTCTTTCATAGTGGCGTTAGGCGGTGGTGTAGTGGGAGATATCGCCGGTTTTGCGGCGGCCACATATCTCCGCGGTATTCCCTTTGTCCAGGTGCCGACTACGCTTCTGGCCCAGGTTGACAGCAGCGTTGGTGGAAAGACCGGTATAAATCATGAAAAAGGGAAGAATCTTATCGGAGCTTTCTATCAGCCCGGTCTAGTCCTGATTGATACCTCCACGCTCGATACTCTCCCTGAACGTGAATATCTGAGCGGACTGGCTGAAGTAGCCAAATACGGAATTGTTCTGGATGGCAACCTGTTTGATTTTATGTCGGTAAATGCCTGCAAATTGCTAGAGAGGGATAAGGAAAGCCTTTTGACGGTAATAGAACGCTCATGTTCCATCAAGGCATCGATTGTGGAAAAAGACGAAAAAGAAGCCGGGCTGCGCGCTGTTCTCAATTACGGGCATACTCTCGGTCATGCCGTGGAAACCTTGACCTCTTACAAGAGATACACCCATGGCGAGGCAGTGGCGATCGGGATGGCCCAGGCGGCAAAGGTTTCAGAACTTATGGGCTTTTCCGGCAAGGCCGAGACAGAAAAGATTATCGCTCTCCTCAAGGCATTGCATCTGCCGGTAGAAATGCCGTTTTTCAGTCAGTCTGAATATATTGACGCACTGCTGCATGACAAGAAGGCAAGGGAAGGCGGCATAAACTTTGTTTTCAACAGAGGTATCGGCGAATTCCACATAGCGCTGGTGAATGATATGCAAAGCTTGTTGAGAATCTCGGGTATCGGAGGCTGAGATGGAGCAAGAAGGCCCGTCCTTCTGGGCAGACATCAAGAAATATGAAGATGCGCTTGAAAAGGATTCCAATTCCTATTGTTTCGCGCCGCTTTCAGAGCTTTACCGTAAAGTCGGGATGGTAGATGATGCGATAATGATAGCCAAACGCGGCAGTGAATTGCATCCCGAGTATGTGGGCGGATACATGGCCCTGGGAAGGGCCTATTTTGAAAAAGGGATGAACCCGGAATGCCGGCAGGCTCTCGAAAAGGTGGTGAGAGTTACACCCGATAACCTTCTTGCACAGCGGATACTGGGGCAAATATATATTGATGCAGGTGAGGTTGCCGCCGCTGAAGAATGTCTGAAGACTATTCTTGCCCAGAATCCTGATGACATGGAGAGCCGGGTACTCCTTAACTCCCTGTCAAGGATAGGCGGGGCAGGCGCGCAACTGACGGTTGAACCGGAAGAACCGCACGCTGCTGATGAAGGGGGTGCGGAAATTGCGGGAGCTGGTGATCAGCTTCATCTGGGAGCAGATGATGAAGAAATAATTGATCTGTTGGATTCAGAAATTATTGAAGAACTCACGGAAGAACAGGAAGGAATAGAAGAGGCTCCTTTCCCTTCGGAATTCGAAATCAGCGCTCCTGATATTTTCAGCGGTGGTGAGATGGATCGCAAAGATCCTCTGCTTACTGTAACACTCGCTGAACTTTATGTCTCCCAAGGGTTTCCCGAACGCGCAAGGGCAATCTACAGCGAGTTACTGGAAGCAGATCCGGATAATGCGGAGTTGAAAAACCGTCTCGTTGCGCTTGAAAAGGAGATTCCGCAAGACGAGACAATTGCCGGAGAACTTTTATCACAACCTGATTATTCCAGCCCGGCAGCCTTAGCC
>Ga0137438_1000197_pt1 | contig 11485 bp, 11 predicted proteins | sample EasRivERMGT157_2_FD_102327 | JGI IMG/M metagenome (GOLD analysis project Ga0137438, IMG submission 102327) | Soil microbial communities from meander-bound floodplain in the East River, Colorado, USA - East River MetaG ERMGT157_2 | ecosystem: Environmental > Terrestrial > Soil > Floodplain ... | reverse complement strand
TATAAGGTTCTGCGCAATTCGAGGGGAGGTCTTATAGGAGTAGACAATGGGCAGTTCTAACTGATGAGACACGGTCTTACGATAATCTTCATCCTATTGGGACAACTCGCCCCGACGCCAGATTTTCGACGGGGTCTTGCGCCTTCATCAACTCCAAAAAAGAACCGGCGCCGCCGGAATCGATTCCTTTCGAGCGCCGCCCACAATCATACAGTCAATCTCTTCATTTTCAGTACAGGGCATCCATCTAAATTCAGGCTTATTTTTAGGATGCTGCCCTGAAAACACCAATGGATCAATTCCATTCACCGGGACTATTTGCGACGCTAATCCGGTAAGGCTCATCCCACCCAATGGTCGTAAAGCTCAGAAATTCAGGTATTTCTGTTCCGAAGGATACCTATTATAGAGACCGTTTTAAGTGTGGGAGCAGTTAAGTAGTCACACACACAAGGGGCCAAGGGTCAGGCTTGAAGATATGTAATTAAAGGCTTACAATATCTTAACCCTGTCCGCGCCGGAATCGTCGGCAGGCCCGAGGAATATTATTGGAGCAGTCACAATGCATACTTCGAACGGAGGTCGGAGGCGCGTAAGGCATACAGCAAGTTTATTGCAGAAGGATTGACAATAGGAAAAGATAGCTCGATTTATGAAGCGGTAGAGCAGCAGATCATCGGCGGTGATCGGTTTATCGATAAAATTCAGAATAAAATTGAAGAGCCCAAGCGTCCGATTAAAAAGCCGAAACTGGCGGACATTGTAACAGCCGTCACGGCAGTGACAGGATTGTCCGAAGGAGAACTGGTATCTATGAGCAGGAGAAAGGATATCGTATTGACCCGTGGGGTGATGGCAGGCATAATGCGTCAAAGTGGATACAAGCTTGGGGAAATTGCACATTTATTGAAGAGAGAGATATCATCAATATCAAAAGTGACACGGACTCTAGAATCAGCTGATGGAAGGGTAGTGGCGAAAAGAGTGATGAAACTGCTAAATACATATAATCAAGCCTGACCCTCTTGTCCCTCTGACGGCAGCTGCGGCAGTGACAGACGTCGGAAGCGGAAGTAGTAAGTATGCTTCTTTAAACGGGCCATAACACCGGACCACGAGCGAGCCTTGGAAATAGCATGTTTGTGGTATGTTTATTTTAACAATTATCTGGAAGGAGCAGTGTTGTGTCCATCGAAAGTTTTCATATCGAAGAAGCGACTATCGAGGGTATTCACTCTGCAATGCGGGAGGGCATGATTACCACACGCCAGCTTGTGGGAACATATATGGCCGGCATCGAGGCCTATGACAAAAAAGGGCCTGCCATAAATTCCGTTATCTCAATCAATCCCAATGCTCTTGAAGAGGCTGCAGAACTCGACCGGAAATTCCGTGAAGCCGGACTCATCGGCCCTCTGCACGGCATCCCCGTTCTTCTTAAGGACAATATCGAAACAAAGAATATGCCGACGACCGGCGGCTCGTTGAGCATGCAAGGATATCAGCCTGCTGATGATGCGCCGATGGTAAGGCGATTCCGCGAGGCCGGGGCTATCATACTTGCGAAGGCAAACCTTCACGAATTCGCGCTCTGGGGCGAGACCGTGAGCTCATTACTCGGTCAGACTCTGAATCCTTATGATCTCACCAGGACCCCGGGTGGATCAAGTGGGGGCACGGGTGCGGCGGTCGCATCCAATTTCGGCGCCGTCGGGGTCGGCACCGATACTGTGAATTCTATCCGCTCACCGGCCAGTGCTTGCAGCCTTGTAGGCATCAGGCCGACTTTGGGACTCATTACCAGAAGCGGCATTATTTCATACTCTCCGACGCAGGATACGGCCGGTCCGATCACGAGGACCGTGTCCGATGCCGCGAGGATGCTCGACATTATGGCCGGTTATGATCCGGATGATCCGGCAACTGATGCAAGTGTGGGGAATATCCCTGATACTTATACTTCATTTCTGGTGAAAGACGGATTGAAGGGCGCACGCATTGGTGTGCTGCAGAGCTTTTTTGGTTCCGGGGCTGAACATAAGGAAGTAAACGAGGTCACGTTGAAGGCCGTAGATACTATGAAGCGGGAAGGCGCTGAGATTCTGCTGCTCGATGTGCTGCTTGATGCCGACAAGATCCTGGCTGAAGTGAGCGTCAATCTCTATGAATTAAGAGAGGCACTCAACGTGTACCTGCAGAGCGCCCAGCCGCAAGCACCGGTCAGATCGCTTGAGGATATTATTGCGTCCGGCAAATATCATCCCGGAATCAAGGATAACGTCTTGAAGGCAATAGGCTTAAGCACCAGGGACATCGAGTATCATGAGCGGATGGACCGGCGTCTTCGCCTGCAGGAAACGTATCTTAAGATTATGACGGATAAACGACTTGATGCCATGGTCTTTCCTCATCAGAAACGGTTGGTGGCTCCGGTGGGTCAGCCGCAGGCGGAAAGAAACGGTGTCCTGACCGCTGTCACCGGGTTCCCTTCTGTAGTTGTCCCGGCAGGATTTTCGGGGCCCACCGAAAGCGCGCCCATTGGAGTGCCGATAGGTATGGAGTTCGTCGGCAGACCATGGACCGAATCCTTGTTGATCAGGTTGGCATATGCTTTCGAGCAGGCCTCGCTCGTTCGCCGGCCTCCTTCAGGTGCGCCTGCGCTCTGACAGGAAGTCCGGAGTGAATGCTTGTCGGAGTAGATCGCTATTTATCTTTTTTGGACTTTCTGAGGAAGAGCAGATAAAAAAGAAGAAGTCCTGTCACTACAGCAATAAGTCCAAATACTAGCCGCGCCCACTGGTACTCTATATCCAGAAGTCCTTTGAAAGAAGAACGCCAGCCATAAACTACCAGCATCATTCCGATTACGAATACGAAAACTTGCTTCACAACATCTTTATTTCCGATCATTCTGTCATTATAGAGTAAATCTGCTCATCTATCCATAACGACTTGTCGAACATGTTTGCATGTTGAATCCTACCACCAGTATTCCGGATATCTTCTGTCACGCGGGATGTTATTTAAAATGAGGCCGACTATCAGAAGCACGATAGCTCCGGCCCCGGCAGGAATGAAAGGATAGAGGAACCCAAGGTGATGGATTTTGTCGCCGCCGATGACGGCAATGAGGGCGGTTGCGCCTCCGGGGGGATGCACCGTTCTTGTTATCGCCATAGCGGCTATCGCAAACGAAACGGCGACGGTTGAGGCCAGCAGAATGTGGTCCGGCAGGATGGAGAAACTCATAACGCCTACGAGCCCCGATATGATATGCCCTCCGACGAGATTCCTCGGTTGTGCAAAAGGGCTTTTGATGGCCCCATAAACAAGGACTGCCGAGGCGCCCATTGATCCAATGATAAGGGTAAGGTCCCGCGGTTCGAAGAAACGGTATGACAGATAGCTGCATGCCCCTATCCCGATAAAAGAGCAGAATAGGGTATAAACGATATCACGCATGGACATGCGCGGAGGTATCTGCGCACCGCCTTTCATCTTGTCGAAAAATGCCTTCATCGCTGCTGTGCGGCTTTCACTATGTCTGCCCGCGAGATGATACCGACAAGTCTGCCGTCATTGTCGACCACCGGAAGCCGTTTGATTCTCCTTTCCGATAATATCTTCGCGGCCTCTCCGATATCCGCCCCCCCGCTGATTGTAATGGCCGGCGCAGACATTATATCTCCGACTTTGGCCCCTTTTCTATGGCCGGCAAGGGGCTCGCCCAGCAATTTCCTGATAATATCCTTGAAGGTAAAGCCACTCTCCATTCCTGCGGCTCCGAGTATGTCGGCTTCTGAAACGACACCGATGACCAAACCGTCATCATCGACGACCGGCAGCCCGCTGATCCGGTTTTCCGATAGAAGCCGTACGGCTGTGGAGATATCATCGCCCTTTCCGACAGCCACAACTTTCGGTGTCATCGTATCAGCGACCGCTGCCGATGCCGCGAGTCTTTGACGGGCGTGCTTAAGGGCAAGGGAGTATATCTTTTTCAGGTCCTCTTCTGTGACGTCGACGTACGAGCCCATCTCCTTTAATGCTTCTCTTAAATCCTCATCCGTAAACTCGTAACTGTCCGGCATGTCGACCTCGCATGAATTGTTTATCTACAGAATATCAACAGGGAGGCCAATTTGCTATGATGCGGATCATATCCTATACTTTAGAAATGCAGGGTGCCGATAATTCGCGGGACCTGACAGCGCGAGGAGGATCAATGCCTAACAGACTAGCCGAAGCAAAGAGTCCCTATCTGCGGAAGGCAGCCGGACAACCGGTAGACTGGATCGAATGGGGCGATGAGGCCTTCGAACAGGCGAAGAAGCGTGACTGTCCGATACTCCTGTCGGTCGGAGGCGTTTGGTGCCACTGGTGTCACGTAATGGCCCACGAGAGCTTTGAGGATGCGGAGATAGCAGGCATAATCAACGAGCGCTATGTCCCGGTCAAGGTCGACCGCGACGAGCGGCCTGATATAGACAGGCGTTACCAGGATGCGGTAATGAGGATTACAGGCAATGGCGGATGGCCTCTTACAGCGTTCCTGACCCCGGACGGCAAGATATTTTTCGGCGGCACCTACTTCCCGCCGGATGACCGCTGGGAAAGACCGGGGCTTAAGACGCTTCTTCTCAAACTCTCGGAATTATACCGCAATGACAGGCAACGCATTGAGGAGGCCGCTGACGAGCTCTATAAAAACATGCTGAATGAGGCTTCGATGGACATGAAATCCGAGTCTGACGAAACCATCATCAGCAGAGGTGTCGAAGTAACACTCTCCGTGATGGACACGAACAACGGCGGTCTTGGCAAAGCCCCGAAATTTCATCATGCCTCTGCTTTCGAATTTTTGATCAACTACAATTTCTTTGCGAACGACGGGTTGATCGCAAAGGGTATTACGGATGCGCTCGATGCTATGGCAAAAGGGGGCGTTTACGACCATCTCCTCGGCGGATTCTTCCGGTATTCGACCGACGAAAAATGGATGGTCCCTCATTTCGAGAAGATGCTCTACGACAACGCCGAATTGCTTAAGCTCTATTCGATCGGTTGCCGGGTCTTTGGAAAAGAGCTTTATCGCTCTACCGCTCATGGCATCGTGACCTATTACAAAGAATACGGCTGCGATGTCGATGGAGGTTTCTACGCCTCGCAGGACGCAGACATCGGCGTGCTCGACGAGGGAGGGTACTATACTTTCTCATCAGCGGAACTGGCGCCGGTCCTCACTACAGACGAATTTAGGGCGATCAGTCTTTACTTTGGAATCGGGACCATGGGAGCGATGCCCCACGAGCCTTTGAAGAATGTCCTCTTCCTGGACAGGGAGCCGGATCAAATAGCAGCAGTAATGAAACAGCCGGCCCCGGAAGTGGCCGTTCTAATACAATCGGCCAAAGATAAGATGCTCGGGTATCGCGAAGAGAAGAGGGAGATGCCTTATATCGATAAGACAATTTATACGAACTGGAACGGCCTCATGATCGAAGCCCTTTGCATCGCAGGTAATATGCTGGAAGTCGGTGAGTATATATCTATGGCTGAGATGGCTGCACAGCGGGTCCTCGGCGATTACTATTCCGGAGGCCCGATATTGCATCGGCATGAAGTCCAGGGGTTTTCGGAGGACTATATCTTTTTTGCGAAGGGGCTACTCGAACTCTATCAGTCGACCCAAAAAGAGGAATATGTTAATGTCGCGAAGAAGCTGATCGACGAGGCGATTAAATTGTTCTGGGACAGTGAACATTGGGGCTTCTTTGACGCCAAACCTGGTGGGCAGGGGTACCTTGGTATCGGTGTCAAGAACATCCAGGATTCACCGGTGCAATCAGCAAACGGAGTTGCTCCGCTTCTGCTGATGCAGATAGCCGATGTCACGGGTGATGACAGGTATGTCGAATATGCCGACAAGACTCTCAAGGCTTTTGCTGCCCTGGCGGAAGGCTACCCCACGCTGTCTTATTCATACCTGACGAGCCGGCACGCGTTTCAGATCGGGACATTCAAGGTCGAAACATCACAGTTCTTCGGGCAGGCACTGAAGGATTTCAGGCCATATAAGTTTGTAATTAAAAAGGAGATTGAAGGGGTACTCGTCTGCGAAAAGAAAACCTGCAGGAAATATGATGAATATCCGCCGAGCAGATGACGCTGCGATTTCTTCCAGCTTGTCCATACCGAGCCTGAACTCATCTGTCTTAGCATAAGCGTCGTAACCGCCTTTGCGAAGGCCGCCTAATTCACGGCCCAGAAAGGAGTATTTCAGCCCCTCCCGGCAAAGCAGGGCCGCGAGACAATCTTCTGCAAAGATATAGTTATCTCTATATGCTCAGTTTTATGCCGTCGTCCACCACAATTCCCGCGAGTTTGGCGCGCGTGAAAGTTGAACCGCTCAGTTTAGCGCCTCGCAGGTCCGCTCCGGTGAGATCGGCCGCAGTGAAATTCGCGTTGATCAATTCAGCGTTTTTCAGATTGGCGCCGGACAGGTCGGCTGCGGTTAGGTCGACCTTGGTCAGTATGGACCCGTCCAAATTTGTACCGGACAGATTCGAACCTGCCATGTTGGCCCCGTAAGCGTTAACTTTGATCATTTGAGATCCTGAAAAATCGGCGCCGCTCGCCTCAGCCTGCTGAAGATTGGCGTCTGTCAGGTCGGCATGGCGGAAGACTGAGCATGAAAGGTTGGAAAGGCTGAGATTGGCGCCTGTAAGTAGTGCTTCTTCGAAGTCTGCACCGATGAGTATCGAAAAACTCAGGTCGGTCCTGGTGAGATTGCATTTGTTAAGGACAGCCCCTGTAAGGTTTGAAACGCCCAGGTTTGCTGCGACGAGTTCGCTGCCGGAGAGATCGGTCCTGATCAATACAGCCTTGCCTATGTCCGCCCGGCTGAGATTTGACCGGACCAACCGCATGGCGCTGAGATCCACTTCGCTCAGGTTTGTCCCTGACAGGTCGCAGTCCGACAGGTCTCCGTTAGAGGCTACTATTTCTTTTACCTGGCTTCTGGATAGCTTTTTCATATTGCCCAGTAACATTATATCCGTGCCGGCGTCCCGGTTCAATAAACATATTGAAATCGACATGCTTGGAGTTATAATAGAGAATGTATTCTAAACATGACTGCTGATGTGGATGCGAACATAGGCATTGCTCAGAATTGCTGCGGGGAGAGATAATGATAAGGACATTCAGGATGCGGCTCACCATTATCTTCACCATTTGCTTTGCATCCTTGCTTTTGCTTGCGACTTTTGCTGCGTATCCTGAATTCAAGCACCGCCTCTTTGAAACTGTCGACTGGTCGCTGATGCGGTCGGCCAAGTCGGCAACGGAAAGCAGGATTGACGCTAATCAATTGGGCAGAGACCAGGAGATATTTACAAGGTTCGGTGACGATTACCACCAGATAGTCCGGCGCGACGGCACGACCGTTGTCGGATCTATAAGCGGCGTTTCGCAAAAATGGCCTGTAAATATGGAAAAGCTGCGGGTGGCCATTGGCGGCAAACCGGCGTATGACACTGTCGATGCCAAAGGGGAGATATTCAGGATCCTGTATTATCCATCGGGCAAGGATGAGGTGTTGAGAATCGGGGCCTCTCTTGAGGATATACAGAGATATCTGGCGGGCTTTAAACGGTTAATCAAGATATTCCCGATTTTCCTGGTGGGTGTCTCGTTCATTATAAGCTGGCTGCTTGCAGGCATTGCGGTCGCCCCTGCCATAAAACTGCGGAATCGTGCGGAAGAGATCATTCAATCCAGAACGGCGGAGAAGATCGATATCGGCCCCAAAGGAAAAGAGATCGATGCAATTGTAGCGATATTCAACAATATGCTCGAAGATATCCAGTCGTCTCTCGAAGCGCATAAACGCTTTACCTCCGATGTCGCTCACGAAATACGCTCCCCCCTTACTTCACTTATCGGGAATACCGAAGTGACTCTCAGGAAAAAGAGAACGGCGGAAGAATATGAGGAATTACTGCGGAATAATCTTGCTGATATGGTGAGACTGTCGCGCATAACGGAGAATATCCTGTTTCTGACTAAAGTGGACAATCATATACTTGAACTCAGGAAACAGCGCTTCGACCTCAATCATTTTCTTACGAACATTGTGGACCGCTTCAGGTTCAAGGCTGAACGAAGTGTTATAACCCTGAGCGAGCAGTACGGAGAGCGGCCGATAGAGCTGTTCGGAGATATGAATCTTCTGGAGCAGGCCTTTTCGAACCTCATCGATAATGCAATAAAATATACTCCGCGCGGCGGAATGGTGACAATCGGATCGACCACGGACGAAACCTTAATCCGGGTGACTATAAGCGACACCGGCGTCGGCATACCCGAAGACGAGGTATCGCATATATTCGACAGGTTTTATCGCGGCGAAAAGGAACATGTCAGGACTGTCGGCACCGGGCTCGGGTTGTCTATTACTCAATGGATTATAAACGCCAACAACGGCAAGATTTATGTCAAGAGCAGAGTCGGGGAGGGAAGCGATTTTATTGTCGCATTTCCGCTCGGAGAGCAGCGGTAATAACAGGGCCGGGATTTATGGCTGAGAGTTTTTCCAGTACGGGTTTGAAAGGTCCTCAAAAGCGGTAAGCGCAGCGACCGATGCCTGTCCCACGGCCACGACTATCTGTTTTACCCCTCCTGTTATGTCACCCGCCGCATAAACCATCGGCATCGAAGTCCTCTGGTTCTCGTCGACTTTCACATAGCCGTATGCTTCGACTTCGAGTCCCAGTGACTTGGCGATCTCATTGTTAGGTTTGTATCCGATGGCGACGAATATCCCGTCCACCGGCATCTCGGTCGTCGTGCCGCTTTTCTTGTCCGCGATTTTCACCGATTTGACTACACGGTCACCAAGTATTTCGACAACTTCGCTGTTCCAGAGGACAGGGATGTTTGCCTTGGCAATACTGTCCTGCAGGCGCTTTTCAGCCCGCAGTTGATCTCCTCTATGGACGAGCGTCACTTTTGCGCCCAGGGTGTGCAGATAAAGGGCGTCGGTCGCAGCGGTATTCCCGCCGCCGACGATAAGAACAGTTTTACCATCCTTGAAGAAATAACCGTCGCATTCGGCGCAATAACTGACCCCGCGGCCCCAGAACCTCTTCTCGCCCGTGACATTGAGCTCCCTGCTGCTGACCCCGGTGGCGATAATAAGACCGCGAGCAATATAATAAGCCCGATTCGTCTTTATATGGAACCTGTCTTCTTTTTTTTCCAGTTCCTTGATCTCTTCGGAAATATGGATGTCTACGTACTGAAGTGCCTGCTGCGTTATCAGGTCTACAAGGGATTTTCCCGCGATCTTTGTAAAGCCGGGGTAATTCTCGACGACCGGCGTGATCGCTACCTGTCCGCCGACATTCGATTTTTCGACTACCACTGTTTTCAGTCCGGCACGAACCGCATAGATCGCGGCTGTAAGACCGGCTGGTCCGGCCCCTAAAATGACCAGATCGCTCTCTACCGGTTTATCCGAAATTATTTCAGTTACGATTTCGGGTCTCTTAAGGGTAAGCAGAGACTCAATGAAGAACTCCTCCGGCTCGACGCCCGGCGATGTAAGTGTCCCATTGATAAATGTCTGGGGGACCGAGATTATTCCCTTTTCCTCGGCCAGATCCTGGTTTTCAAATATCTCGATGATCTCGGCAGTCACCAGGTCGGGTCGCGCCACGGCAGCGGAGATGGCATAAATAACTTCCTGGGGGCAATATGGACAAGTGGGGCTTACGAATACCTGGACAGCACGCTGTTCCTTGAGTTCGGAGAGGCGGCGCAGTGATTCTTCGCTCAGGACCACGCTGGCTGTTGAAGCCATGATTATTGCTACGATGAAAGAACGGCCTTCCTCTCCGAGCGGCGAGCCGCTATAGCGTATGGCGTATTTGTCGGGTGCGAGTAGTATCGTCGGAGCTCTGGATATCATGCGCTTTCGCGAATGCTCATCCCCTATTGCATGGAAGGCAGGCTTGATCTTCGGCGTTATCTCGGCGAGCGCCTTTATAAGACTGATTGTGGCTTCGTTGAAGGCCTCGTTTTCATCTTTCCTTGTGAATACCTCAATGACTACATCTTCCTTCAATCCCTTGAAAGTGTCGTGGAGCATCTTCTTGATATCTTCAGTAATAGGCTCTTTTTCCATAAAACAAGTTTAGCGAAAAGAGGGCCGTTTTCAAAGTCCTGCCGGGGAGCATCCTGTGCAACGGGGGATGCGGTTTAAAAAAAAGGAAAGAATGCATTTGCAAAATAAACGACCCAGCCCAGCACGGTGCCAAGGCCGAAATACCAAAGGGGCTTCTTTTTAGTGATGGCGGCAACCGACGACAGCACTATTGCGATCTGCAGGAATATCAGGCTATAGCTGAGATTGGCCGACATGTTTTGTACGCCGACCTTCTGTCCTGCAAGTTTTTCGGCGCCCGCCTTGATCTCAGCCTTTTCCTTCTCATAGCGCTTAATGTTAGCGTCAAAATTCGTTATAACATTCTTGAATTTATCTACCGCAGAGGCAGGCATCCGCAACTGTTGAGCAGCGAGTTCCAGTTCCAGCTTCTGCTTTTGGATCTCGTAAGTATGACCTTTGATGCTCTTTGCCTGGTAATAAGCCCACTGGTCCGATTCCTGGCCTTGTATAAGGATCGCGCGGTTGGAATAGTTGCCCATGAACATAGTCGTAACTGCAGCAAATACCGCCAGAAATGCCGTTGTCAGGGCCAGCCAGGTTATCCATGTCTCTTTTTTTTCATCAGCAATGCAAATATTATAACGGGCAGGGCGGCGAGACTTCAATAATGACCTGTCGAACTGAGATTCCGAAGGCCGTCCTACAATTTGGAAGATGAACAAAATTGTGAGTTATTACATTTATGTGGTATTGCGAAAGAAGCATAATCCTAAAATAACAATGACTTGCATGTTGGCACGTTTTTGGCTAATCAATAATAGCAGTATTGAACGAGGAGGAATCATATGGGTTCACTCAGGGCAAAGGTAACCGAGATAGAGAGAGAGGAAATTACAAGGGCGCTTACGGAAAGTAACTGGATCATGGCCCGGGCCGCCCGGCTGCTCGGTATAACTGAAAGAATGATAGGTTACAAGATCAAAAAATACGGCATTCGAAAGGAGGGGGGAAGGCCATCCAGGGAAATGAGCAGTGGCGCAGTGCAATAAAGAATCGGGCTTTCAGCCCGGCAATATTATGAGGGAGGAAATCAGATGAAATATTCCAAAGCAGTATTGGCAGTCATATTCAGCTTATGCATTTTTGTAGCCGGTGCCTGCTCTTCCGCGCATTGAACAAGTACGTCTTCAGGGGCGCTGAAGTAAGCGCCAGGAGTTTGATATTGCAGCCTTCCGTAACGGTCGGCTACAAGGGAGTTTCACTTAACGTATGGGGCAACATCGACACCGACCAGCATCAGACCCAGGTATTTAT
>Ga0137438_1000196_pt1 | contig 11497 bp, 17 predicted proteins | sample EasRivERMGT157_2_FD_102327 | JGI IMG/M metagenome (GOLD analysis project Ga0137438, IMG submission 102327) | Soil microbial communities from meander-bound floodplain in the East River, Colorado, USA - East River MetaG ERMGT157_2 | ecosystem: Environmental > Terrestrial > Soil > Floodplain ... | reverse complement strand
TCGTATCGATTCGCTTGTAGCGGGCCATACTGGCATCGACTCCCACAAATTCTCGATGCCACAATCTTGCAGCGCAATCATGACAGGAGCAAGATCACACCATGCTTTTTCTACACCTTCGTTGGGCCTTATAAGGTCATGGCTCAGTTCAATGTCCTATCAAAGCAGTGTCCGCTATGCCGCGAATTGTCTGTCGAGTCCATCCGCGGCAGCCTGAGAATCAGGCCGCCAACTCATCGCTGTGCCAATTGCGGCGCGGAATTGAAGACGACGTTCAGTCGGTCTGCACTTTGGTCAGTCCCTGTTGCCGTCATTGCGCTAAGTGCCATGTACATCGCAATCACTTGGCTTCAGCAGTCGCAAGCGGTTACGGGTGTGGTCCGCGCCGGACTAATTGGCGGCATCGTAGCCCTTGCATTTTCGATCCCCGGCAACATTGCACTGCGCGGTATTGTGTTTTGCCCGTTCAAGCCATGAGGCCCAACCCGGCGCTGGTTCGGACCGTCCGCCTGCGGCGTCCGGCCGCACAGCTTTCACGTTGGGCGTAACCTTGACAATGCAACCCATCATTGGAACTGCCGCTATCACCGAGGAGGACGACATGATCGCCACTCCGGCGCCACCGTATACATACTTCGGTGTGGCGCAGAGCATGATGCCGGGGGTGACAATTCTCGCTGCTGCCTCTCCCTCGTCTCCTCTCGCTCTATGCCTCGTAGCAGCGCACGTTCTTGAGTGCCTCTTGAAGGCCTATCTTTCGCGAGACGGGTCCGATGTCGGAGTAAAGAATCCGAATGTGCGCCACGACCTGAACGCATTATGGGGAATGGCTTTCGCGCAAGGCCTTCTGGTTCCGCAGTCACCTCCTGCGTGGGTCGATTGCCTTAGCGGCTTACACAAACATCCCTATTACCTGCGTTACTCAACCGCGGTCCACGGCATTGTTTCGCCTGCGCCCGAGCCAATGGCATCCGAGCTACGAGCCCTTTTCGAAACCGTTCGCCGGCAACTCAGATGAAGGGCACGCCTGCGATCGCGATCGTTACGCCCAACCCGTCGTTGCACCGGACCCGCTACGGCGGCCTTCGCCCGCCTCCGCGGTCCGTTGAACTCAAGCGTTATGTGTCGTTCGCACAGCACGGCCTGCTATGGCAGAATTGTGGCAACGCGGAGGTTTGACCTATGTCGACAGTGAAGGAAGAGCTTACCCGCTTGATTCAGGGGCAACCTGAGGACAGTTCACGAGAAGAGATCATTCGCGAGCTTGCCTTTCACGCCATGGTCGAGCGCGGGCTTACGGATTCGGACGCGAAGCGCGCCATCTCAAATGAGGAAATGGGGCGGCGCATTCGGTCATGGCAGAAATAAGCTGGACCGACGAGGCCCAGCGCTGGCTTACCGACATCTTTGAGTACATTGCGGCGGATAATCCCCAAGCAGCCGCGCGCACAATCCAGGGTATCTACGACCGTGCCCAAGATCTAAGGCGTTTCCCTGAGATCGGTTCGCGCTATACGATCTCATCGCGCAACGTGCGCGTATTGCTCTACGGGCATTACCGAATCGCATACCTCATCAAAGACGACGGAAACGTGGAAATTCTGGGTGTCTTTCATGGGTCGCTCGACATCACCAGGTATCAACTCTAGTGACACATAACCCGGCGCTCAACCCGAGCGCCCAACGGCGTCGCCGTTGGGTACCCGCCGCGCTGCGCGCGTCGGCGCCCGGTTAGCTCTGCGTTATGCCGCAACACGGGACCGGTCAGCGTAATTGTCGCCAGCTTGTTATGCTGGCTAAATGAAAGTCAGTGAAATACTGCGACTGCTCCAAGAGGACGGCTGGTTTCTGGTGGCAACACGCGGCAGCCACCGTCAGTTCAAGCATTCCGCGAAACCCGGTCGGGTCACGGTGCCGGGTAAACCTGCCGACGACTTGGCACCTGGCACGCTAAACAGTATTCTGAAGCAGTCTGGATTGAAGAAATGAGGGGCCCATGCGCTATGCGATCGTAATCGAAAAGACCGAAGGCAACTACTCGGCATACGTTCCGGACCTACCGGGGTGTGTAGCTACTGGCGGCACCATTGAGGAAGTCGCATCCCAGATCCGCGAAGCGATTGAGTTTCATCTTGAAGGTATGCGCGAAGACGGGACACCTATTCCACCACCGGCAAGCCGCGTCGAATACGTCGATATTGCGGCATAACCCGTCGCTCAACCGGACGCGCGATAAAGCACCGCGCGCCGGTTAACTTTGCGTTGGGACCTTGCGGCGGAATGTACCGTCCGTTGATAACCCATGAAGTGGAGTGCGCCGCCCGCATGCGAGGCGCCGAATCTCAAATGTGGGAGGTGTCATGCGCAATTCGCTAGCTCTTGCAGTTTTCACCGTGGCTTTCCTCGGATACGCCGGGATTGGCACCGCCCAACATGACGTCGAGGTTGACGCAGCACACCACAAGCTCGAGTTCGAGAACGATTGCGTGCGGGTCGTGCGCGCGAACTTCGGACCGGGGGAGAAATCCGCGTTGTTCGACGCAAAGGACGCTGTCATCGTGAGCTTGAAGGGAAGTCAGGGGTTCAGGCTCACATTCCCCGATGGACGATCAATTGTCACGTCTCCCACGAACAGTGGTGATGTCCTCTGGGCACCCGCTGTTCGCGCGCAGCATGAGAACATTGGCGACACACGCGTGGAGTTCCTGGTCATCGAACCCAAGGGCTGTCATTGAATGGGGTGCCAATGCCTGACGTGCATTAGCCCAACCAGGCGCTCCATGGGACGCTCCGCCCAAGAGCTAAAGGGGCCAGGCTCGATCTAATTCCGTATCACCAGGAACGGGAGGAGGAAAGCGATGAAGAATGTATGGGCAGGAGTGTTGGCAGCGCTCACATGCATTGCGGCTCAGGCCTTGGGCACCCGGTGGGATGGGTCGGACCCGCGCAAAGGATTGATCTGGCGAAATTAGGTCGTAGAATATGAGCGAATTGGATGCTTAGCGGGCTGATTTTGACGCTCGAATGCCCGCTCTAGGGGAAATGAAGCGATGCCGCGCGCCAATCGCCGTTACTTGCCCGGCTACGTGAGGCACATCACCCATCATCTTAGGCAGGTCCGACCCGCCGTGGGGCCAACCATCGTGCTGGCCCGCCGGTCACCAAAACATTAGGTCGCACCGAGCATCACTGTGAATTAGTCTCTCAACCCAACAGGAGCAAAACATGTTCAAGCATCTTCTACTGCCGACAGATGGTTCTGAATTATCCGAGGCAGCTATTCGTAAAGGCGTGCAGTTCGCCAAGACCATTAATGCCAAAGTAACGGGCTTCTACGTGATGCCCGAATTCCACGTGTTTACCTACCGGACGGAGATGCTGGAGGACACCAAGGAGCAGTTCGCTAAGGATTGCAGAGCCCACGCTGATCGATTCCTCGCAGTGATTGAAAGGGCGGCAAAGGCAGCGGGCGTAGCCTGTGACACCGCTCTTGCGACCAGCGACCATACATATGAGGCGATCATCAAAGCCGCTGAAGAAAAAAAATGCGATCTCATCATGATGGCGTCTCACGGTAGGAGTGGCGTGCAAGGGCTCCTCCTCGGCAGCGAGACTCACAAGGTCTTGACCCATAGCAAGATACCCGTGCTGGTGTATCGTTAAGCGGAACTGATGGGGTCAGCTCGTGTTTCTTGGGAGACCCGCTCGCCGAGACTCGGCCGCTTGCAAGTACCAAAGCATTGACGCCAGCCACATGCCAAGGCAACCAAACGATCAGTTCGACTTAGGTCGCTTCCTCGCGGCCCAGGAAGCGAGCTATCAGCAGGCACTTTCTGAGTTGCGCGCGGGTCAGAAGCGATCTCACTGGAGTTGGTACATCTTGCCTCAGATGCTGGGCCTGGGCTCCAGTCCCATGTCCGTCCGTTTCGCCATCAGATCTCAGGCAGAGGCGAAGGCTTACCTTGAGCATCCGATCCTCGGCGCCAGGCTCCGCGAGTGCGTAGCCGCGATCAACACACACACGGGCCTAAGTGCCACCCAGATCCTCGGCGAGATCGACGCCCAGAAGTTCCGCTCGTGTCTTACCCTCTTCGCTCAGGCTGGCGGTTCGGAGCCAGTCTTCAGCGAAGCCTTGAACAAGTACTTCTCCGGTAAACCCGATGCCGCTACTCTTGCCCTCCTGGCCAGTGAGCACGGATCAAGAGTGAACGGTCGGGGACATCGGTAACAAAATAGTCCGAGGACATGGGTTACACAGGTTTGCGTTTTCCCGCAATCAGGGCGAGGGGGGCGCATTGTCATTGCAGCGCACCAGCCAGCTAAACGTCGAAAGGACCCGCCATGCCTGATTTGATCCTCCATCATTACCCCATGTCGCCGTTTTCCGAAAAAATTCGCCTGGTCCTCGGCTACAAGAAACTGGCATGGAAGTCGGTCATCATTCCGCGCATGATGCCCAAGCCCGATGTGGTGGCTCTCACCGGTGGCTACCGGCGCACTCCGGTGCTGCAAATCGGCGCCGACATCTATTGCGACACGGCGCTCATCTGCGACGTGCTGGAGCATCGCCAGCCCTCGCCGAGCCTCTATCCGCAAGGCAGCAATGGCGCGGTCAGAATCGTCGCGCAGTGGGCGGACTCCACATTGTTCTGGGCGGCGATGGGCTACAGCTTCAGTCCGCCTGGCGCCGCATTCATCTTCCAGGGCGACGCACCCGAAGTCGCCAAGGCATTCGGCGAGGACCGCGCCAAAATGCGCGCCGGTGCGAGCCGCATGCACCCGGGCGATGCTACCTCAGCCTATAAGTCATATTTGCGCCGGATTGCGAGCATGGTGGATAACCAGCCATTTGTGATGGGCCAGCAGCCCAGCCTCGCCGATTTTTCCTGCTACCACGCGCTCTGGTTTACGAAGCGCATCCCGCCGCTGGCCGGCATTTTCGATGCCACTCCCAGCCTCGCAGCGTGGATGAGTCGCATGGCAGCCTTCGGGCAAGGCAGCATGGAGCAGTCCGACGCTCTCGCCGCAATCGCTGTCGCGGCGCAATCCAAGCCGGCTGGCGTCGAGAAAGATGTATTCCAGGACGATCACGGTATCGCGCTCGGAAGCCGTGTCACTGTCACCGCTGAAAGCTTCGGCCTGGAGCCCACCGAAGGCGAACTGGTTGCTGCGACCCGCACGCGATACAGCCTGCGCCGCAGCGACGCGCGCGCCGGAACGGTCCATGTGCACTTTCCGCGCGTTGGCTACCAGCTAAGGGCTGTGAAACCAACATGACGTCCCAGGAGCACGAAAGAAGTCTAAGTTGATCCATTTTATTTTTCGAAATATCGCGAATCTGGCTAAGTTGTTCGGTGCCTGGACGACTCCGAGAGAGGAAAATGCCGGGCTCTGCATCTGCGTGAACCGGAGGGCCCAACAGCGATGCTGTCGGGTACCCGCCCTGCCAAGCGCATTGGCGCCCGGTTACGCGTGGTGTAAGAGCGGGATTCCCATGATTAAGGCCGTCTTGCTGCTACTGTCGTCACTAATGGTTTCTTGTGCGAACTATTCACCAATTTACTGGGGATGGGGCGAATGGGCTGGGCCCGATGTTGCCGGTGTGGAGAACAACTTGATTACGAGCTTTGGCTGGCCCGAATTGCCGGGCGTGATCACATCGATTGATGGAACCGGGTTGGGCACTGGCTACAAGAAGGCGAGACTATCGCCGGGAAGACATCGAATCGAATATGCCTATCATCCATCGGAGTTCGGCGTGCACCCAACGGGGATAATGGAAATGGACTTAATCGCGGGTCATTTGTACGAATTCCGCATAAAGCTTTGTTTTTGGTGTGCGCCAAGGAAATATAGCGTGTGGGTTGATGACAAAACAACTGGCAAGGTGGTGTGGGGTAAACACCCAGACTGGCCTTCCTGGTGGCTGTAGAAGCAAGGGTGGGGAAAGTGAGGCGACTCGAAAGAGCGACATGCAAGCGGGGCCGGTTAATACGCGCTAGCAAGCCAATCCAGACGACGCTTTACAGCGCGCCTGATTGGCAACGTTAGACCCACTCGGTAATCAACGATGCGGTTCCCGGACTCTCCAGCGAGAACGCCACTCACCACAAGCAGCAGGATATGCATAGTCGTCCTGGTCGTTGTGTATCTCCTCGGATGCATGAGCGCTCAAATTGCCCCAGCCGACGCTATTGCCCGGATCCGGAAAATTGCCGTCGTTCCCATCCAATTGCCCATAACGGTGACGCCCGCGCTCATGCAGGTGTTCGAAACGAATGCCGGTACGGGAAGTCTGCCACCATCGCCGGGTGTCGGGGTCCTGGCGACCATCGTGCTGGTCTTTGTCCTTTCAGTTGAGTGGCCAAAGCAGGAAGGCCGGAGGAATCGGGCGCTAGAGCTTTTGGCAGAGTGGGCGGCGAGCAAAGATCCATGGAACCCGGAACAAGCGCTCGCCCAGGACGCTGCCGCTTTGCTTCGTCGAAGCTCTGCCTACAAGGATATATGGGTCAATCAAGCAGTAGTGCTTCCGGGCGTGAAGACTACGGAACCCACGTGGCATATGGAAAACTGGATGAAGCCTCGCCGGGCTTGGTATCGGCGCACCGACTCGTTGGTGAATGTCAGCGAAGCGAACGTGCTCGATGCAGATGCGCTCTTGGAGATCGCTGCAGGCCCCGTCGAACTTTCCGGCGAGCATGTTGTTCTGCACGTCGCAGTCAAACTGATCAGCACATCCACCAATGCAGTTCTTGGCAGAAGCAATTGTGTCGGCTACACCGATGCTGCCCCGCTTGAGGACATATTGCAAAATGAAGGCCGGCTGTTCAAATCCCTTTACGGTGAGCTGAGCGGCAGAATACTTGACAAATGTCTGCGGGAAGCAGGGCTGATTCGGTGAAGATGAGTGGGTTCAACATGCGGTTCGAAGCCGACTTTCGCGTGCGCTTGAAATCAAAGGGAAATCAAAGCGGCCAGGCTCGATTTATCTCTACCATTTCAATACATCGGAGACCCCCATGAATCCCGTTATTCACTTCGAAATGCCATACGACGATCAAGCGAGAATGTCCGCCTTCTACGAGCGAGCATTTGGCTGGGAGACCCAGGCGCTCGGCGGGGAAATGGGCAACTACGTTCTTGCGACAACGACGGAGACTGAAAACGGCCGTCCCAAAAAGCCCGGCACAATCAATGGAGGTTTCTTCCCGAAAAAGGCCGACGGGCCGGCACAACACCCGTCTGTGGTCATCGGGGTCGACAGCATCAACGGCTCAATTGAGAAAGTGAAGCGCGCGGGCGGCACCGTGCTTGGCGAGCCGATGGCGATACCGGGCGTAGGGATGTACGTTTCGTTCCTGGACACCGAGGGCAATCGGGTCAGCATGCTTCAGCCCGTGACACCTACCAAGTAGCACTGTTGCTCGACCCTGGGCATTGCGCCAGGCGTCACCCTCCAGCGCCACATCGGATTACCCACCTGCAAGGCGGGCGACGCTCTTGTCCCTACGCCGCGCCGATGCGGCGCCGTTCGCGGTCCACCAGCTCGCGGCGAAGGATCTTGCCCGTGGGGGATTTGGGAATCTGGTCGATGAACTCGACGATGCGCACTTTCTTGAAAGGCGCCACGCGCGCTGCGACATAGTCCATCACTTCCTGCTCGCTCAGTTCGCCCTTGCGCACCACGAAAGCTTTGGGGATCTCGCCATGCTCTTCGTCCGGGCATGGAATCACAGCCGCATCGGCAACCGCCGGGTGCGACACCAGCACCGCCTCCAGCTCGGCCGGCGCCACCTGGTAGCCGCTGTACTTGATCAATTCCTTCAACCGGTCCACGACATAGAAATAACCTTCGTCGTCCGCGTAACCGATGTCGCCGGTGTGGTACCAGCCTTCGGCGTCGATGCTCTGCGCCGTGGCGTCGGGACGGTTGATGTAGCCGCGCATGATGTTCGGGCCGCGCACGCAGATTTCTCCCTGCTCTTTCGGGCCGAGCGCGGCACCGCTGGCGATATCGACGACCTTGGCTTCGCAGTTCGGCACCGGCGGGCCGATTGAGGTTGCCTTCTCCGGATCGAGGGCGCGCGGGTTGAGGTGCGTAGCGCCGCTCGCCTCCGTCATGCCGTAGCCCTGCATCATGCCGCAATTCAGCCGCTCGGCGCAGGCGCGTATTGTGCTCGCCGCGATCGGCGCAGCGCCGGTGGCGATCAGCCGGAGCGAACGCAAGTCGAACTGGTCCACCAGTGGATGCTTGGCGAGTGCCAGGACGATCGGCGGGACGCAGGGCGCGTAGGTGATCTTCCGGTCCTGAATAGTGCGCAGGAAAACTTCCAGATCGAAACGCGGCATCGTGTACAGCGTCACGCCCCGGTACAACCCCAATCCGAGGATCAGTACCATGCCGTAGATGTGGAAGAAGGGCAGCGTGGCCAACACCCGGTCGGTCTCCACGATCATGTCCGCGCTCAGGCATTGACGGATGTTCGCCGCCAGGCTGAAGTGCGTGAGCATCACCCCCTTGGACCGGCCGGTTGTTCCCGAGGAAAACGGGATTGCCGCAAGGTCATTGCGCGCATCGCACACATGACCGGGTGCTGAAGGCTCGGCGTCGAGAAGTGCGTCGAGAGACACCGTGCCTGGCGCGGCGCCGATACTGAAAACTTCCTCGACGCCCGACCGGGCCGCGGCTTCCCTCGCCCGGTCCAGCAGCGGCGGTATGGTCAGCAGAAATTTCGCCCCGGAGTCCTGCAACTGGGCGGCGGCTTCGTCTGCCGTGTAGAGGGGATTGATCGTCGCGCTCGCGCCCCCTGCCGCCGCAACGCCGAGGAAGGCCACCGCGTAATCCGGCAGGTTGGGACTGAAGATCGCCATGACGTCGCCCTTGCGAAACCCGCGCTTGATAAGGCCTGAGGCAAACCGGGCAACGCGTTTCTCCAATTGGGCGTACGTCAGCGTATAGCCGGTGCTGACATCCACGAGCGCCGGCTTGTCCCCGAGTGCCGCGGCCTGATGCAGCACGAATCGATCGAACGCCATCTCGGGAATGGTCAGATCAGGATGCGGGCTGCGTACGATCATTCGGTTCTTCCTCCCGGGATGGTATCGATTCGCTTGTAGCGGGCGATTCTGGCATCGCCCCCCACGAGTTCTCGATGCCACGATCTTGCAGCACAGGCATGGCGGGAGCAATATCTTGCGATGGCTTTTCTACAACCTCGCTGGGCGAGCTTGCCAGAAGGCTTGATTGGGTTTCGTGAAAACGGAGAATTCCACTTATGAAAAGGTCGTTGTGTTCCTTCCTGATTCTGTTCGGCCTGCCTTTGAGCCTTACGGCAGAGGCTAACCCGCGGACCGAGTCTCTGACAGTCTTCGTGCCCTTCCTCAAGGCGGCGGTGCTCGGCCTGCTGGCTCTGGTGACGGTGCTGCTGCTGTGGCCGCGCCCGCTCGCAGCGGCTCCCATCCCGGTGCGCTTCCCGGAGGGGCTTACGCACGGGTTCCTCGTGCTGAGCACGAAGGACGGTGTTTTCCTTGCGTCCGGCGATCTTCTCCAAGCCGCCCGGGATGGAGCGGTCGAAAGCCGCATGGTGTTCCGCTTCAAGGACGGGTCGGTGTTCGACGAGACGGCGGTGTTCACCCAGGAACAAAAATTTACCTTGCAGAGCTACCACCTGGTGCAGAGCGGGCCCGCATTCCCCGAGGACACCGAGATCTCGCTGCAGCGAGCCTCCGGGAAATACCGGATCAAGACCAAGACCCACAAGGATGGGCGGGAGGAAGTGCTCGAAGGCAAGCTCGATCTGCCCCCCGATGTCTACAACGGGATGGTCGTTACCGTCACAAAAAACCTGGGCAAGGGGGTCGGCGAAACTGTCCACATCGTGGCCTTCACGCCCAAGCCCCTGCTCATCAAACTGAAACTCGTACCGGCTGGCGAGCACAAGGTGCTGGTCGGAGAGCGCGCAAAAACCGCGACCCACTTCGTGTTCGAGCCCAAGCCCGGGATGTGGCTTACCCTTTTTGCCAAGCTGCTCGGACGCATGCCGCCGGACTACCACGTCTGGGTCGTGACGGACGATCTGCCGGCGTTCGTGAGGTTCGACGGGCCGCTCTATTCGATGGGGCCAATCTGGCGAATCGAGCTGACGAGCCCCCGCTTGCCCGACTAACCCACGACAAGATTGCCTGCCGCGACCTTACTTGAGTGGCTTTGATATGGGTCGGACCCGCGTAAAGTCCATCATCAAACCGCCGGCTCGTCTTCCGATTTTTTCCGCGCGCCCGACATTTCAACGGCGATGGCCGCCGCCTCTTCTGCCGGCATGCCTTCGGTTCTGCGCGCGTATTCGCGCTCGGCGGACTCGTCTTTCTTTCTATTCTCCGTGTCCTCGGCCTGCTCTGTCTCGCCGGGCAGCTCGACGCGCAGCTCGTCGATGAGCATCAGGATCGCGGCCGCGGTCGGCAGCGCGAGCAGCGCCCCGATGATCCCGAACAGCGTGGCGCCTGCAATCAAGGATAGAAGCACCACTGACGATGGCAGTCGCAGCGCGCGTCCGTAGACAATGGGCACCAGCACGCGGCTTTCGAATTCCTCGTAGGCGAGCATCAGCACGAAAACCACCAGGACGATGACCACCCCGAACGGAATCGCGGCCGCAACCGCGGGCGCCATGGTGATGAAGATGCCGATATACGGCAGCACGTCGGCCAGGCCGCCGAACACCGCGATCACCAGCGCGTTCGGGATACCGCACGCGGTGAGCAGGACGAACATGAACGCGGCCATCAGGGCGCAAGTTATCGCCTGACCGCGGATATAGCCGCCCACGATAGTATTCAGATTGACCAGGATGCGCGAGAGCCGGATATGGTGCGTGCGCGGCACCACCGCGAACAGCGCTCCGCGCAGCCGGTCGCGGTCCATCATCATGTACAGCGCGAGAAAAATCGCGCCGAGACCGTAGGCGAGGCCCTCCACCACGACGGTAAAAAAGGTCAGCACGGACGCGGCAGAAGACTGGATGAGCGCGTCATACTGCAAGTTGCGTATCGCATCCGCCAGGCTCGCCGTGAGCGCGGATCGGGAAAACCACTGCGCCAGTCGCTCTCGCAGCGCTGGCTCCATGTCGATCAGGTTCCTGATCTGGTTCACCAGTTCCGGAATGGTGGTCGCGAATAGCAGCACGGTCGACACGAACAACAAGGTGAAGACGATGGCGATACCCGCGCCCCTGCGCACCCTGTGCTGTTCCAGCCACTCCACAGCCGGGCCGAACGTGCCGACGATCATCAGTGCCCCCACGAGCACCAGAACGACCGGCAGGAGGCGGATGAAAATCCACACGCCGGCTATGACCAGCACCAGGGAAATCAACGTCCACGGCGCGACTTCGACGCGGATTACGCGGATTCGCCGCGACTTCACTTTCTGCTCCCGCTCGATGGGCTTGCCCGGCGCAATGGATGCAGGCGTCCTGCTTTCCGGCGCGCTCATTCAGGC
>Ga0137438_1000195_pt1 | contig 11505 bp, 7 predicted proteins | sample EasRivERMGT157_2_FD_102327 | JGI IMG/M metagenome (GOLD analysis project Ga0137438, IMG submission 102327) | Soil microbial communities from meander-bound floodplain in the East River, Colorado, USA - East River MetaG ERMGT157_2 | ecosystem: Environmental > Terrestrial > Soil > Floodplain ... | reverse complement strand
GAATTCATCCTGGAATTTAGTTGCAAGATAATTAAATATTCTATCGTCCCAATCCTTCCCACCAAGGTTGTGATCACCTCCGGTACCCAGAACCCTTTGTTCACTGGGTGTGATTTCCACGATGGATATATCAAAGGTCCCGCCTCCAAGGTCATAAACTAGGATCCTTTGATCGCCTTGGGTGGGACGCATGCCAAAAGCCAAGGCCGCTGCCGTTGGTTCGCTAATAATAGAGAGCACATTCAAACCAGAACGTTTACCAGCTTCAATGGTTGCTTCTCGCTGAAGGTTATTAAAATATGCAGGGACAGTGATAACTGCATGGGTGACTTGTTCACCAATGTACTTCTCTGCCGCGTCTTTAAGATATTTTAGTACGAAATGGGAAAGGTCCACTGGGGTATAAGTCTTTCCCTCAATGGACAACTCGAAGTTTTGTTCACCCATACTTCGCTTAAAGAACGAGGCAACAGATTCATCTCCAATCCCCTGTTTGTCCTTTGCTTCAACTCCAACCAGTGGCCCACCGGGTCCTAAATATACAACAGATGGAGTGGTTGTGTCACCGTACTCATTCCGGATCACTTCGGGACGACCATCCTTAGCAATGTGTGCAACCACTGAAAAGGTTGTGCCAAGATCAATTCCAACAAAAGTACTCATCCAATCTCCCTTTATGAAACAGCAATCTTGCTGGAACGTGCCTTTGCTTCATCTAGTTTTTCTTCCGAGATAATTCGGGTTGTTTGGATTTCCACTTCCACTGTCCGATTACCGGAAACGTCGCGGGCAGTTGCATGGAGTCTACCCTGGTCATTCAGCTCAAATGTAATTTCAATCGGTGATCCTTCGGGAAGTCCCGCCGGGAGACTGCTCAACTGCGCATTTCCTATTTCCTCGGCATCGGAGATTTCAATCTTGTCGTTGCTTGAGCCATTCTCCATGATACGCACATCAACTGTTTCTTGATTTGCTTCCAATGTTCCAAAGACTTGTTTGACCTGAGTTGGGACAGTGGTGTTCTTGAGTATGACGTTAAACACAATTTCACGGTTCGAACTCCTATCCACTGCAATCACTCCGAAACTGTGACTGGTAACATTGCGAATGACCATTTCGTGGTAACGTTTAACTGTGGTGGATGGCAATCCCATTCGGTCAGCAATTTCTTGTTGAGCCCTTTCAATGGTATCTGGATCCGCATTATTCATTTTCTTGCCCCAAGCTTCGATTTGTATCTTGATTGCGTCTCCTACAGCGAGTTTTTGTCCAAACCAAGCCGCCCCTTTCGCCACAGCTTCATCAGGATCTAGGCTTTTGGGTTCAAGTGAAAACTCCTTGACAAGACGATCGCTGACTTGTGGCATACGAGTTGCGCCGCCCACCAGCAGGATTTGGTCAAAGTGCTTGTAATCTTTTTTTGCCGCTTCCTCTAGCATCTGCCGAGTATATTCAATTGTTCGTTCCAACAAGCCGGATGTCAATTCATTGAATTTGTCGCGTGTCAAGGTGACCTTTTGCCGTTCCCCTGCGTGGGTTACTGCGACATCGGTTTTTTCACGGCCGGCAGCAGAAAGAGAAATTTTAGCCTGCTCAGCCTTTAGAAACAAATCCTGTGCTGTCTCAGGGTCGTCAAGGGGTTCATTTTGAGAACCAGACAGCGTTTTCCATTCCTCGGACAGGTAATTTACAATGATTTCGTCCCAGTTTCGTCCTCCGAGGAAGTGGTCACCACCTGTTGCGATGACATTTATCTCTCCTCCCTTAATTTCGATCATCGTGATGTCAAAAGTGCCTCCACCTAGATCGTAGACCAGAACCACCTGGTCCTTTTCCTCATGCATACCGTATGAGATTGCAGCTGCCGTAGGCTCATTGATAATGCTCCGGACATTAAGACCCGCAATTTCCCCAGCCTTTGCCGTTGCCTCGCGCTCATTTATCCCGAAATATGCTGGGCAGGTGATCACTACGTCAGAGATTTTCGTCCCTAGTGCCTGCTCTGCATCTCCTACAACCTTTCGGAGTATGTAGGAGGAGATTTCCTCAGGTGTGTAGTCCGTACCATTGTAGAAAAAGGTCCAGTCACTTTGCCCCATCTGCCGCTTGACCATCTCAACCACCTGGTCGGGATGAAGATGAGCATTGTTTTTGGCTTCACTGCCCACCACACGGTTTTCGTTATCAAAAAAGATAACAGATGGTGTAATCCTGAAGCCTTCGGCATTTGGAATGGCTACTGGGCGGCCATATTCATCAACATAGGCTATGCACGAGTAGGTTGTACCTAGATCGATTCCATATACGGTTTGAATTGTATCTGCCATGATTTTTCTCCTCAGGATTAACTTGATTTATTTGCATTAGTGTACTTATACAGTACAACTGTTTCGGGTTGAAGGATTTTACTGTCGTATTCAAAGCCTTTTCGTATGCGCTCACAGATTATTTGATCCTTGTTCGGATCGTTTGTCAACTCTACTCGAAGTGCGCGTTGCCTTTGGGGGAAGAATTTTTCTCCAGGTTCATTATATGCAATGACGCCATGTTTCTCCAGAACACTTTCTATGGTTTCTTGGAAAGAGACGAGGTTTTTCCTTAGGCGGGTAGTTGTATCAGACTCGTTATCCAGAGGCTGATTATGCTTGAGCAGGTTTGTCACGTCATCGTGCATTCCCATCAAATCAAAAAAAATTGGTCTCAAAATTTTGAGGTGTAACCCATCGCGATATGATTGAAGCTCTTTGTGGAGGGAATCTATAATGCGTTCCTTGCTGGCATCGTACTTTATTTTGGATTCAAATCCATTTTGAAGAGCTGTCAGAGTTTCTGATGTTGTCTGAATAATTGTATTTATAGTATCGATTTGCTTGGCGATATCCGCTCTGTCAGACTGTTGAACAGTTGGATACGATTGTTGAGGGTTTCCATCGGAATTCATAATTTCATTGGAATTGTCAACACTATCATCGTGTGATTCTGTGTCAGGTTTTACCGATGCTGTTGACAGATCATCGTGAGCTACCAGAGGCAGACTAAAATCACTATCTTTTTTATTATTGTCATTTTCTATCATGAGTCTACTCCATCTTTGTCTTAATAGGAAACTGATTCAAATACCTATGGAAAAATCATACCCATACTATCTTGATCTGTTTTCCCCTATTTTCGATTTTACCTATTTGTTTCATTGATATGACTATTCTAAAACCAATATCATCACTTGTTTGATTAATATCTACTTTATTAACAGTTAAACTACTAAGCCCCGGACCCTTCGAACGAAATGAACCGCCACGGACGGGCAGACCCATGGATCCAATATCTGGCAAACACCATTCACTGACGTTCCCTAGCATATCCCAACAACCATACGGACTTTTGCCTTCAGGATACATGTCTACTCGGGTCGTTCTGTCAGATGAAAAATTGCATCTATTTGAATCTGGCTCTTCGTTTCCCCAAGGATATTTTCGCTCCATCATGCCCCCTGCTGCCATTGACCACTCAAAGATGGTTGGTAACCTAACGGGATAACCATATTGGTTTGTGAGCCACTGGCAATAATCACATGCATCATCAAAAGTAATCCCTGATACAGGGTGATCATCAGGAGCTGGACTATCACTTTGTGTCATATTTTTGTTCACCCCTCCCTTCTCTTCAGTTAAATAATCAATATATTGGCGATTTGTTATTGGATACCTTGAAATCCAGAAGAAATCTGAATTGTTAGGTTGAACTTTTACCATGGCTAATGGAAAAACAGCTTCTTCAAGCTCTCCTTTCAGAATAGCCGTTATTCGCCTTCTTCCAAAATTTGAGAGATTTATGGTGGACCCGTTCTTACTTTTCTCTAGTTGTTCCATTATTTCAGCGTTTTTGTTAAAAAACACCAGTCCCTCATATGCAGTCTTGGCAACACGATAATCTACATCCCCAGCAGCTTTGACAAGGTATTCAAGTGTGCGTGGGTAGGTCATGGTCATATATTCGCCCGATGTGAACTTCAATAATCTCATAACTTCCAATAATCGCTTGTTGGAATCAGAATCGGACAAGTTTTCTGTAGTCGTGCTTACTATGTTTGTCAGAACTAGATTTGAAATATTCGTCTTGTCATTTATGCCATACTCCATACACCAATAAGCAAGCCAAGGATGCTTCCAATTAATGACTAGATTTGCAATAAGCCAATCTTTCATTTCAGTTTTTATATAATGCTTACTCTCCAAGATCCCGGACAAAAGAATGAATGTCTCTGTCCACCAAGGATCTTTCGATAATCTTTCAAGTTCTGAATGGCGAAAGGGTTCAAAAATTTCTTTAAGTAATTTTTTGATGGAAACCGCGTCTTTAAGTTTGTCGAAAATCCATGTAGATTTTAAGCTTGATCTCGCAAACTCTTCGTTTGCAATTTCGGCCAATCGCACAGCAGCAAAAAACTCTTGCACCATAAGGCCTAGAGAAAAACGTACGATCTCTTTTCCCCTACTGTCCAATTCTTGAACCAAGTATCCATTATGCACCAACGAATTAATAATAATCGAAATATCCAGATTGAAATCTTCATGGATCAGATTCTCTATCTTCTCTCGTTCCACATTCAATTCGTGCCTTTTCGTCAATTCAAACGCAAGATTAGAGAGAAATTTAATCTTGATGTGCCGAGGAATGGTATTGGGTTTACCTTGCGCCTCCTCCTTTCCCATGAAGTCATTAGTAAACCAATAATAGATGTCACTCTGGTTGACGATCTTCTTTTCACTCGCATTGGCTGGGGTAAAGTTATTTATCAAAGATAACAGCGATGGATTTTTAGCTAGTTCTATCAAACGCCTGTCTTCAATATTTCGCAGGTGTTTTAGTATTTCTTTCTCGGTCAGTGGATTAAGGATTACTGTTTTATCAATTATAGGTTGCACGTGCATTAATAACTTTTCGTTTAAGAACCTTGATGAAATAATGGCAAGTTTGGGGTGCAATTCTCTCAAAACTTCTATTAATTCTGGTATTAATTTATTTGAATTATTTGGATCGATTTCGTTGAGTCCATCAAAAAATAGGAAATAGTTTTTCCCTTTTAGAAAATCTAATATTTCAGCTTTGTCAGTAACATGAAAAATATTGGTCCGATTGATTTCGAATTGGATTGCTCTCCAAGCTCCTTCTTTCTCCCACTTACCTAGTTCTATAAATATAGGAAGAGAGTCTTCGTTTCCTTTTGCTACTTCCCATAGAAATCTTTTTAAAGTGGCCGTTTTTCCACCACCGGGATTTGAAAGTAGAAGTATACAAAGATATTCAGTATTTTTTAATAGATTCAATATCGGTTCAGGCTCTCCCAAACTTCCATAAGGCATAAATCCGGAATAGATTGATCCGCACAAAGTATAGAAGTTCTCGAGATAATTTTCATAGAGTGCCATTTTTTGAAATTTAGCATCTTGTTCAATACTATTGATGAAAATAGTGCGGTACTGTGAAAATTTATCTCGTAAATTAGCTTGTTCTCGTGGTGAAATCACACGATTTTGATTTTCGGAATGGCGAATCCTTTTTTCAAGAGCCGTATAAAGAATGTTGAAATCTCGATCATTGTGCATTTCCGGAGTGAGAGCGTTCATATCTTTCAGTGTGCTGGTCAGCTCAGATATTTCGTCTCGGATACGATCATATAAATCCATGTCATTGCTGATGCCCTGCAAATTAGCCGGATCCAATGTCCTAATCGCAATTGCCAGTTCATCCCGTTTCGTTTCCCAATATTTCACATACTCGATCCGTTTGATTGGATCATAGATGTTTGCGTCACTCAGGACAACAGGAAAGATGCGATCACGGAATTGTTTGCCCTCGGCAAGTTCTACCAACTCGAACATACAAGACGGCGAACGTAAGTACTTGTCGCAGATCACCACGATCACGCAATTGCCTTGTCCAATGCGCTCCATGAATTCGTTGATCGAGCCCCTGTATCCAAGGTCTCGTTTATCGCGAATAATCGTGATTCCTCGCTCCTGAAGCGATGTGTCAATTTTATTTACATATTCTTCACTATCTCCACCCCATGAATAGGAAATAAAAACAGCATTTTCGTAAGTATTTATGGTGGGCTGTTTCATAGGTGTTCCGAATTATAGAGATTCAATTCTCATTCACGTCCAAGTTACCTCACTGTTTACGTTTTGTACTTGATCTCTTGGATGTACTTCGCAATGATTTTTTGTTGAAACAATATGTCCGTTGGTAAGAACATGAAACTATGGTGTTAAATCTGACTTTTTTCGTCTAAATAATTTATAATACCCGAATAATAAATGAGATTATTCAAAACATTAGCCTCGCCATTTTTTGTGCAAGGTTGGTCTGTTCATACTCGCTTAATCCTAAGGATGGGGCAACAACCAGTATAGAGCAATAGCTAATATCAGACACATCTTCCCGCTCAGTGCCTAGCCATTGTTGAACCATCTCTTTTACGTAATCCTTTATTTCATCGTACATCGCCACCTTATCCTTTGGAGTAGCAAGAATATCTTGTATGTGTCCAAGGTCGATCTGCGTAAGAAGCCTCCGTGTCTCGGACCGATACAGACAAACGGATTGACAGGATTGACAACCTGGGTATGGACCCACATCACGTTTTAGTGCAGATTCATAGAGCCTGACAAAGCGATCTAGATCTGTCGCGCATGCTTTTAGGTCATTCAGGCGGGCAAGTTTAATAAGACCATTTGTAAGAGCAATACGCATGGAATCCGTGTCTGAAAATGACCAGTTTTGTTCCTGTCCCCTTGTCTCAAGGGATTGGGCCGTTCCCATGACGATATACATCAGAACTGCCTCATTTAACTGACTTGGTGATAGCTGACCGGGCATGGAGGAAAAACGATGTCGTAAATTTTGAATTGATGCTGGAAGTGTGGAACGTGAAAAAATCGCGCGTGCGATGATACCTGCCCATATACGGTGGTTATCCCGAAATCCAAGATGTTTATTTGCGGTTTGAAAAACTATGGGATCAGGCCCCCCAAATTTACCAATGCGCAATCCAAATGTCGCAAAATCTGGAGTGATGATATAACTGCTCAGCGATGTGTAACTTTCGACAAAACCTGGTATTTTGGAGGATGGCGGGGATTTAAAACCGGATTTTCCCTTGAAATACTCCGCCTTAATCAGCAGAGGATGATCATCTCCTGCGGAATAAACAGCCGCCTCCCCGGGTTGCAGAACCGCTAGGCGTTTGATTTGAATATCATCCATGTTCATTGTTGAGCCCAGCATATGGCGGTCATCCTCGGCAAGTAGACGGTGGGCAATTTTCAAATTGGTGTTCTTGATGACATCAGGAGTTAACTTGGATGGAATCTGTTCTGCGACAATGACACCCTGACCATAATGCCGTACCTCCGAAAGCATGTTGACGAATGTTTCCACCGCCTGTGCACGCAGGTTTGAAGCCTCTGTATCCACCTGGGTACTTACATTTTTCAGAATCCTGTGTGCTTCCTCAACTACAAGAACATGCCTGAGCGATCTGTCGTGATTTCCTTCCTTTTCCTGAAGACGACGATACCCATATAGTCGTGCCAAAACCAGTCCAATCAGAAAGGTTTTCTCGTCATCATTTCCAATATTCTCAAGCTCAAGAATCACTGGCTTTTTTAATAGACTCCCTAAAGGTATTCCGCGTGGTGTATCCAGCATCAGACCTTTTGCGCCCACACACAATGCCCCAATGCGAGCTTTTAATCCCGCAATAACATCCTGTTCAATCCGGGATTCGTATCCCAATCGTTCAGTAACACTCTCTACCTTGTTGTAAAGATCGGTTAATGTGGGAAAAATCGGATACTGGTCACGCATTTTCCAATCATCATTGTTCAAACGGACATTTGTCTCGGTTGCAAGATTCCAGCCCTTATCCTCGTAAATTTCATGAAGTGCGGTATCGAGAACATAGGGCATGGGCGCGTAAAGTATGAAGGCCGCGTTGAATACCGCCTTAAGATAATCAATATGACTTAATAAGGATACAGAGTCCATCCTTTCTGGTAGATCAAATTCAAAGGGATTGAGTCTGAAAGGTGAAATATTGTCACTGCCCAGCGAATAGATCTGAACATCCGGTATCGGTCCTCGAGCGACATTATTTACGATATCTCCCAAAAGGGCACGATATTCTGTTTTCGCAGGTTCAATGACCATGAACGGAATTGATGGATGGGAGTTTCTTAATTGATAAAGCATGCTCAAAACAGTTGTGGTCTTGCCGCTTCCAGTTACCCCGAACACAGCTACGTGTCTTGTAAGATCATTTATAGGAATCGAGTACTTATTGGCGATTTCCTCACCCCTCATAATGATTGAACCAAGTGTTAACGACGGTTCGGCTGAAGGTTGAAAATCCACATCGAAATTGGAAGGTTCGTTTATGGAATATCCGGGCATTTCCTCCCGGGGAGGTTGAACCAGTAATGCCAGTTCCTCTGATGTCAGGTATGTGTGAAACTGTTCGGGGGACCTTCCTCCAGACTGGCAAAAATGATATCGAAGGGGATCGGGGGTGGAATTTCTTCCGCTAAAAATACCTGACAGTAAAGAAGCCAGATGTAGGGTTTCTGTGGGTTTTTCGGCTCCAAAATAAACGGCCACTTGCCATCGCCCTGTGGCCTGGGATATCTCCAAACGTTCTAATTCCCGTTCTAGGATTTTGACGGCATACTCAGCCTGACGGTTAACCAATTCCCCACCCATAACCTCGGATACCCGGTTTGTGCGTTGTGTTGTTTGCTGAATCTGGCCGCGTGTCTGGGATGCCAAGGATGCTATTTTGTCCAGTAATTTCTGACGATCAGCAATCAATCCTTTCAACGGTCGTGCATAAGCCTGGACAACATAGGCCCAAGAATAGGGTTGCATGCCGCGTATGAGACGTTCCAGTTGATAGAAATCCTGGGATGTAGGAGTCTTCTTAACTTCCATTCCAAGTTTTTGGGATGGAATTCCGCTTAACATTCCCTGGCTTTTCATTCGGTCCTGTATCAGATCCCCAAGACCCACCACTGGATTTTCACCAATCCGAATATTGGGAAACTCTGATTTTAGTAGATTGACTGCAACGGGGCGGTTTTTTATGGAAATGTACAAATCTACTTGTGATGAATTACCGGATAGAATAAAAGTGAAATAGTCCTGGTGACTGTGAGTACCAATCACAAAATCAATTACATGCTGGAAATAATTTACCTCTGGCTGATCCTTCCAGAAATTTCCCATCCCGGAAATTCGTATAAATTGATGTGGCTTGAGCAGGTCTTTTATTGCAACGATTTCCGGACTCGATGATTCTAGGCTATGACGCTCATACACAGCGATCTCTCGGTTTATCTCTTCTGGGGTTAAAACTGAAATATTCATGACAAGTTATCACTATGCTCAAATATGGAATACGTCACCTAAGCCGCACTTCACCACGTACTGTATGATTGTAGGCATTCCTAAGGATCACTACACCTCCATTCACCTGTCCCCATGCGGAAACATAATCTCCGATATTGATAGATGCTCCAATTACGTCTTTTTCAATTCTGACTTCCACAAGCATACCACGTGGAGACCTGACTCTGAAAGTCGCAACAGATTTTAGCTCCTTGGGTTTTCTCGCCCCTGAAGCAATGGACATTAATCCGTATAAAGGTTTTGTCACAAGCAATGCTGCCGAAATGCCATAATGTAATACATCACCGGCTTTGATAGATTTGTCTTCATTCTGTATCATTCCGACATCTACCACTTCACCTTCTACAGTCGGGGGGCCAAGAAAGGTCAGTTGCTTTGGAAGGGGTGTAACCACACTGGAAGAGGAATGTGTTATTGGTCCTGTGACGGTTGTAGCTAAAGTCGTTTCCTCCTCAGGGATGGGTGGTGGAGCGAGCGGTGCGGACTCAACCGTCATTAGGGGAAACTCGGGGCTTTCCTTCGATTTAGTCGAGGTTTTGTATTTTGTAGGTGGAGTGGATTCCGGTTGTGATGATTCCAAAAGTAGTTCACCACATTTCGAACAACGTGGATTTGGTGTGAAATTCCTAAACGAACATCTTGGACAAACCCTGGCCTTCATCTCGTACTCCTATCAACAAATTAAAAAACGGTTTTCATGTATGCTGTTCGATTACTCTTGCTGGAACTGTGGACAACCCTAATTCTTGTGCTATATATAAACGATGGTACCCGTTTATTACTCTGTATTTCTCGCCATCATATTCCAATCGAATCGCATCATGTCCATAAAATGCATCATAAACACGCTGTGATCCGTTTGGGTATTCTATTCCCCTGGCTTGATCGCGAACTCGAAACCGATCAGCAGTGGCGCCTTTTTCTACATCAGGTCGCACTTCCTCTTCAAGAACCTTGAAGCCATTTACCATTTCATTGTGCGGAACCTTTTTGAAATCCTCCGGACTTTTTACATAACTATCTGATACATCAATCTTGTTAAGTGGAACATTCTTTATTCCTGAATCAACCCATGTTGCCTTGTTTGAGTCATTCTCCTTGACTATGCTAGGTTCTTGTTCAAGTTTGTCCGGCCTAAGGTTTCGGTGGAGATTTTTCTCAACCTGTTGATGTTCTGTCTTGGTCTTTTCAAAGTCGTCAAATATTTCTGCCATAAGTCAAAGATCCCTTTATATCTCTTGCCCCTTGGGGCCTATTTAAGATAAGGTTGATCGAGATCATAAACACTATAATTACTAACTATTTTCTTCCAGCTAAGATCATTCTGCCCCTCGTAGACATTCGCGGTAAGTGTTGATTGATCAATTGTAATAAGGATGCGCCGGACGTTCTCTGGACCAACCTTGAGGATATCCCTGCCAATTTCAGCATTTCCTTGTGAATAGAGATTGCTGTTTTGGTTTTGCATATCTGAGGCTATGCGTCTTACCCAGGCTGGTTGTCCCTGGTCTCCTTCAAGTGAGCCTTTTCCTGCCTTGGCAAACTTGGATTCGATTACCACAGGCTTGCCCTTATCCAGAAATACGGCATCAAATCCGTGACTTTTTTGATCAAATCGCGGGTCGGCGATCATTAATCCAAGTTTCTCAGAGGCTATCCTTAAGGAAATTCCTTCTCCAATAGTCCCCTGATCCCTATTGGCACGGCCCTCCATGCGTTTCTTGTCCAGTTTATCTGTTGGTCGTTGCGCTATACTGGACTCCTGACCCGCACGTGAATCCTCATTTTGGGCTGAATCCATCCCCTTTCGAAGATTTCGATGGAGTTGCCTTTCTTTGTCTGAACTTTGTTCTCTCTTATCGTGCTCTAGGTGCCTTTCATCCATCCCAGCTCCTCTATTTCGAGATAACTTAAGATCCTTCCCATAAAGCCATTAGTCCATACGGACAATAGAATTATAACTACGATGCCTCCAGCAGTCAAAGTTATGTAAGGATTAATATTTATGAATTCCATTCTACTAAACATACCTAGAAT
>Ga0137438_1000194_pt1 | contig 11541 bp, 11 predicted proteins | sample EasRivERMGT157_2_FD_102327 | JGI IMG/M metagenome (GOLD analysis project Ga0137438, IMG submission 102327) | Soil microbial communities from meander-bound floodplain in the East River, Colorado, USA - East River MetaG ERMGT157_2 | ecosystem: Environmental > Terrestrial > Soil > Floodplain ... | reverse complement strand
GTCCGCGAGCCGCACCATGCCCGACACCGAGTGGCCGGCGGCGTCGATCTCGGCCACCGCGCCGTCGCGCACCGCGCGCAGCGGGAACAGCTCCTGGGGCCCGGACACGTTGCTGTGGCCGTGGTCGGACACGACGATGATGTCGGTCGTGGCCCTGCGCCCGAGCGCGTCGAGCTTACCGAGGATGTCGCCGAGCAGCTGGTCGTTGGCGCGCAGCGCGTCGCGCCAGTTGGCGCTGCCGATGCCGTACTGGTGCTCGGTGGTATCCGGATCGCGCAGCCACAGCACGGTGAGGCGCGGCTGCTTGTGCGGCAGCACGTAGTCGAGGTAGGCGTGGACCAGGTACGCGAGCGAGCCCTTGTAGGGACTGCCGCTCTCATCGGTCGGATCCGACGAGACGCCGTCCTTGAGCTTCTGCACCGGCTTGGCCTCGATCGGGTTGCCATTCGCGGGGCCCAGCACGAGCTCGCCGGCCGCGTACGCATTCGGCGCGGTCGCCGGGAGCGCGATCCCGGCCGCCATCAGCTCGCCGGCGAGCGCGAGCGGCAGGACGGTGCGCTCGTCGATGATCATGCCGCCGCGCCCGCGATCCTGCAGGTAGGCGGCGCCGTTCTTGCCCACGGTCAGGGTCGAGATGCCGGCCGCCTGTGCCGCGGCAAACAGCGTCTCGACCAGGAGCAGCTGCTTGGTCGGCCCGTTGAGCCCGTCGAGCACGGCGTAGTCCTCGGAGAACACCGGCTGGCGATAGTCGACCGGCTTGGCGGCCGCGTCGTTGCCGGTCGCGCCGGGCTGCCAGACCACGTTGCCGTAGAACCCGGTGGCGTCGGGGAACGCCCCGGTCGCGAAGCTCGCCGAGTTCATCATCGTGAACGTCGGGTAGGTCGCGTGGTTGTCGGTGAGCTCGACGCCGGCGTCGCGCAACCGCGCGAGGTTCGGAGTGTCGGCGGGGTTGACGGCGTCGGGCCGCAGGCCGTCGAGCACGACGATGACGACGCTGCGATCAGCGGGTGGGGCCGGCGCGATCGCCGGCGTTGCCGCGGTCGGCGCACATGCAGCGAGGAGACAGAGGGCGATGACCGGCTTGGACATGAGGGGATTGCAGCAGCGCCGCGTGGCGCGACGGTTACGGTGCGGACTCGCGTTGACTACGGCTTGATCGACTTCCACTCGGCGCCCGACTCCCAGGCGCTGCCGAGCTTGTACAGGCTCAGCTCGTCGAACTGCTTGCCGACCAGCATGAGCCCGGCCGGCAGGCCCTCGCTCAGGCCGCACGGCATGGTCAGCGCCGGGTGCCCGCTGACGTCGAACGGCGCGCAGTTGGAGATCATCTCGAACCCCCGCAACAGATATTCGGCGCGCGGCGCGCTGGGCTCGGGGAGCTTGGTCGCCTTGACCGGCGTCGTCGGCAGCAGCAGCGCGTCGTAGCGCGACAGCGCATCGTCGTACGCGGCGGTGAGCTTGCGCGCGAGGTTCTGCGCCTTCGCGTAGTAGTGGCCGCGATACTTCTGGATCATGTAGTAGCCGGCCATCGTCGTGATCTTCAGCGTGTCCGACAGCTCGTCGGCGCGCTGCCGCCACGCCGCGTGGGCGTCGAGCAGGCTGGTGACGTAGAGCCCCTTCCAGTTGAACCCGAAGCCGTTGCCCAGCATCATCTGCGCCGTCGCGCCCTCGGTCGCGATCGCCGACCAGATCACCATCGCGGCGGTGTGCATCGGCACCGAGACCTCCTCGACGACCGCGCCCATCCGCTTGAACACGTCGGCGCCCTTGCGCACCATCGAGACCACGTCGGCCTCGGCATTCGGCGCCTCGAAGCCTTGCCGCAACACGCCGATCCGCATGCCGCCGATCTTCTGGCCGAGCGCCTGGGTGTACGCCCCCGGGGCTCGCCCGTGCGTCTGGCGCGGGTCGAGGCCGTCGGGACCGGCCAGCACCTCGAGCAGCAGCGCGTTGTCGGCGACCGTCGCCGTCATCGGCCCGGTGTGGTCGAGCGTCAGCTCGATCGGCATCACGCCGGTGTACGGCACCAGCCCCCAGGTCGGCTTGAGCCCGTAGATCCCGCAGTACGACGACGGCATCCGGATCGAGCCGCCCTGGTCGCCGCCGATCGCCATGTCGACCTCGCGGTTGGCGACCACCGCCGCGCTGCCCGACGACGACCCGCCCGCCGAGTAGCCGCGCCGCAGCGGGTTGTGCACCGGCCCATAGGCCGCGGTGTGGCTACCGCCCGAGAAGCAGAAGCACTCGCAGTGCGTCTTGCCGAGGATCGTCGCCCCGGCGTCGAGCACCCGGGTGATGATCGTCGCGTCGATCTCGGGCACGTAGCCCTCGAGCGTCGAGGCACCGTTGGTCATCGGCACGCCGGCGACGCACACGTTGTCCTTGACCGCCACGGTCTTGCCGGCCAGCTTGCCGCCGGCGGCGCCCTTGATCGTGGTCTTCACGTACCAGGCGTTGTTCGGGTTGTCGCTGCCTTCGGGGAAGTAGCCCGGGGTGCGCGGGTACTTCACCTGCGGCACGTGACTGGGCATCTCGGCCAGCAGGTTGTAGCCCTCGAACGTGCCGGTCATGAGCTCGAGGTACGACGCGACGTCCTCGTCGGTCAGATGCATGCCGAGCGCGGTGGCAACATCCCGCAACTCGGCGGGCGTGGGCTTCTTGACGACTCCCATGTCGACTCTCCTTCAACAACCATGTTGATTCACCCGTGGTGATGCTCACCGCGGGATCGGCGCTATTTCGCGGGCGTGGCGAGCGGCTTGCCCTTCTCGATGATGTACGTCGACAGCACGGCGGCGGCGGACTTGCCGGGGTTCTTCGCCGCGTGCACCGTCCCGGCGGGGATGAAGAACGAGTCCCCCGGCTTCATCGCCTTGGGCGGCTGGCCGTCGATCTCGAGCACGAAGTCGCCCTCGAGGACGTAGCCGAACTCCTCGCCCGGGTGGGTGTGCCTGGGCGCGGCTCCACCGGGCTGAAACTCGGCGCGCGCCGTCACCGCCTCGCGATCCTTCGCGCTGAGGTCGTGGCGCTGAAGCTCGACCCGTTTGAAGGTTGGCGGCGTATCCGCGCTCGTGTTCTGCGCGCCCCAGGCGCCCGCGAGGACTGCGATCGCGAAGCTCACTGCCGTCGTCCATCTACGATTCGTCATGCGGCTCTCCATGCGCTCAAGGCGGTTGAGGGTGGCGTTTTGGACCTCGCGCATAGGAACGCCAAAGCGCGGACCGGTCAAGCCCGGAGGGCACGCACGCGAGAATTGTCGGGCCCGGGCAAACGTGCGAGCCTGCCGGTCAGGAGGCTCAATACGCATGTCGCAGCCCAACGCAACCGACTGGCGCACCGACGGTGTTCGGGTCGTGAAGGCAGGGACGCTCGACTCCAACACCCCGCAGACACCGGGGATGAGCCGGGCCGCGGCGATCACCCGAGCCCGGGTCGGCGCCGAGAAGCTGTGGGCCGGGACGGTGACGATCGAGCCCAACGCCAAGACCGGCGCCCACCACCACGGAGATCTCGAGTCGGTGATCTATGTGGTGAAGGGTAAGGCGCGGATGCGGTGGGGCGAGCGCCTCGAGCACCTCGCCGAGGCCGGCCCCGGCGACTTCATCTATGTCCCGCCCTACGTCCCGCATCAGGAGATCAACGCCGCCGACGAGCCGCTCGAGTGCGTGCTGCTGCGCAGCGGGCAGGACCCGGTGGTGGTGAACCTCGACATCACCCCGGTCGAGGCGCCCGAGGAGGTCCACTGGGTGGACGACGTGCACCCGGCCCCGAAGCGCTAGTCAGCGCCTCAGCGTTCCATTCGCGCGGAGCTGCCGGCCGATCCGGCGAATCTCGGTCTCGCCGCGTTGCAGCGCCGCTTCGCTGGTATGCACCGAGTAGTTGCCGAGCACCAGGTCGTGCGGATGCCTGGCCGCCGAGCCGAGCACGAAGCGCGTCGCTCCCTCGGCGACGACCTCGATCGCTTGCTCCGACGGCTCGAAGATCGCGAGCTCGCCGCGCGGGATCGACGAAGACGCGTGCAGCAGGCCGTCGCCCACCGCGACTTAGGCGACGTCGTGCCCGGGCGGAGGCTGGTAGGTCCAGCGCTCGCCGGGTCAGCACGCTGCAGGGGACCCCTCGCGGGCTCCTGCGAGTGACCGCAGGGATCAACGCGGCATACCTCGGTCCGATCGTGAGCGACTACCTCAAGCGCTACCCGGAGGTGCAGCTCGAGCTGTTCTGCACGGGGCGCACGGTCGACCTCGTCGAGGAGCGGTTCGATCTCGGCATCCGCGCGGGTACCCTCGCCGACTCGAGCCTGATCAGCCGCAGCCTTGGCCGGGTGAGCTGGTTCCTCGTCGCGACCGCCGCGTACTTGAAGAAGCGGGGGCGACCGAAGTCGCCCGAGCAACTGAAGGGCCACGACTGCCTGTTCTTCGGCTCCGGCGCCATGACGGTCGTGCTGCACCTCGTGAGCGGCGAGACGACGGCGCAGGTCGAGGTGCCGGCTCGCACGCTGGTCAGCGACCTCGATGTCCTCTACTCGATCGCGACCGCCGGCCTGGGAATCGCCCTGCTCCCGGCCTTTCGCTGCGCGGACGACCTGCGCGCGCGCCGGCTGGAGCGCGTGCTTCGCGACTGGAATGCCCCCGCGACGCCGATCCACGTGATCTATCCGAGCACTCGACACCTCTCACCCAAGGTGAAGACCTTCGTCGACCATCTTCAAGCGCGTATGACGCCGCCACCGTGGGAGCTCGGCCCCCTGCCATGACCTCGCGCCGTGATGCGCCGGTGACCGCGCGATCGCTGCGAGCATCGCTAGAGCCGGGCACGATGCCGGACCGGCTCACAGCTCCGAGCGCAGCTCGTCGGCGGACGCGCACGCGATCGCTTGTGCCACCCTTACGCTCGCGTCGAGCGCATGTCATGGGAGTGGATGAACCTCTCACCATCGAACGCGTAGACCCGGGATCTGTGGCATAGTGAAGATGTGGCGCATCCGTCGACGAAGCAGATCCTGAAGCATCTCATCGATGAGCTACCAGATGACGCGACCATCGCGGACGTCCAGTACCACCTGTACATCATCGATGCAGTGAATCGTGGTCGAGACGAGATTGCATCTGGAGCCGGGATTCCACACGAGCAGGTCGCAGGCGAGATGAGGGCGAAGTGGGGACGAGCTCGCGAAAAGTAATCTGGGCTCCGTCGGCACACGCAGATCTCGACGAGATTCTCGCACGTCGCGCCGATGCTGCAAGCTTGCTTTAAGATATCCTGGACGCGGCGGCCTCGCTGTCGACGCTGAGCGAACGTGGACGGCTCGTACCAGAGATCGACGACGCCGTCACACGTGAATCTTCGTGCGCGACTTTCGCCTGATGTACGAGGTCTCGCGTGATCACGTCCACATCGTCGCGCTCATGACGGGAGAGGTGGTGCCGCGTGCGCACATCGTCATGAGGTTCCGTGAGCGTGGGCGAAGATGAGGGTGTGGCCGAGACACCGCGCGACGGCCGGTAGTTGACAGGATGGCTCATCATCTGGCCGCCGCAGCGGGGACATGTCTCCAAGTCGACGCCGGTCAACGCGAGGAATCTCTCCCGCCACTCCTGCTGTGGTGCACATGGTTGGGCAGACGGAGCGTTGACCTCCAGATGGCGCCGGGCCTCTGCGAGCTTCGTGCGGTCGTTGCTGCTGGCGTGTATGTGCTGGACTTCTAGCGTACAGATCGGCAGAGTTATCCCAGCGGTCGCCGGAGGTTCGTTGGCCGCCCGGAGAGGATGGGCTCGTGCGTGGTTTCGAAAGCAAGCAGTCGACATCGAGTCAGGACAACCGCGGCGCGGCGATCAGCCCGCAGCCCGGCAAGCGGACGCTGACCGAGGAGCTGCCGATCCAGCGCAAGGCCAGTGGCGGCGCCCCCGACGCCGCGGCGACCCAGGACAGCGCGCAGCGCGGCATCGCGACCCCGTCGTCGGCGCTGCCGCACGGCGAGACCATCCAGCGCCTGTTCGGCCAGCACAGCATCGCCGGTATCCAGGCCCACACCGGCTCCGAGGCCGCGGCGAGCGCGAACGCGATGGGCGCCCAGGCGTACGCCACCGGCAACCACGTCGTGCTCGGCGATCGCGCCGACCTCCACACCGTCGCCCACGAAGCCGCGCACGTCGTCCAGCAGCGCGCTGGCGTCCAGCTCAAGGGTGGCGTCGGCGAGGCCGGCGACCACTACGAGCAACAGGCCGACGCCGCCGCGGACAAGGTCGTGCGCGGCGAGAGCGCCGAGGCCGTGCTCGGCACCCCGAAGGCGGGCGGCGCATCGCACGGCGCAGCCGCGGTGCAGAAGGAAGAGAAGCCGGGCGCCAGCCCGGAGCCCAAGGCCGGCCCGGCGCCCGCGCCGACCACTGTGACCAACCAGATCACCGACGGTCCGTACGGCTGGCAGTCGAAGTTCGAGGTCACCAAGACCGACACCGAGTACAAGGTCGTGATCAAGCCCAAGCTAGTGCCCGACGCTGGCGTGACCGCCGCGCAGGTCGCCGACGTCAAGCAGCGCGCCAAGGCGGCGTTCACCCGCATGTTCGACAACAAGTTCGTGCTGACCGACACCGCGGACAAGAAGCAGTACAACCTGCGCGCCGACGTCCAGTTCGTCGACAGTGGCGAGCACTACACGGTCAAGCTGCACACCGGCCCCGACGGCAACGGTAACCTTGGCAACTGGTATACCGGCAACTATGACGAGACCCTGGCCCACGAGCTCGGCCACCAGCTCGGGCTCAAGGACGAGTACGTCGCCGCCACGGTTCCCGCGCGCGCGACCGCGACCTCGCCCGGCGTCCACACCGATCACTCGGTCATGGGCAACTATCTCGCCGAGGGTCGGCCGAACGCCGCCGCACAGCTGCGCCACGGCCAGACGATCGGCAACGAGATCGGCGGCGCCACCGGCCGCACCTTCACGATCGCGAAGAAGCCGTGAGCCGAACGCCCGCCGCGTGGTTGCCTCCCGTCCTCGCACTCACCGCGGCGTGCTCCGGGACGGCCGCCGTCGCGCAGCCGTCGCCCCCCCAGCCTGAACCCCGCCAAGAGGCCCCTGCGATGGAAGATCCGCTCCGCGCCTTCGACCACCACCCCGCCGCCATGGTCACGATCCGGTTCGGCACCGAGCACTTCGGCAACGGCGAGGTCACGCTCGCGATCCGCGGCGACGGCGCGGTCAGCGTCGACCAGCGCACCGCCAACGGGCTCACCCACTACGACGCTAAGCTCGCCGCCACCCGCGTCGCCGCGCTCGGCCGCGCTCTCGCTGACCATCGGTTCACCGCGCCGCGGACGTCGACCCTACCTCGCGAGCCGGGCGACTCGCCACTCGTGCTCCGGCTGTCCGGCGACGGCGCGCCGACCTTCGAGGCCACGATCTGGTACGCCGACCGGTTCAAGGACCCCGATCTCGACGCGATCCTGCGCGCCACCGACGACATCCTGTACAGTGCCTCGGCCGGTAAGCTCGGCCAGCCCGCGCCTGCGCCGTAGCACACGCCCGACACGGGCGGCGCGTTCGTGATCCCGGGCGAGGCGCTGCACGACGAGATCGAGCTGCTGGTCGCCGCCGGCGTGCCGCGGCCGCGCGTGCTGCGTGCGGCCACCGCCGACGCGTGGCGCTACCTCGGTCAGCCCCACGAGGCCGGCGTCATCGAGGTGGGGGCGCGCGCCGACCTCGTGCTGGTGACGAGCGATCCGCTGACCGCGGCGCTGCCGCTGATCCCCGACGGGGTCATGGTCCGCGGCCGCTGGCTGCCGGGCGGCGAGCTAGCGACCATGCTCGCCGACATCACCCGGCGCGATACGCCACCGGGCGATCACTGGGCGACCGCACCACCTTTGGCCGCCAACGGTGACCACGTGCATCAGGCGCAGTACGACATCGCGATCGCCGGGGCCCTCGTCGGCGCGGAGCAGCTCGTCGTCGGCACGGCCGGCGGCAAGCGCACGATCGCCGGGCGGATCTTCGACCCCGGCACCGGGATCGAGACCACGTACCGGCTCGGCCAGGACCGAGCGACGGTCACCGCGGTCTACCACACGATGACGCTCGACATCGCCGGAACGCTCAGCGCCGGCGGGCTGGTGGTCACCGGCACGGATCTGACCGGCGAGCCGGTGTCGCTCCACGCGCCGGCTCCCGCGGGAGCGTTTCTGTCGGGCCCGGGGATCGGCGGAGCCCTCCCGCTGGTCGACAGGCTCGCCGGGATGACGCCCGGGACCCGGCGCACCCTCAGCTCGCTCGAGCTCGGCTACTTTCCACCGATCGCGATCATCCCAGCGCGCCACGAGATCGAGCGCAGGCCGGATGCCGGCGGCCACCGCGTGTTCGGCGTCACGACGACGCGGGGCGGGGCCACCGTCACCAGCGAGCTGGTGGTCGATCGCGACGGCTTCATCGTGGCGCGAACCGACGACGCCCCGCTCGACACGACCAGCACGCGGCGACCGCGGTAGCGGCTGGCGCACGCATCACCGCTTTGTTCGATCTCGCGAAGCAGCGGTTTCACGAGATCAGCGCTCATAGACGAGCACGCCATCGAGGTCTATCGAGTAGGCGAGCGTGTTCGGGACGGTCCGATCAGCTTCGAAGTCGGAAGCGCGGTACACGACGAGGTCGGAACAGACATCCGGTTGGCGCTTCACGCGCCAGACGGTCATCGGGTCGTCAAAGTCGGCGGGTTCGGGGCAGTCGGGAACGATCGCCAGCAGATCCCAGTCGCTGTCAGGGCGCGCCTCGCCTCGAGCGCGACTGCCGAACAACCAGATCTGGAGCGGTTGCCAGCGATCGATCACCCGAGCCAGAATAGGCCGGATCGGGTCGATGTCGAGCGAGCGCATATGGACCGCACGAACGCTTGGTCTGGTAGGAGCCTCGACAACCGACACGCATTCACCTTAACACGAAGCATCCGCAGGCTACCTGATCGACTACTGATGGATCCCCCCGTTTTGTTGGCGTAGATGATCGAAATCGTTCCGGAATATTTTCCGCTTGAGGAGGAATTTCGGCGATCGCGCGTCAGTTCCGGCGGCATGATGAGCCGCCGCGCGATGTCGCTTTTCGTGAAGAACCCGCTCCAGGTTGCCGAGACGATCGAGAAGATTTTCGAGGATGACCTTCACGCACGCCGTGTGCTGTCGCTCGCGAACTGCGTCGTCGGCACACTGGATGCTGCCGTGCTCTCCATCCATGCGATCGGTCGCGGCTACGCGCATGCGACCAACAACAACGAGAAGCATGGGGTGAAGCAGACCGATCGGATGATTGGCAACACCGGCATCAACGTCTGGCTGTTGTTCCATCCGTGGGCGAAGTTTGTCGTTGGCGGTCGCAAGGAGGTCGTCGTAGCGCTCGACTGGACTGAGTTCGATGCCGATGATCACGCGACGCTCGCGGGGTACCTCATCACGAGTCACGGGCGGGCAACGCCGTTGATCTGGATGACGGTGCGCAAATCGACCCTCGAAGGGAAGCGTAACGATCACGAGTACCGGCTGATCGAGCGGCTGCATGCCTGTCTCGCGGCCGACGTGAAGATCACGTTGCTCGCTGATCGTGGGTTCGGTGATCAGAAGCTCTACAGGTTCCTGGAGGCGCTCGGCTGGGACTTCATCATCCGATTCCGCGGCGGCATCAAGGTCGAATCCGCCGAAGGGGGGCGGAAGCCAGCTGCTGACTGGGTGCCCGCGAACGGTCGCGCGACGATGATCCGCAAGGCACGTGTGACACGTACGCGCGCTGAAGTTCCTGCCGTCGTCGTTGTGCACGCGCGCAAGATGAAGGAAGCGTGGTGCCTCGCGACGAGCTTGAGCGAGCGCAAGGCTGCCGAGGTCGTGAAACTCTACGCTCGACGCTTCACGATTGAGGAGACGTTCCGCGACCAAAAGAACCTGCGCTTCGGCATGGGCCTGTCGGGGCCTGTCGGCGACCCACATCGGAACCCCAGACCGACGAGATCGCCTGCTTCTCGTCGCAGCCATCGCGCAAGCGTTGCTCACACTACTCGGCGCTGCAGGCGAGCAATGCGGTCTCGATCGGCTGATGAAAACCAACACGTCCAAGAAACGCACGATGTCCTTGTTCAACCAAGGCATCAACCTCTACGCCGCCATTCCCAACATGGGGGACGACCGACTCGCGCCGCTGATGAAAGCGTTCGACTCAGTGGTCCGCGCGCATGAAATTTTCCGGGCGGTTTTCGGTGTCATTTGAGGGGATGGCTCAGGACGCCGATAGGTCTGCGTCGTCGGGCAGAGTTGGCAGCTCGACACCAATAGCGATGCGTGTCGAGGCCATGGTCACGAGACGTAGTGGGCCTCGCGACATGAGGGCGCAGGCTCCACATGACACCCCGCGAAGGCGGCTTGGCCACTCCCGTTTGCCTGTGAACTAATGCCACGGCAATGTGCGCCTCTGCGCGTCATACTCCCGGCGTCACTCCTTGCAGTGAGCCATTGGAGTTGGCGGCCTCGCTGAATGCCGCGCACGCGCGTGCAATCCAACCGTGAGACGACATTGACGCTCGTCGCGCGAGTTTTTGCCGAGCAGCACAACTGGTCGCTTGTTTGGTGACAAGCGACTGCCGGCTACGGGCAGCTCGCCGCGCGCTGCTTTCGTCTGGTGCCAGAACACGATCGACTGAATCCATCAGGAAGCATCAAGGCTTGCGGCTCGCCGCTCCCGCAGGCGCCGGCCGAGTTTTCGGGCGCTCCGGACCTAGGATGGGCTCTCGCGCGCAAGCGCCCGAATAGCAGGCACGAGACGAGCTGCACGGACTGTCACGCGCTTTCGCCGGTGCCTTCTCAGTTTCCAATCGCTGCTCGTGGGAAGCGCAGCGTGCAGACGCGTGGAAGTCAAGAGGTCACACACCCTCGTGCATGAGACCTCAATTTGAGACGAGACCGCGGCAGCGAACGTTAGGGCGTGCTGCTGGGATCCGCCGGGTCGCTGCCCGCGGCGCGCTCGTCGCCGTCCAGCGCGCCGTCGAGATCGCGATCGATGCCGATCCGGGTTCCGGATCCCGGCGGGGCGCAGGTGTAGGTCAGCTCGGCGTCGCTCGCGGTGACGAGCCGGCGCAGGTCGCGGTCGAGGATCGCGGACCTTGCTTGGCGATCCCAGTGGAACCGACCGCGGCCGAGGTAGAGGAACCCGACCTCGTCGTCGGCGATCCGGCCGTTGGCCACGAGATCGCACTCGCCGGCGTCGGCGCGCGCCATCAGGAGGTCGATGCGCGCCGCGACCGCCTGCGAGCTCGCCGCGGTGAGCGTCACCTGCTGCCCGACGATCGGCGCGAGGTTCGTGTCGAACACCAGCATGAACTGCTCGAGGTTCCGCTTGATCTGCACGCCCTCCGGGGTGACGGGAATACCGAACGGGTTGAACGGGCTCGCGTCGAAGCCACTGGTGAAGCGGAACAGATCCGGGTTGGTCCCGTCGTGGCTGAAGCCATACCCGCGGACCTGATCGCCGAGGAACGGATCGGGGCCCAGCGACCCGACGGTCAGGCCCGTGCC
>Ga0137438_1000193_pt1 | contig 11572 bp, 9 predicted proteins | sample EasRivERMGT157_2_FD_102327 | JGI IMG/M metagenome (GOLD analysis project Ga0137438, IMG submission 102327) | Soil microbial communities from meander-bound floodplain in the East River, Colorado, USA - East River MetaG ERMGT157_2 | ecosystem: Environmental > Terrestrial > Soil > Floodplain ... | reverse complement strand
TTCTTTCCTCGGGACTGGAGGCCAGGGAAGCGAACCGGGCTTCTACCCGCCCCCGGGCCTCTACCCCTGAATTCAAAGGTCGAGCAGCAGGCGCGCCGGATCTTCCAGCGCTTCCTTGATCGCCACCAGCGACAGCACCGCCTCGCGGCCGTCGATGATGCGGTGGTCGTAGGACAGCGCGAAGTAGTTGATCGGCCGGATGACGATCTGTCCGTTCTCGACCACCGGACGCTCGCGGGTCGCGTGCACGCCGAGGATCGCAGACTGCGGCGGATTGATGATCGGGGTGGACAGCATCGATCCGAACACCCCGCCGTTGGAGATCGAAAACGTGCCGCCGGTCAGCTCCTCGATGGTGAGCTTGCCGTCCTGCGCGCGCTTGCCGAAGTCGGCGATCTTCTTCTCGATCTCGGCGAATGTCATCTGGTCGGCATCGCGCAGGATCGGCACCACCAGTCCGCGCGGACCGCCCACGGCGACGCCGATGTCGAAGTAGCCGTGGTAGACGATGTCGTTGCCGTCGATCGCCGCATTGACCACCGGATATTTCTTCAGCGCATGCACTGCCGCCTTGACGAAGAACGACATGAAGCCGAGCTTGATACCGTGCTCCTTCTCGAAGCGGTCCTTGTATTTGTTGCGCAGCTCGATCACCGGCGCCATGTTCACTTCGTTGAACGTGGTCAGGATGGCGGCGGTGGACTGCGATTGCACCAGGCGCTCGGCGATGCGGACGCGTAGCCGCGACATGGGTACACGCTGCTCCGGACGCCCGGCGAGAAGCTGATCAACGTCGACCGGCGCCGGCGGCTGCGGCAGCACCCGCTTCGCCGCGGTCGAGGTGACGGTCGCGGCCGCGGGCGCGACGGGTTTCTGCAACTGCCCGAGAACATCTCCCTTCGTGATACGGCCGTCGCGGCCGCTGCCCGTGATCTTGCCCGGATCCACTCCCGTCTCGTCGACGAGCTTCCTCGCGGCGGGCATGAGACGGGCATCATTGCGTGCCACCGAAGCCGAAGGCGCCGGAGTTGCTGGCACGGACTTCGGCTCCGGCCGGACCCCTGCCGGTGCGGCGGCAGGCGCCGTGACGGTTGCGGCGGCTTCGGTATCGATGGTGGCGATGATTTCCCCGGAGACGACCGTGCCGCCATCGCCCTTGATGATGCGGGCGAGGACGCCGTCGGCGGGCGCCGGCAGCTCGAGCACCACCTTGTCGGTTTCGACGTCGATGAGATTCTCGTCGCGCTTGACGGCCTCACCGGCCTTCTTGCGCCACGCCAGCAGCGTGGCCTCCGCAATCGATTCCGACAATTGCGGAACCTTGACTTCGACTAGCATCGCCTGCTCCGTTCGGTTTTTTTCACCGGCTTCGGCTTGGCCTGCGCCGGTGAGTGTCAAAAAACCAGCGCGTAACGCGCCGGAACTTCCTGCCGGATGTACGGCAGGTTTGCCGTTCGATCCGGTCGAATCGAAGCGGCCCTCTTCCGCCACCTCAACTCACTTCATTTTTCCAAAGGCCGCCTCGACCAGTTTCTTTTGCTGCTCAATGTGCTTGGCGCTGTAACCCACTGCCGGCGAAGCCGAAGACGGCCGGCCGGCGTAATGAAGCTTCTGGTCCTCGCGCATGTTCTCGGCCAGGTAGTGCCGTGTCTGATACCACGCCCCCTGGTTCTGCGGTTCCTCCTGGCACCACACGATTTCCTTCGCGTTCGGATAGCGCTTCATCTCCGCGGCGAAGGGCTTGTGCGGGTAGGGATAGAGCTGCTCGACGCGGATTATCGCGGTATTGTCGAGGCGCCGCTCACGACGGGCAGTCAGCAGGTCATAGTACACCTTGCCCGAGCAGGCAACGACGCGCGTGACATGCTTCGGATCGATCTCGTCGATCTCGCCGATCACGGTCTGGAAGCCGCCCTTCGCGAGATCCTTCAGGTTCGAGACGGCTTCCGGTTTCCTGAGCAGCGACTTCGGCGTCATGACCACCAGCGGCTTCCTGAACGAGCGCAGCATCTGGCGCCGCAGCAGGTGGAAAATCTGCGCCGGCGTGGTCGGCACGCACACCTGGATATTATGCTCGGCGCATAGTTGCAGGTAGCGCTCCAGGCGCCCCGAGCTGTGTTCCGGACCCTGGCCTTCGTAGCCGTGCGGCAGCAGCATCACCAGGCCGCACATCCGCCCCCACTTGGCTTCGCCCGCGGCGATGAACTGGTCGATCACCACCTGCGCGCCATTGGCGAAATCGCCGAACTGCGCCTCCCAGATCACCAGCTCGTCGGGTTCGGCACAGGCATAGCCGTATTCGAAGCCAAGCACCGCCTCTTCGGACAGCACCGAATCGATGACCACGAACGTGGCCTGGTTCTCGGCGACGCTGTTCAGCGGCGTGTGGATGCCGGCGTCCCAACGCTCGCGGTTCTGGTCGTGCAGCACCGAGTGCCGGTGGGCGAACGTTCCGCGCCCGGAGTCCTGCCCCGAAAGCCGCACTGCGTAGCCGTTGGCGAGCAGCGTGGCATAGGCGAGATTCTCCGCCATGCCCCAATCGAGCATTTTCTTTCCGAGCCCCATCTCGCGCCGGGCCTGGTTGACTCGCTCGACCGATGGATGCAGCTTGAATCCCTCCGGGATCGTGGTGAGACGCCCGGCCAGCCGCTGCAACTCCGCCATGGGCACCGACGTGTCGGCCGAATCGGTCCACTTCGCGTTGAGAAAAGGCGCCCAGTCCACCGCGAAATTGCGCTGGAAATTCGACAGCACCGGGCTCGAAGTATGCCGGCCTTCCTCCAGCGCCTGGCGGTAGTCCTTGATCATCTGTTCCGGCTCCTCGGCCTTGATCACGCCCTGGGCGACCAGCTTGTCGGCATACAGCCTGCGCGTGCCGGGATGCTGCGCGATCTTCTTGTACATCAGCGGCTGGGTGACGAACGGCTCGTCCTGCTCGTTGTGGCCGAGCTTGCGGAAGCAGACGATGTCGATCACCACGTCCTTCTTGTACTCCTTGCGGTAGTCCATGGCGATCTGCGTCACCAGGTGCACCGCCTCCGGATCGTCGCCGTTGACGTGGAAGATCGGCGCCTCGACCATCTTCGCGACGTCGGTGCAGTAGATCGTGGAGCGCGCATCGCGCGGATCGGACGTGGTGAAGCCGATCTGGTTGTTGACGATGATGTGTACCGTGCCGCCGGTGCCGTAGCCGCGCGTCGCCGACAGATTGAGCGTCTCCATCACCACGCCCTGCCCGGCGAAGGCGGCATCGCCATGGATGAGCAGCGGCAGCACCTGGTCGCCTTTCGAGTCCTTGCGCCGGCGCTGGCGCGCGCGCACCGAGCCCTCGACCACCGGGTTGACGATTTCCAGGTGAGACGGGTTGAAGGCGAGCGTCAGGTGGACCGCGCCGCCGGGCGTGGAAATATCGGAGGAAAATCCATTGTGGTACTTGACGTCCCCGGCGGACAGATCGCTCACCGATTTGCCTTCGAATTCGGAGAACAGCTCCCTGGGGTTCTTGCCGAGGGTGTTGACGATCAGATTGAGCCGGCCGCGATGCGCCATGCCGATCACCAGCTCCTGCACGCCGTAACTCCCGGCGCGCTTCAGCACCTCGTCCATGGACGAAATAAGGCTCTCGCCGCCCTCGAGCGAGAAGCGCTTCTGCCCGACGTAACGGGTGTGCAGGTATTTCTCCAGCGACTCGGCGGCGGTGATGCGCTCGAGAATGCGCTTCTTCTCCTCCACGGAAAGGCTGGGTTGGGAACGGCAGGATTCCAGGCGCTGCTGAATCCAGCGCTTCTGCCCCATGTCGCTCATGTACATGTACTCGACGCCGATCGAGCCGCAGTAGGTTTCGCGCAGCGCCTGCAGGATATCCCTCAGCGCGGCCCTTTCCGGGCCGACGAGCGTGCCGGTGTTGAACACCGTCTCCATGTCGGCCTCGGTGAGGTCGTAAAAACCGGGTTCCAGTTCCGGCAACGGCTGGCGCTGCTGGCGCTTCAGCGGATCGAGTTGCGCCCACCGGCAGCCCAGGGTGCGATGCGCGGCAATGAGCAACAGCACGTAGACCTGCTTGCGTTCGACGCCAAGCTCCGTCGGCGATGCAACGGTGTGCAGCTTGTTCTGCCTTGCCCGTTGCGCGAACGACTCGACGATCGGCGCGTGCGCCACATCGTGGGCGCCGTTGCCCCCGCTCTCATTCAGGCCTGCCGGCAATAGCTGCATCCTGTCGAAGTAATCGCGCCACTGCTCCGAAATGGACTGCGGATTGTCGAGGTAGGACTCGTACAGTTCCTCGATGAAAGGCGCGTTGGCGCCGAAAAGATGGGAGTTGGAAAGCATCAGTTTCATCATGGCCTCACCTCGAATCGGCGAATCGAAAATCACGAACCGCGGGATGGGACGCCACGATGCGGCGATCTGCGATCCCGGCTCGCCAATTACCGCTTGTCGATGGGCACCAACTCCCGGCGGGCAGAACCGTTGTAGAGCTGGCGCGGTCGCCCGATCTTGTATTCGGGATCGGAAATCATTTCCTGCCACTGCGCGATCCAGCCGACCGTGCGCGCCAGCGAGAAGATGCAGGTGAACATCGATACCGGGATGCCGAGGGCGCGCTGCACGATGCCGGAGTAGAAATCCACGTTGGGATAGAGCTTGCGCTGCACGAAATAGTCGTCCTCGAGCGCAATCTTCTCGAGCGCGACCGCCAGCTTGAACAGGCGGTCGTCGTGCAGGCCGAGCTCCTCGAGTACCTCGTGGCAGGTCTCGCGCATCAGCTTCGCGCGCGGATCGTAATTCTTGTAGACGCGGTGGCCGAAGCCCATCAGCCTCACGCCGGAATTCTTGTCCTTCGCCTGCTTGATGAACTGGCCGACTTTGGAAACGTCGCCGATTTCCTCCAGCATCTGCAGGCAGGCTTCGTTGGCGCCGCCGTGCGCGGGGCCCCAGAGGCAGGCGATGCCCGAGGCGATGCAGGCGAACGGATTGGCTCCGGAGGAACCGGCGAGCCGCACGGTCGAGGTCGAGGCGTTCTGCTCGTGATCGGCGTGCAGGATGAAAATGCGGTCGAGTGCGCGCACCAGCACCGGGCTGACCTTGTATTCCTCGGCCGGGACCGCGAACATCATGCGCATGAAATTTTCCGTATAGGACAGGTCGTTCCTCGGGTATATGAACGGCTGGCCGACCGAGTACTTGTAGGCCATTGCCACGATGGTCGGCAGCTTCGCAATCAGCCGGAACGCCGAAATTTCCCGGTGCTCGGGGTTATTGATGTCGAGCGAGTCGTGGTAAAACGCGGACAGCGCCCCCACCACCCCGACCATCACCGCCATCGGATGCGAGTCGCGCCTGAATCCCGTGTACAGCCGCGCGAGCTGTTCGTGCACCATCGTGTGGCGCGTCACGGTGGTGACGAATTCCTCCTTCTGCTGCCTGTCCGGCAATTCTCCTTTCAGCAGCAGGTAGCAGACTTCAAGGAAGTCGCAGTGGGTCGCGAGCTGCTCTATGGGATAGCCGCGATACATCAGCACGCCCTGGTCGCCATCGATGTAGGTGATCGTGGAGCTGCAGCTGGCGGTCGAGAGGAATCCCGGGTCGTAGGTGAACATTCCCGTTTTGCCGTAGAGCGTGCGGATATCGATGACATCCGGTCCGATGCTCCCGGACAGGACCGGAAACTCGACCGACTTGCCGTCGCCGTAAGAAAGCACGGCTTTCTTCGTTGTACTCATCGCGTTCTCCTCGGTTTTCCCAACACGGCGTCAGCAGCGCCGCAACAACTGAATCACTTCGTCGAGCGCCGGGTCGATACAGTCGCTGCGTCCGCTGACCAGACCCCAGAGGTCATTGTCGTCATACTCCAGCAGCACCTTGAAAGCCCGCAGGCGTTCGCCTTCGAGCTGCATGCCGTACTGGTCAAGAAAACGCTCCAGCACCAGATCGTTCTCAAGCAGGCCGCGGCGGCAGTGCCAGCGCAGGCGGTTGAATTCCACGGGGGTCACGCCCACACCTTCACCGCCAGGACACCCCCCACGTACGCCAAAAAAAACATTCCCGATTCCCTGGCGCGCATGGCGTCCTGGCTGCCAAGCATTGATCAAACTGTCCGCTTGACCATCAGGTCCTTGATCTTGCCGATCGCGCGCGTCGGGTTGAGTCCCTTCGGGCAGGAATCGACGCAATTCATGATGCTATGGCAGCGGAACAGGCGGTAGGGATCCTCGAGATCGTCCAGGCGCTCGGCGGCCGCCTGGTCGCGGCTGTCGGCAAGGAAGCGGTACGCCTGCAGCAGGCCCGCCGGCCCGACGAACTTGTCCGGATTCCACCAGAACGACGGACACGACGTCGAACAGCAGGCGCACAGGATGCACTCGTACAGCCCGTCCAGCTCTTCCCGCTGCTGCGGCGATTGCAGCCGCTCCTTTTCCGGCGGCGGGTCATTGTTGACCAGGTACGGCTTGATCGAATGGTACTGCTTGAAGAACTGCGTCATGTCGACGATCAGGTCGCGGATCACCGGCAGCCCGGGCAGTGGCCGCAGCACGACCGGCTCCTTCAGGTCCGCGAGCTTGGTGATGCAGGCCAGTCCGTTCCTGCCGTTGATATTCATCGCGTCGGAGCCGCAGACGCCTTCGCGGCACGAGCGGCGCAGGCTCAGGCTGTCGTCCTGCTCCTTGATGCGCACCAGCGCATCAAGCAGCATGCGGTCGTGTGGATCGAGCTGGACGTCGTAGTCCTGCATCCTCGGCTTCTCGTCCTTGTCCGGGTCATAGCGATAGATTCGAAAATGCATGCGGTTCCCCAAAATCGCGAGCTAGTATGTCCTGACCTTCGGCTCGATGGTCTGCGCCGTCAGCGGCTTCATGTGTACCGGCCGGTAGTCGAGCCGGTCGCCCTCCTTGTACCAGAGCGTGTGCTTGAGCCAGTTCACGTCGTCGCGCTGGTGAAAATCGGCGCGGTCGTGCGCCCCGCGCGATTCCTGTCGTGCAGCCGCGCCCACCATGGTCGCGCGGGCCGCTTCAATCGTATTTTCCAGCTCGAGCGCCTCGATGCGCGCGGTGTTGAACACTTTGCTCTTGTCCCTGATCCCGGTCCGGGTTGCGCGATCGGCGATCGCGCGAATCTTCTTCACGCCCTCGGCAAGCAGATCGGGAAAGCGGAACACGCCGCAATGCGCCTGCATCGCGCGGCGCATGTCGTTCGCCACCTCGGCGACGCTCTCGCCGTTCTTCTGATTGTCCAGCCGCGCAAGGCGCGCGAGCGACCGGTCGGCGGCGTCCGTCGGCAATTCCTTGTGCCCCGGGTTCTCCTTCAGGAAGCGAATCGCCGAATCGGCCGCCGATTTCCCGAACACCAGCAGCTCGGTGAGCGAGTTGGTGCCGAGCCGGTTGCCGCCATGCACCGAGGCACAGGCGCATTCGCCCGCCGCGTAGAACCCGGGCACCGTCGCTTCCTTGTCTGCGCCCCGGGGCGCGATGACCTCGCTGTGATAGTTGGTCGGGATGCCGCCCATCATGTAGTGCGCGGTCGGCACGACCGGAATGGGATCCTTGACCGGGTCGACGCTGGCGAACTTCTTGGATATCTCGCGGATTCCCGGAAGCCGCTTGTCGATCACCTCGGGGCCGAGATGATCGAGTTTCAGCATCAGGTGGTCGCCGTGCGGGCCGGCGCCGCGGCCTTCCTTGATCTCGGTCGCCATCGCGCGCGACACGACGTCGCGGCTGGCGAGGTCCTTCAGGTTCGGCGCATAGCGCTCCATGAAGCGCTCGCCGTTCTTGTTGAGCAGATACCCGCCTTCACCCCGGACGGCTTCCGTAATCAAAATGCCCGCCCCATAGACTCCGGTGGGATGAAACTGATAGAACTCCATGTCCTGGAGGGGAAGCCCGGCACGTGCCGCCATGCCGGGCCCGTCGCCGGTGTTGATGAACGCGTTCGTCGAGGAATGGAACATGCGTCCTCCTCCCCCCGTGGCGAACAGCGTCGCCCCGGCCTGGAGGATCATCACGTCACCGGTTTCCATTTCCAGCACAGTGACCCCCAGTACCTGGCCGCTCGCGTCGCGAATCAGGTCCAGCGCCATCCATTCGACGAAAAACAGGGTGTGCGCGCGGACATTGCGCTGGTACAGCGTGTGCAGCATGGCGTGACCGGTGCGGTCGGCGGCGCAGCAGGATCGCTGCACCGGGCGCTCCCCAAAATTCTGCGAGTGCCCGCCGAATGGCCGCTGATAGACCGTGCCATTGTCGTTGCGGTCGAAAGGCATGCCGTAATGCTCGAGTTCGTAGACGGCTTTCGGCGCCTCGCGGCACATGAATTCGATGGTGTCCTGGTCGCCGAGCCAGTCGGAGCCCTTGACCGTGTCGTACATGTGCCACAGCCAGGAATCCTCGCCCATGTTGCCGAGCGCGGCACCGATGCCGCCCTGCGCCGCCACGGTATGCGAGCGTGTCGGGAAGACCTTGCTCACCACCGCCACCGAAAGTCCGGCTTCGGACAGTTGCAGCGCGGCGCGCAATCCTGCGCCACCGGCGCCGACCACGACCGCATCAAAGCTTCGTTTCGCAAGCGCCACTTCAGACTCTCCAGATTATCTGCATCGCCCAGCCCGCGCAGCCGACGAGCAGAAGAATGGTTGCGACTTCGAGCACCAGGCGCAAGCCGGTATGTCTTACGTAATCCATCCAGATGTCGCGCATGCCGATCCAGGCATGGATCAGGATGCTCGTCACGAACAGAAAAGTGGCGAAACGAATCCATCCTTGAGAGAGCAGCGCTTTCCAGGACGTGTAGGTGATCGGCCGGCTGACGAACAGCAGCAGGACGAAGATCAGGGTGTAGATTGCCATCACCACAGCGGTAACGCGCTGCGCCAGCCAGTCCCTGAGCCCGTAATGGGCGCCCACGATCACGCGCTTCACCACAGTTTCGCTCCGATGACGGCGGTCAGCACAAGACTCACCGCGAGCACGGCGTAGCTGGTCTTGCGCGTCGTATCGAGATCGACCCCCTTATCGAGGTCCATGAACAAATAGCGGATTCCGGCGCAAAAGTGATGCAGGTACGCCCACAGGAACCCGAGCAGCGAGAGCTTCACCAGCGGATGACCGACGTAGCCCCTGAAGCGCGCAAACCCCGCGTCGGAAGAAAGACTCATATCCAGCAGGAACAGGAACCAGACGAGGCCAAGGAACAGCAAGGCGCCGCTGACGCGGTGGAGAATCGAAACCAGGCCCGGAAGCGGGAGACTGAGAGGGCTGAGGTTGTACCAGAGAGGACGTTTCTTGTTCGCCGCCAGATCAGGCATATAACGGCATCCTTCCGAGGTTTGCGAGCTTTTTGGGGTGCTTGAAATCTTGACTGGAGTCAAGATTATATCAGGCTTCCCGTCCGTTTTGTGCTGCGCAAAAGTACTCGCGCCCTTGTCCGGCGGACGATCGTCGATCTTGCGTCGCTCCCGCCGCGTAAAGTGAGCTTCATCGCCGCGATTTTGGCACTGGCATGTGCGCTACGCTTGCTCACGGCATCATTTTGGGAATCACGATGCCGTGTCGAATTGACAGTGCCCCGCGGAGTGCCTAAACTCAAAACATCTTGCACCGCAGCAAGCGTGATTGCGGCATTCGGAAAACTCCGTCGCGCACCGTCCGTGCTTCTGATCGTATCAACTGACACTTAAAGTCTGCTCAGAGGGCTTTTTCATGACCAAACCGCCAATTCGTGTCGCAGTCACCGGCGCCGCCGGGCAAATCGGTTACAGCCTGCTGTTCAGGATCGCGAGCGGCGAGATGCTCGGAAAAGATCAGCCGGTGATCCTGCAATTGCTCGAAATCCCCGATGAGAAAGCGCAGAAGGCGCTCAAGGGCGTGATGATGGAGCTCGACGACTGCGCCTTTCCACTGCTCCACGGCATGGTACCGACCTCGGAGCCGATGGCGGCATTCAAGGATGTGGGCATTGCCTTGCTCGTCGGCGCGCGGCCGCGCGGCCCGGGCATGGAGCGCAAGGACCTGCTCGAAGCGAATGGCAAGATCTTCGCGCCGCAGGGCAAGGCGCTGAACGCGGTCGCGAACCGCAATGTCAAGGTGCTGGTGGTCGGCAACCCCGCCAATACCAATGCGCTCATCGCGATGAAGAATGCGCCCAATCTCAAGCCGACGCAGTTCACCGCCATGATGCGGCTCGATCACAACCGCGCCCTCACCCAGATCGGGCGCAAGATCGACAAGCCGGTGGCGTCGATCCGGAAGGTAACCATCTGGGGCAATCACTCCGCGACCCAGTATCCCGACCTGTTCCAGGCGGAGGCCGACGGCAGAAAGATCTGGCCGATGATCAACGATCAGGACTGGCTGGAGAAAACGTTCATCCCGACCGTGCAGAAGCGCGGCGCGGCGATCATCGAAGCGCGCGGCCTGTCCTCGGCGGCGAGCGCCGCCAACGCCGCCATGGATCATATCCGCAACTGGGTCCACGGCACGCCCGAGGGCGACTGGGTCTCGATGGGGATCCCCTCCGACGGCAGCTACGGCATTGCCGAAGGCGTGCTCTACGGCCACCCGGTGAGCTGCCGGAACGGCCAGTACCAGATCGTCAAGGGAATCGAGATCAGCGACTTCAGCCGTACGCGCATGAACGCAACCCTGAAGGAACTGCACGAAGAACGCGACGGCGTGAAGCCTCTGCTCGGCTAGGCCGGCCGGCGACCGATTGCCGCGGATTCACTCATCCCCGCGGGCCATCGAGGACAAGGCCGGAAGTCACGAGAGGTCAAAGCGGAATCCGGCATGAAAACGCGTCCTGGAAATTTCTTCGAAGACTTCCGCCTGGGCGAAAAGATCCGCCACGCCACGCCGCGCACCATTACCGACGGCGATTGCTCGCTGTACATTGCGCTTACCGGTTCGCGCCACATTCTGCATTGCGCGCAACCGGTCGCGCACGCGCTCGGGTTTCGCGACCGCACGGTGGACGACCTGCTCGCCTTCCACATCGCCTTCGGCAAGACCGTCCCCGACATTTCCCTGAATGCCGTCGCCAACCTCGGTTATGCCGACGTACGCTTCTGCGCGCCCTGCTATCCCGGGGACACGTTGCGCGCCGAATCCGAGATCATCGGCCTGAAGCAGAACTCCGGTGGCAAGAGCGGGATCGTCTGGGTCCGCTCCTCGGCATTCAACCAGAACGGCGAACGGGTACTGAACTGGGCACGCTGGGTCATGGTGCACAAGCGCAATGCGGATGCCCCCGCGCCCAAAACAGTGGTACCCGATCTGCCGCAAGTGGTGCCGGTCGAGCGCCTGATCCTGCCCCCGTTTCTGAATGCCGCCCGATTCGAACCGGAGACCACGGGCAGCACCGACCTGTGGGACGATTATGACGCGGGAGAGCGCATCGACCATCCTTCGGGAATGACCGTGGACGAATCCGATCACACGCTCGCGACCCGGCTGTACCAGAACACCGCGCGGGTGCACTTCGACGCCCTGGCGATGAAAGATTCGCAGTTCGGCCAGCGACTGATGTACGGCGGCCACGTGATCTCGGTGTGCCGCGCGCTTTCCTACGACGGGCTGGA
>Ga0137438_1000192_pt1 | contig 11576 bp, 9 predicted proteins | sample EasRivERMGT157_2_FD_102327 | JGI IMG/M metagenome (GOLD analysis project Ga0137438, IMG submission 102327) | Soil microbial communities from meander-bound floodplain in the East River, Colorado, USA - East River MetaG ERMGT157_2 | ecosystem: Environmental > Terrestrial > Soil > Floodplain ... | reverse complement strand
TCCGGCTCACATATCCATGCTTGATGGTCGCGCCGACGTGGATATCGGTAATCTGGACGATGCTGAATCCGCGTAACGACTCTGGCAGACCTGCGATCGGAACCTCGACGATGCAGACGTTTGCGCGACGGCGCGCATTGACGAAACCGACGGCAGTGACAAGCACGGCAAGAAGCGGAACCGCCGCGGCACTGCCCATGCGCAATTGCTGGAAGGTGGCGGCATCGAACAAAGAGCCGGTTGCCGCCAGGCCTGCAAGCAGAACAACCTCGCGCAACAGCGTCAGGATCAGGACAGACGAAAAGAATCCCATCGCAACAAAGCCCGCCCCGGCCAGATGATCGGCGCCGGGATTGTGCTTGTTGCGGCGCGCGTACTCGGCAAAGGGCAACACGGACAGCGACAGGGCCAGCAGCAAGATCGTCACCACCGTTCCGGCCACGCCGAACGGCATGTCGGGAACGAGGCGCCATCCCATGTAGAGATGCAGCAGGAGGACCAGGACAAACAATCGGAGCATGGCGGCCCGCTTTCCGGGGCGTGTCGGTACGACCCTTATTCAAAGGGACAACAAATCCAAAATGGGGCGTTTGCGGCCAGTTGCAAGCACGGCGGCCTTGAGATTGCGGGAAAGCGCGGCCCAAGGGGCCAGGTTTTCGTACGTTGCGCATTCAATGCGATCCGCCAGGCCGGACCGCTAGTGTCCTGTTCCGCTAATTCGTGGGATAACTCTTGCAGCTTGGAATCGAATGCCATGACCTATTTGACCGCAATCCATCATTGATCGGAAAACTCGCGAAATCGGCGTCAGGCAAGGCGCGAGGCCTCGACAGTGGCGGGGGCCGGTGAAACGTGGAGCAGGATCGCCGCAGAACGGAAGAGGGGCCCCGGACGTTTTCTGTTTGGGGATCTGACCTCGGAGGCGATCGAGGGCGGCGGGGCGATCCCTCTGCGTCTGATCTCGGGTCGCATCCCCAAATACAGTTGGGGCCTCTGCTCCACCTCGACAGCCGCCCCGCTTGCGGGGATGCGACCGTGCAACCGGCCAATAGCGTGTCGACCACCGGCCTTACGCGCGTCTCCGCGGTCAGATCCCCAGAGGGGCCCCTCTTCCGCGCTCCGACACGCACGGCGAGGACTCGCAACACAGCATGACGCCGATTCTCGTCGGGTTTTCAGCCACGAATGAGCGGAACAGGACGCCAGCCCCTGGTTCCTCTTCAGCGGCTCGCCGCGTCGAGCCGTTCGAGATTGGCGGAATTGAGCTTCAGCCGCGTGGCTGCAAACAGATCTTCGAGTTGAGCCAGGGACGTTGCGCTCGCAATCGGCGCCGTAATTGCGGGCTGTGCCATCAGCCAGGCGAGCGCGACGCGCGCCGGCGTCGAAGATGTATCCTTCGCGACGCTGTCCAGGGCGCCAAGAATGCGCTGACCCCGATCGTTGAGATACTTCTTCACCATCTGCCCGCGCGGACTTTTGGCGAGATCCGCTTCCGACCGATATTTTCCCGTCAGGAAGCCGCTCGCGAGAGAAAAATAGCCGATGACGCCGACTTGATTGCGAACGCAGACCTCCTGCATGCCGGCTTCGAAATCCGCACGGTCGTAGAGGTTGTAGTTCGGCTGCATCGACTCGTAGCGCGGCAGATGGTGCTGCTTGCTCACGGCGAGGGCTTCCTCGAATCGTTCGGCGCTGTAATTCGAGGCGCCGATGGCGCGGACCTTGCCGGCCTTGATGAGCCGGTCGTAGGCGCCCAGGGTGTCCGCCAGCGGCGTCGCGGCGTCATCGGTATGTGACTGGTACAAGTCGATATGGCTGGTCTGCAGTCGCGTGAGGGAATCCTCGACGGCGCGTTGGATGTATGCAGGCGAGAGGCCCTTCTTGTCAGGCGCCATTTCCATGCCCACCTTGGTGGCGATTATGACCTTGTCGCGCTTGCCGCTTTTCTTCAACCATTTGCCGATGATCGTTTCCGATTCACCGCCCTTGTGGCCGGGAACCCAGCGCGAATACATGTCAGCCGTGTCGATGAGGTTGAAGCCTTCGTCCACAAACCGGTCCAGCAGGCGCATAGAGGTCGCTTCGTCAGCCGTCCAGCCGAAAACGTTGCCCCCGAATGCGAGGGACGAGACTTCCAGGCCTGAGCGGCCGAGCTTGCGTTTTTGCATGCCGATTCCTTCGCCTAAAGGGAAAAAAGTCGTGCGCCCCCAAACTTATCTGACAGTTGGGCACAACAATGGTCCATCATAACAAGCGCCGGGTTGGGCGCGTTCGTGACAAATTGTCACATCGATTAACGGCTTGCAACTTGGCGCGCACCGCGGCTGTCAGATCAGCCATGCGAATCACCGTCCTCTTAAACAGACCCATCGCGCGCAACCGCGGGTTCCTCCCTGCGCCGATCTGCAGAGCGGCACGGTCTGGTGGAGCGCACGTGCGATGAAATGGGACTGCCGCAAAACCAGTTGGCCTGCCCGCGAATGGCATCGCGGCCAGACGCAATGGCGGGGCCGTCGAATTGGCGAACTTTCCGCGCCGCGTGTCCGCCAGATCATGAGTGACTCATGAAAGCGCGCGTCAGGTCCTTTTCGGCACACACGCTTGCGCTGCTGCTTTGCGTCTCCGTTGCTTTTGCGCAGACAACCGCGCCGGTGCCGCCCCAGCCTGTGTTCACGCAGCAGGAACTCGACCAGATACTGGCGCCCATCGCCCTCTATCCCGATTCGCTGCTGTCGCAGATCCTGATGGCAGCGACTTATCCCATCGAAATCGTTCAGGCGGCGCGCTGGTCCAGGGCCAATCCGAATCTCACCGGCGACCAGGCGGTGAAGGCGGTCGAGCAGAACAACTGGGATCCGAGCGTCAAATCGCTGGTCGCGTTTCCACAAATTCTCTCCATGCTGGACGAGAAGCTGGAATGGATGGAGCGGCTGGGCGAAGCATTTCTTTCCCAGCAGCAGCAGGTGATGGACACGGTCCAGGACCTGCGGCGCAAGGCGCAGGAGGCGGGTACCCTCAAGTCCAACGAAATCGTGCGCGTGGAACCCCAGGGGCAGACCATTATCATCGAGCAGGCGAATCCCCAGGTCGTTTACGTGCCGTACTACAACCCGACAGTGGTTTATGGCCCGTGGTGGTGGGCGGACTATCCCCCTATCTACTGGGCCCGGTGGCCCGGTTACTACGAGCGTCCGGGATTCGGGGCAGGGTTTTTCTGGGGAGCGGGGGTTGCGCTGGGCGTGGGATTTTTCTTCGGCGCCTTCGACTGGCCGCATCGCCACGTCAGTATCGTGAACGTCAACAGCTACTATTACCGGCCCAACCCCTATATTGCCAACGCCGCGCCGGGTAGTTGGCAGCATGATCCAGGCCACCGCCGCGGTGTTCCCTACCGGGACCCAGTGCTGCGCCAGCAATTCGCCCGCCACGATGGGAGGCTCGACGCCCGACGCGAATACCGCGGGAACGAGCCGCAACACTTGCAGGGTTCCGGCATTCGCCCCGATGCGGGCAATATCCCCGGTGGCCGGCCGGAGCAACGCGATCGCGCGTATCCTAGTAACGATGGCAATATCCGGCCCAATGCACCCGATGCGGGCCGCCCCGAACCGCGCAGCGTTCCGACTCGACCGAGCGTCGGCACGGTGCCCGGCCGACCGAATGTGCCTGACGTGGGCCGCCCCGTACCGGGCGGCATTCCAGTGCGTCCGACTGCGCCCGTCGCACCGAGTCGCCCGACCATCGAGCCACGGCCACATATTTTCGAGGGGGTCGGTCAAGGCGCGGCAGTGCGTGATTCCAGCGCCCGCGGACACGTAAGTTCCGGGCGAATGGCCCCCGTCAGTCCAGCGCCTTCGCCGCAGGGCGCTGTTTCCTTACCCCGGCAAGGCAGCCATGTTGCCCCCCAGCGGCCTTCCGGCGGTGGTCGAGGCAATGAAGGACAATTGCGTCAACAGCAGCGCTAGCCCGATGAGCCGAGCGTCCTTCAACAACTGCATTGCGTCGAGGAGACGATGGTGAGCATGCGCGCACAATCGAACTGGTCTATGAGTAGCGCACAACGGCTGCGCAGGACGATCGGTGCACTCGCGCTCTGCCTTATGGCGCCTCTGGCGTCGGCCGCGACTTCGATGCAACAGAGCTTCGAGACTCCCGAAGCCGGGGTCGATGCCCTGGTCGAGACGGTCAAGTCGAACGATCAAGTGATGCTGCGTTCGATCCTGGGCCATCACAGCCGCGAGCTCGTCAGTTCGGGAGACGAGGTCGCCGACGCGCACAACCGCGAGGCGTTTATCAACGCGTACCGCGAGGCCAACAAGATCGTGTCCGAAAGCGACACAAAGGCAACGCTCGAAATCGGCAATGACGCATGGCCAATGCCGATTCCACTGGTAAAATCCGGCGGTCGCTGGCGCTTCGATGCCCGGCAGGGCGAAAAGGAAATTCTCGCCCGTCGCATTGGCGCCAATGAACTGGCGGCGATCCAGGTCTGCCTTGCAATCGTCGATGCCGAGCGTGAATACGCGGAGCAGGATCGCGCCGGTGACGGCACCCCGCACTATGCGGCCCGATTCGTAAGCACGCCGGGCAATCACGATGGACTTTACTGGGAGACGCAGGCCGATGAGCCGCCGAGTCCGCTCGGTCCATTGCTCGCGGCCGCGGCCATCGAGGGCTATTCGAAATCCGCGCCCAAGGTCCTTGCGCCGTACCATGGTTATTACTACAAGTTCCTCACGAGCCAGGGCGCGGATGCGCCGGGCGGCGCTTATGACTATCTCGTCAAGGGCAGGATGATCGGCGGATTCGCGGTCCTCGCCTATCCGGCGCGTTACGGTTCATCCGGTATCATGTCTTTCATGGTCAATCATGAAGGCGTGGTTTCCCAAAAGGATTTGGGGAGGCAGACCCCGCAGGTCGCTGCAAAACTCACGAGCTTCAATCCCGACGCGAGCTGGAAAAAGCAGTTGAGAAGTGAATAGTGATTGAGTGAGCAGGCAATAAGATGCCTTGAAGTGCCTCAATCATTGAATTGCATTGTCCGTCACCGAATCGCCCGTTCCCGGAGTCCACCAATGAAAATTTTTCGCATGGTTGTTTTCTGCTCCCTCGCGGTCGTGATTGGAACGCTGCCCGGCATATCGATGTCCGCGGGACAAGGCAGCGAACTGACGATCCAGAACACTGCCATTCAGAAAATGCTGATGGACGAATTGTTCATCGACAAAGGCCGGTATAACCTTCTTGCGCAGACCGCCTGCCAGTATGCATATGTGGATTCCCCGGTCGTCACGCTCTCGCAGGGACGGGTGCGGATCAAGGCCCGCGTGAGTGGCAAGCTCGCGGTGCAAGTAGGGGATCAATGCGTCGGCAGCACCGGCGACGTGGTTCGCGTTGCCATTTCCGGCCGGCCGACTTTCTCCGGCGAGAAGCTCGTGCTGACCGACATCAAATTGGACGAAGTGTCGAACGAGGCCTACCGGGTGCTGCTGCAGCAGTTCCTCGAAAGTGCGATCCCGCGCGCGGTGGAGATCAACGTCCGCGAAGGCTTGCAGCGCGTGCTCGCAACGCGGCAGTCGACCTATGAAGTCGCGGTCGACCAGCTATCGGTGACCGACCTCACTGCGGAGAACAACCAGCTGCATGCGACGTTGATGTTTTCGCTGATGGCGCGGTAGACGGCGAAGTAAATACCCAGCGACAGGCGTCAGGGTCCGGTGGTAGGGAGCACCCCCGGGCAGCCCTACGGGGTGGATGAACCCGATGTTGCGCCGGGCGCCATTGTGCAGAGCAATTCGCAATTCCACGGTACTCGAAGGCCCGCAACAAGCCAGCACAGGCGTTCACTCCACGGTCAAGCTCAGCTTGCGAACCAGCTTGCCGTAGGTTTCCGACTCCCCCCGCAAGAATGTGGCGAATACGGCAGGCGACGTAACTGCTGCCTGCGCGCCTGTGGCCGCAAGGTGTGCTTGCACAGCCGGCGCGGCCAGGGCGGCCGCGATCTCGTGGTTGAGTTTGTCGATCACCTCGGTGGGCGTCCCCGCGGGCGCCAGGAAGCCGGTCCAGATATCGAGCGCGTAAGTCGGGTAGCCGGACTCCGCGATGGTCGGGACCTCGGGCAGGATCTGCGCGCGCTGCCGGCTCGTCACGGCCAGCGCGCGCAGCTTGCCCGCCTGGATATGGGGGAGCGCCACGACATAGCCGCTCATCATCAGCGGCACGCGTCCCGCAAGCACGTCGGGCAGGGCTTGGCCGTCGCCCCGATAAGGGATGTGCAGAAGCTCGATACCGGAAACTGACTTGAACAACTCGGTCCCGAGATGCGGCATCCCGCCCGTGCCGCTCGACGCGTAGCTCGGCGGCTGCGTCCGGCCGCGTGCCACGGCTACCAGTTCCTTGATCGAGCCGACCTGAAGGTCCGGATGAGCCACCAGCACCATGCCCGAAACATAAGCCTGCGCGACGGGCGCGAAATCCCTGATCGGGTCGTAGCCGGTGCTTGGGTAAATGTGCGGGCTGATCACATGGCTGTTGTTGGTGAACAGCAGCGTGGACCCGTCGGGCTTGGACTTTGCCACGGCGAGGGCGCCGATGGTGCCTCCCGCCCCGGGCCGGTTCTCAACGATAACCCGGCGCTTGAGGCGCTGGCCGATCGCGTCGGCGATTACGCGGGCGCGTGCGTCCAGACTGCTGCCGGCAGTGACGGGTACGATTATATGAATTTCACTGGGCAGGCCCTCGGCGCGCAGCCATGTCGCCGCGAGCACCAACAGGCCGGCTGCGCACCTTAGCACTCGATGCATTTTCCACCCCCTGGACCATTGTGGCCTGATTTAGGGGTATCCGTAAGTTCAGTCGCAGACTCAACTAACACGTTGTCACCGGCATTCACTGCATGCTTGTCGGCGATTGCGCACGCTCAATGCCCGATGCCCCGGGAGCATGCGCCTCGCATTTGCCGCCATGCAGATCGCCTTCAGATGAAACGCCCCGGTCGCTTTTGCGATCGGGGCGTCTTACTGCCTGCCGGCCTAACCGGGAATCAGGCAGCAGCTGGAACCGCGATGCCTTCCTGTTCGCACGTCGGCGCAATGTCGGACACTGTGGCGCGCTGCATGTCCCGCGGCCAGCGCAAGTCGTCGTAGCCCTTGCCGCGATGCATGGTACAGCGGTTGTCCCACATCACGAGATCGTGCACGCGCCAGCGATGCGCATAGACGAATTGGCGCTGCGTTGCGTGCTCGATGAGCTGTTGCAGCAATGCCTGGCCTTCGTCTTCCTTCATGCCAAAGATCCGCCCGGCATGGGAAGCAAGATACAGCCCAATGCGCCCGGACCCCCCATGCCGGCGTACCAGAGCTTGCGGAACGGGCGGCAGGGTCTGGTTCTCTTCGTCGGAGAAATCGGTGAAGCCCAGCTTTTTGCGCGAATACATGATGGCGTGCTCGGCGACCAGCCCGCGAAGGCGCTGCTTCATGTCGCGCGTCAGCGCATCGTATGCGGCCCGCATGTCGGCGAACTCGGTCTGGCCGCCGACGGGCGGAATGCTGCGCGCGTACAGGAGGGAGGCCTTCGCGGGCAGTCGGCGAAACGAACTGTCCGTATGCCACATCCGGTTGCCCATTTCGAACATGCGCTTGCGGCTTTGTTCCCCCCATATTTTCTCGCCGACGACCAGGTTGGATACGTCGGCTATTTCGGCGCGAACGCGCAGTTTTGCATCGCTGCGGGCGGCATGAATGGTGGTTTCCAGCGGCCCGAATTTACGCGCGAAATCGAGATGCTGGTCGGTCGACAGATGCTGGTCAGGGAAAACCAGCACCGAATAGCGATTGAAGGCCGCTTCTATTTCGCCGCGCACTTCTTCCGGCAGCGGTGTCGACAGATCAATATCGCCGATCTCGGCAGCGAAATTTTCGGTAACAGGGTAAACAGTCATTGACTTCCCCCCATTTTTGTCATGGTGCGCCAAAACTATAGCGCCGCCGTCCGGGTTGTCAATTTTCTGGATACCGATCCTGAAACCGGCCGGAACGAACGAGGAAAATCAGAGGGGCGGCCTGATGGGAGTGGATGAAAACGGGAAACTCGGTTCAGGCCCGAGAGCTCCTTCCCCGCCGTCAAACGACTCACCTTGCGCGCAAGAATCCGGTGCGAGCGCCATCAGACATGAACTTTTCCCGTCAACGAACGGTCTGCATGCTGGGTGCTCTTTGCGTCCGGTTAGTGCCCCAGTTCTGGTTGTTTTGCCTGACCGTAAGGGTCAGGCAAGCGAAAACGTCCGAAGACGGCTGGAACTAACTGACTGAAGTCAAGAAGATTTTTGCGTAAAGTTGGGGTCATGCAGCAAGATTTCACAGCATGAGACTTGCCCCGGGAAAGTCCGTGGCGCAAACTGGACAGTCGCATTCAAAGCCAACGTTAGGAATATCCTGTATGAGCGAGACCATTCTTCAATTTCTGAGAACCAACGGCGAACAACTGGACGCTGAGATTGCCAAGGCGCTGCACATGCCGAAAACCACGGTTCTGAGCCACATTTCGCAACTCTCCTCTGCGGGAGAGGTGATTTGTTGCCAGGTTACACGTTACTTCGACGGCAAGAAGATCGAGGGCGTAAGTTGCCGTCTGGCGGCCTACATACCGCCACGAGCCACGGGACCCAAGCCCGGCGCGAAGCGAGCCGCTGCCTCTGAAGTCAATGTCGCATGACGCCATGAGATGAGATCGGCGCGATGCGTGCGTCGTCGCGCACTCTGCTGGTCTATGTGAACGCGGGTCTGTATGAACACTGGGCGACTTGCCATCGCCTGAAAATGAAACGCCCTGGTGGAATTAACCACCAGGGCTTTTTTTCGGCGTTTCACGAAGTAACGCGATCAGAATTGCGCAATTGACCATAAAGGCCATCGCCCGCCTCGATGTGAATATTGCCTACCGAGATAGAACAATTTATCGATCTCAGGGAGGGTCTGCCGAGAAAAGGCCCCAAAGGGGCAGCCAGATCCGGGGTGAATTATTGCCAACGATGCACCTGGCGTACGCTGCAAATCCGGTGCGGCCCATGCACCGGAAAATCATCCGCCGTCAGGCAAGAGAACACCGCATTTGCCCGTACTCTGCGTTAGACTTTTGACATGGCCCCTGACTCCCGCAAGCCGCGCAAACATTTCTCGATGATCCGCGGCATGCATTTGGCCGACCTTTTCACGCTGGCCAACGCAGCCTGCGGCGTGGCCGGCGTCTTCTTCGCGATGCTCTATGTGGGCGGCCAGTCGCTGACGCATTTCCTCGCAGCGGCGGCGCTGGCGCCGGCGGCGTTCGCATTCGACATTCTCGATGGCCGCATCGCCCGCTGGCGGCACACGCACTCGGCGCTCGGGCGCGAGCTGGATTCGCTGGCCGACGTCATTTCGTTCGGTGTCGCGCCGGCGGCACTCGGATTCGCTGCCGGATTGCGCGGTGGATGGGATTGGATGGCGCTGATTTACTTTGTCTGCTGCGGCGTGAGCCGCCTCGCCCGCTACAACGTGACTGCCGAAGAACTTTCCGAAGGTGCGGACAAGGTCGCCTATTTCGAAGGCACCCCGATCCCTACCAGCGTGGTGCTTACCGGTGTGCTGGCCGTTGCCGCCTGGCGCAATCGCCTTGGTGAGGATCTCTACTGGGGGGTGTGGTCACTCGGGCCGTGCGATCTGCACCCGCTGGCCTTGCTGTTCGTGCTGTCCGGAACGTTGATGATCAGCAAGACATTGCGCATCCCGAAGCTGTAGCGATCGGCTCATTGAGCAGAGCAGCGCCTGCGCGACAATCGTTTATTGGAGGAGCGGCAGAAAAGTGGTTTCTTGAGCCCGTACATCAAAGACACAAGAAAAAGAAACGCCCCGTTCGCTTTCGCGAACGGGGCGCTTTCTCTGCCAGGCGTTTCCGGCCTAGTTGCCAGCCAGACTCCTGAACTTTGTGGTTGATCCAGTTCCAGAGTGCTGCCGACCGGTGCTGCCTTGGTTGTCTCTCACGGGATCACCTCCTTTCAAAGTTGCGAGATATTAGTGTAGCAAAAGGAATGCGAACTTCAAGCGCCCGATACCGGGCCGCTCGCGCACGTTTGTGGAAGCCGCGAACGCCCCGTCGACCGCAAGATGCGGCGGGGCGCCTGCGTTGTCTCGACTGTAGTGCATCCGGCTTTCGTGTGGGCCGACGATTCGGGTGCACGGCATCCTCCGCGGTGAACGCTTATCGGGCCTTGCTTCGGCGGAGTGGAAAACCGCCGGCTGTACGACATTTGAACTAAACTTCGGCCCCTGCATCAGACATCCATATCGTCGATGCCCACGCAGCGCAGAAAGGCGCCCATCAAAACCCCCAAAAGAATTCAGCCGCTCGTCGAAGAAGGTCTCGTCGACGAGGTCATCGGCCCGCTCATGAGCGGCAAGGAAGCAGCGGTCTATGTCGTGCGCTGCGGCGAAGAGATCCGCTGCGCGAAGGTGTACAAGGAGGCCAACAAGCGCAGCTTCCGCCAGGCCGTTCAGTACACCGAAGGCCGCAAGGTCAAGAACAGCCGCCGGGCGCGTGCCATGGAGAAGGGCTCCCGCTATGGACGCAGGGAGCAGGAGGAGGCGTGGCAGCATGCCGAAGTCGACGCCTTGCGGCGTCTTGCCGCCGCCGGCGTGCGCGTGCCGCAGCCGTACAACTTTCTCGATAGCGTGCTGCTGATGGAACTGGTGACAGACGAGCACGGCAATGCGGCACCCAGACTCAACGATCTGGCGCTGACGCCGGAGCAAGCCCGCGAATATCATCGCACGCTGATCATGGAGGTCGTGCGCATGCTTTGCGCCGGTGTCGTCCACGGCGATCTGTCCGAATACAACGTGCTCATCGGCAGCGACGGGCCGGTCATCATCGATCTGCCGCAGGCGGTCGACGCCGCGGGCAACAACAGCGCCGAAGCCATGCTCGAGCGGGACGTCGACAACCTGACTGCGTACTTTGGCCGCGTCGCCCCGGAACTGCGCTCCACCGACTACGGCAAGGAAATCTGGTCGATCTATGAAAGCGGCGCGCTTCAGCCCGATGTCGCGCTGACCGGTTGCTTTGTGCGCAGTGAAATCCCGGTCGACGTAAACAGCGTCATTCGCGAAATCGACGATGCGGTCAAGGAAGAAGCGGCACGGCAGCGCTTCAAGGAAGCGCTGGCGCTCGAGAAGTGAACCGCGAACGGGAACTTCAAGTCCCCCGCCCAATCCCTATCACCAGGGTCGAGAGCTGCGCCAATGGTGGGACAATACTTCACCAAGGCTGTCGGATGTGGCCTGACTAAATCTAAATGCTCACCTCGAAGGCACGAAGAACACGAAGAAAACACGAAGAAGTGCAAGAGAAATTCGGCATCAGGTCAAACGTTGGCATAGCAGACTGAACGCTGCCACGGCGAAATTCACTATCGATCTTGGTTTTCTTCGTGACACTTCGTGACCTTCGTGCCTTCGTGGTGAGATTTTCAGTAGCTGTCGTGGATATTGCGTTGGTTCGATTCTCACCAAATCAAAGGAGTGATCATGGTCAAGAAAGCCTGG
>Ga0137438_1000190_pt1 | contig 11615 bp, 11 predicted proteins | sample EasRivERMGT157_2_FD_102327 | JGI IMG/M metagenome (GOLD analysis project Ga0137438, IMG submission 102327) | Soil microbial communities from meander-bound floodplain in the East River, Colorado, USA - East River MetaG ERMGT157_2 | ecosystem: Environmental > Terrestrial > Soil > Floodplain ... | reverse complement strand
GTCGAACAGCCTGCACTGAAAAAATTCATCCGTATCAAAAAGTCGGTGGAGGTGCGCGAAGGCGATAAATTCGTGAGGTTTGATCCTTACTTCGGCTTCAAGGTTGATTTCACCATTGATTTTGACCATCCGGTATTCGAGCATTCCAGCCAGAACGTCAGTATCGATTTTGCGGACAACTCCTACATCAAGGAAGTCAGCCGCGCACGTACTTTTGGCTTCGTGCACGAGGTCGAAGCCCTGCGTTCCATGGGCCTGGCACGCGGCGGTAGCCTGGATAATGCCATCGTGCTGGACGAATACCGCATCCTGAATGGCGACGGGCTGCGTTACGATGACGAATTCGTCAAACACAAGGTGCTGGACGCCATCGGCGACCTGTACATGCTTGGTCATCCGTTGATTGGCGCGTTCACCGCACACAAATCGGGCCATGCGCTGAACAACCAGTTGCTGCGTAGTCTGCTGGCCGACCAGGAAGCCTGGGAATACACCAGCTTCGAGCGCGCGGAAGAAGCGCCCAGCGCCTTTCTACGCCCGTTGCTACAGCCCGCTTGACCCATTCACTATGCAATAGGAGAAGTCGCTAGCCATGCTGGTACTGCGTCTGCTGCTGGTTTTCGGGCTGATCTCTGTCGCTGTATCTCTCTGCATTTACTTCCTGTCTGGCGATAAACGCTATTTGCGTTTTTCCTGGCAAATCATCAAATTCACCATAGTTCTGCTGTTCGTCGCTGCGGTCATCTTTGCCATGGGGCGCATCATCCTGTTTTAGGGAACCTCTGATTAGGTCCGCCATGCGAACCTCTTTGACCTGTTTGCATTACCCGCTGAGCGGCGCCTGTGCTATGCTTTTCCCATCATTATTGATTTGAGTGTCAAATGCGGTTGGCATGGATGTTGGTTGGAATTTTCCTCGCGGTCAGCGCCCCGGCCCGGGCCGACACCGCACAGGATATTTTTGCCAACGCCCGCGAGGCCTACAAGGCGCACAACGAGCTGGCACTAGCTCTTGATGCCCAGCAATTGCAGGCGCAGAACTATGTGCTGGCGCCTTATGCGGACTACTGGCTGATGCTGTTGCGTCTGAGTCAGGCCGATAACACCACCATGCAAGCATTCCTCAGCCGCTATGCTGATTTACCCTTTGCCGACCGTGTACGCACCGAATGGCTCAAACAGTTGGGCAAACGCCAGGATTGGCAGACTTTCTTTGATGAACAGCCGCGGCTGCAAAAGGAGGACGTGGCGGTTACCTGCTATGCAATCGAGGGCCGCGCCCAGCAAGGGGATAGCTCAGGATTGGAAGAGGCCAAGGCGTTATGGCTATCGACCGCCGACCAGCCGGACAGCTGCGATGCTGTGTTTGATCGCATGTTTAAGGCCGATGTGCTGAAAACTGATGACGTCTGGGCACGCTTCCGTCTGGCTCTGCAGGACGGCAAGATACCGCTCGCCAAATCTGCCATCCAGCGCTTGCCCAATTTCGAGATCGCCAGCCTCAAGCTGTTGGATCGCGTCAACGATAATCCCCAGCGTGCTTTGGACAAGAAGATCATTTCGGCCAAAACTCGTTATGGACGCGAACTGAACATGTATGCATTGGAGCGCTTGTCTCGCAGCCAGCCCGATGCGGCATTGGCTGCCTGGAAAAAGCTGGAGCCGTCATTTAATGTGGATGATCGCAACTACCTGTGGGGGCGCCTGGCATTGTATGCGGCCAGACGCCATGACCCATCAGCCTTGGACTGGTTTGCCCACGCTGGCGACAGCGCCCTGGATAAAGAGCAGCTAGCCTGGAAAGCCCGCGCTGCAATGCGTGCGTTGAATTGGCCGAAGGTGCAATCGGTGATTGCCGATATGCCGCCAGACATGCAGGATGAATCTGTATGGCGTTACTGGAAGGCGCGCGCATTGAAAGAGCAGAAGCAAATTCCCGCTGCCAATGTGATTCTGGTGCAATTGGCGCATGAGCGCAGCTATTATGGATTGCTGGGGCAGGAAGAGCTGGGCGAAGCCATCAGTGAGCCGCCGGAATTTTATAAAGCCAGCGATGACGAAGTCAAAGCGATACAGAACATGCCTGGCATCCAGCGCGCGCTGGAGCTGCAGCGCGTTGATCTGCGTTGGGAATCGCGCACGGAATGGGCATGGGCCATTCGCGATTTTGATGACCGGCAACTAATCGCTGCGGCCGACCTGGCGTTTCGTCAGGAATGGTATGACCTGGCGATTACCACCGCAGATAAAACCTCCCTCACCCATGACTTCACGCTACGGTACCCGACACCCTACCGCGATATGATGAAGGCTTATGCGCGCGAACAGGGCTTGGACGAAGCCTGGGTCTATGGCCTCATCCGCCAGGAGAGCCGCTTCATCAGCAATGCAAAATCGGGTGTCGGCGCCAGCGGCTTGATGCAGGTGATGCCGGCCACCGCCAGGTGGATTGCCAAGCGCCTGGGTTTGGGCGCATACAAGCACGGCATGATCGATCAGCTCGATACCAATATCCAGTTGGGCACTTATTACATGCGCCACGTGCTGGATGAGATGGGCGGTCAGGCCTTGCTGGCCACGGCCGCTTATAATGCAGGCCCGGGGCGCGCCCGGCGCTGGGCTGCCGAGCAGCCACTGGAAGGGGCGATCTATGCAGAAACCATCCCATTTGCCGAAACCCGCAATTACGTGCAAAAAGTCATGAGCAATGCTTATTTCTATGCCAACCGTCTTGGCCTTAAACTGCAAAGCCTGAAGCAGCGTTTAGGCCGGGTAGCCGGCACTGCGGTCACTATCAGCAACGCAGAGCCGGCTAGCGATGCCTTGAATAGCGAAGAAAATGAACAACAACCCCAATAAGTACCTTTAATAAGTGTCTCTGAGGAAATTATGCGTATCAAAAATGTGTGTGTACTCGGCGGTTCCGGCTTTGTTGGCAGCAGCATCGTCGAACGCCTGGATGAGGCAGGCTATCAGGTCAAAGTCCTGACGCGCCGGCGTGACAGAGCCAAGCATCTGTTCCTGCTACCCATGGTGCAAGTGGTCGAATGCGATGTCATGGATGATGCCGCTTTGGCTAGGGAAATCAGCGCTAGCGATGCCGTCATCAATCTGATTGGCATTCTGCACGAGAGCAGCAAGCTCAGCTTCGATACCATTCATCATCAGTTGCCAAGTCGCTTGGTGCATATCTGCCGCAAGCAGGGCGTGAGCCGCCTGCTGCATATGAGCGCCCTGCAAGCCAGTCCGGATGCACCGAGTGCTTACCTGCGTTCCAAGGGCGAAGGCGAAGCAGTCGTCATGGCCGTACAAAGTGAGCAGTTCCATGTCAGCGTTTTCCGCCCTTCGGTGATTTTTGGCCGTGAGGATAGTTTCGTCAACCTGTTCGCCAGCCTGGTCAAACTGTTGCCGGTGGTTCTGTTAGCCAAGCCGGAAGCCAGATTCCAGCCGGTGTATGTGGAAGATGTGGCGCAGGCGTTTGTCGCCAGTCTGGAGAATATCGATACCTACGGCCAACGTTACGACCTCTGCGGGCCTCAAACCTATAGCTTGCGCGAGCTGGTGCAATATGTGGCTGATGCGCTGGGACTGAAACGCCGCATCATCGGCCTCAATGATCGGTTGTCCTACCTGCAGGCCTATATGATGGAGCTGTTGCCGATCAAACTCATGACGCGTGACAACCTCAAGTCCATGGAAATCGATAGCGTCTGCGATTGCCCGTTCCCCACCATATTCGGTTTGCAACCCACCGCAATGGAAGCCGTGGTGCCGGACTATTTAAGGGGTGATACGCCGCGCTATGCATATAAGCGCTTCCGTAGTGCTGCCGGCAGATGAGTCATTGGAACCTACTGCACATTCCAAATACTGCGTTACGCGGTACTCGGAATCCTCATTTACTGCATGTAAACTCCGGTTCCTGCGCTCCGTGCGCCTTGTCTTTAGAATGTTCGTGACGGTTCCAAAAGTCTCATCATGAAGATATACAGCGTTGGCGGCGCGGTGCGTGACGAGCTGCTTGGCTTGACGGTCAAGGACCGCGATTATGTCGTGGTCGGTGCCGCGCCGGAGCAGATGGAAGCGCTTGGCTACAAGCCGGTCGGCAAGGATTTCCCGGTATTCCTGCACCCCAAGACCCACGAGGAATATGCACTCGCCCGCACCGAGCGCAAGACGGCCAAAGGCTACAAGGGCTTTCAGGTGTATGCCTCGCCAGATGTCACGCTGCAACAAGACCTGGCGCGCCGTGACCTCACCATCAACGCCATCGCAAAGGATGAGGCCGGCAAGCTGATCGACCCGTTCAACGGTGTGGCCGACCTCAAGGCCAAAACCCTGCGCCATGTGAGCGCTGCGTTTGTGGAAGACCCGGTGCGCGTCCTGCGCGCTGCACGCTTAGCTGCTCGCTTTACCGAATTCAGCATCGCCCCTGAGACCATGGCGCTGATGCGCCGCATGGTGGAAAATGGCGAGGTCGATGCGCTGGTCTCAGAGCGCGTCTGGCAGGAGCTTTCCAAGGGCCTGATGGAAGCCAAACCCTCGCGCATGTTCGAAGTATTGCGCGAATGCGGCGCGCTGAAAAAAATACTGCCGGAAGTCGATCGCCTGTGGGGCGTACCGCAACCGCCACAGCATCACCCTGAGGTTGATAGCGGCGTGCATGTCATGCTGGTCATCGACTATGCTGCCTCGCAGAACTACTCGCTGCCGGTGCGCTTTGCCGCGCTTACCCATGACCTCGGCAAGGGCAGCACGCCTAAAGACATTCTGCCGCACCACATAGGCCATGAGGAGCGCAGCGTCAACCTGCTCAAGGATGTCAGCAAGCGGCTACGTGTGCCGAATGATTGCAGGGAGCTGGCGCATATCGTCGCCAAGTTCCACGGCAAGGCGGGGCGCGTGGAAGAAATGCGCCCCGGTACTTTGGTACAGTTCCTGCACGATACCGATGCCATTCGCCAGCCGCAGCGCTTCAGGGAGTTTTTGCTGGCCTGCGAGTGTGATTCTCGTGGTCGTACAGGGTTTGAGGATAAACCATTCTCGCAGGCGGCTTATTTATTGAAGGTGCTGCAAGCCGCACTGGAGGTGGATGCTGGGGCAGTGGCAAAACGGTTTGACGAGCCGGAGAAGATCAAGGCAGCGGTGTTTGAGGCGAGGGTGGAGGCAGTAAAGCAGGTTTTGTAGCACAGAGCCTGCCCTGAGATTCTATGGGTTACATCAAGCATTTTGTAATCCGCTCTGGGTTAAAGGCTGAGTGGTAGTGGTGAATAGACCAGGCGGCTCGGGCGATTTTGCGGGCGATGATCACAACGTTGCGGTCGTGCTCCAGCCTTGGGTGCGGTAATACTCGTAGATAGGCTTCCAGACTTTGGTTTTGGCGGAGGACATCGCGGCGTTAAATAGCAAGCAGCGCAACTCGCTGGGGCCACGTTTGGACAAGCGTCTGCGACCGGTTTTGTGACCGGAGTCATTCGCTCTGGGGTCGAAACCGGTGAACGCGACGAACGCATCCGCATCGCGGAAAGGAACTCGCTCCAATTGTTTTCGTCAGTCATTCTTATTTCTCTAATAAAATTTAAGCAGCATGCACGCGAATTAAAGGTTCAATTTGCAGCCATGTAGTGCGTTGCGCCTTGCGAATATCATAGTCGCTCTGCAAATCCAGCCAGATTTCTGGTGATACATTAAAGTACTTTCCCAAACGTAAAGCTGTGTCAGCCGTGATAGAACGCTTGCCGTTCACGATCTCGCTAATACGATTAGGCGGCACGTTAATATGGCGTGATAGTGCATTTATGCTCACATTGAGCGGCTTCATAAAGTCTTCCAGCAAAATTTCACCGGGGTGAATCGGCTCTAAAAGTTCAGTATTCATTTTTCAACTCCTTTAGTGGTAATCCACAATCTCAACATCATAAACATCGCCATCTTGCCACTTGAAGCAAATGCGCCATTGGTCATTGACACGGATGCTGTACTGCCCTTTTCTATTACCTTTTAGGGCTTCAAGATGATTGCCGGGCGGATGTTTCAAATCATCCAAGGTTCTTGCACGATGAAGATATAAAAGCTTACGACGTGCCGGTCGCTCAAAAGACCGAAACCGGGCCACCAGCAAGTCGTGGAATAAATTCTCCGTATCTGAGCACTTGAATGATTTAATCATTAGGGAAATACTATTACGTTAGACGTAATATGTAAAGCCTACGAACCAAGGCGTCAGGAGTTCGAATCTCTTCGGGCGCCCGAGACGATGAATTTGGGCACTGGCAAGAAGTCATTTTAGTGCCTTAATTGGCTCCCGAACCAGGGCGAAACTGGGCACTTGTGGGAATTGGCCGTGCCGCTCGCGTAATGGTCACCTATCCGTCCGTGCGATTGCGTGTATGACTTGAGCGGGGCTGGCGGGGAAATTCCCTTCTAAGCTTGTGCCTGGGTGTAGATGTCTTTGACAGTTTTATAGCACCCGCAGGCAGCCGCTTCGAGGCCTCTCTGGTCGAGGATGGTGACGGTGCCGCGTCTGTAACCGATGAGCTTGCGTTCCATCAGGCTGCCCGCTGCCATGGAGACACGGCTCCGCTGCACGCCCAGCATGAGCGCAAGAAATTCCTGTGTAATGCGAAACTCGTTGGAGTTGACGCGGTCGCGGGTCATCAACAGCCAGCGGGCCATGCGCTGTGTCACCACATGGAAGCGGTTGCACGCCGCGGTCTGGGCGATCTGGATCATCAGCAAGTGGGTAAAGAGAAACAACTCTCGCCGCAACGCAGCGCTCTCGCTGAATTCGCGGCGAAAGTCCACTATGTTCATCCGCATTGCCGTGCCGCCGCCTTGTACCACGGCACGAAAAGGCGAGACAGCGGCACCCAGCACCACGGGAATCCCGATCATGCCTTCAAAGCCGACGAGTCCGACCTCCGCAACCCGGCCGGCATCCACGCTAGTCAACATTGAGACGAAGCAGTCGTTGGGAAAGTACACGTGCCGAATCCGGGCATGGGGTTCATAGAGAACCTCCGCAAAGGTCAGCATGACCGGTTTGAGGAAGGGCAGCAGTTTCCGGTAATCCTTGCGGGGCAATGCGGCAAGCAGGCGGTTCGGAACCGAGACGTGTTTTGCGCGTAACATGAGAGTCCTTCCAGTTTGCAAACTCCTTCGTCGGGAGCCTCTCTTCGGGCTTCGGAAGGTCGATCCCGGACGGGGTCGAAACGAAGGCTTGGAAGATAAAATATTAAGTGTAAGTTACTGTCATAAAAACAAGCAATTATGTCCTGAACCGGACATAACATAAGACATGACGCTTATGGCAGGAGGCAGTTGTTCGGTACCTCTCACTGAAATCGGGTTTGAGGAGTATCCAGGATATCCGGCGCATTTGCTGCCATCTTGATCCTTACTTGGGCAAGTTCACGCTGAACCGGATTAACGGGGATGTGGTATGGAGCATCGTCCAGGGAGAACTCAAGAAAGGAAATAAGCCTGTGGCGCCGGGAGAGCGAAGCGAGCCGGAGATTGGGTGAGATAGCGGGCATTGGGCCGATCACGGCCAGTGCGATTGTGACAACCGTTTGGAATGCCAGGGAATTCAAGAATGGTCGTCAGTTGGCTGCGTGGATGGGATTAGTGCCTAGGCAGCACTCCAGCGGCGGTAAGCAAACGCTGCTTGGGATCAGCAAGCGCGGCGATACCTACCTCACCGCTGCCCAACTCCATCCATCCCGATGCAAAAGCTGGACGGCATCGTGCTGGATGCCTTGGCGGATCAGGTATTCACGCCTGACTGCGTGGAAACCATGCTCGCCGAAATGCGCAAGCAGCAACGCGACATGCTGAAAGATCAGGAAGTCCACCTCAAGCCGTTACAGAAGGAAATGGACAACTTGAAGCTGGGAACGGATCGGCTTTATGAGGCGGTGGAGAAGGGGCTGCTGCCGATGGACGAAACGCTCCAGCAACGCGCCCACAAGCTGTAAGCCAGACGGCAGGAAATCCTGATCGAGATTGCTGGCCTTAAGCGGCAGAAGGAAATGCCGCTCGACCTGCTCAAACCCAAGCAGATTGGCGCATTCAGCAAGGCACTACGAACCAAGCTGCTAGACCGCAATTCCAGCTTCGGCAAGGAATATCTCAAGTTGCTGGTCAACGAGATCAGGATCGAGGGCAAGCAAGCCCAGATCACGGGCAGCTACGCAGCTTTGGCAACCGCAATAGCTGAAACAAAAATGGGCACTCTTGGAGGCGTGCCCAGATTTGTACCTAACTGGCTCCCCAAATTGAACTCGAACTTTTCAAATTAGATCGTCCACTTCTGACCGTCATCAATCTTTCAGCAATGGTCTGTAACCGACCAAAATGGGCTCACACCCGAATTAAAAGGCTGGCGTTAGCCAGTCCTGCTTTAGCATTGAACTGAGCTGCTTCAGCAGTCAATTCAACGGTGAAGACTCTGGTGGTTTGATTGATGGGTTAGTTAATCGCTTCGGCCAGGACGTAAAACCAATGCCTATTCCCAGCAAAGGAACAAGCAACCAGCCGAGTGATGCCCAGACAAGCAGCGAGGCTGATTGCACTGTCTGCTCAATTTTACCAAGATACGCGGCGCGATTCAGGCGATCTTTTTGAGTAGGCTCGAAAGGGATGAGCTTTCTGCTTAAATCGATGTAGTCAACGATGATGCCAGAATTCTCAAACGTATTTCTTGCAAGGATTTGGCTAGCTGCAGTGCGTTGTTCTTTATTCAGGCTCGCTCCCCAGTCAGCGGATAGATGAGTTGGAGGTGCCGGATTATTTAATGCAATAGTGAGATTCTCTATTTGGCGGATGGCGTAATCATGTCCAGCGGAGGCTACCGCGCAAAGAAAATACAGGAACAGACAGAATGCAACTGCACTCGATTGCCTGGCTTGAATTGTGCGTAAACGAGCCACACTTCCCGCCATTATTATCATCATGCTGATTGCCAGCATGACGTCTGCAAACCATAGGCCCGACGAAATCATGATTGCTCTCTAACTCTGTTATGTGGGAACAGTTTTGCGCCCTGACTTCACTTGCAGTTCCCCGACTTGGCAAGATGAAACGCATTGACATGGGCTTGCGGAGTGATTTTTGGCAACCATAATAAAATCAGATATCCAGAAATAAAAGCATAAAAAAAGGGGCGGTCATATGACTGCCCCTTTTTAACCCAATGCCTGATTAACCCAGCAACGGGATGATCAACAGTGCAACGATGTTGATGATCTTGATCAGCGGATTCACCGCAGGGCCTGCCGTATCCTTGTACGGGTCACCCACGGTATCCCCGGTCACCGCGGCTTTGTGCGCCTCGGAGCCTTTGCCGCCGTAGTTGCCGTCTTCAATGTATTTCTTGGCGTTATCCCATGCGCCACCGCCGGTGGTCATGGAGATTGCAACGAGCAGGCCGGTGATGATGGTGCCCATCAGCAGGCCGCCCAGTGCTTTCGGGCCAAGCACGATGCCAACCAGCACCGGCACCACGACAGGCAGCAAGGATGGGATTATCATTTCCTTGATTGCGGCAGTGGTCAGCAGGTCCACCGCCACACCATATTCCGGGCGGCCGGTACCTTCCATAATACCCTTGATTTCGCGGAACTGGCGGCGCACTTCCACCACCACCGAGCCAGCGGCACGGCCCACGGCTTCCATCGCCATGGCACCGAACAGGTAAGGGATCAGGCCGCCGAGGAAAAGACCGATAATCACCATATGGTCAGAGAGATCGAAAGATACGGCCTCGCCAAGCTTGGTTTCCAAAGCATGGGTGTAATCGGCAAACAGCACCAGTGCGGCCAGACCGGCGGAGCCAATGGCATAGCCCTTGGTCACGGCTTTGGTGGTGTTGCCTACCGCGTCCAGCGGGTCGGTGACATCGCGTACTTCTTTCGGCAGACCAGCCATTTCCGCGATGCCGCCGGCGTTATCAGTGATCGGGCCATAGGCATCCAGCGCAACGATAATCCCGGCCATGGACAGCATGGAGGTGGCAGCGATGGCGATGCCATAGAGCCCGGCCAGCCAATGTGAACTGAGAATCGCCAGACACACGGCGATCACCGGCCAGCCGGTCGCCTTCATCGAGATGCCGATACCGGCGATGATATTGGTAGCGTGACCGGTGGTGGAAGCCTGCGCCACATGGCGCACCGGAGCGTATTCCGTCGCAGTGTAATACTCAGTGATAACGACCAGTGCTGCGGTTAATACCAGACCGACCGCACATGCGCCCCACAGCTTGAGTACGGATAGACTGGGGTCAACATCCGCAATACTACCCATCAGCCAATTAGTTACGGGGTAGAACGCGATCAGTGAAATCACGCCAGCCACCGCCAAGCCTCTATACAGCGCATTCATGATTTTGCCGCCATCGGAATACTTGACGAAAAAGCAGCCGATGATAGAAGCGACGATAGAGACGGCACCCAGTACCAGCGGATAAAGCACGGCATTTTCTGCCAATTGCTGCATTAGCAGCGAGCCCAGCAACATGGTGGCGATGAGGGTAACCGCGTAGGTTTCGAACAAGTCGGCCGCCATCCCGGCGCAGTCGCCGACGTTATCACCGACGTTATCGGCAATCACGGCCGGGTTGCGTGGATCATCTTCCGGGATACCGGCTTCTACCTTGCCCACCAGGTCAGCACCAACGTCAGCCCCTTTGGTGAAGATACCGCCGCCAAGACGGGCGAAGATGGAAATCAGTGAACCACCGAATGCCAGGCCAACCAGTGGTTCGACCGTTTCGTGGATGTCGCCGCCCATCTGCTGCAGTACCGCGTAGTAGCCGGCAACGCCAAGCAGGCCCAGGCCAACGACCAGCATGCCGGTGATGGCGCCGCCCTTGAAGGCAATATCCAGTGCCGGAGCAATGCCGCCGCGCGCGGCTTCGGCAGTGCGCACATTGGCGCGCACCGAAACATTCATGCCGATGTAGCCGGTAAGACCTGAAAGTATGGCGCCGATAGCAAAGCCAGCGGCGGTTTTTATGGAAAGGAAAATGGCGATGACAACAAACAGCACGGCGCCAACCATGCCGATGGTGGTGTATTGTTTGTTGAGATAGGCGGCAGCGCCTTCCTGGATGGCTTTGGCAATTTCCTGCATCTTCTCGTTACCGGCAGGCAACGAGAGAATCCATTTACTCATTAAGGCGCCGTAAACTACGGCAAGAATACCGCTTGCGATTGCTAACATCAGTCCAATTAGTCCAGCAGACATCGACATCTCTCCCTTTTTAGTAAAACCATTATGTTAATGCTCAAAATAGTTATAAAGCGCATGCATTATTTCACTTTTAACACGCACTAACAACGTTAAGGAACCTCTGATTGAGTCCACCATGAACCGCGTTGCTATCGAAAATGGGATGATTGCCAGGCGCACGCCACAGGTCGTAGTTATTCTACGAAGCCAAGGCGTGCAACAACGCAAGCGCCCATTTTCGATAGCAACCCTTTGGGACAGGGCTTTGCGGGTGGTCTACGGTGTCAGGCTTCTGGTTAAGGGAATGGCCATTAACTTCGAAGTCTTCCTTGCATCCCATCCCGCAAAGCCGCTGTCGCGGCCATGTGGGACTTAATCAGAGG
>Ga0137438_1000189_pt1 | contig 11628 bp, 12 predicted proteins | sample EasRivERMGT157_2_FD_102327 | JGI IMG/M metagenome (GOLD analysis project Ga0137438, IMG submission 102327) | Soil microbial communities from meander-bound floodplain in the East River, Colorado, USA - East River MetaG ERMGT157_2 | ecosystem: Environmental > Terrestrial > Soil > Floodplain ... | reverse complement strand
ATATCTGCTTGCTATCGAGGGGAAAGTGGAATTGTATACATCGTTAGCCATCCTCGCTGAAACTGCCGGAAAGCTGAAAGATAAATTCCTTTGGGACGATGAAAAGATTGAGGCCGCAGTGAAGCATATCAGCAGGTGCGCGACGGTTGTCAAGCCGAAAGTGAAACTTCAGATTCTGGCTGATGCACCGGATAACAGAATCCTTGAATGCGCAAAGGAAGCCGAAGCTCACCTTATCGTCACCGGCGATAAACATCTGCTTGGGCTGAAAGAGTTTGAGGGAATCGGCATTACAAGAATCGGCGGATTTCTGCATACTCCAGGTCCAGCCAAGGGAGACGAATGAAAATTATTTCAGCGAAATGCACCATCAGCGCGGTTGGACCTAAACAATACCCCGACACCGGTTATCCCGAGATTGTAATGGCAGGGCGATCCAACGTTGGTAAATCATCACTGATCAACTCATTATGCGCACGGCGCGCGCTGGCGCGGACGAGTGCCGAGCCCGGGAAAACACAGACGATTAATTTTTTTGATATTAATGAGCAGATCTATCTGGTCGATTTGCCGGGATACGGCTATGCCGGGGCATCAAAGGTAAAGCGCAGGGAGTGGGGTGAGTTCATCGTCAACTATCTCCGGGACCGGGACAAACTTGCTCTTATCGTGCATCTTATCGACCTTAGGCATGAACCCATGAAAAATGATATGGAGGCTTCTGAATGGCTGACGGGGCTCAATATTCCATATGTCATTGTCGGGACTAAAGCGGATAAAATCAGTCGCGGCAGGCGTTCGGCCCATATTGCGGCGATTCGCAAGGGATTAAAGCTTCCATCTGATGTTCCGGCACTCGTCTATTCCAGCGAGACCGGCGAAGGCAGGGACGAATTGTGGCGTCATGTCAATAATGTTTTGGCGGGGCAGCAGCATGCGGATAAGTAGATAAAGACATGTTGAATTGATTGTTTGCCGCATTAGCGCAGCGCATGTTAAACTTTTAATAAGCCGCTTACGGCGTGGAGGTAACTATGGGAATCCTGCAACCGACGTTGATGACGTTAGTCTTTTTTGTGATTATGGCATTTTATATTCTTTCAAGCGCAATCAAGATCCTCAAGGAATACGAAAGGGGAGTCGTATTCAGACTCGGCAGGACTATACCGCTGAAAGGCCCCGGTCTTGTGCTTATATGGCCCATCATCGACAAGCTGGTCAAGGTGAGCCTGCGTACCGTTACCATGGATGTTCCTCCGCAGGATATCATTACGAGAGATAATATCACGGTTAAGGTCAACGCTGTTCTCTACTTCAGGCCTGTCGATCCGATAAAGGCGATCACCGAGGTCGAAGATTTTTATTATGCGACCTCTCAGATGGCTCAGACAACGCTCAGGAGCATCCTGGGTCAGAGCCAGCTCGACGATCTCTTGACCAATCGGGAGCAGCTTAATGCCGACCTTCAGAAGGTAATCGACATGCAGACCGAGCCTTGGGGTGTAAAGGTTTCGGCCGTCGAGGTGAAGAATGTGGATCTCCCGCAGGAAATGCTGAGGGCCATTGCGAAACAGGCGGAAGCAGAGCGGGAAAGAAGGGCAAAGGTAATTCACGCCGAGGGCGAATTCCAGGCTTCCCAGAAACTCGCAGATGCCGCGAAGATCATATCATCCCAGCCTGCGACCCTCCAGCTCAGGTTCCTCCAGACTCTGACCGAGATCGCCACCGAAAAGAATTCGACTATTATCTTCCCCGTGCCCATTGACCTGATAGCACCTTTTCTAAGGGACAAAGGAAAGACTGACTGAAGGACCATAATCGGAGGACGGTACACGGCATTACTGAAAAGCCCAAAGCGAAGAATCATGTATGGGTGAAGCTGCTCGTACTTTTTCTTATTGTCGGGGGGCTGAGCTGGCTTGTATATGTCAGTGGATTGTGGGAATTTTTTACAAGCCGGCAACGACTGATTGCCTTCCTCGACTCGCTCGGCCCTTTTGCCGTCGCCGGTTTTGTATTACTGCAGGTCCTGCAGGTAGTTGTAGCTCCCATCCCCGGGGAGGTTACCGGACTCATCGGCGGGTATGTGTACGGTCCCGTCACCGGCATTGTATGGTCCACGATCGGGTTGACCCTGGGTTCGTATATCGCTTTTGCACTCGCGCGTGTTTTCGGCAGGCCCTTTGTTGAGAGATTTGTTGACAAATCCATCATAAGAAGATTCGATTATCTGCTGCACCATAAGGGCGCTTTTCTAGTTTTCCTGCTCTTCCTGATTCCGGGAATACCGAAAGATTATCTCTGCTATATTCTTGGTCTGGGCCATCTCACGACTATGGAGTTCCTTGTTATTGGAGGTGTCGGCAGACTCTTCGGGACTATATTGCTGACGGTAGGGGGCGATTTCATACGGCATCACCGGTATAAAGAGTTCTCAATTCTGGCAGTTATCACTATCATCGTAATCCTGCTTGCCATGCTTTTCAAATCGAAACTCGAAAGGCTGTTCAGAATGTGGCATATAACTTCTTACAAGAAGAAAAAAACGAAGCAGATTAAAAGGAGCGGGAAACACCGCTCCGCAGAAAAACAGTCGTTATCCGAAAGGAAGGAATAAGTTCGTTACCATTTTATAAGGGCAGATCCCCATGTGAGTCCTGCACCGAAGGCCTCGAGCAGAATATAATCCCCGCTTCTGACCCGTCCTGTATTTATCGCCTCATCAAGTGCAATCGGAATGGACGCAGCCGAAGTATTACCATACTTCTCTATGTTAATCATGACCTTCTCCATGGGCAGACCGAGCCTTTTTGCTGTGGCTTGGATTATCCTCAGGTTGGCTTGGTGAGGAATGAGGAGCGAGAGCTGTGAAGGCTTGATCTTGTTCTTTTCAAGTGTCTCCATGGCGATACTTTCCAGGGTCTTGACGGCAACCTTAAAGGTTTCATTCCCTTTCATGCGTATGAAGTGGAGCCGCTTGTCGACGGTCTCCTTTGAGCAGGGCTTTCTGGATCCGCCTGCCGGCACCTGGATATAATCCCACATGCTTCCGTCGGATTGGATATCGGTGGCTATGATGCCGCTGTCATCAGTGGAAGGTTCGATGATGGCGGCTCCGGCCCCGTCGCCGAAAAGTACACAGGTTGTCCTGTCCTCCCAATCGATATATTTTGAGAGAGTCTCCACACCGACCAGCAGGATTTTTTTCCGGGCGCCGGATTTAATGAAGCTCTCTGCAATAGAGAGCCCGTAGATGAACCCTGAACATGCCGCACCGATGTCGAAAGCCGCCGCGTTGGATGCTCCGAGACGATCCTGGAGAATGCAGGCAGTCGATGGAAACGGCATATCTCCCGAGACCGTCGCAACTATGATCATATCAAGATCCTTCGCCTTGATTCCTGCCTTTTTCATGGCTGACTTCGATGCCTCATAAGCAAGGTCCGATGCAGACTGGCTCTTAAGGGCTATCCGTCTCTCTCTGATGCCGGTCCTTTCGAATATCCATTCGTCGGAGGTATCGACTTTCTTTTCGAGTTGATAATTTGTAACTGTATTTTCGGGCACATAAGAGCCCGTGGAAGCGATCTTAGCTTTAATCATGTAGTTATACCTTAGTAGGAGAAGCGTTTAATGCAGTTGCGATATTTTCATGAACCCGCTGTCTTGCCATTTCGGACGCATATTTAATGGCGTTCTTGAGAGCCCTCGCAGAAGAGCGGCCGTGGCAGATGATACAGGTGCCGTTTATGCCGAGGAGAGGAGCGCCGCCGTATTCGTCGTAGTCGGTCCTCTTCTTGAAATTTCTGATGGCAGGCTTGATCATAAGATAGCCTAGTTTCCCGGTGACGACATTTGCAATCTCGCGCTTGAGCATTTTGATGATTGTCTCGGCAAGACCCTCGCTCGTCTTCAAAACGATATTTCCGACAAAGCCGTCACATACGATTACATCGGCATGACCGGCAAAGACATCTTTTCCTTCGATGTTGCCTGTAAAGTTGAAGCCTTTTGACCCCTTCAGGAGTTTGAAGGTCTCTTTTGTGAGCTCATTTCCCTTGGTATCTTCCTCACCGATGCTCAGCAGGGCGACCTTCGGGGATGGTTCGTGAAAAATGGCTTTGTAGTATGCATTGCCCATATGAGCAAACTCGAGGAGGTTTTCAGGTTTGCAGTCGACATTGGCGCCGGCATCGAGAATCACGAAATGGCCGGTCAATGAGGGCATAATGGCAGCAATGGCCGGCCTGTCGACCCCAGGCACTTTCCCAAGGAGAAAAAGGGCCATTGCCATGGTCACACCGGAGTGTCCGGCACTGACAGAGGCATCGGCCTTCCCGGTTTTCACCAGCTCTACGGCCTTGCGAATTGAGGAGTCCTTTTTCTTTCTAAGAACAGCCACAGGGGATTCATCCATACCGGCCACTTCCGAGGCGTGAAAAATAGAAATCCTGTTGGCAGGATATCGCTTGTCCCTGAGGACTTCGCTTAACCGGTCCCTGTCTCCTACAAGGATTACCTCGACATCGTATTCGCTTACCGCCTCGATGGCCCCTGCAACCGTCACATCAGGGGCGTAATCCCCGCCCATGGCATCGAGGGCAATTTTCATAGTTACTTGGAAACTACCTCAAGGACCGTCTTGCCATTATAGGTGCCGCAAAGGAGACAGACCTTGTGCGGGACCTTCTTTTCTTTGCACTCGGGGCACTCAACCAGGGTGGGCTGTTCACCTTTCCAGTTGGCCCTTCTTTTGTCTCTTCTCGATCTTGAGTGTCGATGCGTCGGATTTGCCATTGTGTTACTCCTTTTCCTTCTTTAATTTTTTTAAAACTTCAAAGCGGTAATCTGTCTCTTTTGTCTCGCAACCGCATCCTGAAATATTCAGGTCCGCGCCGCATTGCGGGCAGAAGCCTTTGCAGTCCTGGGAACAAAGGGGCTTCATCGGCAAATTCAGAATCAGCTGCTCCCTCAGGAGGTCATCGGTCTCGATCAGGTTATCGGTATAGAAGACCGTGTCGAGCTCGGCGCTCTTGAGTTCATGCTGTTCCGATTTTACGATTTCCCTTACAGGATGATATACGACATTCACCTGAGAGGATATGCGTGTCGGGAAATGCTTCAGGCAGCGCGAACATTCGAGTTCCGCGTCAGCGCTCAGCGTTCCCTTTATGATAACCTCATCCTCAATCTTGTCAAGCCTCAGAACGGACTTTACAGGCGATACAATCCTGACGACATCAGACTGAATGTCGTCTTTTAGTTCGAGTTCAAGCCCTTCTTCAGGTATTTCGGATACAATAATTTTCATAAATTGAACTACTATTATACTTTCCAAATCAAAGGCTTGTCAACGCAAATAGGGTGGAAAAATCAGGGGCGGCAATCTGGCTGTATTTCCCGGAGTCTTCAGATGCCTTAAGGCGGTTCAGGTGCACTGGCATGGTACAGAAGAGGAGACCCGGAGAACTGACCTCGGGTATCCTCTTCTGATATACAAGTGGAATTACAATTTAAACTGTAACTGCCACCTGAAGAACCAGGCGTTTTCTGTTTCGGCTTTGTAAAAACTTCCCGGAATGAAATACTCGAGCTGAAGCATTCCGTCTAAATTTTTACAGAAAGTGTGATTCAGAATGGCTGTAGGCAGTTGGCCCCTGACATGGCCCTTATTGGTGAATTCTGTCGCGCTGAGTCCGGTTGTGTTCTCCGGGGCCATGAGATACTGATAAGTCATAGTCAGGCTCGTCTTCTCAGCCAGGTTCACTTTACCTTTGATCATGTAGATGACCATGTTTGTCCAGTAACCCGGAATCGGGCCGCTATATTTCCTGATCGTCTCATTGACAAGCGTATAAATATACAGCTCGTTCCAGTATGGGTTTCTCGAAAAAAGAGGATCCCAAGCTGTACGTTTGGTGGAATCATTTGGATTGTCGCCTGAGAGATATACTGCACCGAGATCGAATTCAGGCTTGCCGGGTGTTTTATCAAACTTGTATCCGCCGAAAATGTATCCCCCGAGACCAGTCCTTCTGGCACCGGTCTGTCCGGTGGGGATTGCATCATAGCGGCCGACCTGGCGGGCTATTTCGGCCTTTGCCCTCCATCCTTGATCCTGGAAAGTCGCACGGCCTCCAAAAGTATGGAGAGTAAGATTGGGATTATTAACACCCAATGAATTGAAGCCGCGCTCTGTCTTGCGAATATAATAGGGGTCAAAGGTAAAATTCTTTCCGAACTTGTTTCTGCTGTAAACGACAAAGGCCTGCTCGTCCGAAGTGGTAAGCAGTTTTTTATTATCTACATATAACGACGGATTAGGCTGGCTGATGGCCGGGTGAATAGAGGGCATGAAGACGTCCGTTTCAGGGTCATCGATATAAACGAAATCGACGCTGTTATCCGGAGTTATATTGAGCCTCATCTTCGCGGCATTGAAGTAAAAGGACCTGGATCCATCGCCGGGTGTTCCGTCCGTGATCAGAAATCCTTCTCCATATATATCGCCGGGTGCCAGGAAATCCTGTCTGCCGATTCTCACATCGAGTTTGCCGTTCAGGAGTTTCTTTCCGCTGATGTAGAGATTATCAACAATTACCTCATCGGTATCCAGGTATTGGTTGTGAATAGATCCGGCTTCGATTATCCCTGGGTGGAACGGTCCGAGGAAATACTTCGGTTCAGTAGTTATCCTCGAATAAAAATCGAAATTCTGGCCGATGTCGAGTCTTCCCCAAGCAGAAGCCCTCATACGGAAGAAATTACGGTCGTTCTTGGTTAAGCCTAAATCGATTACGTTGTCCCAGATCTCCTGGCGCAGCCTCAATGAAGCGCCAAAGGTTGCGTTTACGTCGTTGTCAAAGACATGTTCAATAGTATGTTCTGCATAAACCGATGAAGCAAAAAGCAGCAAGATTACAAAAACCAGCGAAAGACGTGATGATATTTTCCCTGCCATGTTCCCTCCCTTTTTCTAAATTTAATAATACAACTATTGTGCAACCGTTTTTGTTACAAATTCCTCCTTTCGATGACGCGTTTCGCTTTTCCTTCAAACCGCTCAAGAGATTTTTTGTCGACCAGCTTGACCTCTACGGTAATGCCGAGTTCATCAGCCAGCCGTGTTTTGATAAGGTCTATAAACTCACGCTGTTGCTTCATCTGATCGAAAAAGATCGACTCAGACACTTCAACAAGAACAGTCAGTTCATCAACGGAGCCCTTCCGGTCAATGACGATCTGAAAGTGCGGCTCTGTACCTTCTATTTCGCAGAGCACCGCCTCGATTTGGGAAGGGAAAACATTGGCGCCTTTGACCTTGATCATGTCATCGGTCCTTCCCATGACCTTTCCGATCCTTGCGAATGTCCTGCCGCAGGGGCATGGCTCAGGTATCATTCTAGTGAGATCCCTGGTTCTGAATCTGATGACCGGGAAGGCCTCTTTGGTCAGAGTGGTAATGACGAGTTCTCCGGTCTTGCCGGCGGGCACGGGTTCGAGTGTTTCGGGATCGACCACTTCAACAATGAAATGATCTTCGTTTATGTGAAGGCCGTTTCGTTCGATACACTCTCCGGCCACACCGGGTCCCATGACTTCACTGAGGCCGTAGTTATCGGTCGCGACTATCTTCAGTTTTTCCTGCAGCTCCTGCCGGACGGCTTCGGACCAGGGCTCTGCTCCGAATAGGCCGTATTTCAGGGAAAGAGAGTTGACATTGATTTCCATTTCGGCGATAGTTTCTGCTATCGAAAGGGCGAAAGTTGGTGTGCAGATTAGGGCAGTTGTCCTAAAGTCCTGCATGAGTTTGACCTGCTGCCTTGTGTTTCCACTGGATATCGGGATGACCGAAGCGCCTATGCGCTCAGCGCCGTAATGCAATCCGAATGCGCCGGTGAAAAGCCCGTAATCGAAGGCGATCTGGACGATGTCGTTTTGAGTAACGCCGCCCGCAGTGAGGACTCTTGCAACAAGATTCGACCAGTTCTTTATGTCGTTCTTCGTATAGCCGACTACTGTGGGCATGCCCGTAGTTCCTGAGGACGCCTGGACCCTTACGACTTCTCTCAGCGGAACGGCGAACATGCCATAAGGGTAGCTGTTTCTAAGATCTTCCTTTGTGGTGAAGGGCAATTTTTTCAGATCGTCGAGGGAGCGGAAATCGTCGGGATCGATACCCAACTCATCGAATTTCTTTTTGTAAAAAGGGACATTCATATAAACCCTGGATAGTGTCGATTGAAGCATCTCGAGCTGGAGCTGTTCGAGATCTTCCTTGTTCATGCATTCTTTCACCGCTTCCCAGTACATATGAAACCTCCGTTATTAATCAGGCATTGCAGCATTAAAATAATAAAAAACGCATGCGCCGGGACACAGCTTTATGCTATTGAAATCCGGCATCGAGGTCCCTCCCGAGATACGCCCGCTGGACATCCCGGTTCATGAGCAGATCGTCGGCAGGACCTTCCAGCATGATTCTTCCTGTCTCCAGTACGTATCCTGTATTGGCTATCTTCAAGGCGCTTCTGGCATTTTGTTCAACGAGGAGTACGGTCAGACCATACTTGTCCCGCAATTCTACGATCAGGCGCAATATATCTTTGACGATCAGTGGCGCGAGCCCCATGCTGGGTTCATCGAGCAGCAGGAGTTTAGGTTTGGCCATTAATGCGCGGCCGATAGCAAGCATCTGCTGTTCGCCGCCCGAAAGTGTACCCGCCAGCTGTTTCCGTCGGTCTTTCAGAACAGGGAACATTGTGTAAATCTGCTCCATATCGACTTTAATGAGGTTGCGATTCTTCAGTGAATATCGCGGATAAGAACCGAGAACAAGGTTGTCTTCGACGCTGAGAGGTTTGAAAACAAGCCCGCGCTCGGGTACATGAGAGACCCCCAGAGTGACTATCTTGTCCGAGGTCTGTTTTGCGATATCGATTTCGTCGAAAAAGATGCTCCCGCTGTTGCATTTCAGCAGTCCGGAGATAGCACGCAGCAGGGTTGTCTTTCCGGCGCCATTAGCGCCGATGAGCGCAACTATATCTCCTCTGCTAACATGGAGGGACAATCGTTTGACAGCGTGGATTTTTCCGTAGAAGATATCGACATTCTTGAGTTTCAGCATATGGTTACTCTTCCGTCCCGAGGTACGCGCCGATCACCGCCTGATCTTTCTGCACTTCCAGCGGAGTGCCGTGAGCAATGACCTCTCCGAAATTCAGCACAGTGATCCGGTCGCTGATCCTCATGACGAGGTCCATATCATGCTCGACAAGGAGTATCGTTATTTTCTTCTCGTCCCGCAGCCTGACGATCATTTCTCCCAGGCTCCGGGTCTCCCTGATATTGAGGCCGGCCGCAGGCTCATCGAGAAGAAGAAGTCCGGGTTCCGTTGCGAGTGCGCGACCAATCTCGAGAATTCTCTGTTCTCCGAGGGGAAGATTTGAGGCTAATTCGTCTTTCCTGCCGATGAGCCCGATATAATCGAGTATCCTGAGACTTATGTCTCTCGTTTCCTTCTCTTCTTTCCTGACAAAGGGAAGTCTCAATCCCGATGAGATGAACCCCGACCTTGTCCTGGAATATCGGCCGACCATGACGTTTTCAAGCACTGTCATATCTCCGAACAGCTCGACCTGTTGAAATGTCCTGGATATGCCTGCCCTCGCTATCTTTGTTGAGGGGAGGTTGCTGATCGTGGCGCCTGAGAAAGAGATATTCCCGACATCGGTCGGGAATATACCGCTGATTATATTGAGCAGGGTGGTCTTGCCGGCGCCGTTAGGCCCGATGAGCGCACTTATGCTGCCACCGTCAACTCTGAAACTGACGTTATGCAGGGCAATAAGTCCGCCAAAACTCTTCCCTATGGTGTTAATCGCCAGCAATCAATGGCCCCCGAAGGTGATTGATCTTTTCAATAAGAAGAGGGACAATCCCCTTTCTCAAGAACATCAGTGAGAGCGTGAGAATCATTCCGTAAACAAGCACATCGAACTCCTCAAAGCTTCTTAGCAGTTCGGGCAATATAGTGATTAGTATGGCCCCTGCGACCCCCCCCCACAGATTCGTTATCCCGCCGATTACGACCATCATCAGGACCAGGATAGAATAAAAAAGAGTGAAGCTGCTCGGGCTGATGAAGGTTACATAGTGTGCATAGAGGCTTCCCGCCAGGGATGCGTATGTCGCGCTTATGACAAAGACCTTGATTTTAAGCGCTGTCACATCCAGCCCCATGGCCCTGCTTGCCAATTCGCTTCCGTGCATTGCTTTCAGTGCCCTGCCTGTTCTGGAATTGATGAAGTTGAACGAAAAGAGAAGGACGAGCACGACACAGCCCCAAACCAGATAGAAATAGCTCGTTGACGTGTCGAATATAAAATCGAGAATACTGAATGCGGGAATATCGCCGAATCCGGATGGACCGCCCGGACCCCACTCATTCAGGACAATGTTGATTATCTCTCCGAAACTCAGGGTGGCAACAGCCAGATAGTGACCTTTCAGGCGTAATGAGGGGACTGCCAATATTACCGCCGCAAAGGCCGAAACGATCATAGCGGCTGCGACACTTAACGGAACAGGCAACCCGTAATGATGGGTCAGGGTCGCGGAGACATAAGCCCCGATGCCGTAAAACCCCGCCTGCCCGAGAGAGACCTGCCCTGCATACCCCATGAGAATGCATAGACCTATGGCTATCAGCGCATTTATTCCGGAGAAGACTCCGATAGTTATGACATAAGTGCTGCCTGACACAAGAGGCAAGAAGATAACAACGGCAATCAGAATCAGGACAGCTAATGAGTTGTCCCTGTTCATGGTCTAAAATTTCCTCAAACGGGCAGCTGCGCTGCTTCCAAGGATGCCCGCCGGTTTCAGGAACAGGACAAGCAGCAATATTACGAGTGCAACTGCATCCTTCAAGCCGGAATGCAGGTATCCCGCTGTCATCGATTCAAGGATGCCGATGCTGAAGCCCCCGATTACAGCCCCCCTGCCTCTGCCGAGCCCCCCCATGATGGCGGCACAGAAACCCTTTACGGCAAGCATAGGACCGTTGTCATATTCCATAAGCGATATGGGTGTTATGGCAATCCCGCCTACAGCTCCCACCATGGCGCTAAGCACGAAAGAAATCATGACCATGCGTGACACGTTTATCCCCACCAACTGCGCAGCCGTGGTGTCGACAGCGCATGCCCGTATCGCTTTGCCGATGATCGTTTTGTTATAAAACAGGTATAACAAGGTGATACATAGTCCTGTAATCCCGATGACCCACAAAGTCTGCTGCTGTATAATCGCCCCGCCGATATTGATGGGATCTCCTTCGGTAAAGGCCGGATAGCCGTAAGGGTCTTTTCCAAACTTGAATGCCAGAATTCCCCGCATTACGATAGACACCGAGATCGTGACCATTATCATCAGCAGCAGGTCCTGTGTTTTCAGCGGTCTTATAGTCAACCTTTCCATGAGGAGCCCTACTAGTCCGGCGCTAAGGATCGTCAGGACGATCGAGACGAGAAAGGGCAAGTGCAGTGAATCCGAGAAAAACCACATCATGAGTCCGCCGATAACGACGAACTCTCCCTGGGCGAGATTGATGATCGACGTGGCGTT
>Ga0137438_1000188_pt1 | contig 11638 bp, 10 predicted proteins | sample EasRivERMGT157_2_FD_102327 | JGI IMG/M metagenome (GOLD analysis project Ga0137438, IMG submission 102327) | Soil microbial communities from meander-bound floodplain in the East River, Colorado, USA - East River MetaG ERMGT157_2 | ecosystem: Environmental > Terrestrial > Soil > Floodplain ... | reverse complement strand
GCGAAAATCACCTTGAGTTCTTTGAGTTGGTCGCTGAACGCCTTACGTTTTCGGCAAAAATCGAAGTTCTTGCCAAGCTGAAATTCCATCGTCCGCTGGCATCGCAGCTATCTCTTGTCAAAACACTCAGAGGCCTTTGCTTCTTGCGGAACAAGCTCGCACATCAGTACTATCTGACAGACGCAGAAATAAAAAAGATAGCCGCTCACTCAGATGCAGCCCGCTTTCTTACTGAGGACAGAAAGGCACGAGGTATGGAAAAGAACGCCATGGAAAATCGATTTCACCGGCTGTGGGACAGCATAGATAGAAAATTCAAAGCCATTGACCCCACCCCTAACCCTACGCTCCAGCAAACCTAGGTTGGGCTAAATGAAATATAGCCCAACGTTCACCGCGTTCGTTGGGCTTCGCAAGCTCAGTGCCAATCTAAGTTTTTTCTCGCTGGATGGCCGCTGCGCTACGCTTGCTCGAAACTCGCTTACGCTCGTTTTCCGTGGCTCGCTTCGCTCTCGTCGGAATGACGGACTCACAGTTGGTTTGGTCTTTATCCCCTGCTGCCATGCCGAGTAGCACAGCCAAAAAGAGGTAAGCGGCGCGCACCGTTCAAGCTCCGCAGCAGACTACGGTTTGTGTAGTCTGCCAGGGCGCGTTGCGCAAGCCGCCTCTTTTTGGCGAGCAACGCAGGAAAGCCGTTAGGCCATGGCAGGGGGTGTCTTTTTGTTTGGTTCCTTTATTTTGGACAAGCAAAATAAAGGGACTTGCCGTCGGGCAACCCCCGACAAAAGCGGGCCCTCACCCTAGCCCTCTCCCGCGAGGAGAGGGGACTTAAAAGCTACGATATATCCACGCTATGGCAATAAACATCCACGCCATTCTTCGGCCTAACCGCCGCCGCCGGAATCAGCTTACCCGCCCGCCAATCATCCACCGCCTGCTGCTTGCCCGCCCCGCTGACCAGATACAACACTTCCCGCGCTGCACTCAAGCGGCTTGCAGAGATGGAAACCCGCTGCGGTGGCGGCTTGGGGGCGTTGGTTACTGCAATAGTCGGGCCGCCATTGTCCCAAGGCTCGCCCGGGAACAAGCTTGCCGTATGCCCATCCTCACCTAGGCCCAGCAATACAACGTCAAAATCACCAATGCCGGCCAGCGTTGCAGCATAAGCTTTTGCACCAGGCTCGGTTCCCAGTTCAGCAGGGATGGGGTGAATCTGGCTGGCTGGGATAGCCACATGATTCAACCAGGCTTGCTCAGCCATCAGGCTGTTGCGGTCGGCATGGTCACGCGGCAGGCAACGCTCATCGCCGTAATAGATATGCCATTTCGACCAGTCTGTTTGCACTTTGCACAGCAATCGATACACAGCGCGTGGCGTGTGGCCGCCAGCCAGTACGATTGAAAATTGGCCGCGCTGTGAAAGTGCCTGCGCCGCGCATTGCACGATGACGTCGCATGCCGTGTGCCATAAGGATGAGATGCTTGCGAAGTGTTTCCAGCGAATGTTTTGAATCTGCATGAGGGTGACTTCACATCTAATAATTGCCCAGCCGGACCTGGCCAGGCGCGCCGCCATTTTAGCACAGCGCTTATCGCGCACCGTCGTGGCCAGCTGCGATTGCCATGTTTTTCATGCCGGATTATTGTGTGGCAACCCAGTGTTGCATTAACATATACGCCCACTCAAAAGGATATAAACATGATCATCAAAGACAACGAGATTGCTGATATCTCCACACCAACCGGGGACATGCGCCTGCATATATTCCGCCCTGCAGCGCCGGGACGCTATCCTGGCGTCCTGATGTTCTCGGAAATCTTCCAGGTGACCGGCCCCATCCGCCGCACGGCAGCGATGCTTGCCGGCCATGGTTTTGTGGTCGCCTGCCCGGAGATTTATCACGAGTTGGAGCCCGCAGGAACGGTGCTCGCCTACGATCAGGACGGGACAACCCGCGGCAATGCGCACAAGATTGAGAAAGAAATTTCTGCCTACGATAGCGATGCCCGTGCTGTGCTCGATTATCTCAAGACCCTGGACTATTGCACCGGACGCCTCGGCGCCATGGGTATCTGTATCGGCGGGCACCTCGCATTCCGCGCCGCCATGAACCCGGATGTGTTGGCGACGACCTGCTTCTATGCGACGGATATCCATAAAAGAAGCCTGGGTAAGGGGATGAGCGACAACTCTCTGGATAGAGCCGGAGAAATTAAAGGCGAGCTGCTGCACATTTGGGGACGCCAGGATCCCCATATCCCGCTCGAAGGCCGCAATCTGGTCAAGGCTCGCCTTGAAGAAGTAGGCGCTCGATTTACCTGGCATGAGATCAACGGTCAGCACGCCTTCATGCGTGATGAAGGCCCACGCTACGACCCTGCGCTTGCCTTGCAATGCTGGGGCTTGCTGCTGGAATTATTTCATCGGCGATTGGGGTGGGGTGATCTTGATGCAGAGTCAGACGGAACCAAAGCCGAGAGCCGCCACTAGCAATATCGAATGGCGCAGGCAGGGTCTGGCCGTTCTACTGGTTGCCTGCCTGCGTTTTGCATGAATTTTGCTGCCTTTACGCTATAATTTCAGGTTTGTTCTAATACCCATCACTCTACACAATAGAAGGATGGCTCGTCATCCTCATCAAGGAAAAATGCAATGAAACTAGCAATGATTGGCTTGGGCAAAATGGGCGGCAACATGGCGACCCGCTTGTTGCAGAGTGGGATTAAAGTTGTCGGCTACGACCGTAATACGGATGCCGTTAATGAGCTGGTAAAGAACGATGGCATGATAGCTGCCAGCTCTGTAGCGGACGCTGTTGCCAAGCTGGAAGGGCAGCGCATTGTCTGGCTGATGCTGCCAAGCGGTACAGTCACAGAAAACCAGATTCAGGAATTGGCACCCATGCTCAACAAGGGCGACATCATCATCGATGGTGGCAATTCAAATTACAAACATAGCCAACGCCAAGGCGCCTGGCTGGCTGAGCGTGGCATTGGCTTCATGGATGCGGGCACCTCTGGCGGCATCTGGGGCATGGAAAACGGCTACTGCTTGATGGTAGGCGCCACCCCGGAAGTGGCAAAAGTGATGGAGCCCGTGTTAAAATCCTTGGCGCCTGCAGCAGACCGCGGCTGGGCACACGTTGGACCAGTTGGTTCCGGCCACTTCACCAAGATGATACACAACGGCATTGAATACGGCATGATGCAGGCGATGGCCGAAGGCCTGGATTTGTTGAAGGGCAAAAAGGAATTCAAGCTTGATCTGGCGCAAATCACCGAGCTGTGGCGCCACAGCTCGGTAGTGCGCAGCTGGCTGCTGGATCTGACCGCAGATGCACTGAAGAATGACCAGGAGTTAAAGGATGTCGCGCCTTATGTGGCAGACTCTGGCGAAGGGCGCTGGACCGTGGTAGAAGCAGTAGAACAAGGCGTGGCAGCGCCGGTGCTGACAATCGCTTTGCAAATGCGCTTTACCAGCCAGGACGATCACGGCTACAGCTATAGACTGCTGTCGATGATGCGCAACGCATTTGGTGGCCATGTCGTTAAATCGGCTGGAGGGAAATAACTATCTGCGGCCTTAAAAGCTTTTACCAGCACCGCGGATAGCTTAAAATCATAATTGCTGAAAAGCGCGCCGCAAGGATGCACCAAAATTATTAAAACCCATAAAATTTTGAAAGCCATAAAATCATGAACCCTCTAGACCCCTGCACTCTGGTCATTATCGGTGCTACTGGCAACCTGTCCCGCGTCAAATTGATGCCGGGGCTTTTTCGCTTGGAGCTCGCTGGCAGATTACCGGAAAAAATGGTGATTCTTTCAATCTATCGCAGCCCTTTCAGCCGTGCAGAATGGCAGAAAGAAATCAAAGGCATGCTGGAAGCCAAGTTCCCCGAGGGCCTGGACCAGGAGGCTTTGGCGCGCTTCATGAACCGCACGCGCTATCACGGCCACGGCAACCCGCCGGATGATGCCACTTCCTACGAGCGTTTGAGGGATACCTTATCAAACACCAAAATCTACCCGAGCAATATCGTGTTTTTTCTGTCGATTCGTCCTTCTGATTTCTCCGATGTTGTGGATAGCCTTGCTGGCGTAGGTCTACTGAAAGAGGATAAAGGCTGGCGCAATGTGGTGGTTGAAAAACCTTTTGGCACCGATTTAGTGAGCTCACAACAGCTGCAGAAGGCCTTATCCAAGCACCTCACCGAAAAACAAACCTATCGCATTGATCACTATCTGGGCAAAGGTACCGTGCAAAACATCATGGTGCTGCGCTTTGCCAACATGCTGCTGGAACCGATCTGGAACCATCATTACATTGATTATGTGCAGGTCACGCATTCTGAAACTTTGGGCGTGGGCGACCGTACCAAGTTTTACGAGAGTACCGGTGCGCTGCGCGACATGATACAAAGCCATTTGCTGCAGATGATGGCATTGGTGGCCATGGAAGCACCAGCCAATATGGATGCCGAAAGCCTGCGAGATGAAAAGGTGAAAGTGCTTAAAGCTATCCGTCCTGTTGCACCGGACGACGTGTCTTCACAGGCTTTTCGTGCCCAGTACGCTAAAGGCATCATTGATGGCAAGCCCGTCCCGGGTTACAAGGAAGAGCCTGGTGTGGCGCCGGATAGCGTCACCGAAACCTATGCTGCGCTCAAGTTATATGTGGATAACTGGCGCTGGGCAGGCGTTCCATTCTATATAAGCACCGGCAAACGCCTGGCTGAGGGTAGTTCGGCGATTATCATCCGCTTTAAAAATCCGCCGCAGGATTTATTGCGCACACGCTGCGGTAAGGCTTCACCACCCAACTGGATCATGCTCGGCATACAACCTGACGATTGCGTGAAGATGGAATTGCAGGTAAAAGTGCCCGGCCTGGACCTGGCTACGCGCACCATGAGCCTGGACGCCAACTACAAAAATGAAGATGACCGGGATTATGATGCCTACGAAAGCTTGTTACTGGATGTGATTGCAGACAACCAGTCGCTATTCCTGCGCATGGATGAGGTGGAATGGGCCTGGCGCGTGGTTGACCCCATCATCAAGGATTGGGCTGCAGATCGCAGACCTATCCCGCAATATGAGGCCGGCAGCAAGGGGCCTAAGGGCACCTATAAACTGTTTGATCGGCCAGATCAGTTCTGGCGATATTCACTGGAAAAAGGCGGCGCGGACGTAGAGCCGTTTTAACTGGTGAAATTCTCTTTGACTCCTCATTCCGGGATATCCCGGAGTGAGGAGTTTTGTTTTTTGGCTGGCCTAAATCTCATCCCCACAAATTTTCTGCACGCTCTATAATGCGCTCTCGTTTTCGATCACTTATCACACAAAACAATGAGTATTAAATCCGACAAATGGATACGCCGCATGGCCGAAAGCCACGGCATGATCGAGCCTTTCGAGCCGGGACAAGTCAACCAGGCCAACGGCCAAAGACTGGTGTCCTACGGCACTTCGAGTTATGGCTACGATATCCGCTGCTCCAGCGAATTCAAGCTGTTTACCAACATCAACAGCACCATTGTGGACCCGAAGAATTTCGATCCCAACTCCTTTGTCGAGGTCAATGCCGATCACTGCATCATCCCGCCGAATTCCTTTGCCTTGGCGCGCACCGTGGAATATTTCCGCATCCCGCGTAATGTGCTGACTATCTGCCTCGGAAAATCGACCTATGCGCGTTGCGGCATTATCGTTAACGTCACCCCGTTCGAGCCGGAGTGGGAAGGTTATGTGACGTTGGAGTTCAGCAACACCACCCCGCTACCGGCTAAAATCTATGCCAACGAAGGCTGCGCACAGGTACTGTTCTTCGAGGCGGATGACGATGACGTGTGCGAAACTTCCTACAAAGACCGTGGCGGCAAGTACCAGGGTCAGGTTGGCGTAACGCTGCCAAAAATATAGTGGCTAGTTATTAGTCGTCAGCTGACCGTTAAAACCTTGTTAATGCGTATTTCAACTAACGACTCAACTGACAACTCTCCTTTAGGAGTTAAGTAATGAAATTCCGTTTCCCCGTTGTCATCATTGACGAAGATTTTCGCTCCGAAAACACCTCTGGCCTGGGCATCCGTGTACTGGCCAAAGCCATCGAGGATGAAGGCGTTGAGGTTCTGGGGGTCACCAGCTATGGCGACCTGACTTCCTTTGCGCAACAGCAAAGCCGCGCTTCGGCCTTCATACTGTCGATTGATGATGAGGAGTTCGTTGAAGGCTCCCAGGATGCGCTGGATAACCTGCGCAAGTTCGTCGATGAAATCCGTTTCCGCAACGAAGAAATCCCGATTTTCCTGCACGGCGAAACGCGTACTTCGCGCCATATCCCGAATGAAATTCTGCGAGAACTCAACGGCTTCATTCACATGTTTGAAGATACGCCGGAGTTCATTGCGCGCTATATCTTGCGCGAGGCCCGCACCTATCTTGATTCGCTGCCGCCACCCTTCTTCCGGGCACTGGTGCATTACGCGGCAGATGGCTCCTACTCCTGGCACTGCCCTGGCCACTCGGGTGGCGTGGCATTCCTGAAATCGCCAGTCGGCCAGATGTTCCACCAGTTTTTTGGTGAAAACATGCTGCGTGCCGACGTCTGCAATGCGGTAGACGAGCTTGGCCAACTGCTCGACCACACCGGCCCGGTAGCGGCATCTGAGCGTAATGCGGCGCGCATCTTTAATTGCGACCATTTGTACTTCGTCACCAACGGCACTTCGACTTCCAACAAGATAGTATGGAACTCCACCGTGGCGCCGGGCGACATTGTGGTGGTTGACCGCAACTGCCATAAGTCCGTGCTGCATTCCATCATCATTACCGGTGCCATTCCGGTATTTTTGATGCCTACGCGCAATCACTTCGGCATTATCGGCCCTATCCCGCTGAGTGAATTCAAGCCTGGCAATATCAAGAAAAAAATCCAGGCTAACCCGTTTGCTCGCGGCGTGAAATCCAAGCCACGCGTGCTGACCATTACCCAAAGCACCTATGATGGCATCATCTACAACGTAGAGACCATCAAGACCATGCTGGATGGACATATCGACACATTGCATTTCGACGAAGCCTGGCTGCCGCATGCCACCTTTCACGATTTCTATGGCGACTATCACGCCATTGGTGCAGATCGCCCACGTTGCAAGGAATCAATGGTGTTCTCTACCCAATCCACCCATAAAATGCTGGCGGGCTTAAGCCAGGCTTCGCAGATTTTGGTGCAGGACGCAGAAAACCATCAACTGGATCGTGATGTGTTCAACGAAGCTTATCTGATGCACACCTCCACCAGCCCGCAATATTCGATTATCGCCAGCTGCGACGTGGCTGCCGCGATGATGGAACCTCCCGGCGGCACGGCATTGGTGGAAGAATCCATCATGGAAGCACTGGATTTCCGGCGTGCCATGCGCAAAGTGGATGCAGAATGGGGTGCGGACTGGTGGTTCAAGGTGTGGGGCCCGGATTACCTGGCGGAGGAAGGCATAGGCGAGCGCGATGACTGGATGCTGAAGGCGGGCGAACGTTGGCATGGCTTCAGTGATCTTGCGCCGGAATTCAATATGCTGGACCCTATCAAGGCTACTGTGATCACCCCAGGGCTGGACGTTGACGGCGACTTTTCCGACGAGTTTGGCATTCCTGCCGCGATTGTCACCAAATATCTGGCTGAGCACGGCGTCATCGTGGAAAAAACCGGCCTTTACTCCTTCTTCATCATGTTCACCATCGGCATCACCAAAGGCCGCTGGAATACGCTGGTGACTGCGCTGCAACAGTTCAAGGACGATTACGACAAGAATCAGCCGTTGTGGCGCGTGCTGCCTGAATTTGTCATCAAATATCCACGTTACGAGAAAATTGGCCTGCGCGACTTGTGCGATCAGATTCATGGCGTTTATAAGGCCAACGATATCGCACGCCTGACTACCGAGATGTATTTGTCCGACATGATCCCGGTGATGAAGCCGGCAGATGCATTCGCCAGGATGGCGCACCGCGAGATTGACCGCGTGCCGATTGACGAACTGGAAGGCCGTATTACGGCAGTGCTGTTAACACCTTACCCGCCGGGCATTCCGTTGCTGATTCCCGGCGAGCAGTTCAACCTTACCATCGTCAACTACCTGCGTTTTGCACGCGATTTCAATGCACGCTTCCCCGGCTTTGAAACCGATATTCACGGCCTGGTCGAGAAAGAAGTTGATGACCGGTCTGTGTATTATGTCGACTGCGTTGCTCAATAGCCTGCGACAAACTTATTTACGCTGATAGATCAAATAGGAAAATCTCAGACCTTCTGCGCTGATGTGTTGTTCACGAGCAATTTCCAGCCACGCAGCCTGATCAAATTCCGGGAAAAATGCATCGCCTTCAAACTCCGCATCTATCGTGGTGATATAGAGTCTATCTGCGAGTTGCAAGGCCTCGCGATACAACTCTGCACCGCCAATCACAAACACCTCTTCATCTGCAGCGCAGAGCGCGATAGCCTGACTTAGTGAAGTGGCCACCAACGCGCCAGGCACATGGTAGCCCGGATTGCGCGTCACGATTACTGTGATGCGATCCGGCAATAGTCGGTTAAGCGACTCATAGGTTTTTCGGCCCATGATAATATGATGACCCGTCGTTAGCGCTCGGAAGCGCTTGAGGTCCTCGGGCAGATGCCAAGGCAACGTATTATTCAGGCCAATCACACGATTGCGCGCAATGACGGCGATAAGGGATATGCAAGACATGGAACTAATTATACTTGGGCTGAAGGCATAGCGGATTGCGCATCGCATACCCAAAATCATTCCTCAAACTACTGCTGATTGGTTTTGCACTGACCATGCTGCCGCTGCTGTTCGCTTTCGGTAACGCAGCGCTCTATCTCGATCGACTGGCCGAACAAAGCCGCAAAACCGTGACACAGGCAGTGCAAGCCACGCAGGCAAGCCGGGGGCTGGTGGAGCAGCTCACGCTGATGGAACGTAGCGCACGCCAGTATTTCGTACTGCATGACAATCTGCTGCTGGATAACTACAGCCACTCCCATAACAAATTTACCCAGACCGTCACTGAGTTAGCGGGATTATCGCTGGATAAAGGCCAACGTTATGAGCTGGAAATGCTGTCGGCACGTGAAACCGCGCTCTACAAAAATATTTCCGTCATCACTCCGGAAAATGTCAATCCTCAATCTGTCATTTCTGAATTTGTCGAACTTTCTGACCAGGCGCAGAATATTCTTGCCGAAAACAACCGCCTTATTGACCATGAATCATCCGTTCTGGCCGAATCTGCCGAGCGCACACAACACATGCTGTTGTGGCAGACCTTGACGCTGGTACCGGTGGCTTTGCTGATTGCGCTCGTCATTACTTTTCTTGTGGCACAACCGATTCGCCGCATGGATGCCGCTATACGCCGTTTGGGTGAAGGCCAGTATGGCGAGACCATCACCATTGATGGGCCAGGTGATTTACGGACTTTGGGTGAACGGCTGGATTGGCTACGCGCCCAGTTGCAGCAACTGGAGCAACAGAAGCAGCGATTTTTACACCACGTGTCGCATGAGCTTAAAACCCCCCTTACCGCCATTCGCGAGGGTAGTGAATTACTCCATGACGAAGTAGGCGGGCCGCTTACGCCACAGCAAAAAGAAATTGCGGGCATCCTGCGTGAAAGCAGTTTACGCCTGCAAAAAATGATAGAGAACTTGCTCAATTACTCCGCCGTACAATTTCAGAAACCTGAACTGAAAACCGAAAATATCGTGCTGGAAAACCTGATAGAACAAGTCCTGGCAAACTACGCACTGACCTTAAGCAGCAAACAAATTGAAATCCAACGTGACTTGCAGCCGCTACAGATGCGGGGGGACCTGGAAAAACTGCACACGGTGCTGGATAATTTGCTGTCTAATGCCATCAAATTTACGCCACAGTCGGGCCATATCTGCATCAGTATTCGTCAGCAAGGACCAAACGTGTTGCTTGAAGTGCATGACAGCGGCCCCGGCGTAGCCATAGATGATCGTGCCAAGTTATTCGACCCCTTTTACCGTGGTGATGGCCCCTATGAAAGCCTGGTGAGTGGTAGCGGTTTGGGACTCTCCATCGCCCAAGAATATGTTGAGGCGCATGGCGGGAAAATTGCACTACAATCATCTGAACGCGGCGCCCATTTCAGTATCACCCTACCATTGGAACCTCTGCCGGTATGAAAAATAGCTTATTTCTAACTTTAATATGTGCGTCTCTGCTGCTGAGCGCCTGCGCACAAATATCCAAAAACACCTGCCCGGAAACCAGCAAGAATAGCTGTCCCGAAACTCCCAGGAATAGCAGCACGCGCATCTTCGATAATCAGCATGCGACAGGCAGCGAGCTTCTGGACTACGCATTACGTTACAGTCAACTTTCTGCTGAAGCGCAGAAAAAGGAGGTCGCCCAGCTGACCCAGGCATTAGCTGCCGGCAAGGCCAATACGAATATCCGCATGAAAGCCGCCTTGGTTTACGGATTACCTGCCAGCCGCTTCCGTGATCAGGCCAAATCGCAGCTATTACTTGAAGACCTGCTGCACGAAAAGGCCATGGACAGTGACACTAAAGCCTTGGCGACCATATTGCAGGATTTCCTGGATGAAAACGCCAAACTGTTGCAGAAGAACAAAGATGAGCAGAAACGTGCTGATGGCTTGCAGCAGAAGCTCGATGAACTAAAAGAGATCGAAAAAACCATGGGTGAGCGCGACCAGGGAGTACACAAATGAGTGCTGCCGATCACAAAATTCTCATCGTCGATGACGACCAGGACATTCTCAAGCTGCTCGGTATGCGGCTCAAGGCCGCAGGCTATGAAGTGATTGCCACCCAGAGCGGCGAACAGGCACTGGGTCAAATGGCAGTCTCACGGCCATCGCTGGTCATCAGTGATTTACGCATGCCCGGCATGGATGGCATGGCTTTATTCGACGCGATCCACCAAGCCGACTCATCCTTACCGGTGATTCTGCTAACGGCGCACGGATCGATCCCCGATGCGGTAGATGCTACCCGTCGTGGTGTTTTCGGTTTTCTCACCAAGCCGTTCGACAGCAAATTGTTACTGCAGCAGGTGGAAAGTGCCTTGCGCATAGCCACAGGCAACACCATGACGAAAGACTCCGGCACAGACAACGATTGGCGTGCAGCCATCATCACACGCAGCCCCCAAATGGAAACCCTGTTGGGTCAAGCCAAGCTGGTTGCTGCGTCTGACGCCAGTGTCTTCATCCAGGGTGAAAGCGGCAGCGGCAAGGAATTGCTGGCGCGCGCCATCCATCATGCCAGTCCGCGACATGCGAAATCTTTTGTTGCCATCAACTGCGGGGCCATTCCTGAAGCCTTGCTTGAATCTGAATTGTTTGGCCACAGTAAAGGCGCTTTTACCGGCGCGGTGCGCGACCACACCGGTTTGTTCCAGAGCGCGCAAGGCGGCACGTTGTTTCTTGATGAAATCGGCGATATGCCTTTGCCGCTGCAGGTTAAGCTGCTGCGCTCGTTGCAGGAACGCACTATTCGGCCGGTAGGCTCCAATACCAATATTCCGATTGATGTACGCATCATCTCCGCCACCCACCGTAATCTGGC